>Ga0209068_10000042_pt1 | contig 80361 bp, 64 predicted proteins | sample ColStrG_CSR_2012_FD_187200 | JGI IMG/M metagenome (GOLD analysis project Ga0209068, IMG submission 187200) | Freshwater sediment microbial communities in response to fracking from Pennsylvania, USA - Cold Stream Run_MetaG_CSR_2012 (SPAdes)... | ecosystem: Environmental > Aquatic > Freshwater >...
ATCGAGGAGTACAATCACGACCGTCCGCATCGCGGACTCCACGGACAAACCCCGCACGCCACCCGTGCCCGGTTCGCCCTTACCCTTACTTCAAACACGGCCCCTTGTGTCCAGTTTTGAGGGGTGCACTACAAATGAAGTGCCGAATTCTCGCCGCAAGATGCTGCAACCGGGGAAGGCAACGCCGAGAGACATCTTCGCGCGGCTGGCGCACCGCGGCATCGACTATTCGCGCGTTAAGCAGATTGTCCAGCTCGACCGGCCGCAGTACACGCAGGTTTTTGGGCAGTGGTTCAAGGGGCACACGATAAAGAAGGTTCTTGCGCAACTGGACCAATGGAAAACTCTGCTCAAGAACGACTTCATTCTTTCGTTGTCGAAGGATTTGAAGGACCAGGTAGAGCGATCAGTCATCTGCACGGAACGTATCGTCTGGGTCGCACTACTGGAGGCCATCCCTCAAGTCGGGCCTTGGGATTTGCACATTGTCCCTCTGCCTTCGGGCAATGACCAAAACGGGCAGGCAATCTACATCCACGCCAGACTGGAAATCCGGGCCGTTCATCGCGAAACCAAGGAAACGCGTCGGGCTCAGATTCCAGGCAGTCTCGTGAGTCATGTCTCCTCGCAAGGGGACGACTTCAGACGGGCCTTCGAGACGCTAGGGCTATGGGATCTCCTCCAAAAGGGAGACTTCATTCGTCGCCTTATTTCGAAACGCTCACCTCAGGGATGGCCCGTCTGCACGCGCCTCATAATTCCGCCCTTGTACGAATTTATGCTCCCGCACTACCCCGCTTCGGGACATCTGTGGCATCGGCACCGAGCCAGAGCGCAATCTGCAGGGTCGAAGCCTCTCGCTCAATTCCCCAAGGAACTCCTCACGGACATGCTTGAGATCCTTCGCTTAGAAGACCCGCATCTTTTTGGCGAGACCACGCCGCACCAACTTAAATCGGCCATACAGCGGCATCTAGCGTCGCAAGCCCCGCGCCTGAGAGAAGTTTTTTCTCAGGCAAAGTGCAGAAAAACCACAGGTTAATACTTTTGACGATTCATCGACATTCACGCACTATTCCCTTAGAGACGTGAGAGGCACGCGGTCTCACCTTGTTTCAGCGAACTAAGAGAGCGGGCATTTTGGAGTCTCGCTCTACCGCCCGGTTGTTTGGCAACTTCTTTTCTCCATCCAGCTTGTTGGATTCCGCTGGAAGAGACCGCTAGGCGCCACCAGAGGGATAGTACGATGGATACCTCGGACAAAACGGAAGAGCCGAATCCGACGGGCGACCCTGAGCGATTCGTGGACGCAGTCGAGGCAGGAGTGTTTCTACAACTACGTCCGCGTCGTGTATTGGAAATGGCACGCCAAGGAATAGTCCCGGCTTACCCTCTTGGCCAAGGTAAGAGGCGGGTGTGGCGATTTCGGTTGTCAGAACTCGCTTCTGCGATTCGCTCCCATGCTGTAAACTCTGCTCGGCAGTCTCCCGCGCCAAGACAGGAGACCAGCTAACATGGCGCGGTTTCAACGTGGAAGTTTGCGGGTCGAATCCCGCAAGAATGGACAAACCTGGGTGTTGCGCTATTTCGTGACCCGGAACTCCGATGGACGCAGAGTCGAGCATAAGATCCCGATTGGTCTTGTGCATGACTTCCCTACTGAATCGGGGGTATGGGCAGAAGTCGAGCGGCAGCATCTACAACTCAACGGACGGGATTTCAAAGCTCGCATAACGTTTTCTCACCTTGCCCAACACTTTATGACTTACGAACTGGGCGAGCAAACCGAAACCACCGACCCAAAATCCCACACAACGATTGCAGGCTATAAACGCATTCTCAAGAACCGCTGCATCGATAGATGGGGTAAGCGACCTGCACTGAGTCTTGAGCCGCTCGAAATCGAGCAATGGCTGAAGGCTTTGAAGCAGGAAAGGGGTCTAGCGAATCCCACGCTCGACAAGACAAGAAGAGTGATGAGTTTGATCTTCAAACACGGGCAGCACTATGGGCTGATTCCCCGTACTGAGGAAGCAAACCCGATGCGGTTCGTTCGTTGCAAGACCACCAGCAGCTACGAGGCAATGATTCTGACTCCCAAGCAGGCGTTTGATGTCCTCATGCACCTGCAAGAGCCAGAGCGCACCTTGACCTTGCTGGCAACTGCCACTGGACTTCGCATCTCGGAATGCTTGGGCTTGCAGTGGTTTGACGTGAATTTTGAGCAATCACAGATTCACGTTCGTCGCACTTGGACGTGTGGACAGGTGGGCATGCCGAAGAGCAAAGCTTCGCATGCTCCCGTGCCGCTACATCCTTTGCTTGCTGAGTTCATACAAACATGGAAGAACACGACCCCTTTTTCCCAACCAGGAGATTGGGTATTCGCGTCTTTTAGATGCAAAGGAAAACAACCTCGGGTCGCCAACATGCTGGTCGAGTCTCATCTTCGACCCGCAGCGGTCAAGGCCGGGGTGTTGGAGAAGGGTGACAAGGTGCGCTTTGGGTTCCACAACCTAAGACACAGTCTTGCCTCTTTCCTGGTACGCACGAAGACCGACCCGAAGACCGTGCAAGCTCTCTTACGGCATTCGGATGTGAAAACAACTCTTCAGCTTTATGCTCACAGCATCAGTGAAGACCGGGTGGCAGCTCAGGGCCAAATGCTTGAAGCCATCCTGCAATCGAGCAGCGCGGCGGTAAATTGAGCACAGTGGCCCGAATCCTGGGCTGACACTGGACTGAGGAATTCTCGTTGGTTGGGCTTAAGGGCTTTGGAATGTGGTGGCCAGGGACGGAATCGAACCGCCGACGCCAGCCTTTTCAGGGCTGCGCTCTACCTCTGAGCTACCTGGCCACGGTACACCGGCGCGCTCGACGCCGACGCTGCTTGTCCGCTTCACGCTCGATTGGGACGGGATCCCGCGGACGCTGGCAGAGACTGCTTACGGGTGGAACTCAACGATTATATCAACCGTACCCGATTCCCTCAACGGCGGTGCGCCGGGCTGGTCGTGGCCGACACAATGGCTTACACGCGGCTGAAAAAAACAAGGCCCGCTTGCGCGGGCCCCGGAACCACACAAACACGCTGACGAACCGCCTATTCCCCCGCCACCTTGTGATCGCTCAGCCAGGCAGCCAGATTGCCCGACTGCTTCGCCTTCAGGTCAATACAGCTGTTGATCCGTTCCAACGACTGGCGATAGGTGCGCTCGGCGTCCGACTTGTGCTCGGAGAAAAACTTCGTCATCTGGTCGCGCAGGTCGGGATCGCAGAACCCTCCCGTGCTGCCGACCATCGCGCCCGCCGCAAACGGCCCTCCTGCTTTCTGTACCTCCGCCCAATGCGACTGCACGAAGTCCCAGCCCAGTTTCTGTCCTGCCCGATTGCCCATCACCGTCGCGACCAGACCCAGGGAATCCTGCGAGCGCACGTCAGAAGAAAGCGCCAACTCCAGCGTTCGCGTCAGCAGTTTGGGATCGCTGAATTGCGTGAGCGTGTAGAGGAATCCGTAATACTCCTCCGGCGATTTCGCCTTCTTGGCGGCGGCGAGGATGCGATTGTAAAGCGCCTCATCACCTCGGTCTGCTGACAGTCCTAGCGCAGTCCCCGCCAACTCACGGTCCACTGACGCTGGGTCGGTCAGTACTTGCTCGGTCACTTTGTCGGCGTCCGCCAGCACCTGCGGATCGCGGCCGCCGTAGCCGAGCGCTCCAAAGATCCGGCCACGCATGGCCTTCTGCTCTTCGCTGTCGCTCGGCTTTGGCTCCCAGCCAATCTCAGAAGCCGCCGGCCGCAGAACATTCCGCAACCATGCCTGATACGCCTGCCGGTCGCTGTCGTTCACCAGGTAGCGGTCAACGTAGTCCAGCCGCCCCAGCAGATCGTCCATCACTGCGCGAGTGCGGTCGCTGGAATAGCCCTCGACCAGCGCCAGATAGTCGCCCACCGGCTGATTGCCCGCACGGATCGAGGACCACACGTCACCCTGCAATGCAATGCGTTCCGCCGCGGTCAGGTGCTGCTCTGCCGCAGCTGCCAGCGCCCGCACCGCTTCTGGCTGATAGCCGGTGCGGTAGTAGCCGGTCGCGCCCGCATTGGCAAACACCCAGTCTGCGCAACCGTCCAGCGTAAACGTCTCATCTTTCTTGGTCAGCAGTTCACACTTTTCGCTGGCCTTGCCCGACACAGAAGATTTCAGGCACACCGGAACCAGCCATACCTCCGGGTTCGCGGCATTCAGCTTTTCCGCATCGTAGAAAAAGCGCCGCTGTGAAAGCTTCACTTCGCTCTTGCCAGACTCGCACTTTGTCGAAACGCTGACCAACGGCGCACCCGCCTGTTTCACATAGGAGGACATGATCTTGTCCACCGGCTTCTTCGAGACCCGCGCCAGGGTTCCCCAGAAATCTTCGGCCGTAGCGTTCGAGTAGGAGTGTTCTTTCAGGTATTCGTTCGTTCCTGCACGGAACGTTTCCGGCCCCAGATAAGCTTCCACCATCCGCAACACGGAAGCCGCTTTGCCGTAGGCGATGCCATCGAACAGCTCCAGAATCTGCGATGGCGTCTCGGCAGATTGATGGATGGGCCGCGTGTTCGCCAGAGAATCCAGCCCCAACGATCCTCCCGTGCCGCTGGCATCGTCCAGATCCAGGTGCCACTCCGGCTTCCAGGCTGCGACCGGCTTCGAGGACATCCAGGTGGCAAAGCCCTCATTCAGCCAGATGTCGTCCCACCACTTGGCCGTGACCAGATCACCAAACCACTGGTGCGCCATCTCATGCGTGATGGTGATGGCCACCCCCTTTTTCGTGTCCACGGTGGCGTGTTCGTCCGCCAGCAAGGCCACTTCGCGATACGTGATGCAACCTGTGTTTTCCATGGCGCCGGCCGAGAAATCCGGCAGGCCGATCAGGTCAAGCTTTCCGTAGGGGTATTTGATTCCAAAATACTGATCGTAGAAGTGCAGCGTGAACTCCGTGGTTTCCATCGCGAACTTCGTCAGTTCTTTCTTGCCCGGAGTGACGTAGATGCGGATCGGAATGCCATCGGCCTCGCCTTCCGTATATTCGAAGTTGCCAACGATCAGCGCCGCCAGATAAGACGACATTTTCGGCGTCGTCGCAAACGTCACCGTGCGCTTGTCGCCGGGACCGGGCGTATCGGAAGCGATCTTCGAGTTCGAAATTGTGGCCAGGCCCTTGTCGGCCACCACCGAGATGTCGAACGTGGCCTTGTACGCAGGCTCGTCAAACGATGGGAAGGCGCGCCGCGCGTCCGTGGACTCGAACTGGGTCGCCGCGTACTTCCGTCCCTGATCGTCTTTGCCGAGATATAAGCCGCGCATCTCGCTGTTCAGGATTCCGGTGTACTTGATGTGGATGGTGGCCGGGCCCGCCGCCAGCTGCTTCGGCACCGCCAACACCACCATTTCCTTGTCTTTCTGGAATGTCACTGCGGCTTTTTGAGTGGCCTTGCCGCTGCTGATGGTCGCTTCCTGAATCTCAATGTCCGCTGAATTCAGGGTGATCTCCGTCGTCGGCTTGAGCACGCGGACGGCGATGGTTTCATCCCCGGTAAACTTCGCCTGGTTCAGGTCAGGGTTAAACGCCAGCTTGTAGTTCTCGGGAGCGGCCACGTCGGGCAGACGCTGCCCCGATGCAATCGAAACCGCCGCCAAAGCAAAACTCAATACACAGAAAATTCGTTTCATAAGCTCCTCAAAGTTTGAACGGCAAAATCATTCCGTCAGATTCAAATAAAGGCCAGACGATCCCACCCGTATCTACGCAGACTCTTCCGGAGAAGTTCCTGAGATCAACACCCGCGCCGATGAACCTCTCCGCCAATCACCGTCGTCCGGCACCGGTTCCCGCCAAACCAGTAGGGAATTTCCCGGTAGTCGCCTACGTCAAACACCGCCAGATCGGCGTCCTTCCCGGTCTCGATGCTTCCCTTCCGATCGGCCAGCCGCAACGCCCATGCCCCATTGATGGTAGCCGCCGCGATGGCCTCGGCCGGGGTCATCTTCATGTGCGTGCACGCCAGCGACATCGCCATCGCCATATTGATCGTCGGCGACGTTCCGGGGTTAAAGTCCGTTGCCAGCGCCACCGGTGCACCTGCATCAATAAACGTTCTCGCCTGTGGATATTCTCTCATCCCCAGGAAGTAGTTCGCCCCGGGAACGAACGACACCACAGTGTTATGTTTTGCCAGCACCGCAATGTCGCCGTCGCTCACATGATCCATATGGTCGAGCGACGCCGGGTCGAAGCGAAGAAACGGCGCAACTGCCGTCTCTGAAAGCTGGCCCATGTGCGCCCGGACATTCAAACCATGCGTGGCCGCAGCTACAAAGATCTGCTCCGCCTGCGCCGGCGAAAACGCCACCGTATCGCAAAACACGTCCACAAATCGGGCAAGCTTCCGCTTGGCCGCCTGCGGGATCATCTCTTTACAGACGATCTCAACGTATTTTTGTGAGCGGCCCTGAAATTCTTTTGGCACTACGTGTGCCCCTAGTAGCGTCGCGACCACCGTCCCGGGCCAGCGCCGTGCCGCTTCAGCGATCGCCTCCAGCGACTTCATCTCCGACTCCACCGTTAACCCATAGCCGGACTTGGCCTCGACCGTGGTCGTACCGTGCGCCGCCATTTCATGTAAGGCGGCCAGTACTTTCTCCGCCAGCAGCTTCTTCCCTGCTTTGCGCACACCCTCCAGGCTGGAGCGAATCCCGCCCCCAGCGGCGGTTATCTCTTCATAGGAAGCGCCTTCGATTCGCTTCTCAAAATCCACCAGCCGCGGACTAACGAAGACGGGATGCGTGTGCGAATCCACAAATCCCGGCAGAACGACTTTTCCCGCACCGTCAATCTCGGTGATTTTCTTGCGGTTCTTCCTGATCCACGCATCGCGCAGCGCGTCTTTCGTGGTCCCCACCGAGACAATCTTGCCGCCCAGGCACAGCACCGCGCCGTTTTCGATGCTGCCGAGCTCGCTGAGATTGCGCCCTCGCCGCGGACCGGTCGCTGCGGACGCCAGCGTCAATAGTTGCCCGATATTGACCAGCAACAGGGCTTTATTTCTTTCGTTTCGCACCGCTGTCAGGTTACCATGCGGAGTTGGTTATACTGGCGTCCCGGAATCGCAGTAAGACTTTGGAAGCAAACATGGCCTTGTGTCCATCCTGCGGCGCAGTCATCAACGGGCGCTTCTGCGCGCAATGTGGCCGTCCGGCAGAAGCGGACACTGGGGCTGTGATTGACGTTCCCACAAATGATGGCACTCAGTTCTTGCAGCCGCTTCCGCCTCCGCACCATGTCGCGCCCGGGCCGCCCGCGTTGCGCTCCGGCCACACCCCATCCATCGCGTCGGTGCCCAACCCCGCCATGGCGTCCACCGACGACAACCGCTTCACCGAAGCCGCGGAACATGTGCTCAACACAGTTGGCGAACGCACCGTCTGGCAGGGCACGCCGTCGCTGCTCTATCTGATCAAGCCCGCTCTAGGATGGTTCGTATTCATTGCGATTGTGGCGATCGGCCTCGCTCAACTGGCCCTTACCTTCGATTGGGGCTGGCTGATACTGGCGCTCACTGTTTTGGCCCTGCTAAAGATCGGGACGGCATGGCTGCGCTTGCACAACACGCGCTACCGTTTGAGCAGTCAGCGTCTGGAAAAAACCGAGGGCCTCCTCAGCCGCACCACCGTCACCATCGAGTTGCTCAACATCAAGCGCGCCGTCATTACCGAGCCTTTTCCCTGGCGCCTGTTCGGCTTGGGAGACCTGGAACTCGACGCCGCCACCGGCGAACATTGGAAGCTCTACGGAATTCGCGGGGCAACCACGGTCCGCGACCTGATTCACAGCTCGAGCGGCATCGGCGGCCAGCTCTGGGACCAGCGCAGGTTCGGTGGCTGATGCAGCCTTCTGTTCGCTTCCTGGCACCTCCACAAGAGCGGCGTCATCCCGAAGCCCCGCGTTCTCTCCAGCGGGGCGAGGGATCTCGGACGGATATCTGCTGCCCTATAATTCAGGTATGCAGGATATAGGGCCGAACAACACGCAGCCGTCCATAGAGAAATACACGCCCGAGCGCAAGGCGGAGTTCCTGCTCTCCAATGCCGTGGACGCTGCCGACTACCGTCAGGCTCGGAAAGAGGTTCGGAAGCTTGCCCTTGATCAAGATTCGATCCAACATCTGCGACCTGAATAAATGGACCGGCTATTTCTCGACGCCAGTGTTCTCCACCAAGGCGAGGTGACTATGAGTGGCCGGGAGAGGGCTCGAAGTACCAAGCTTCTTCAGTTGGCATGTAGACCCAACTGACGGGCAAGTTAGGGTGCTCCCGCTCGTAGATGTCTACGACCGTCACATCCACCTTGACCTCTAGTTTATCGTCCGGATTCCCGAGGCTTTTCGGTAGCGCGAAATGCCCCAAAACCGTTGACTGTGGATTGAGGTTCCAAAGCTCTTTGCCCGAGTAATGAACTCCAGCGGGCCCACCCGCAGAAGTCCCACCCATGAAGACTTCGACCACTATTCGTAGACGGACAGGAAGAGCCGCGCCAAGGTTCGTGACTACAAAGCCGACATCGGGAAGCTTCCGAGCGCCACCACCGGGGAGAGCTTGCCTTATCTCGTAGTGGATGGGTGGAACTAAGTGGCGCGTAAACTCCTCGTAAACCTGTTCCCTGCGCTTATTCAACTCATCGGGCTTGTATTTATTACCCTTAGGGTGCTTGGGGTTGTAGTGTTGCACAGAGCCATGGCAGTCGAAGCAGAGCGGAATCGCGTTATCGATGTCGTCGCCGCCTTCCTGTTCTTCCGGTACTAAGTGGTGAACCTCAATGTTAATCCCGCAGGGCTTTTTGCAAAGGCAGCAGTGACGGTCCGACCAGAGCAAGACCTTGTTCCTCACGTCATCACTGAATGCCACTGCACACCTCCTGGAAGATTCTGCTCCGCTTGGGCGGGCGATAACGCCCGTTCCACCACGCTTCGCGAACAACCAACGACGAGCGACTAACGACTCCCCATCGGCACCTTCACGCCCTTGTTCTTCGCAAACGCCTTCGCCTCGTCATACCCCGCGTCCACATGCCTGATCACGCCCATCCCCGGATCGGTGGTCAGCACGCGTTCGATGCGCTTTGCCATCTCGTCGGTCCCGTCGGCGACCAAAACCTGCCCGGCATGCAGCGAGTAACCAATGCCCACGCCGCCGCCATTGTGAATCGAAACCCATGACGCGCCTGCGGCCGTGTTCACTAAAGCATTCAGCAGCGGCCAGTCGGCGACCGCGTCCGATCCGTCTTTCATGCTCTCGGTTTCGCGATGCGGGGACGCCACCGACCCACAATCCAGATGGTCGCGGCCAATCACAATCGGCGCTTTCAGCTTTCCTTTTTTCACCAGGTCGTTCATGGCCAGCCCAAACTCGGCGCGTTCGCCATATCCCAGCCAGCAGATGCGCGCCGGCAGGCCCTGAAACTTGATGCGCTTGCGCGCCAGCTCAATCCAGCGTTTCAGGATGTAGTTCTGCGGGAACATTTCTAGAATCAAATCGTCGGTCACGTGGATGTCGGAAGCCTCGCCCGACAGCGCCACCCAGCGGAACGGTCCGCGCCCCTCGCAGAACAACGGACGAATGTACGCCGGCACAAATCCCGGAAAGTCGTACGCATTCTTCACGCCGCGCTGAAACGCGAACGTGCGCAGGTTGTTTCCGTAATCGAATGTAACCGATCCCATTTTCTGCAGCCGCAACATGCCTTCCACGTGCCTCGCCATGGCATCCAGCGACTTCTCCTGATACGCCTTGGGATCATTTCTTCGCAACTCAACCGCTTCTTCCAGAGTCATGCCATTCGGCACATATCCGTTAAGCGGATCGTGTGCCGAAGTCTGGTCCGTCAAAATGTCGGGCACCACTCCCCGCTCGGCCAACTCTGGAATCACGTCGGCGCAATTCCCCACCAGCCCGACCGATACATTTTCTTTCTTGCGTATAGCATTCTTCAGAATGCGCAGCGCTTCGTCCAGCGTGGTCACCATGAAGTCGCAATAGCCGGTCTTCAGCCGCTTCTTGATGCGCTCCGGGTCCACATCAATCCCCAGAAACGCCGCGCCAGTCATGGTCGCCGCGAGTGGCTGTGCTCCGCCCATGCCGCCCATGCCGCCGCTCACGATCAGCTTGCCCGCCAGATCGCCGCCAAAATGTTTCTCGCCCGCAGCAGAAAAAGTCTCAAACGTCCCTTCGACGATCCCCTGCGAGCCGATATAAATCCACGAGCCTGCCGTCATCTGCCCGTACATCATCAAACCGGCGCGTTCCAGTTCGTTGAATTTCTCCCAGTTCGACCAGTGGCCGACGAGATTCGAATTCGCAATCAGCACGCGCGGCGCGTGCTCGTGGGTGCGAAATATGCCCACCGGCTTGCCCGACTGCACCAGCAGCGTCTCGTCATTCTCCAGACTCTTCAGGGACGCAATAATCGCGTGATACGCCTTCCAATTGCGCGCGGCGCGGCCCGTCCCGCCATAGACAACAAGGTCCTGCGGACGCTCGGCGACTTCTTCGTCGAGGTTGTTCATCAACATGCGCATGGCGGCTTCCTGCTGCCAGCCTTTGCAGGTGATCTGGTTCCCGCGCGGCGCGCGGATCGAGGTATAGGCCTGGGTTTCGGTTTCAACGAGCATGTCTAGATGTTAGTGCTTTGCAGGAAACTGTTCAATCGGAGCGGAAAAGAGTTGGCAAGAAAACGACTAACGGCCAAAGACTAACGACCAACGACCGCCTTCCTACCAAGTGCTATACGCCGTGCCGTCGGTCGAGGTGGCCCCCGACGCCGACTTCACGTCAATGATTCCCGGTTCCTGTTGATCTACCGAGAGCAGCGTGTCTTCCTGCACCACTTCCCAGTTGGGCAGGTTGGTCATGGGATCATTGGGAAGGCTCTTGATGTATCCACCCTGGATCAAGTCGTCGAGCGCCTGCGGGGCCTTCTGCTTGTCCAGCGTGTACTGCGAAATCAACTGCCGCAACTGGAACAAATCTTCGCGCAGCACCGATTCCCGCGCCTTGATCACCGACTGGTGATACATGGGCACCGCAATCGAAAGCAAAATCAGGATCAGGCTGATCACGATCAACATCTCGATCAGCGTGAAGCCGCGTTGCCCGGAATTGTTTGTCCTACGCCTCATCTACCAGTCCTTATACTTGGTGCCGTCGAGCGCGGTGTCGGTTGACTTGGTGTACACGTCAAACACGTTCTGCCCGCCCCAGGAATCCGAATCCACATCATCCTGCGTAGAACGCAGACCCCACTCCTTGGTCCCGGTCATGGGATCGGTGGGAATGCTGCGCAGGAAGCGCACCTTCTTGGTTTGCACATTTTCGCCCTTGACCAGCGTCTCCAGGTCGGGCGGATAGTTGTCGCTGCCCACCTTGGTCTGGAACGAGTTCTTGTCGGCAGCGTCCTTGTAGCGGTCAATGGCGTCGCGCATCTCCCACACCGCGCGCCGCAGGTCCCGTTCCCGCTGGCGTTTAATGGTCACCCGCGCCAGCGGAATCGCCATCGTGCTCAGGATGAGCATGATGATGGTGGCGATGATCAACTCGATCAGGGTGAAGCCCTGCTGCGACTTTGCGGCCTTGGATGAAACCGTTGGGCCGCCGAATCGGCGTTGCTTCGTGGTCAATGCAATTCTGCTTCCCAAGGCTCCCCAACTCCGCTATTGAATCGTGATCGAGGCCTGCGCCCCGTTCACGGTGATGGCCTGCATGCCCGGATCGCGCGCTCCGCCCCGGGTGATGGTCAAAGGCGTCTGGCCCTTTTCCCTGGCCTGGAACGTCATGGTCACGACCACGCCGCCCCCATTGACTCCGCCTGCTCCTGGCGGGCGTGTCGCGGTGATGGTCAGCGTGCCGGTCGCGGCATCCTCACGATGCACCAGCGCCACGGCCTGGCCGTCCTGCGACAGGAAGCCTCCGTTTGATACATTCACCAGCTCCAGCAACTTAGGGTCAAAGTTGAGCTGCACCGGCACCGAGAAAATGTTTTGCGCGTTCGACATTTGCAGATTGACGGTAAAGGTTGCGCCCTTGGCCACGCTTACGGTCGCGGGATCAAGCAGGAAATTTGGCAACGTTGCCGGATTGGCCGGTGTGGGCGGCGCAACCACGGCTTGCGGCACGGTGGTCTGCGGCGGCGTGACGGTGGCGGCGCCCGGACCGGTTTCCGCAGCCTGCGCGGGCGGGGCCTGGATTGGCGTCACATGACGCAGCGCAATCTGGTTGGCCGTCCCGATGTCAATCGGCCGCTGGTTCGCGTCTGAGTAGTCCGCTCCGCGGATAATATGCGGCACCAGCGCAAACACCACTTCGTTTTCCTGATGCTCGGTGTTGGTCTGGCCGAACAAATATTTCAAGACCGGAATCTGTGCCAGGCCTGGAATGCCGCTCAGCGCCTTGGTTTCAGTGCTGTCCATCATTCCGCCCACCAGGTTCACTTCCCCGTCTTTCAGGCGGATTTCGTGCTCGATCTTGCGCTGACCGATAACCGGCTGATCAATGCCGCCAATGTTTTGATGGTCCACCACCGCGGAAATATCCATGGTCAGCTTGAGCGTGACTTCCCCGCCCGCGTGCACGTGCGGCGTGATTTCTATGTTCACGCCCACATCAAGATATTGAAACTGCGTATTGACCAGCGGATTGATGCCGACGCCGCCGATGCCGGGCTGAAACGATCCTGTCGCCACCGGCACCCGCGAACCGATTTTCAACGAGGCCTTCTGCCCGTCAAGCGCGCGGATCTGCGGGTTCTGGATCAGCCGGGTGTCGCTGTCGCTCATCATCGCCGACAGGCTGGCCGCCGGAATGGTCACCGCAAAATTGGTCGCGTTCAGGTTGGCCAGGTTGTTCAGGTTCAAGCCGCTGCCCGTCGTGGGCGTCGTTGTCGGCGTAGTGGTCGTGGTAGTCGTGGTGGTCAGGTTGTTCTGCAATTGCACGCTGACCGTGGTCGGCGGATTGATGCCGTACTGTTTTTTCTTGTCCTTGCTGATCTGCATCACCGCGACATCAATCAGCACTTCCGGCCGCGCCTTGTCCAGGTCATCCACCAGTTTCTGCGCCAGCGCGATCTGGTCGGGCGTACCGCGCACCACCAGCGCGTTTTGCGAAAGCAGTTGCTGCACCCGCTGCACGTCCAGCACCGCGCGGATGGCGTTCACCACATCCTGCAGTTCGGTGGGCTGCGACAGGTTGGACAAATAAAATGTCTTGAGAACGCTCTGCTCCAGCTCTTTACGCTTGGCGGGATTGTCCTGCGCGACAAAAATTGTGTTCGGCGTCACCGGACGCCAGAACGTCTTGGACTCCAGCGCGATCACCTCCAGCGCTTCCTGCAACGTCACCCCGTTCAACTCCACCTTCACGCGCCGCGGCGTGTAGTCGGGATCCACCAGCACGTTGATCCCCGCCAGTTGGCCCACGGTCTGGTAAATGACGTTGGAATTTTCCGTGAGCTTCACCGTGATCGGCACATTGGAAATCGGGGCCAGTTCGACCGGTCCGCCCGCTTCCCTCACCCGTCTCTGCAAGTCTCCGGAAGCGCCCGAGGCCTGCGGCTTCGGGGTCTTGCCGTTGTCAATCATCTGCGCGGTGCGCTGCAATTCCTGCTGCGCAATAAACAGGGACGGATCAATCTCGATGGCTTTCTGAAATTCCGCCATGGCGTCCTGCAGCTTGCCCTGATCGCGCAGCAGTTGGCCGCGATGCACATGCGAACTGGCCGCAAACAGCCGCGACCGCTGGTAGGACGCGCGGTAACGCAGGTCTTTGGGCTTGAGCTCGTAGGCCTGTTTGTAGAAGTCATAGGCCGCCTCATAGTTCTGGCGCGCCTCGGCGTCCTGGCCCTGGGACCACAGGTCCTTGGCCTTGTCCGCCACTGCGGGAAGCACCGCCATCACGACCATCAGCAAAACCGCCGGATACGTCAGGCGCTTCATGCGTAAGTCCTTGTCGTCGAGTGTATTGGCGGACCTGAAGCCCGCCAACCGCGCTGTGGAAAAACATCAGGTTTCCGCACGCCCGGAGACAGGCACAACTCTGCCTGTGCGATTCGGATTATAGCACCGGCCCTGATCGTCCCAACTCGTTCTTGTATAGGCATTTACACTCTTTAGTCATCCCGGCTATTAGGGCTAGCCCTTTGGTTTCTGCTTCGGCTCGTCCGCATTCTTGTCCGCTACACACAGCAAACGGCACGGGGCCTTGATCATCGGATTGGTCGGGCACGCCGCCTGCTTGTGATATCCCCGCAGGCATTCTCCGCGCTCATCGGGGACACAACCGGTCACGCCAAAGTAGGTCAACGGCTTGCACGGCGGCTCGTCCGCGCCGGCGGCTTGCCTGGCTGCTGGCCCATTCTGCCACGCGCCCAGCGCCCCCGCACCTACCACTAGTGCCAATATCAACAGGCCTTGTCTCATTCGCTCTTTCCCTGACCAGCGCTTGCGCGCTCGAAGTCCTGCCCGGTCCTTGCTCGATGCTCGATGCTCCGCTCGACGTTCGCTCGACGTCCGCTTCTAAATTGTGCGATAACTGAATTGTAACTATGCCCCGCCCCACGAGCCATCAAACCCGGCCCAGTCCGCCCAAGAACCCCAAGCGCGACCCCACCGCCAGCGGCGAACGAGATGCCGCCGTTAATAGGATCGCTTCTCATAACTACTTCTTGCTGGAAAAATTTGAGTGCGGGGTGGTCCTTACCGGCACCGAGGTCAAATCCGTCCGCAACGGACTGGCCGCGCTCAAAGACGCCTACGGTCTGGTGAAAGACGGCGAGCTTTGGCTGCTCAACGCCCACATCGGCCCCTACGAGCATGGCAACATCCACAACCATGCCCCGTTGCGTACCCGCAAGCTGTTGATGAACAAGGCGGAAATCCGCAAACTGATCGGCCAGACCCAGCAGAAGGGCCTGACCCTGATCCCCGTCCGCATGTATTTCAAGAATGGCCGAGTCAAGCTGGAACTGGCCCTGGCCAAAGGCAAACAGCTCTGGGACAAGCGCGAAACCGACCGCCGCCGTACCGCCGACAAAGAAGCCAAAGAAGCCATCGCCAGAAGCAGAAAGAAATAGCCGGTGCTTGTTGGGGCGCAGAGATCAATTAGGATCGCGTGGGGACGGCCGCCCTCGGCTGTCCGGGCCGGGCGTAGCCCGGCTCACCGATCCTCAGAAAGGACAACCCTCAATGAAGCAAAATCAACAGAAAGTGGAAGATGCCGTCCTCGCCGTTCTATGGCTCAACTTGCACGAAGAACGCCGGGCGTGGAAATCAATCGACTGGCGCACCATGGATGAGTTGCACGAAAAGGGGTTCATTTCCAATCCCGCGGGCCGCGCCAAGTCCGTGGTCTTCACCGACGAGGGCCTGGCGAGGGCGTCGCGTCTCGCGGAAAAGATGTTTACCTGAAACGATCTTGCCCCCGCTGACAAAATGCACTACACTGTAGTGCATGAAGACCGCAGTCTATAGCTGGCGGGTCTCGCCGCAAAAGAAGTCCGAGCTCGAAGCGGCGTCCCGCCGTGAGGGCACTTCCATGGCCCAACTGCTTGACGACATCACCACCGAGTGGCTCACGGTGCGCCGCAACGGAAACGGTCAGGATGACGAGGCCGAGCAGGCGGCCATTCGCAAGCGGGTGGCAGCGGCAATCGGCTCCATCCGAGGAGGCGACCCAACCCGTTCCGCGAAGGCCAGCGAATTGGTGCGCGAAGTTATTTACAAAAAGCACTTCAAGGAATCCCATGCCTCCCGCCGGACTGATTGATACCGGCGCCATCCTCGCTCTTGTAGACCGCGACGACGAGTGGCACGCGCCCTGTGTCGAGGCCTACAACAAAAGTCATCTTCCACTGCTGACCAGTGAGGCGGTTCTCACCGAAGTATTCCATCTCCTCCCGCGCAATCTCACCGACGCTCGCGGTGTTTGGACGCTACTGCGCTCCGGCGCAATTTATATGTCTCCGATCCACCACGAAGAACTCCCCCAAGTGCATGCTTTGATGACCGCCTATCACGACCGCCCCATGGATTTCGCCGATGCCACTCTGGTCCATCTCGCGGCCCGCGAGTCTCTCAGCCTAATTCTCACTGTTGATCACGATGACTTCGAGACTTATCGCATTGGACGCAAGAGGTTCGATATCCTCCCGCCACGCCACGCGGTCAGGGCATGATCTCGGTTCCGCTAGCTGCGTGTGAAGCGGTCTCATGAGGACCGTCAACCTCAAATCCGACATGCCGCAAGTGCATGAAGCGCTCAGCCGGCTCGAAACTGAATTGGCCCGCGCCCGACAGCAGGGCGAGAAACTGCTGAAGCTGGTTCATGGATATGGCTCGACCGGGGCGGGAGGCGATATTCGGCTGGCAGTGCAGCGGCGGCTGACCGAACTCGCCCGTGACGGCCAGATTCGCGCCTGCATCTACGGAGAAGACTGGTCGAAATCCAATGACCGCGCGTGGCAACTGCTAAAAGCGCAGCCCGATCTCAAAAGCGATCCTGACCTGGGCCGCAACAACCGCGGCATCACCATCGTTCTGCTGTAAGCGCCCGCAGCAATTGCTGCGTTTGAATTTCCAGACTGCGAGAGTCTAGAATGAGCGCCGACGAAGTATGCAATGGCAGCCGTTTCGATTTCGAAATGCCGCTTACGATTTATCTCACCTGCATCCGATAGCCGTTACGTATCAGCAACCCGCAAAAGGTGACAGGCCCACACGCTGCTATTCAGTGGAAGTCTCTTTTGGCCTACATTGCTTCACGCGATCTGCTGCACCAGACGAGGGGCGCGACCCTGCTCTTTTGTATTCTGACTCGAGAGAAACCAGGGTATTTGACTTTCGACGGTACGAGCTATCCAAGCAACTCCCGGCCATCGTGCGAGACCTATCCAGGCGGAAGTGCTATCACTCTGGCAAGGGGAATTTCTTCACGGTTGTGTCCTTAGACGACCAAGGAAGAAGAATCGAATACGATGTTTTCTTCGAGGCGTCAAGATCAGCGAAGAGAGGCGTGGTTCGATTGTTCGTTCAAAGCGCCTACGTGCGTGACGCTCAACACAGCTCTCGACCCAGGCTGAAGCCAATCGGGATTTATGTGATTTTGCACAATACGCTTCACAAGATACCTATAAAAATCCAGCAATAGCAAAAGACCCTCTTGCGAGGGTCTTTTGCTGGATTCTAATCGGGCCTCTTGAATATACCCACACTTGGGTGGGAGCCATCTCTGGCGGTATCAGCACACAGCCGTAAGGCCACCCCATTTATATGCTGACAAAAGCTATGTTACCGCCAAAACTACGACTAGTCAATCCCTCTTCCTGTTTAGCTACGCCGTCGGCCCCGCCGGCAGCGGCGGTTCAAACACCACCGGCGCAACCGGAGCGGGCATCACCGGAACCACGGACCGCACCACCGGCGCCACCATCTGCTGCTGCCAATACGCCACCGCGACCCCACGCTGCCAGAAACGCGCGGCCAGTGTGATCATCAACGTGAGTTGTCCCACCACGAATGCGCCTGGCACGCTGGCCGCGGGCACCAACGCGTTCCACACCCAGAGCCCGGCCACCATCGTCAGCGACGCGAGCAACCAAATCACCAGATAACTCCCGGTGATGCGGAAGATGCTGCGAAAGGCATGCCGAAATCCTGCTCCGATGGACCGGCGCACCGCCCCCTGATCGCTCAACACCACGTCGGCTTCGGCCAGGTCAAACACACTGCGCAGAATCGTCATTACCACCACGATCACCACCATCGCCGCCATTCCCAACTGCACGGGCAGCAGTTCGCTGGTATTTTCACCGGCGGCCTTCATGATCCCGGCGCGCGCGCCAAACAACGCCCCTGCCGCAATGCCGATGACGACCCCGGAAATAATCAGCAGACGCACAAAGCGCCATAGGTTTCTTCCACACGCCTGAAAAAAATCTTCCCGGGGCAGCCGGTAATTCGACGCATAGCCTTGAAACACGCCGGGCAGCAGCAGCGCCGTAGCCAGGAAAAATAGCGCCGCAAATCCGAAGGCCGGGGCCGTGACCGCATTCATCGCACCGAACTCCGGCCGCGCAAACATCTCCACCAGCACGGCCATATCGAAGCCGCGCGTCAGCCCCCCCGAATACAGACTGTGGTCAAGAATGGATTGCGCCTGCTGGCGAAAGGCGATCACGCCAAACTCCGCCAGCACCAGGTTCAGCAGCCAGAACCAGATCACATACCGCTTATTGCTGCCCACCATGGCCAATCCGCTTCTCAACAGGCCTTTGCTTTCACTCATTGCCATCTCCCTCGTCCTCGTGTCACTACGATTCGTATCAGGGGCATCGCCTTCAGGCGTGCCGCACGTGCATTCCGATCAATGCGCCGCCACAGCTTGTAAAAAAATCTGATTCGTATCAGGGCGCCGCTTCAGCGGTGCCGTAAGTTCCCCAAAATCAATCCCGGCTTCAGCCGCTGGCTACAGCACGCAGCGCCTGAAGGCGAGACCGCTGAGATCGTCTTTGCGGTATGCCTGAAGGCATACCCTGATACGAACCGCGTGTCTTGCAGCGAAGCGTTAAGGCGTCGTCTTCCGGCATTGCCTTCTCGCCATCAAAGCTATGCCCCCCACCACGCCAATACTTGCGCCAACCACTGGGTCATGAACAGCCAATAGTTCGTCACTTTGCGGGTCGCCCGTCCGTCGCCTTCCACCACGTAACTGTTGTTAAACGTGTTGCGGTCAAACATGATTTTGTGGTCCGGATCAATTTCCGCCGACACCACCTTCGCTTTCTTGTCGTACGAAAACTTTGTCCAGCGGTCCGCTCCGTTCCAGTGCTCGCGCACCGCATCGCCGTTGTCGAACTTGATTTCCACTTCCACCGGCAGGACGAATTCGCCTTTGCGATGCAGCCACACTGTGGAGCGGTAAACCGTACTCTTCTCGTCTTTTTTCGCGCCCTTTTTCTCTTCTTCGTACCAGTTGATCGGGAACGAATCCACTTTCAACACTTCGTAGTCCAGCACCTGCGTGCCGTAAACCGCCTGGTTGAAATACCAGCGCAGGTCTTTGCCGGAAACTTCTTCTAAGGTCTTGAGGAAATCTTCCTTGGTGGGGTGGGTGAAGCGATATTTCATGAAATACGTGCGCATCGCCCGGTCCATCGTGTCTTTGCCGATGATGCCTTCCAGCGTCAGCAGCACGCTGGCCGTCTTGCCATAGGTGACTCCACCGTAGGAGTTGAAGTTGATGAAATCGTAGGCCTTGGCCGTCATGGGATCGAGATCGGCCACGCCGGTGTAACTCATCCGCTGTACCCCGCGTTCCCCCAGGGTGGCGCCGGCCTCGTTCAACACGGAAGTTTCAGGCGTGAAAATTGAATCCAGCACTTTCACTTCGGTGTAGCTGTTGATGCCTTCGTCCAGCCACGCGTCTTCAAATTCGTTGGTTGCCACCATGCCGTACCAGTACTGATGGCCGAACTCGTGCTCGACAACGATCTCCGGAAGATGCGCACCATCGGGCATGAACCAGCTCGAGTCGCCGGTGATGAACGTCGGATATTCCATACCACCCGCGGCCGAGTCCGGCTCCGGGTCCACCAGCGTCAGCGTCTTGTAGGGATAAGGCCCATACCACTTCTCGAAATGTTCGAGCGACTCCTTCAGAACCTTCTCGTGGCGTTCGGCCTGGCTCCAGTGCGCGGGCTGCATCATGACGCGCAGTTGCACCGGCCCCATCTGCCCCTGGTAGACGCCGTCGTCTTTCACCATGTAGCGCGGACTCGCGGTCCAGGCAAAATCGTGGATGTCGTCGCCGTGGTAGGTCAACGTCTTGGTGTTGTCGGAATTGTTCACTTCCCCGGTCTTCACGCCGGTCGCGCCCACAACTTCATACTGCGGCACGGTCAGCTTGACGTCATATACGCCGAAGTCGGCGAAGAATTCCGTAGTGGCATGAAACTGATGACAATTCCATGCGCCCTGCCACCACACTCCAACTTTGGGGAACCACTGCCCGCCCAGCACGAAATCGCGCTTCCACCCCGTACGCGCCTGCGTTTCCGGCAGCTGATCGTGGAAAGCAATCTTGAATTGCACAAACCCGCCGGGCGCGATGGGCCGGGGCAGATGCACATCCATCACCGTCTTGTCGTCTTTATTTCCATCGTCGGGCTGCACAAACTGCAACTGCGCCGTCAGGTCGCCCTGCCCGACCACTTCGAAACTCTTGATCTCCTCAGCGCCATACTCTTTGTCTTTCCACTCGGCATAGGAAGTGTCGCGGTTGCCAACCAGCTTGGCCTCGCGCACCCAGGTCGCTTTGGGCTGGAAGCCGTTCAGGTACATGTGGAACGGAAAATGATCGAGCGGCTGTCCGGTCAGGTTGTGATAAGTGAGGACTTCGGTCGCATCCACGGTGTGCTTGGTGGCATCGTATTTCGCTTCAATTTCGTAGTGCACCACGCGCTGCGACATCGCGGTCGGCGAGTTGACGGCGAGGACGGTGTCCGGGATCGAAACGCCGCCCTGTTCGGCGCGGACGGGCGCACCCTTGACTCCCCCCGGTGCGACAGGGTCATAAACCTTGGGCACCGCCTGCGGCGGGGCCGCTTTCACCGCGTGCCCCATCACCAGAAGAGAAAGCGCGACCACGGATACGGCCGGGAAAAACAAGATCGCCCAACGAACGCGCATGTTCAAGACCTCAAGTCCAAATCAGTTTCGTTTCTGGCCGCCTTGCTGGCAGGCGTGCGAATGATACTAGATTCAGAGGTGGATCGTCACCCGGGGCAAGACCATTAACCACGAAGGGCAAGAAGGCGCACTAAGGAAGGCATCGCGATCTGTGCATGATCCCGAAACGTATTGCTTCGCAAACTTCGCGGACTCTCTGTGTGGCCGTGCTGGGCTAGCCTGCACGGCACAGCTTCATGTCTAAAGATGTAGGAACCCGCATCTCAATTCGCATCCATCAGTTCGCACCAGCTCCCCTGCTCGATAACGACGGTCGCGCTGCCTGACGCGGTAGCTACCTGCACCTGAAAGGGGCCGGCGACGCTCGGCGTGATTTGCGCCGCAAGGTTAGCCGGGAAGAACGTGTTGATCGTAACCACATTGCCACTTACTACGTTTCCAAATGCAGTCACGGCGGCGTTCGTGCCTGTCGTGGCTGAGAGCGATAGGTTTCCGCTGGCCCAAAAGCTCGTGGGTGAAGGTGGGCCTGCGATTGAAAGTTGAAGGCCTGCGGTCGTCGCGCTGGATTCGTAGATTAACTGACAGTGAAGCGCATAGGTCTTATTTTTCTCCATCGGCCATACCCAATTCGAGGGCGTGGTTGCGGTGGCGGTCGCTGTGTAGTTCCCACGGAGCGCCCGCATTGCGACACGTTGCGAGCCCCAGCCGCTGACGTAGTGCGGGATCAGAGCGCTTCCCGCAGGGATGGTCAGGGAAATGCAATTCGTACAATTGGCAGGAACGGGCAGCGGGACAGAGGTGTCATCCTGAACCGCGGTCTGGGTTCCACCCACACCGCTGAAAGCGAGAGCGTCTAGCACTGTCCCTTGGCTGTCGGCGCTTTGCGTCGGGCCCGTGCTGGTCGGCCCGCCGTTTAGCCCGCCCGCACCTAAGTGGACGATCTGTGCGCCTCCGGCATCGTTCGCCACGTCAATCGATTCCAGGTGCCCTCCGCCATTTTGAGCGTTCCCCGTGCCGAAGTTCACGCAACTGGCCTTTGATCCGTCTGGATCCAAACCAAGAAACTCGCAGTGAATATCGGATACGTGCGGGTCGATCGCGCCCTCCATCCAGATTGCATCGGCCATTTGATTGGTGCCGCTTGTGCCCCGCAATGTCGAGCGCTCAATCCAGGGGCCGCTGCCGATGCTGCTGTTGGGGTACTTGCTCCCCGCAGCTGTGATGTTAATTGCCGTGACTGCGCCTCCAGTTACAGTGGCGGTGCATGCCGCGGCGCTTCCGCCGCTGCCGAACGGACCATTAACCGCACAGCTTACGCTGGAGCATCCCGCGCCAGCGTAAGTAATCACGGAGGAAGTGAAAGCCGTGCCGCTCATGATCGGATAAGCATGGGGCTGCGCCGAGCATCCTACGCCCGTCAGAGCTATGGAGTTAGGGGCGCCCTCGTAAACCCACCCATAGGTCTTGTTGTTGGTGCTGCTGGCGATGTCGCACGTGGTGTCGAAGATGTTGAAGTGAGTGGGGCCGATTCCACCTCCCGGATTATTTGTGCCCGCCTGGAAGGCCCGGTCCCAGAAGCCGCATGCTTGCTGGGCGCCCCGGCAGGCGAAGTGAAACAGCCCGCTCTTCTCCTCCATGGAGGCGGAGAAAAAGCAAAAATCGGCGGAGTGGGTGCTGTCAATTGTCGCATCAATGGTGAGGTCGCGCCACTGCGAGCCAAACTTGTCGTTGATCTGCGATGGCGGGCCATCCTGGATCACAGCAGAGTAGGTCCCAACAGGGAAGGGACCGTGCTGCCACGTGGTTGTAATCAGGGATGCTCCGTTGGGGAATGCGGCTCCAGTTTTGGAGCAGTCGCCCGTAGATCCCGCCTTAATGACGGTGCCCTGGGTAAGGCTGCCCATAAGGCCCGCTCCTTCCACGATCACGCCTGCCTGTGGAATTGTCCAAGGCACGCACGCGATGTAAGTGGTGTTGCCCAGCAGAAGCTTCACCTGCTGCTGTGACGGGTTAGTCGGGTTCGCAAATGGGTTGGTATACATGACCAACTGCGTCCCGCTGGCCCCGCGCGCGTCGATAGTGCAGCCATTAGTGCACAGCGAACTGCGATAGACGCCGTTAATCATTTGGGAAATCTCGGTATCCAACGGCGCATTTACAATGGCCCAAGCGACCGCGTCAATCACGCCTACATCCGATACCACCTTGTAGTTGTCGCTGACGCTGGCGGGAAACCCTCGAGATAGCCCGGGCGTGGTGGGTGTGGTCACATTCGTGGTCTGGGAGGACGAAGCATTCGGAAAGAGAAGCAACGTCAAGACTATCAAGATTGCCGAGCTGGTGAGCGGAGCCGGAACTTGACTGGTTTTGCGCATACGGAAACCTCGGGGCGAACCAGTCTCCGACCTTATTGCACAAAATAAAGTGGGATCAACCGCTGCGGTTTGCTGTTGCCGATTCAGGTACCTAGCTCGTGTTGCTCTAATCACCGAACCACCGGCGACCCATTATTGAGGGACGCGCTAGTGCTTTACGGGTTGCAACAGGAGGGCATGGATATTGATATCGGACGCATGCGTTCCTTGGGCGACGATGACACCAAGGTCATTGATGCCGATGCCCTTCACGACGACCCAGCCGGAATTTGCTGGAATCATGTCGTTGAGATCCTGGGTTCCGTTCGCGGGTGTCCACAGTGTGGCATGTAGAGCACCTGTGCTTGCAATGAGCCCAAAGCCCGTGACCATCTCAAGAAGATTTACTGAGAACGCGCCCCCAGAGGGGCTACCGGCAAGCTGCGGGAGCAACTGAACCCCCTGCTGCCCCAAATGAGGCCACAGGACGGCGACATTTGCCGTGGACATTCCAGCAGCGTTGCCGATGATATGGCCCAAGTTATCGATGGCCCTGGCTGTAACGCTTGGGTTTCCGGGGGGAGATGGAAGTTGTCTGATTCCCCTTGCCTGGCTCCAGATGAATGCCAGACTTGCATTTGTGTTGTGTGGATCATAGCCGCCGACAACCTGGCCCTTGTCGTTGATGCCGGAGGCAGTGCTACTGCCGCCGTTTGGATCGAGATCTTGCATCCCGCCGCTTTGCGTCCATAGGAACGCATGCTTGGCGCCTGATGCCGTGTAGGATTGCCCTACCACTTCGCCCAGTGCGTTGACCGCGAAAGCGCAGCTGTAAATTCCCCCGAGAGTGCCTAAGTCTTGCGTTCCTGATGTTGCCGTCCAAAGGTAGGCGTGGGCCTGACCCGAGGGGAAGTCTGCGCACCCTACCACTTGGTCAGCGATATTTACGGCATCGCCTTCGCTCGGAAGGCCGATATCCACGAGGCCCTTCAAACTCCAAAGGAAGGTGTCGACCTGAGAGCTATTAGCCTCAGATGCCGTGCCCGCGACGTGCAGGTGATTGTTAATGCCGCCGGGTGTGCTGGCATTGCCGCCGAATGTTTTAATCTCGCGAACGGTATACTGCTGCGCGCTAAGTGCGGCTTGCAATGCGAAGACAAAAACCAACACAGGAACGAGGTTGCCCCTCATCATGACCAACACCTCCACTGCCACTCAATGCTGACTCCAACTCATGCCGCTGTCAAGATGCAATAACCTGCACTATTGATTCGCGCCTCTCCGAGGTATTGTTCGGCGCGATTTCGGGACGAAACAGCGTCGCCGGGATGACGCTGAACTCTCGTCGCGGCGAAACTCTCCCGCTCCTTCGATATAATCACTGTCTTCAGCGCAGCTTTGCTAAGGCAAGGGAGCTCATTGGCACTCGACGAAAACATCTACCAGCTACGGCGCGAAAAGTTGAAGCAGATTGCCGCGCTCGGCCAGCCCGTCTACCGCTCGCGCTACGACTTCACTCACACCGTCCCGCAAATTCTTGCCGGATACGACAAGCCCGCCGAAGAACTCGACGCCGCGCGCGTCAGCGTGCGCGTCGCCGGACGCATCATGGCCATCCGCCTGATGGGCAAGGCCGGATTCTGCCACATCCAGCAGGGCGGCCAGCGGCTGCAGATCTACGTCAAAAAAGACGCGGTCGGCGACCAGGGCTTCGATCTCTACAAACTGCTTGACCTCGGCGACCACATCGGCGTGAGCGGTTATCTGTTCCGCACCCGCACCGGCGAACTCAGCGTGCATGTCGAGCAGATCGAATTCCTCAGCAAGGACCTGCTGCCTCTGCCTGCCGGCAAACAAGTTGCTTCCGACGATAGCGGGGCGGAAACGAAGAAATTTAACGAGCTCACCGACGTGGAGTTGCGTTACCGCCAGCGCTACGTTGATCTCGTAGTGAATCCGGAAGTGCGCGAAGTGTTTATGAAGCGCAGCCAGCTGGTGCAATCGCTGCGACGCTCGCTCGAAGGCGAACAGTTCATTGAAGTCGAGACCCCAATGATGCACCCCGTCGCTGGCGGAGCAGTGGCTCGGCCATTTGTGACTCACCACAACACGTTGGACATGGATTTATTTCTTCGCATCGCGCCTGAACTTTATTTGAAGCGGCTGGTGGTGGGCGGCCTCGATCGCATCTACGAGATCAACCGCAACTTCCGCAACGAAGGTATTTCCATGCGGCACAATCCGGAATTCACCATGCTGGAGTTCTACCAGGCCTATACCGACTATCAGGGCGTGATGGACCTGACGCGGAAGATCATCACGCAGGCCGCAGTTGACGTGACCGGCGGGACGAAAACGAAGTGGGGCGAAGAAGAAATTGACTGGGCGAACTGGCGGCGCATGACCATGCGCGAAGCGATTGCGGAGTTCTGGCCGGAAGCTGCCGGGGCAAAACCTCAGATTGCGGATTTCACATCACCAGAGAGCGTGGGCAAGCTCGTTGCCCGGTTCAACTCTGCGCATTCGCACGTGGCCTACGATCCCCGGGAACCGGCGGGCAAGACCATTGCCGCGTTATTTGAGGCTTGTGCCGAGGAGCACTTGACCCAGCCGACCATCATCTACGAATTCCCTACCGCAGTTTCGCCGCTGTCCAAGCAAAAGCCCGACGAGCCGGACTGGACCGAGCGCTTTGAAATTTATGCGGGCAAGATGGAAATCGCCAACGGCTTCAGCGAGTTGAACGATCCCGAGGACCAGCGTCAGCGTTTTGAGGGGCAGCTAAAAGAACGTGAGCGCGGCGACGACGAAGCCCACCAGATGGATGAGGACTACATCCGCGCACTGGCTTACGGGATGCCGCCCACCGGCGGCGTCGGCGTGGGCGTGGACCGCCTGTGCATGCTGCTGACCGACTCGCACACCATCCGCGACGTGATTTTGTTTCCGCAGTTGCGGCCTGAAAAATCTTCAACCACCGAGGAAGCACGGTAAGTGGGTAGTACATGTGCCTAGCCTCAACCGTTGATTTTCACTTTCCCATCAAACTCCTGGTGCGGCTTGCTTTACCACAACGCGAGCCGCCACTATCCCGTTTCCCGTAGAGCGTAAAAGAAGAATTTCTGATTTCCACAAATCTACAACTTCCCGCCCAACGTATGTCATCTAAACGACAAATTCCAATCTCAAGCAGCACTGTGGGCAAATCAACAATCCCGGGTCGCACTGCGGCCCGTCGGATGTGGCCCACAGGTTCGCCGGAGTGGATAAGTCCTTACCCTCAAATAAAAATAAATGACTGGAGCAAATTTTCATGTCCCCTTTACGTCTCTCTTCCCTGCTTGCGTCCGCGCTGATTGCGGGCGTCACCCTGTTCACCGCGGGCTGCGGCACCGACCACGCGCGCGTGCGCATCGTCCATGCCTCACCAGACGCGCCGAACGTGGATGTTCTGCTGGACGGCAAGAAGGTCCTTACCAACGTTGCCTATGAGACCGCATCGAGCTATCTCAAAGTCAAAGCGGGTTCGCGCAAGGTGGAAGTCCGCGCCACCGGAACCACCACGGATGCCATTAGCACTACAGCCTCGGTAGTCGCCAACAAGGACTACACGGTCCTGGCCGTGGACAAGGTCGCCAGCATCTCCGCACTGGTGGCGCAGGATGACAACACCGCACCTGCTTCGGGAATGGTGAAGCTGCGCGTGATCCACGCCTCGCCCACGGCGCAGACGCTGGCCAACGTGGACGTTTACCTCGTGGCCCCCGGCACCGACATCACCACGCTCACTCCGGCGATTTCCAACATTTCGTTCAAGACCATCTCGTCCTACCTCAGCGTGGCACCTGGCTCGTATGAGGCGATTGTGACGCTGACCGGCGCCAAGAGTCCCCGATACATTGATGTTTCGGGTCTCACGTTTGCCGCGGGGCAGATTCGCACGATCGTGGCCTTGGATGCGCCGGGCGGTGGAACTCCTTTGACCGCCGTTGTGCTGAACGATCTGAACTAACAACCATCTGCGCACAAGTTTGGTTGCAACCGCTCAGCCGCCGGAAACTCAACCCGGCGGCTGGCGGTTGCAAATCAAACTGGTGCAGGCAGCCGGGATGGGTAACGCGACATCCGACGGTTCCCAGAACACCCCCGCCCCGGCCCCAGGAGTGCGCAGGAACGCAGGAGACGGCTCGGACCGGGCTAGAGGGTAAACCTGCCCAAACGTCGCCCTACGGGCCACCAAACGACGGCAAATGGCATTCCCTATGTTGTTGATTTATAAGAACTTATTTGGATAGTTTTCCACAGGCAGTTCGTCCTTTGGAATCAGTCACTTAGCTGGTGGATGGCACCTTTCGCGCGTGTGCCGTTCCGTCGTCCCATCCGGAACTCTCGGAAAGATGGATCCAAATCTTCCCCACCGCTGACGCGGTGGGCTAGCCGCCAGCTTATTTCGATCCCTTGGTTGCGGCGGATTTTTCAGCTGCGGTCTTGGGAGCCTCGTAGGGCGGTTTGTCGGGATTGAAGTTGGTGCTGAGGTATTCGATCAGCGCATCGTGATCGTCGGGGTCCACGTCGGCTCCCCACTTGATCATCTTGTCCACGGTCTTGGTCCACGCTGCTTTGCTGAGCCGCTGCTGCAGGATGATGCCGGAGTCGTGGCACTCGGTACAGGTGGCGGTGGCTTTCTGTTTCATCGCGCCGTCGGGAAGTTCTTCGCCGGGCTTCACTCCGCCCTTGGCCCCGGGCTTCGCTGCGGGCCTGGGGGCTGCGGTTTTGTCATCCGCCGGCTTCTGCTCTTGCGCGCCGCGCGGGGACGCTCCCGCCCACGACGCGGCCGCGATCACCATCATCGTCCACACACTGATCTGCAAGATTGCTTTCCTGCGCAGCTTCACGGTACGAGAGAATTCGCGAAATAACTTATTAGACATGTTAGGAGACATGGATCTTCACCTGGTCCATCGCGTTATACAAATATCCGCTGGGGTTCCACGCCGCGGCGGCGGGTTGCGTGCGTCCCTGAGTGTCGGTGGCGCGCGACAGGACAGTGTAATCGCCCGGCTTGGCGGCTTTCCAGTCAAACTTCCACAAGCGCCAGGCATAGCGGGCGCGGTCGTGTCCGAGCACGGCGTCAGCCCAGGTATTGCCGTTGTCGGTGGAAACCTCGACGCGGGTGATGTCGGCTTCGCCGGCCCAGGCGGCCCCTTGAATGGCGACGCGTCCTGCTGGAATGATCTTGCCATCCGTGGGCGCGGCGATGACGGACTTGACGGTGAGCGCGGTCAGCGGATGGGTGTCCTCGGGCTTGACGGCATCGCCCGGGTTCACCGGCTGATTGGGGTAACGGTATGCGGGGCTCATGAAGTTGCCAACGAATTCCTTGTCGAGCACTTTGATCTCGGTGAGCCATTTGCAGGAGGCTGCGCCGATCCAGCCCGGAACCAGCGTGCGCGCCGGAAAGCCGTGACTCAATGTAAGCGGCGAGCCGTTCATGTGGGTGGCGATCAGAGTGTCGCCGTCGAGCGCTTTCTCGATTGGAACGCTGCGAATGAAAGGCGGCACGGTGCCAGGAACGATGTCGCCGCCGCGGAACATGACGAACCTGCCAGTGGGCTTCACTCCGGCGCGGTCCAACACATCAGCCAACCGCGGGCCGGAAAAGCGCGCCGTACCCACCGCACCCTTGCCCCACTGCACGCCGGCGACGCGCGGCCGATGCAGAGAGCGGCCGTTGCCGGCGCACTCCAGCGTGTTGACGACGGAATAGGTTTTTAATTTCGAGAGCTCATTCAAATTGAGCGTGATGGGCTTTTCCACTTCGCCGCCTATGGTGAGCTGCCACGTCTGCGCAGCGCCCGGGGCCGGTTCGTGCATGTGATTGCGCACAAAGAAGCGGGGCACCGGCGTCAACCACGTGTTGAAATCCTCGACCGGCGTTTCCAGATCGGTATAGCGATAGGAGCGGACGATGAGGCCGTCGGCACCGCGCAGGGGAATGTCAGTCTGCGCTTCGGAAGCATCCCGACCGGAGGCCATGCCGGAACGCAATGCCCAGGAAAGCACGGAAGGAATTGCAGCCAGCGTCAGGGCTGCGGTGGAAGCGTGGCGGAGAAATTTTCTTCGTGATGGCATGGAATTTGGTCGTTGATCCAAGATCCGTCGTTAGTCGTTAGTCGTCAGCGGCCTAAAACCGCGCCCTTTCAAGACAGCGTCGCGGAGTCCTTCTTCAGTAGCCTGCTAGACAAGTCTCGTCAACAAAATTACCACCACCGGCCCGGAAGGAGAGTAACTAAACCGGGCCGGTGGCGTCCTGAAGCGGCGACGCTTCAGAAGGAGTAGATGAGGTCAATCTGTTGCCGCTTGAGTGTTGGCTCCTGGGTGCAAGGCGCCGTTGCGGCGGTACATTTGACCACACTGTTGGTGAGCGCGGCGTTGTTCTCCAGGTTCGAGTCCAGCGTGCGTCCAAACCACATGGTGTATTGCGCAGTCACGTTCTTTTGGATCTTCCAGGCTGCATAGAAACGGTTCTGGAGGATGTTGGTAGGAGCGCGCTGATCGCTTTCCGCGAAGGAAGCGATAATGGCGTCCTGCTCGATGCGCCACCACGAATAGCCGACCTGCACGTCGTTCTTGTCCTTGGACTGGCCGCCGAGGATGTTGCGTCCGACGCTGAAGTCAATGCCATAGGACTTGTTCTGTTTTTTGCGCGCGGTCACGTTGCCAAAGGCATCAAACGGATTCGCCGCCGCGTTGAGGTTCTGTTCGTATTCCGCCATCAGGTTCAGCGGCATACGTGCCACACCGGTCTTGAACGTGTTGTTCAGGACCAGGTCGGAATAGAGGAACTTGGACAGGAAGTGGTTGACACCCTTCGAGTCCGCGAACGTGGCGTTGGTCATACCGTTGGGTGAGAACACGCAGGTGGGGAAACCGGCAGAATAGGCAGTCCCGTTCCACACGCTGGCGCAACCGGGGCCTTCTCCGGGTACGTTGCCATTGTTGGTGTTGGTGGAAGTGACGCCGGTGGTGGTGGACTGCACCGCGAACGCAGAAGCCGACAACAACTGATCGGCCAGGTGCCAGTTCAGGATGGTGTAGCTCGGGTTGAACTGCCAGAAGCCGAAGTCCATCTTCGAGCTGACGCTGCCGCCGAACGCCCAGGAGTCGGGCCCGCCCTTGGATTCGTTGACCGCAAGCTCAATGCCCTGAGCCGTAAAGTTGCGGATGGGTCCCTTGTGCGTATCGAAAGAGAACTTCTGGTTGAAACCTTCCGGGCTGATGTCGGGATCGAACGTCAACGACGTGCGGGCCCATGGGGTAGCGAACTTGCCGCCGGTCAGGGAGAGCCATTTGTGCGCGGCCGGGTTGTAGGTAATGTACGCACGGTCCACTCCGATGGTCTTGCGATCAAAGAAGTTGGTGAAGGTCTCGTTGGTGGTGGTGGGATCGCCAAGCGAGCCGGTGGCGATCCAGAGGCCAGCGAGGAAGTCGTCGTTCAGACGGCTCTCCACGCCGAAGCGAACGCGCATGCGGGCGCGATTGCGGTCGGCGACTCCGCGCTGAAAGTAATCTTCTCCACGGACGCGCATGTCACCGGCAAAGCGGAAGCGCGCGAAGGCGGTCTCAAGAATGGAAAACTTCTTCTGCTCCTCCTGTGTGGTCATGACGCTGTTGGAGACGGTGGTTTTCACATCCGCGACGTCGCTGGACAGCTTGGCCACGGTGCTCTGTTGCTGATCGGTTGCAGCCTGCAGGCTGGTGGCCTTCTGACTGGCGTCCTGGGCGGCGGACTGGGCCTGCTGCAACTGCTGCTGAGACTGTTGCCAGGCCTGCTGACTCTGCTGCATTTGCTGGGTCAGTTGCTGGATCTGCTGTTGTTGGGCGGCGATGGCGTCCTTCAATGACTGGACGTCGGCGGCCGTCACTACTGGCTCCGCCGGCTTGGCCACCGCTCTTTTCTTTTTTGTAGTCGCCGTTTGCGCCCACGAACCGGCGGTCAATGCCGCCAGCGTCAGGGCCGTGATGAACAGGTTCTTGTAGGTTTTCATGGAATTACAGTCCTCTCCTTTTGAGTCTTATCGCTTTCAATCGCTGCACACTACTGGGGGAATTTCGTTGCGCTTCTCCGCTGCCGCGCATCCCGATGGCATCGGGTGGACGCTGCTCAGAGTCGCTGGTCCGGGAGACGCCGCATTCGCGAAACTCTCCCGAGCCGTGGGCCTTCACGTTGGCCCGAAACAGATGCAACTGTGCGTTGATACATCGTTTGTAGCGCCTTGCGTGTTACAGCACTATTACAACGCGATGAATATCTGATGAATGGCGATCAAGCCGCCGTCAAACCCCACCGGTGCTGCAGGCGGCGCTCCATGCCCTTGAAAATGACGCCATCCACTACGAATCCGATGGCGACAATCAAGACCATGATCGCGATCACCGCGCTCATGTCGTTCAAATCGCGGCCCATCATCAGCACCTGGCCCAGACCGAGGCTCAGGTAGAGCATTTCGGCGGTGATCAACGAGCGCCAGGCAAAGGCCCACCCCTGCTTCAAGCCGGAGAGAATGAATGGGAGACTTGCCGGCAGCATTACATACCAGAACAGCTTGAATCCACGGGCGCCCAGGTTGCGTCCGGCCATGCCGAAAATTTTCGGCATTTGCTTGCGGCCATCTTCCATGGCGAGCGTGACCGACAACAACGATCCCATGACCACCACAAAGAGAATCGCGTTCTGATTGAGGCCAAACCAAAGCAGTGCCAGCGGCCACCAGCAAATGCTGGGCAGGCTCTGCAAACTGACCAGCAGACCACCCATGGTTTCTTCGAGAAATTTGTTGCTGGCAATGCCCAGGCCCAAAATCATACCCAGCACGACCGAGATCGAGTAGCCGATCAGCACGCGCTGCATGCTGACCCGGATTGCGATCCAATAAGTGTGGTCCTGAAATCCGGCGTACAGGGCCTGCCCGACACCCCAGGGCGTGGGAAATAGATACGGGGGCCAGATTTTGAGTTCGGCGAGAAGCGTCCACAGGCCAAACAATCCAGCGTAGAAAATGAAGAAGCGGGCGGCACGTTTCATAATTCCACCCCTACTTCGACTCCAGTTTTCACGTGGGGCTTGACGCCGGCGTTGTATTCGACTTCGAGGGAGCGGTTGATCTCTTCGCGCAGTTCGTCAAGAATCTGGCGGGCGGCGCGGGCGACGGCAACGTCCTCGAGATGACGGGGCCGGGGCAAGTCCACGGGGAATTCACTCTTGATGCGGCCGGGGCGGAAGGTGAGGAGAACGACGCGGTCGCCCAGGCGAATGGCCTCGCGCACGTTGTGAGTAACGAAAATGATGGTACGCCCGGTCTCGTTCCAGATGCGCTCCAGTTCGTCGTGCAACAGGTCGCGAGTTTGGGCGTCAAGCGCGGCGAAGGGTTCGTCCATGAGGAGAACGTCGGGTTCGGTGGCCAGCGCGCGCGCAATGGCAACCCGCTGACGCATTCCGCCAGAAAGCTGGTGAATGTAGCTGTCCTGAAATTTTCCGAGATGCACCAGGCGCAGGTAATAGCGGGTCTTCTCTTCCCTCTCCGCCTTGCCGAGGCCTTTCATCTTCATGCCGAATTCAACATTCTGGCCAACCGTGAGCCAGGGAAACAGGCCGTGCTCCTGGAAAATCAAGATGCGATCGGTGCCCGCGCCTTGCACGGGCTTGCCATCCACCAACACCTGGCCTGAAGTTTGCTGATGCAATCCCGCGATCAAGTGCAGCAGCGTGGACTTGCCGCAGCCAGACGGGCCAACGATGCAGACAAACTCGCCGGGCTTCACTTCCAGATTGATGCGGTCAAGCGCCAGCAGACGCTCGCCGCCTTCGGTGCGATAGCTCAGGCAGATGTCGCTGAGACCGACCTTGGGAGTGTCCGGGGGCGCTGGCCGCTCGACGGAGACCGGGCGGGGACCGCGGGAACGTGCCGGGACGCGAGGTCCCATGGGCAGCGGAAACTGTACCGGAAAATTGTGCGTGTTCGCGCTCATTGGACCGCCTTCTTTCCTTTTTCTTTCAGAACTTCATTCAACAGCGTCAAGTCGTAGAGACTGGACAGGTCAGGCATTTGCCGGCCGAGAAAACCGTCGTCAAAGGCCTGCTTGGCGGCAGTGTTCAGCGCGCCGTGCAGCGGATCGCAGGTGATCTGCAGTCGCGAGAACGCCTCGTCGAGAATGGATGGCGCGAGCGCCTTGCCGGTTTCTGTTTGAATCTGCTGGTTCAACAATTTCTTGGCGTCCTGCGGGTGGGCGTTGATCCAGTCCGTCAGATCGTAGTTGGCGCGGATCCAGTTCTTCACCAGATCAGGATGGGCTTTGAGAAATTTTGTATTGACCACAAGCAGGCCGATGACAAACTGCCCGTTCGGCCAGAGCGAGCGCTCGTCCACCAGCAGGCGGCCGTTGCCTTCGTGAATGAGCCGCGTGGCCCAGGGTTCGGGCGCCCAGGATGCATCCAGATCTTTCTTAAGAAAAAGTGTGAGCTGGTCGGGATTGGCGAGCGGCACAATCTGCACGTCGCCGCCTTTGTCGTTGGTCTTCAGTCCGTGGATTTTGAGCCAGTTGCGCAGGGCAACGTCCTGAGTGTTGCCAAACTGCGGAGAGGCGACGCGCTTGCCGTGAAAGTCTTCCGGCTTGTTGATGCCGGAATCATTTCGCACCACAAGCGATGCGCCACCACTGGCCGCGCCCGAGACCACCCGCAGCGCCTCGCCGTTCGACCGAACGTAGCCGTTAATCGCCGGGTTGGGACCGACATAGGTCATGTCAATGGCACCGGCAAACAAGGCTTCGATGGCGGAAGGGCCGGCATTGAAGCTGGTCCATTGGACTTTTACCTGCGGGCCCATGGCCTTGTCGAAAAAGCCGTTGGCTTTGCCGACCATGGCCTGGGCGTGGGTGATGTTGGGAAAAGCGCCGACGCGAATGGTGTTGGCGCTGCCCTGCGCAAGCGCGGCAACTGAGGTCGCCAGCCATAACAGAGCGATTGCGAATTGTTTACTCACCTTTGGATCCTCCGGCCACCATGGGGAGGATGCTGGCGGTTTCTTTTTTCTTCTGACTTTTCTTTCGCGCGCTTTTGCTTGAACGTGGTGCCGGGTCTGCAATCAAGTCAGCCAGCGTGGCGCTGTCGAGAATGCGGGCGGCGGCGTCGCGGACATCGAGAAAGACCTGATAAAGGGCGCGGTGCGGCACGTCGCGGTCAATGAGAACGCGGAGCTGTTCGGCATCGCCGAAGGGTGCCAGCGGACCGTCAATCAGGCGGATGATTTCGCTGAGGTGGATGTCGGCGGGGTCGCGGCGGAGCTGGTATCCGCCTTTAGCGCCCCGCGCGCTTTCCACCAGGCGTGCGTTCTTGAGCTCGATGAGGATGAGCTCGAGGAATTTTTCCGGGAGCGCCTCTTCGTAGGCGATTTCTCGGATCTTGATGGCACCCTGATGATGGTGGCGGGCGAGCATCATCATGGCCTGCAGAGCGTAGAGTCCTTTTTGCGAAATCTTCATGTCTTTTTATACCATAAAGTCTATTTATTACATAGACTTTATTGAACACTACGGGTATAGCAGGCAGACGGCCAGATTCGCCCCCGGTCAGTCGCTCGCTTAGTGCTTTAATATCAAATACTTAGACTTGGTTTATGACGGCGGGAGGTAAGGACGAATGCAACTCGTTTCACCTTTGAGGAAGGAAAGGACAGCTGCCGCGGGTGCGATCAGGCGTGGGTGCCGCGGGACAGTCCTGTGGAAGTAGTCCGGGCGCGCCCGGAAGCCAACTCTGCGATGCTGGGCATGGATGTGGGGACCGTAGACGTGTACTCGGGAGGAAGCGAACCGTTGCGAATCGCTTCGGTGGCCATCTCCAGGGCAAGATCGGTGTTGGTAGGGATGTAGATGGTCGCGGCCAGTATCCCGCTGCGCAGCCACGTCTGCCCGGTCTTGGGCAGTCCGTCGCAGCCGGTGAATGGCAGCTTCAACCAGCGTTCGCGTTGTCCGTCTGCGATTTCCGCAAATGCCTTGCGCGCACCGGCGGCCATGCTGTCATCCTGGGCGGCGACCACATCAACCTGGGTTTTCTGGGAGGTGCTGAGGCGCAACCACGAGCTTACGCAGCGGTGAGCGCTTTCCTCGGTCCAATTAGCGCGCATGGACTTGACTTGAATATTGGCGGGCTTGGCCAGAAGCATTCCGTCGGTCCTGGCCTGGGCGGCGGCGCTGCCAGCCGGCCCTTCGATGTAGAGGACGGAACCGCCTTGCGGCAGCAACGCGGCAAACTGACGCGCCTGGATCTTCCCCACTTCGACATGGTCTGTGGTGATCGAGAACATGGGCGCGGCGTTGTTCCGCCGCAGGTCGGCAAGATAGTCTGCTTGATGGTTCAGCACCACCCATCCAATTCCAGCGGACGCGGCCGCGCGGGCAATCTGCGGGAACGCGGTCCCGCCCGACGGCTCGAACACAATCACATCCGGACGAGGGCCGGCATCTCCCTGCAGGAACTGGAGAAGCTGCTGACTCTGGTGAACCGGGTCATTGCCGGCGTGCACGATCTTCACACTCACATCGAGCCGGCGCGCAGCGGCCTCTGCGGCGCGGGCTTGTTCCTGCTGATAATCGTTGTCGTCGTTGGTCAGTGAAATCAGGAAACTGAGCTTCTTCATGGGCGGACCGTTTTGCCATCAATGTAGCGCAATCCGGGAAACAGCCATGGTGACGTAGGTAACGACCTGGGACAAGACCCACTCACGCGAGGAAAATTTCCGAAAGGGCCGAAAAGGAAAACGGGACCGCCCGTAAGTGGTCCCGCAAGACAAGGCATGATGTCCCGTTTACTATCGGCGGCTATGGAGCATTGCCGGACTCCAGGAGAATTGGCTTGATACCCACCGGAACCGTGTTGTTGGAGATGACCGTCACGTTGCCCGACAAATCCCGATACTGGACGTAGACGGGAGCGACGGTGACGTTCGAGGACGAGCAATTTCCATTCGAGCAGGTATGGGACGAGTCCCAGATGGCCTCGGCCTGGTAGCCGGTGCGGGTCATCGGGCACGTCCATTGCGTTCCGTGGGCGGAGCATCCAGTCATGGTGGCGCCCACCATCCAGTTGTAGAGTTGCTGATAGGCGGAGCCGGATTGAGTGAGGCCCCGGCTGGTGGCTGCGTAAAACTGTCCGCTGTGGCGGAAGTCCCAGCCGTACCAGTAAAACTTGTCGAAGCCTTTCGAGTTTGCCGTGCCCGCGCCCTGGATCAGGAAATAGCGCCCGGTGAAGGCGGTCTGCATGTCAGGGTCATTCATCTGCGTGCCCTCACCCCAGCTGCCTTCGGTATCGAACAGCGGCTTGTTCTGCTGACCGGTGGCGGCCATCACGGCGCGGACATTGTCCAGGATGGAGGCAATGATCTGCGGATCGGGACACGAGCCCGGGCAGGTATTGTTCAGGTGAACGTAGCCGTGGATGGCGATGACGTCGGCATAGTTTCCGCCGCCGGCTTGCAAATAGGGCTTGACCCAGTTGTTCACGGCGAACATGGGGCTTGAAACCGAAGGCGTGGTGACCAGCGCATTGCTGTCCATCGCCTTGATGATGGTGTAGGCGTCCTTGGCCATGCGCAACATCTGCTCCTGCGTACCAGTCCACTCGATGTTGTTGTTGTACTCGTTCCATACTTCCCAATACTTGATCTTGCCGGGTCCGACGTGAGTCATCACCGCGGTGATGAAATCCTTCCAGTGCTTGTCCGTACCCGTGCCGTCGGCGTTGAGGTCGTTCGGTGGATCGCAGGCACCGGGGCCGGTGATGTTGGCGTACACGCAGCTATTGTTGGGACTGCCGGTATTGATGCCGCGGGAAGAAGCCCACGACGGAGTGGTGAACAGGGTGTACATGATGTCCTGACCATTGGACTCGGCCCTGGCCATCCAGCGGTCAAAATTCGTCCAGTTGTAGGTTTGATCGCCGGTATTGATGTCGGCCCACTTGATGTAACTGCTGTTGAGACTGCGATAGCTGGCGAATGGGACAGTGGGCCAGGGCGAGCTCAACTGGTTCACATGCAGGCCAAAGAAGCCGGGCTGCAATCCTGGACCGGCGCTCGCCTGAGGCATGACCGTGATCGCCGCGCTGGCCTTCTGCGCGGGATCAGCCACCGACGTTGCGGTCAGCGTGGCGGTTTCCTGCACGCTGGTGACGGGCGCGGTGTAGAGCCCGCTGGACACGCTGCCGAGCGACGTGCTCCAGGTCACGGCGGTGTTGCTCGTGCCGGTCACGGTGGCGACAAACTGCCGGGCCGAGCCGGAGAGCATGGTGAAGCTGGAAGGCGAGAGTTTCACGCTCACCGACGATGCCGGAAGCACTGTGATGGCGGCGCTGGCCGACTGGGTCGAGTCGGCCACGCTGGTGGCGATGACGGAGACCTGGACATTGCCTGTGTTCCCCGAGGGAGCGGAATAGAGGCCGGAGGAAGAGACTTTTCCATACTGCGGCGCTTGCGACGACATGCTCCACACCACGGCGGTATTGCTGGTGCCGGTGACGTTGGCGGAAAGCTGCTGCGTGGCACCCGAGGCGAGGGTCGCACTCTGCGGCGTCACCGAGACATGCACGGCGGCAACCGGAGTGACGGTCAGGGATGCTGAGGCGGACTTGGACGGATCGGCAACGCTCGTCGCAGACACGGTGACGTGAATGGGAGCGCTGAGACTCGACGGCCCGGTGTAGAGGCCGGACGATGAAATGCTTCCCGGCTGAGACGCGGTGGAGGAGAGACTCCAGGTGACATAGCTGTTGTTTGTCCCGGTCACGATCGAGGAGAACTGTTGCGTGCCGCCGGCCTGCATGGTCCCACTCTGGGGCGTCACAGAAACGTGCACGACGGCGGCGGGATTCACGGTGAGGAAGGCGGAGGCGGATTGGCCGGTATCGGCGACACTGGTCGCGGTCACCGTCACCTGCATCGGGCTGCTGACGTTTGCGGGCGCGGTGTAGAGACCCGACGATGAAATGCTTCCCGGCTGAGACGCGGTGGAGGAAAGACTCCAGGTGACGTTGCTGTTGTTGGTCCCGGTCACGACGGCGGCGAACTGTTGCGTGCTGCCGGCCTGCGCGGTCCCACTCTGCGGACTCACGGAAACATGCACAGCGGCGGCCGGATTCACCAGCAGGGCAGCCGAAGCGGACTGCGCCGGCTCGGCAACACTGGTCGCGATCACCATCACCTGCAGGCTGCTGCTCACGCTGGATGGAGCGGTGTACAAGCCCGTGGAAGAAATGCTGCCGGGTTGAGCGGCGTTCGCCGAAAGACTCCAGGTCACGGCGGTGTTGTTGGTGCCAACAACGGTGGCGGAGAACTGCTGTGTGCCGCCGGCTTGCAGGAACCCGCTGTGTGGCGTAACGGAAACATGCACGCCGCCGGCTGGATTAACGGTCAGCCCCGCAGAGGCCGATTTCGTGGGCTCGGCGATGCTGGTTGCGGTCACCAGTACCTGCATGCTGCTGCTCAGATTCGATGGCGCGGTATACAGGCCTGTGGACGAGATGCTGCCGGGCTGAGCGGCGCTGGAGGAAAGGCTCCAGGTCACCCCACTGTTGCTGATGCCGGTAACGGCTGCGCCAAACTGCTGCGTGCCGCCCGCCTGTACGCTGGCGGCCTGCGGGAACACGGACACATGCGCCGGATCGGGAGTGACAGTCACGCTGGCTACCGCGATCCGCGCGGGATCTGCGATGCTGGCTACCACAACGGAAACCTGGATCGGCTGGCTCAAGCCAGCGGGCGCGGTGTAAAGGCCGGCGCGATTAATGCTGCCCAATTGCGGAGCGTGCGAGGAAAGCCTCCACGTGACACCGGCGTTGCCGCCCCCGGTCACCGTGGCCTCAAACTGCGCCGTGTGCCCGGCATGAACCGTGAGCGCCCCGGGCGTGACCGCGACCGACACTAGCGGACTCTGTGAGCCGCTCGCGGGACTGTTCATCAGGTTACAGCCGGTGGAGGCTACGGTGAGAACGGCGACAAGCAGGCAAAGGAATGGAAACTGGAGTTTGCGGCTCGGAGTACCCGTGGGGGGGAACATTCGGACACCTCGCTAGAATTCAGCTCTATTTGGCTGGTTTCAAGCGAAGTGTAAGTACCGAAGTGGGAACACCAAAGATCACGAATGGTCATGTACCTAACGTGTAACGCATTTACTATCAGTGAGATGGACTCGCCCTTCTCAGTGCTACTTTCGCGTTTGATCCGGGTCACTATAGTCATAGAACGGCTTGCGAAACAGGTAAAGAAGCTTGTGCAAAACGTCTGCAAGCGGCGAGTAGTAGGCGATATAGGCGAGAGTGAACGAACGGAAGGCAAACAATCCTGGGTAGTCGGTCCACAACCGCTTCAAATAGAACTTCTCTTTGAGGAAGGGCCGATAGTCCTGACTCATCTGCGGTTCGAGCATCCGGGCAGGCTCTTCGCGCTCAACATGACGGAGGTAATAAATGCTGCGGGGATCAATCTGCATGAGCCGGCAGCAGGCGTAGTCGGCGGCGTAAAAATCGTCGGCGACCATCAGCCAGTCTAGTCCAACGGCGTCGCCTTGCATGGGGCCGCTGCGATTCAGACCGTACCTGCCGTCAATGACGGAGATCTTGTTGGGCAGCCGCTTGGTGATTTCGTAGAGGACCTTCTCGAGCACGGGATGAAGCTTCAAGCGGAGGCCCGGCTCCGGAATCGTGCCCCACTGGTTCTTCACCGACATGCTGACGCCCGTGTTCATGTGGATTTTGGGGACCGGGACGGTCATAAACATATCAATCTCATCCAGCAGCAGGACCGGAAAAGGGACTTTGTAGTCTTTGCCTTTGTAGGGGAATTCGATGTCGCGGCGCGGAATGTGGCTGAGATTGACGACCTTGATGCCGTATTTTTTCTCAAAGCCGAGGAGTCCGGTCTTCTCCATCACGGCACTGATGTCAAACCGGTTGTAGCCTCCGGAATCGGACTCGCCGACGATAATTTTATCGGTATAGTCTTTGAGCACGCGCACGATGGCTTCGATGCAGGCGGGATTAGTCATCACGCCCTGGCGGTAAACCGGAAACGTGAGATTGGGTTTGATGAAGACGGTGCCGCCAGCCTTGAGCTTGTTCTTAAGCCCGATCCAGTCGAATCCCTGGCGAATCACGGTCTCGTAGTCGCCGAGGCGTTCAAGGAAGATGCGGGGTGGGGTGGCAGTCATTGCGCGATCACTTTCTCCAAAATGTTGATGAGATTATTGTAGCCTTCCTCGGGGCCGTAGCGGGTCTCGACCAGTTTGCGACCCAGGCTCCCCATGGCGGCGGCCTTTGCGGGGTCGGCAATGATTTGCCGGACCTTGGCGGCGAGGTCGTCGGCGTTTCCCGCTTCATAGAGATAGCCGGTCTTGCCTTCTTCGATGATGTAGGGAAGTCCGCCGATGCGCGAGGCGACCACTGGCTTGGAGGCGGCAAAGTGCTCGAGCACGGAGATCGGGAAATTCTCGTACCACTCCGACGAAACCACGGCGAAGCGCGCGCGCCGCACCAGGTCCCACTTCTCATCGCCGCTTTTGAATCCCACGAACTCTACGTTGGTCAGTTTGTGCTGCTCGGCGTAGGCCTTTAGCTCAGCTTCGATGGGCCCGGTACCAACCACTTTCAGCGGCACGTCCGGCAACTGCTGAAATCCGCGCAGCAGGGTTTGCACTCCCTTTTCGTTGGAGAGGCGTCCGACGTAGACCGCGTAGTCTCCCGTCTGGGCTGGCGTATCCCATTGCGGGGCGGTGATGAAATTAGGGCGGACGAATATCTTGCTTTCGGGCACGCCGGCCTCGATGGCCTTCTGTTTGAAGAAGCCGGTCAAACAGATAAAGGCGTCTACTTTGTCCACCAATCCGGCCCAGCGGTTGTACTGCATGGTCGCCGCATAGAGAGCGCTCAACGTAAAACTGTCGCGATAGCAACGGTTCAGGACGGCGTGGATGTGGTTGCCCGGCTTGCACTTTTCGCAGACTTTTCCATGGATGTAGAACCATCCGTTCGAGCAAAAAGGCCGGAAGTCATGCAGGACCTGGACCGAGGGGACGCCTTCCTGGCGGAGCGCGTCGTAGATCGAGGGGGAAATCAGCGGATAGATATTGTGGAGATAGGCGACATCGGGGCGGAACTGCCTGACCGCGTCGCGGACGTCGCTCACGGTTTTGCGGGACGAGATGGTGCGCGGAAAGAAGGCGATTTTCTGAAGGGCGTTGTAGTTCTTGATTTCATCATTGTGGCGGGTCCAGACCAGCAGGTCCTGTCCGCGCTCTTTCAGCATGCGGCTCTCCACCTGTGCGACCGAATCTTCGCCGCCAAACTGCTGATAGAAATTGTGCACGAACAGGATCTTCATCGAACTGGAAACACCTCAAGAAATGGAATGGTGATCACGATAGCACGGAGGAATCGCGGTGACTTCGGGGACGCCTCAAAAGAGGAAACCGGGAATGACCGGTCAATGACGGGCAGGCGAGGCGGGGTGGCGGGGTTCGAGCGGAGGCGGGACGGTCTGCGGGATTGCGCCGGATTTCTTTGCCGCCGGTTGCAGATGCCACTTGAGTTTGCGATAGGCGGCCAGCATGCCGAGCGGGGCCACGCAAAACACACGCCCGACGACGCCGTCCCTGAAGCGGTACCAGCGGAATGCGGCCGCATCGCGGGCAAGCTCGAACGCGGAAGGTTCTTCCTGGATCTCTGTGGACCTCGGGTAGACGGGCCATGCGCCACGGGACTCACGCCGCCAGTAGTTCACGTAGCGTTGGATTTTTCGCAGCACGTGCGCGGGAAGAACTTCGGGGCGTTTGGAGTCGGCGATAATCTTTTCGCTCTTGACGAGAGTGTGGTGGTCGGCGGAAAAAATGGCGGAGCGGTCTGCGCCTTCGAGGCTGGCCATTTTCGGCTCAAATGGGATGGCGAGAAAACTGCAAATCGCCTGCATGTTTGCAGCCGGGTCGCGAACCAGATCTTCATACTGCAATTGATGGACGTGGCAGCCGCGGGCGATGAGCGCGTCGCAACCCCGCTTCATCTCGCGGTCTCCCAACAACGCGCGTACCAGGATTCCGCTCTTGTTAAACCAGGTCGATTTCTTGGCTGCGTTCACGATGCTGCGGCAGGTTCCGGCCGGATCACGCCAGATGATGATAAAGCGGGCATTGGGAAACAGGCCGGCGAGCTGTTCCAGGCGGTCGTAGTAGCTGGGCGATTTGCAGCCCCAGATCGCGGTCCCGGCATGGGCGCGGCCGACGGCCTCCATCGCCGAGGCCATGTCGGGAAGGTCATCGGGAATGTTTTTGGTTGCCAGTTGGTGCCGCGAAAAACCTTCGTTCCAAAAATCCCAGCGCTGCTTCCAATCGGGCCGGCTGTGGCCGTCTTTGAACAAGCCAGGCAGCAGCAGTAAATCGCTCTCATAGGTGAGCGAGAGCAGCGGATGCTGGTTCAGCAGCGTGTAAAGCAGCGAAGTGCCGGAACGCCAAATGCCAACGACGAATACCGGACCGGAGGATGAATCTGAGTGCATGTTCACCTGGGAAATGGTTGAGAGCGCGAATGTGTCTGCAAAGCAGCGAGCGAGCGTGTCTGCAACGAATGGAAAAAATGCTTGCCGCCGGACCACGGGCCATTACGGCCCGTGGTCCAGGCAGCAGAGCAGTTAGTCGGCCATGACCAGTGATTTGCCGGCACCGGTCTGCACGCGGCTGGCAATCCACTTGTAGGTCGGCTTCAAGCCCTGTTCCAGCTTGATCGAAGGCTCCCAGCCGAGCACTTTGTGCAACAGCGTGTTGTCGCTGTTGCGTCCGCGGACGCCCTGCGGGCCGGTGAGGTTGTGCTTCTTGTTGACTTTCTTCCCGGCAATCTTGGAGACCATGTCCACCAGTCCGTTGATGGTCACCAGTTCGTCGGTGCCGAGGTTCAAGGCATCGCGATAGTTGGAGGCCATGATGCGGTTCAGGCCTTCGACACAATCGTCCACATACATGAACGAACGGGTCTGCTCGCCATCGCCCCAGACTTCAATCTCGCCCGGATCGTCGCAGAGCGCGACTTTGCGCGAAATGGCGGCCGGCGCCTTTTCCTTGCCGCCGTCATAGGTGCCAAGAGGTCCGTAGACGTTGTGGAAGCGGACGATGCGGGTCTCGAAAGCAAAGTCCTTGTAGTAGTAGCGGCAAAGCTCTTCGGCGAAAAGCTTTTCCCAGCCATAACCCGGCTCGGGATCGGCGGGATAAGCGTCTTCTTCCTTCAACGGCTTCACGTCCGGGTTCTTCTGCATGGCCTGGTTATAGACACATGCGGAAGAGGAGAACAGGAAGCGCTTGACGGCATTCTGCCGGGCGGCTTCGAGCATGTGGGCATTGATCAGGATGTTGTTGCGGCTGATGTCGGCATGATTGGACGTGATGTAGCCAATGCCACCCATGTCGGCCGCGAGGTTGTAGACCTCATCAATGCCGCCGCGCGTGGCCAGCAGGCAGTTCTCGGTCTTGCGCAGGTCCAGTACGTCAAACTCGTCGGCGGGGCTGGCTTCATACTCGGTGTTCTTGATGTCCACGCCGCGGACCCAGTTGCCGTCCGCTTTCAGTCTCTTGACCAGGTGATGGCCGATGAATCCCCCTGCGCCGGTGACTACAATTCGTTTCTTCATGATGTGTGCTTCATCCTTTCGCTCTTTGGTTTTTAAGATCTAATTTCGGTCTGACGTTGTACTGCAAAACGCGGGGGAAAACTCTGCCGCTCAGTCGAACTTGCGCAGACCAAGCATTTCCAGTCCCACCCACCACGCAAACTTGGAACCCTGCACCAGATAGCGCCGCCACAGCCGCTTAGGCTCGGCGACCAGACGGAACAACCATTCCAATCCGTTTTCGCGCATCCACGCGGGCGCCTGCTGCAACCGTCCGCTGTTGAGGTCGAAGGCAGCGCCCACGCCCAGCAGCACAGGCACGCGAATGCGGTCCTTGAATTCGTCCATCCAGCGCTCCTGCTTGGGAGTGCTCAGGCCCACCCACAAGACATCGGGTTTCGCGTCCTGGACTTGCGCGACGACGTCCGCCTGTTCCTGTTCCGTCAGTGGGCGAAAGGGCGGGCAGTATACCCCGGCGATCTGAATGCCGTGGCGCTGGTTGAGCTGAGTGGCGAGATCGTCGCCCACCCCGGGCGCGCCGCCATAGAAAAAATGCCGGTACTGGTTGCCGGTGACGCCGCAGAAAGTCTCCATCAACTCCGGGCCATAAACGCGACGCTTGAGGTTGAATCCATGGCGATGGCTGAGCCACACCAGCGGCATGCCGTCGGGGACGACCAGGTCCGCCTGGTTGAGGATCTGTTTGAAGCGCGCATCGGTCTGTGATTCGGTCACGCCGTGCATGCCGGTCACGGCCACATAGTGAGTGGAAGGCTCGTGGGCGATCCAATACTCCATGCGCTCGATTGCGTCCGGGATTTGCACCGCACTGACCTTGACCCCGAGCACACGGAAACTGGGGACTTCGTCCACTTGCGGCGCGGTAACGGTTTGACTCGCCATCATTTCTGTTTCAGCTTCCACTTCGTATAGGCTCCATCTCTGATTAGATTGTTTTCCACCTTCACGCAAGTCACCGAGGTCTACCGATCACGCAACGCTTTGGTTCCGTCCCTCTCACCGGGTTACCAATGGCCAACAGCCATAGGCTGAGGCAGGCGGGCGGCCGCCGCTTTGCGGCTGCGGCGAATGTGCTCGGCGGCGCCCAGCACGCACAGATACGTCATGGGCGATTGCCAGATGATCTCGACGTTAAAGAACGAATGCAAAAAGGTAACGGCAAACACGCATGCGCATTCATAGGCGAGCTGGCGTTGCTCGGCGCTGACCAGTGCGCTGCGGACGGATCGAAGCAGCCAATACCAGATCCCTCCAATTGCGGTGAGCAGTGGAGCCAGACCTAGGATACTGGTACCCATGATGGTCTCGATGTAGTCGCTGTGGAGCGAAGTGGGCGCATCCGGCCCCATTTTCGCGAGCACGCCGAAACGGCTGCCGGCGTAGGCCCCCATGCCGGTGATGGGATGCTGCATGAACTGATGAAAGGCAAAGCTCCACCAATCCACGCGACTGCTCATGCCGGCGATTTCGGCCTCGCTCTGGCCGCGCGCGAGATATTCGTAGATAGCGGCACCGGCACCGGAAAGAGCGAAGAACACGACCGCGCCCACGCCGGCGATGACGCCGAAACGCCAGCGGCGGGAAAGCACAACCAGCAACACCATCGCCACCACGAACCCTGCGATTGAGTTGCGGGTCTTGGTCATGATCAGGGTGCCCAGCGCAAGCGCGATGACGATGCCGTAAAAAATCCGGTCGCGCTTGCCGCGATCCAGAGGCAGTAACCGGCAGGCGGCAATGGTGGCGACGACGGCGGTGGACTGCCCCATGCCGTTGGCGGAAATTTGGGGGATCACGCTGGTGATGCGGCCCCAGTTGTCCCAAACGTCGGCCGGCCATATCACGGTCTGCGCCCAGGACCACAGCATCTCGAGGACGGAGATCGTCCAGGTCAGGTTCAGGACCGAAGTGAAATTGGATGTTTCCGGCGCCAGTTGGACGATGGCCGCCAACAGCGCGATATAGATCACATACTCGCCGGATTTATACAACGTCCAGGGCGCGTAGACCGACCAGACGGTGGAGACCAGACAAACCACGCCGTACACACCCATCGCGCCCACCACACCCTGAAAGTAAGAGCGCAGCCAGAAGGGACGCTTCATGTAGAGCCGGGCCAGCAGCACGGTGGCCACAAACATCTCCGGCACGACGCGCAATAATGCAGTCGCGTCCAGCGGTGAGGCCTCGACCGCCGACGCGTCGCGGCCTTCGCGGAATACCAGTCCGCTGAAGTAGACCAAAAACCACAGACCATGCCACCAGCGCATTTTGCCGGCAAGACTGACTACTTTTTCTTTGGCGCTGGGAAAAACGCGAACCGTGACAACGCATCCGGCCACCGCGCCGAACACGACCAGGACTGGAAGCACGCTTCCCGAGGTGTAGGCCGCGTAAAACAGAATTGCGCCCAGCAAAGCGCCACCCAGGACCAGCCCCGTGAGCAATACAGGAGACGGCTGGCCGACGCGGGGCGAAGGTGCCTCCAGACTGACGTTGCGAGATTTGAACAGCTGAGTCATGGTTCGACCGCTAACTTTAAGATCGCTCACTGAAGATCGCTCACTGAAGATCGCTCAAAAAATAAATCGCCCACGAAACCTGGGGGGATCCGCCGCGGTTCTGATACTTACTGTCTTTGTAAATCCAGCCTTCTAGACGGGTGGCGGAGGAGGAACCGGGGGAGGAAGGTTCAAGACTGCAATACAGCTATTCTACCAGTAAAACCGGTAAGCGATCGAGCCGCCAATCTTGCGGAAAAGGCGGCTTAGTAACGACGGACCGCCGTTTCTGAGCAGGCGGAAGCGGGGAGGCGTTTTCAGTAGATTCGCGGGCAATTCGGTGATGGCTCCAAGCTGGCTGGTTCGACTTGATTGAATCATGCTATCTCCTTCATTCTAAAGTACATGCTTGGCCCTCCGCGCTGTGGCACGGAGGGCGCAGCGAGTTTTATCTGCCTTCTTTCAGGGCCTGCAAGAGGCCGAAATAGGCGGGTTTTTTCTGGTAGCTCTCGTCAAACAGCAGCGGCTTGGTGTCGGTGATGCCCGCCCAGGTGGGCTGCCACGATCCCTTGTCGCTGAGGCCCCACACCGTGAAGCCTTTGCAGTTGGAATCCTTCAAGCAGGCGTGGGCGACGTTGTAGAAAATTTCCTTCTGATGGGCGAAAGCGTCGGGAAAGGAACCGGGATGTCCCTGATAGACGTCCATCTCGGTGACCATGGCCTGTACGTTGGCCTTGCGGGCACGGTCGAGAAAGTATTGGAACTCGCGCAGGTAATCGGGACGCAGCTTGTCGGCCTCCAAGTGCATCTCCGCGCCGACGGCGTCAATGGGGGCGCCGTGAGATTTCAGCGATTCCACCATTTTGAAAAAATCATCCACGCGGTTTTTGTCCACACCGTTCCGGCCAAAGGTTTCATTGAGCAACAGCATGCCATCGGGACTGGCTTCGCGGGCGTATTGGAAGGCCTTGGCGATCATGGGTTCGCGGCCAAGAATTTTCGACCAGCAGCCATTGCCCTGCGGGAGCGTGGATTCGTTGACCACTTCCCATCCGTAATAGGTGTCGCCGCCATGCCGCACCACGCTCTGAATGTGTTCTTTCATGAGCCGGTCGGTCTGGTCCGCGGACATATTGCAGCCGCCGTTGCGGAACGCCAGCCAGTCCGGAGAATGCTCGTTGCGGTAGATGAGCGCCTGTCCGAACAACTTCATGTTATGAGCGCGCGCGTATTTGATGTCGCGGTCCATGGAGCCGAAGTTGTACTGCCCTTTTTGCGGCTGCGTCAGATGCATCAGCACAAACGACACGCCGGAATTGAATTCGCGGCCGAGCGTCTGCTGAAATTCCGGGTCGGGGAAAAGCTTGCCCTGGATCGTGGCACCGACCCAGAAGTTCATTTTGTCGGCGTAAAAGCGAAGCGTGCCGGAATCTTTGTCTTCTTTGTCGTTGTCTTTATCTTTATCTTTGCTTTGGGCGCTCAGCAGCAGGCAGCAGAGTCCGGTACAGGCGAGAGTCAGCAGTATTTTTTTTATCACGATGTAGGCATCTCCATGGTCAAGTTCGGATCACAAATCAACGTCCGGCCCGCCATTTTGGGGGGAGGGCTGATGTAATTTTACGCTAGCGAGTCTGCAGGGTCATCTCCGGCTTCATCGCCTCCAGCACGTCCCGTCCGAGGGGATAGCCGAGCCGCTGCATTTCTTCGCCGGCGTACTTATCAATAAGCAGTATCTGCTCGGGAGTGAGCCTTTCCTTCCATCCGCCCAGAGGGGCGGAACCCACGAACCGCTTTTGTCCGTGGTTGCGAAGCAGGGTCCCTTTCTTGATCTGGTCGGGATTTTCCTTGGCGGCATCTTCTTTGGCGCGCATGCGGTCCAGGGTGTTGTTGGCAATGGCGGCCTGAATGACGCTGCGGTCTCTCTCGACTCCGAGGAAATTCAGGATCTGGGTCAGGACGGCTTCGGTATCGCGGCGCATGTCCTCGTAGCGAATCAGCAGCATGTCGCCGTTTTGGGCGATGGGAGAATCGAGAAATGAGTTGACATGGGCCTGCCAGCTACCGAAACGTACGGTGTCTCCCTTGAGAAAAGACTCCAAATATCCCTCCATGCCCTGTCCCTGAGAAAGGTAGTCGAGCCAGCCAAAACCTTCGTCGCAGGCATACATGGAATAGAGCACGTCGCGGATGTCGCGGACCAGATAGACGGCGCGGCGGTAGTCGGAACGGTAAGGCTCATGGGTCTTGATAAAGCGTCCGCCGCCGGGCAGCGTGGCCGGCACCGGGGCGTGCATACCCACCTCGGGCAGCGTATTGCTGACATCGAGGAAGCCCGCCGAATTCTGGGTCAGGATCTCCAGCATCATGAAGCGCAGCCAGGTGCTGCCGCAGCGCGGATATTCCGCCAGGTAGACGTCGTTGGCGTCGAGGCCGCGGTGGCGCATCCAGACGATGGGCCGGCGCATCCAGGTCTTGGTTGCGGCGAAACGTAAGCGCTGCATGGGTGATTTCATGGTGAGTAATGCCTCCAAACTTTGTCGTCGAAAATAGAAGTGCGTTACGAGCGAAAACTAGGGTTTGCTGAGGCCGGGGGTCAGGCCGGCGCTCGGTGATTGCTGGTTGGCTGCGCCGCTCCAGATCTCGCGGGTCCGGCGGCGCAGCAGGAACATCATCAGAAGCAGCGAAAGAAAATCGGAAACGTTGACTCCAAGTATGGCACCCCACAGACCGTAGCGATAGGTGGCGGGAATCCCAATGATCAACGAAACCGCGGTCCCGACCGCGTAGGCAATGAATACGAGCTTGGGCGATTGCAGCGCGCGCAGCACCACGGTGGGTCCAAAGGAAGCGGCCCACAAAATCGCGCCGACCGCGACAAACGGCAACTGTCCGGCGACCTCCATGTATTTGCCGGAATAGAGCAGGTGGAAGACGGAATTCTTGAACACTACGATGACGGCCCAGTAGGCGACTGCGCCCGAGATGGCAAGCAGTGAGATTCTCCAGTTCAGCGAGGCCGCTTTGCGGTCTCCGCCTTCGCCGCGCAGTCTGGATGCGTAGGGCAGAAACAAAAGGGCCATGGCGGTCTGCGCCTGCTGCATGGGCGCAGCCAGATTCATCAAGGCACGCAATTGTCCCGAGGCCACCAGACCCGCGGCATGGCTCAGGATTGGATAAAACAAATACGCCGGCACCCACGATGCGACATTGGCGATCAGCGCCCAGCGGCCATAGCGCCAATGTTCGCGGCAGACCTCGGCAAACGCGATGTGTCCGGTGCGCGGGCGAAGGTTCGCGCGCAAGTGCCGCAGCAGCAGCAAGCTGGTGGTCAGCGCCGCGGCCCCGATGGCGATGAACGCGGAAAATGCCGACAGCAGACCGTAGTGAAAAGCGACCCAGAGCCCGGCCATGGCAAATGCGCAGTACCACAACGCGCCCAAAGCCGCGCTGGCAGGCGTGAGTTCAAGGTAAAACGCCCGGCGGGCCAGACCAAATATAAGGACCAGCGGGCTGGCGATGGTCACACCGGCCAAAGCCAGGGGAAGCGCGCTGTGTGGATCGAGTTTGTAGGCCACTCCGACCCAGATGCCGAGCGCTCCGCAGAGCAGCGCACACAGCGAGCAGTGCAGCCAGATCAGGACCCGCAAATACTCGCGCAGATTGTTGCGGTAATTGGAGCCGCCAAACACCGACATCGGCTCGAGCACCAGTGATTGATAAAGCACGGTGAGCAGGACAAATATCCCGAACGCAACCGCATAGGCGCCATAGCCATCGCGGGTGAGCCAGCGCGCCAAAAGAACGCTGATCAGGAAATTCGATCCCGAGATCAGCCCCTGATCGGCAAGCGCGTAGCCGCCCTTTTTCGCCCAGGGCAAAATCTGGGAGAGCAGGGACTTGCGCGGGGTGGATGACGTGGAAGAATCCATGATCAGTTCGGTTTTCCGTTGGCGGCGTCGGCCCGGTCGAGCGCGGCGTTCAGTTTCTGGGCAAGCACGCGGACGTTGGGTTCGAAGAACATATCGTCGTGGCGGCCCGCGATTTCCTGAATGTCTACGGTCGCAGCAAAATCCCCCCAGCCCGCCAGCGGGTCATCCGCGCTGCGCAGGGACTTGATCCGGGGCAGGAACACAGTGACGGTGCCGGGATCGCGCTGGAGTTCGTAGTGTTCTTCGGCGGCTGCCAGGGCGCGGCGGACCGCGAGCAGGTCCGACGGAAGCTGCTTTTTTGCGCGCCGCTTCAAATAGCCCGCCAGGCGCGGCAGGCGATAGGAAACGTATTCCAGTTGCTCTTTCAAAGGCTGTCGTAAAAGCTTGACGATGAGTTCCCTGCCGGTTTCCGGCTTGCCGGGAAAGGTATCGAGCATGGCCAGCAGGGCGACCGTTTCTCCGGCAGCGCGCAACTGCCGTGCCATTTCGACCGCCACAAATCCGCCAAACGAATAACCACCCAGCAAGTACGGGCCTCGCGGCTGGGCGCGTCGAACGTCGGTCAGATACGCAGCGGCGATCTGCTCGATGGTGTCTGGACAAGGCCGGCCGCCGTCCAGACCGATGGCCTGCAATCCGTAGAACGGACGGCTGGTGCCCATCACGGTCGCGAGTTCACGAAAGCGAAGAACGGTGCCGCCGATTCCATGCACGCAGAAAAACGGCGTCCGGTCGCCGCGCGGCTGAATGGGGACCAGAGACGACCACGAAGGTTTCCAGTTTTCCCGGCGCAGCAACTCGGCCAGTCCGGCCACGGTCGGTGCTTCCAGCAAGGCGGTGATGGGCAGTTTGCGGCCCAGCGATTTTTCGATGCCATGCATCATGCGCACCGCGAGAATCGAGTGTCCACCAAGATCGAAGAAACTTTGCTCGCGGCCAATGGGGCGGATCTCCATCACCGCTTCCCAGACCGCGGTCAGTTGGCGCTCAAGATCGTCCTGCGGCAGGTCTTTCTCTTCGACGGCGTCGGCCTCGACTGCCGAAGGCACCGGGACCGCCTTGCGGTCAATCTTTCCGTTGGCCGTGAGCGGCATCTCGTCGAGCTTCACGAATACGGCGGGGACCATGTAGGGCGGCAATTTGTCGCGCAGGAAAGCGCGCAGACCGGCGGAGGTCGGCTTCGCATCGGCCGACGCTACAAAGTAAGCGGCCAGACGTTTGTCACCTTCGCGCGGTTCCCAGGCCATCACCAGCACATCGCGCACTCCGGCATGTTGCGCGAGCGCGGCTTCCACTTCTCCGGGCTCGACGCGGAAGCCGCGGATCTTTACCTGGAAGTCGGTGCGTCCGGCAAATTCCAAATCGCCGGAGGGAAGCCATCGCGCCAGATCGCCGGTTTTGTAAAGACGCGCTTGCGGGTCGGTGCTAAAAGGATCAGGAATGAATTTTTCTGCCGTAGCTTCGGGACGATTCAGATATCCGCGCGCCAGGCAGACGCCGCCGATGTGCAACTCGCCGGCTTGGCCATGGGCGACCGGCTGCAAGTTCTCGTCCAGCAGGCGAATGGTCACATTGCCGAGCGCGCGGCCAATGGGCAAAGGATCGGGCACCTCCGCGGGGGGAAATGGCGGTTCGTAGGCGGTCACGACTACGCTGGCCTCGGTGGGACCATAAGTATTGATCCAGCGGACGCGCTTTCCCGCAATCCGCCGCCACTCCGCGAAGCGGGCGGAGGAAGCCTTCTCACCGCCAACCCCCACTAAACGCAGGGCCGGTGGCAGCGCGGAGCCTCCTTCGGCGAGTTCATGCACCAGTTCGTGCCAGTAGGCTGTAGACATGTCCAGCACGGTGATGCCGTGTGCGTCCACCCAGCTCAAGAATTCGCTGCCCTGCAGCGGCAGATTTTCCGGACGAATCACCACCGTGGCCCCGGCCATCCAGGTGGGAAACATTTCTTCGATGGCGATGTCGAAGCTGATGGAGGAAAACTGCAAGACCCGGTCGGCGGAGGTGTGTCCGTAGAGTTCAACGATGGCGCGGCCATGGTTGACCAGTCCCGCGTGCAGTACCAATACGCCTTTGGGTTTGCCGGTGGAACCCGAGGTGTAGATGATGTAGGCGACGTTGGCGGGAGTGATTTCCGCGTCCAGGGGTCGGGAAGATTGTTTCGCGATTTGCGCGGAGTCGCGGTCGAGGTCCACAACGGTGACACCGGTGGCGTCCAATTTCGTCCGGGTCGCAGCATCGGTGAGCACGAGGCGCGCGCCGGAATCTTCCATCATCAGCGCCAGACGGTCTGGGGGATAGTTGGGATCAAGAGGAACACAGGACCCGCCGGCTTTCAGGATCGCCAGCAACGCCACCGGCAAATGGAGCGAACGCTCGAGAAAAACTCCGACCGGGGTTTCCGTTCCAACATCCAGCCCGCGCAAATATTGGGCGAGCTGATTGGCCCGCGCATCGAGTTCGGCGTAGGTCAGGGAATGGCCTTCATATTCAGCGGCCGGTGCGGTTGGCGAGTGTTGCGCCTGGATCTCGAAGGTCTCGTGCAGACACAGTGCATCCGAGCGGGTTGGGCGCACTGCGAGCGCGCTCGCACCTTCCCGCAAAATCGTCCCGGCACCGGATTGTTCCCGCACGTTCTGTTGCACCGTCATTGCGCTTTCAAGCTCCTTGCGATTTCCGCCTGTCCGTCTCTGGCTTCCTGGCGAATGTGCTCGGCCATTCCGGTCACGTTGGGCTCTTCGAACATACCCAGGTGACTTCCGGTAAGCCAGATCACATCGAGCCCGCCGTGGGCCAGGTCTCTCCAGCCGCGCTCGTATTGCCAATAGCTGCCGCGCGGCGTTTCGGTGGACTGGAACAGGACCATGCGTCCGCCGAACGGCCGCGGCTGGTATCTCCAGGACGCAGGGTGAACGATGGGATCAAAATCTTCCGGCGTTTCCATGCGGTGTTCGTCCAGTTGCACTCCGGCTATGCGCCAGCGCAGAGCGTTGGCGCGCCGTCGCAACCCCGCCCAGCGGTGGCGAACGTAGCCCCCCCATCCGGCCTCCCCGGGCCTTACCAGTTTGGACAAATGAAATATGCCTTTCTGGATGATGTACTGAAGCCGTTGAGTTTTATAGTCCCAGTAGTGCGCGGGGTTTTGCGTGTCGAGCAAAATCAGCAGCGGGACTTGTTCCCCATCGCGCTCCAGTTGGCAGGCCATTTCGTAGGCCAGCGCCCCGTTCACGCAAAGGCCGCAGAGCTGGTAGGGGCCGCGCGGCTGCTCCTGACGCAGGATGCGAATAAAAGCGGCGGCCATGTCTTCAAAGCGGTGCGGCTGCGACAATTTCCGGACGTCCTCGACCGGCAATTCCAGCCCGTAAAATGGCTGGTTGTCGCCGAGTTGTTTGGCGAGACTGAGAAACAGCGGCCCGCCGCGCACGCAGTAAATCGGAAGCTCCCGCCCGCGGGGCTGGATGGGCAGGATCCCCGTCGAACGCCCCGGACGCCCCTGGGTCTCAAGCAATTTCGCCAGACGCTCGATGGTGGGCGCGTGAAACACGTCGGCCAGCGAGACCCGCTTTCCGAATTCACGGTTCACCCGCAGGATCAACTGACTGACCAGCAACGAGTGTCCGCCCAGGTCAAAGAAGCTCTGGTTTACTCCGATCTCGTTGCGGTCCAGCAGGTCGCGCCAGATGCCGACCAGACGCTGTTCCACATCGTTGCCGGCCGACTTCGCCGGCTCCAACAACACCGGGACCGCGCTCTCCGGCCTGGGTAAGGCCCGGCGGTTGATCTTGCCGTTCGGCAGAAGCGGAAGTTGGTCGAGCACGACGATGCGGGCCGGCACCATATGCTCGGGGAGCCTGGCGCGGACGGCCTGGCGAAGCGTCTCTTGGTGAAGGCTGCAGCCAGACGCGGGAACTACATACGCAATGATGGAAACTTCCCCGCTGCGGTCTTTGTCGGGGACCGCAATCGCGGTCTTCACTCCGGTGCAACTGGCAAGTACGGATTCGACCATGCCCAACTCGATGCGAAACCCGCGAATCTTGACCTGCTGGTCGGAGCGTCCGAGAAATTCGATTTGTCCATCGCCGCGGCGGCGGCCCACATCGCCGGTCTGATAAAGGGTCCCCGGAAATTCCGGCAGCGGACTGGCGACAAATCGTTCCGCCGTGAGGTCGGGCCGGCGAAAGTAACCGCGCGCCAGATTGTCGCCGCCCACGTAGATTTCTCCGGGCACACCCATCGGCACCGGCTCCAGGTTCCCATCCAGCAGGTGGACCTGGGTGTTGGCAATGGGCAGACCGAAGGGGACTCTGCCATCTCCGGTACTGGAGGCACTGCACTCGAAAAACGTCACGTCGGCCGCGACTTCAGACGAACCGTACAGATTCAGCAGTCTTCCGCCAGGAACCTGGGCGAAAAAGCGCTGGACCAGATCGGCAGTCAGCGCCTCGCCGCTGCTCATCCAAAAATCTGGCCGATGCAGCGTAGACGACATCTGTTCATACGCTTCCAGCAGCAACCGCATCAGCGAGGGCACGACCACGATGCGGGTCACCTTGGCGTCGGCCATCTGCGTCACTAGTTCCATCGGGTCCTTGGCGGCGGAATCGCCGAGAATCAGCGACGGCACGCCGTTCAGCAGCGGCCCAAACATTTCCCACACCGAGTCCACAAAGTTGGGCGACGTCTTCTGGCAACAGATCTCCCCCGGTTGAAACGGATAGTTCTGCCACATCCAGGAAAAGCGGTTCACCGCGCCACGATGCAGCCCCATCACTCCCTTGGGTGTCCCGGTGGACCCCGAGGTGTAAATCAAATAGGCCAGGCTTTCCGGGGTTGCGTCGTTTTGCACCGCGTCCGTGCTTTGCCGCTTGATCTGCTCCCAATCGCGGTCCAGGCACAAGGTCTTGCCGGAATGCTGCGGTACCTGCCCCAGAAATTTTCCGGTCGTCAGCACGATGGCCGCCTGCGAGTCATCCAGCAAGAATTTCAACCAGCTCGCCGGATAAGCCGGGTCCATGGCCACATAAGCGCCCCCCGCTTTCAGCACGGCCAGCGACGCAACCATCATCTCGATGGAACGTTCAAGGAACAGTCCCACGGGCGCTTCCGCCGTGAGGCCAAAATCTTTCAGCGTTCGCGCCAGCTGATTGGCGCGGCGGTCCAGTTCTTCATAACTCACCGTCTGGCCCGCACACAGCAGCGCGGCGCGTTCCGGGGTCTTTGCCACCTGCTGCTCAAAAAGTTGCGACAGCGTTTCTTGCGAGGGATAACTGGCGCGTGTCTGGTTCCATCCCTCGACCACCTGCCGTCTCTCGGCGGCGTTCATCATCGGAAGCCGTGAAATCAGCTGTTGCGGATCGTCAACGGCCGATGCAACCAGATGCTGGAAGTGCTCCACCATGCGCGCAATGGTTGCCGGCTCGAACAAATCAGTGTTGTATTCGACGTAGCCGCCCAGCCCCGCCGCCCTCTCCTGCATCACAAAGAACAGATCAAACTTCGAGGTCCCGGTCTCCAGTTCGCGTGAGACCAGTTGCAGGTCGCGCAGGCGAAACGACGCCGTCGGCGCCGCCTGTTGCGTGAACATCACTTGAAACACCGGACTGCGGCTCATGTCGCGCTCCGGCTTGATGGCTTCGAGCAATTGTTCGAAGGGCAGGTCGCCGTTGGCGAACGCTTCCAGCGACGTCTTGCGGACGCGCTTCAACAGTTCCGCGAAACTGGGGTCCCCGCTCAGGTCCACGCGCAACGCCAGCGTGTTCAGAAAAAAACCGATCAGGCCTTCCAATTCCGGACGGGGCCGGTTGGCCAGCGGCGTCCCCACCACGATGTCCGGCTCGCCGGTATAGCGATGCAACAGGACTTCGAAGCCCGCCAGCAGCGTCATGAACTGCGACACGCCGTGGCTTGAGCTGAAACGCTTTATGGTATCGGCGAACTCGGAGGGGAACTGAAAGAAATATCGCGAACCGCGAAACGTCTGGATGGCGGGCCGCGCAAAGTCGGTTGGCAACTCAAGTGATGTGGGAGCGCCTTCCAGCGTCCTGGTCCAGAAGCCGAGCTGCTTACCCAGAGCTTCCTTGGTATAGACCTTGCGCTGCCATTCCGCGTAGTCGGGATACTGGACCGGCAGCGGCGCGAGTGCGAGTTGCTCATCCTGCGCGAACGACTGATAGAAAGCCAGCAACTCCTGGTGCAATATGCCCATCGAAGGGCCGTCGGCGCAGATATGGTGCAGGTTCACCACCAGCGTATGGTCTTCGTCTCCGCAGCGGATCAGGGTTGGGTCAATGAGAAGGTCTTTCGAGATGTCGAAACAACGCCGCGCGCAGCGCTCGACCGCGAGTTCGGTCTCGCGGGCCCGCTTTTCCAGCGGCAATCCGCTCAAGTCAATGGTCGGCAGATCAATCAGCGACACCGCAGCGATGGTTTGCGCCGGCAGTCCGGACTCATTGCTGACCCGCGTACGCAACGCTTCGTGCCGTTCGACCAGCGCGCCCAGAGCTTTGCGCAGGGCGCCAAGATCCAGTCTTCCGGACAGGTGGATGGCGATGGGAACGTTGTAGACCGGGAGGTCCGGCGAAAACTCGTTCAGAAACCAGATGCGCTCCTGCGCAAACGACAGCCGCCACGGGCCCTTCCCCGTGCGCGGGGCAACCGGCTGACTGCGAATCGGCAACACCGTCTGGGCCGCGCGTGGCGCGGACTGGGACGCCGCCGTTTCTGTGGATGTGCTGGAGCTCATGAATGATTTCTTGGTCTCTATGCGGTGGTTGCGACTTTGACGGGCAGCGACACCAGGCCCCGCAGGCCCAGGTTGTTGCGCCACTGCAATCGTCCGGGTTCCAAATCAATCTTCGGAAAATGACGCAACAGGGCTTCAAATGCGATTTGCCCTTCCAGCCGCGCCAGGGGGGCGCCAAAGCAAAAGTGCGCGGCCCAGCCAAATGCAAGGTGACGGTTATCGGTCCGCCCGAGGTCGAGACGGTCAGGGTCGGGGAAGCGTCGCGGATCGCGATTTCCCGCCGCCATCACAGCAATGACCGCCTGCCGTTTTCTGATCTTTTTCCCGCCCAGTTCCACGTCGTCGGGCGCCAGCCGCGCCGTCTGCTGGCTGGGACTCTCGTAACGCAGCAATTCCTCCACCGCCGGTTGCATCAACGATGGATCGTTGCGCAGCCTCTGCATCTGCTCCGGATTGCGCATCAGGGCCAGCAGCCCGTTCCCGATCAGGTTGGTCGTGGTTTCCTGTCCGCCCACCATGGTGACAATGCTGTTGGCGATGACCTCTTCCTCGGTCAGCCGGTCGCCGTTCACTTCCGCCACCATCAGATCGTGTACCAGCCCGGCTGCGGGTTTGCGGTGCTGCTCGCGGATCGCGTCCTTGAAATACTGGACCAGATTTTCCACCGTTTGCAGCATGTGCTGGGCGCGCTCGGGATTGTGCTGAAAGTTGCCCAGCATTTCCGCAAAGCTCGCCGACCACGTCTTCAACTGGTTCCAGTCACTCTCCGGGACCCCCAACATGCTGGCGGTCACAATCGCGGGCAAAGGCTCGGCGAAATCGGCGATGATGTCCACCGTGTCTCGTCCCTTCATGGATTCAAGCAGAGACTCGGCAACCGACTGGATGCGGTCGCGCAGCACCGCGACGCGGGCCGGCATAAACGCATACGAGGCCAGGGAGCGCAGCCGGGTGTGCGCCGGCGCATCCATAAACAGCATCTGCTTCACCATTACTTTGGCGATGGGCCCAATCTGCGAGAGTCCCATTTCGTCGAGCTTTTCCGGGGTTGGCGTGCGGTCCGCGGAATACTTGAGCAGGACCGTCAGCACGTCATCGTAGCGGGTCACCACCCAGGCATGAAGAAACGGGTCCCAGTAAACCGGGGCCTCTTCCTGCAGGCGATGGTAGAGCGGATAGGGGTTGGCCAGCACCTCCGGATCAAGCAGGCGGATGAGGCTAAGGCTCGAGGCCTGGGCCGTGGTTGGCGTGGTTACTGTGTCTTGAATGCTCATGGGGAATTGGATGGCGCGAAGGCTCAGGCCGCCCCGGAATTGGGTTCCTGCAAAAGGCGTTCCACTTCGCCGGCGATTCCGGCCACCGAGGGATGATCAAACAAACCGAGCAGCGAAAGTTCGACCCCAAATTCTTCGGCGACCCGTGTAATGACCTGCGTGCCCAACAGCGAGTTGCCGCCCAGCAGAAAAAAGTTGTCGTTGGCGCCGATGCGTTCCACGTGAAGCAAAGCCTCGAGCAGAGCGGCGACTCTGCGTTCGGCGTCGGTGCCGGGCGCGACAAAAGGCTCATCGCGAATGATGTTGCCGTCGTCGGGCGCGGGTAAAGCGGCACGGTCCAGTTTGCCCTGGCTGCCCACTGGCAACTCCGCGATCTTTACAAAAATTCCAGGCAGCATATATTCCGGCAGGTACTGGCGAAGAAATTCGCGCAACACGCTGTCCTTCAGGTCCGATCCGTCGGCGGGGACCACATAGGCCACCAGCCGCTTCTCTCCTCCGCCATCCTGGCGCGCGACCACCGCGCTGGCCGAAACCTGCGGGTGCTCGTCAATCCGGTGGACCACTTCGCTCGGATCAATGCGGTAGCCGCGAATCTTGATCTGATCGTCGCTGCGTCCGTGAAAGGCGATTTGGCCGTCCGGCAGGCGGCAGCCCAGGTCGCCCGTCCGGTACATGCGAGCCCCGGCAACTGCTGCGAAGGGATCGGCCAGAAACCGCTCGGCCGTAAGCTGCGGAAGATTGCGGTATCCGCGCGCCACCAGCTCGCCGGCGATATAAATCTCGCCGATCTTTCCGCCCTCCAACTGTTTTCCGTTGGGGTCGAGAATGTAGGCGCGCGCGCCGTCAATGGGTGCGCCGATGGGAGGCATCTGGTCCCCATCGCCGAAGGCCGGCGAAACCGCCGACGTCGAAACCACCGTACATTCCGTCGGCCCGTAATTGTTTACCAGGTCAAACGGCAGGCCGGTCGGCGGATACTGATGCAGCGTATCGGCGCCGGTCAGCAGCGTGCGCAGAGCGGTGGACGCCGGCCATTTCAGCTTTACCATGCGCTCCGCCAAAGGCGTGGGCACAAATCCGATCGTGATTTTTTCATTAACAAACCAGTCGCGCAACTTACCGGGCTGGGTGCGGATCGCCTCACCAGCAAAGTGAACGCTCGCGCCAGCCGTCAGATACGGCCATATTTCCCACACCGCCGCATCAAATCCCACCGACGCCACCTGGCTGGCACGGTCTTTCGCAGTAATCGAAAACGCGCGATTATGCCAGCGCACCAGGTTCATCAGATTGCCGTGCTCGACTTCGACGCCCTTGGGCGTGCCCGTCGAACCCGACGTGTAGATCACATACGCGAGATCATTGGCCGCAATCTCGGAGGCCAGCGCCGCCGCAGATGCGGATGCAATGGCCGCGCTCTCTTTGTCCAGCACCACGCACTGGCGTCCGGGGAACTGCAACACCGCTTCCATCTCGGCGACTGTCAGCGTCAGCGCGGCCCCGGCATCGAGCAGGACCGCATCCAGGCGTTCCCGAGGCGTCGTCATGTCCAGCGGAAGATAGGCGGCACCGCATTTCATCACCGACAGCTCGGCCACCACCAGCTCGACCGACCGCGGCAGGCATACCGCGACCAGGCCGCCGCGAACGACGCCCCTGGCCGCGATATAGCGGGCCAGCCGGTTGGAACGCTCTTCGAGTTCACCGTAGGTCAGGCGGCTGTTGCCATCGGAAACCGAAGTATCGTCCGGGGCAATTCGCGCGCGCTCCGCCACCAGGCCCACGACGTTCCGCGGTCCGTTCGACGGCGCAGCGGAACTGGATCCGGTAGTTTCTGGCGACGCGGGCGGCGCTGAAGTTTCAAACAAAGACGAAGTTTGTGATTGCACGTTCATTGGGAAGTGGCGTCCCCTTAATTGAATTCATGTCACCGGGTCTTGATGTGGCCCGGGATCGGGTTAAGGTTGAAGTTGGTTCCGTCGGCCAGACGAGACAAAATTATGCCGCGCCAGACCCACGAAGTACCGCGGGGATGGTGCGTACCAGAATGCTGAGATCGAGCCACAGCGACCACTGGTCAATGTATTCCAGGTCCAGTTCCATCCATCGCTCAAACGGAATTGAACTACGGCCCATGACCTGCCAAAGACAGGTGATTCCGGGCCGCACGCTAAAACGGCGGCGCTGCCAGTCTTTGCTGAATCCTTCATAATCGCGCACCGGAAGCGGCCGCGGCCCGACCAGGCTCATGTCGCCCAACAACACGTTGATCAGTTGCGGCAACTCGTCAATGCTGGTCTTTCTGAGGAATGTCCCCATCGCGGTAATGCGCGGGTCGTTTTTGATCTTGAACACCGGCCCGGTGACTTCATTCATGTGTTCCAGGTCCTTGATCCGCTTTTCGGCGTCGGCGACCATCGTCCGGAACTTGAAAATCTTGAAGCGCCGCTTGTTCAGGCCCACCCGCTCCTGCATGAAAAACACGGGCCCGTGCGAGGTGATCTTGATCAACAGCGCGACCACAAGCAACATCGGCGACAGCAGCAACAGTGCGAACGAGGAAGAAAGACAATCAAAGGCGCGCTTGGCTGCCACCGGCCAGCCCTCGGCGAAGCCGGAGTGGTGGGTAATGTGCGGATGGTCGCCTTCCCACTGCTCGGCCTTGGGCTTGGCGCGTTTTAGGTTGAAAATATCAGGCAACAGCCGGACCGGAATTCCCTGCTCTTCGCAGAGCAGCGCAATTTGCGAGGCCTCGGCGTGCAACGACCGCATGGGCAACGCCACCACCACTTCATCCACTACGTTATTTCGCAAAAACGCGGTGATCCCGGAAAAATCGCTGACCACTTCATGTCCGGCCACGTCGGTGCGGTTAAACCCGGGCCGGTCTTCATCCACAAACCCGATGACGCGGAACCCCAGTTCATTGCGCGACTCGATGCTGCGGCAGAAGGCGCGCGCCCGGTCGTTGGTGCCCACAATCAGCACCTGGCGCAAATTCAAGCCATGGCGGCGCACCGAGGCCAGCATGGCCCGCATGATCAAACGACTGGCAGTGGTGGACAAGGCGCTGATCAGCCAGAACAATCCGATAAATGGCAGCGTCACCATGCGGATGTGAAACACAGCGCTCGCCGCCAGCACCAGCAGCGAACCGAGCGCGGTGGCCTGCACCACGTCCCCCGCCTCCCGCCAGCGGCTGGAAAGCCGGCGCGACTGATACAACCCGAACAGATTGAAACAAAAATGCCAGCACAAAATCAGGGCCGAAAAAATGGCAAAGTTCCCCACCTTGATCCGCATCGAGAAAAACTGAGACAGGGAAACCGCCCGGCTGGCCTGCACAAACGGCAGGCTTGCCAGCACGAAAGATGACACCATCAAGCCCACATCAAACAGCTTGAAGAGCTTCAGTAGAAATTGCCTGCGCGCTGTCGTCATCGAAAGCCATTACCCCTTAGGAAAGGTTGGGTAGCACTCACATCACTGCCTGCCATCTTCGGCGAAGACGGTGTTCGTCGTTTGTCTACAAGCGCCGGTAAATCTTGTCGGGGATGGGGAAGGTGCGGTTGTTGAGCACCGCGCCCAGCACTTTGACTCCCGCGTTCCCTAAATCTTTGACTGCCTTTCTGGCCACTTCTTTACGCGACTCGTTGGCCTTCAGCACCATCACCACGCCGTCGGAACTTTTGCCCAGCGAGATCACGTCGTTGCCGGGATTGGCGGCGGGAGCGTCAATCAGCACATAGTCAAATTCCGCCCGCAGCTCCTGGATGCGCGCCCGCGTGCGGTCGGAGCCGAGCAGCGAGGTCCATTCCTCGGCCTGGTCTCCACTGCTCAACAGCCAGAGGTTTTCGTGGATACGTCGCACCAGACTGTTAATGGGATCATTCTGCTGCAACGCGTTGGTCAGTCCCGTTCCTGCGTCCTCCACCCCGAAGAAGCGGTGCAAGCCGGGCTCGCGAAGATTTGCGTCCACCACACATACTGATCCCGCCACCAGGCTGGCCAGCACTTCCGCCGCCCGCGAACACATCCATCCCGAGTCGCCGCCAAGATCAATTCCACAGAACGTGACCACGCGCGCCGCCTCCGACCCGCCGGTCAGAAATACACGCTGCACCAGCTTCATGACTTCGTCCCGCTGGGCCGGTTCCATGTCGAACTCGGGCGGTTTCGCGGGTGCCGACTGCGTGGTCGCCTGCGCGCGCGGATCGGACACCGGCGAATATTCCAGCAGGTCCAGGTCTTTGCCGAGGTTTCTCAACAGATCGAAATTTCTGCTCATTCTTCCTTTTTCCCTTAATGACCCGCCTCGCGGCAGGTCCAGCCGTACCCGGATTCGCAAATCTCAGCCTTCCACCTACTCGGCGCCGGTACGCTCCCCGGTACCGCGGTGCAATTTCGCCACCACCTGCCGCATATATTGACGGGCCGCCGCCGGCGTCGGCGCTTCCGGCGCCTTTGCCGGTTCGCGAAACCCATCGCCGCTGATTCCCGCCGCAACCGCAAACGGGTCCGGCGACATTTCTTCCAGCATGCGGTCAATGTCCAGGTCCTTCGCAGTTTCGCGAATGATGGAACTGTCAATGCTCCTCTGCCGCATGGCCAGTCCCAGCGACAGCGCGTTAAAACAAAAATTGTTTATCAGCCGCGGGATTCCTCCGCTGAAGTCCGCAATCATGTACTTGGCTTCGCGGGTAAACAGCGACGGCCCCACATAGCCCGCCACCCGCAGCCGGTGATCAATCAGGAGCCCGGTCTCTTCCGCGTTCAACGGTCCCAGCGTGTTGACCAGAGAAATTCTCTGCCGCAACTGGCTGAGTCCCGGACTGGCCAGTTTGTGGCCTAATTCCGGCTGGCCGGCCAGTATGATTTGCAGCAATTTCGCCTTGGGCGTCTCAAAGTCTGACAGCAGGCGCACCGTTTCCAGCACCGAGGCGTCCAGGTTCTGCGCTTCGTCCACCACCACGATAAAGCGTCGTCCGGCGCGGGCTTCCTGCAGCAGGCACTTATTGAATTCCTCGTGCATGCGCACGAAATCCTGGTCGTAGGTCTCATGTCCCAGTTCCGCCAGCAGAAAGCGCATGAACTCGCGCGAACTGCACTGCGTCTGGAACACGAACGCGGTGCGGGCCGTGTTGCGCAGTTTGCTGAGCAGGTGAAACAGCAGCGTGGTCTTGCCCATCCCCGGCTTGGCCACCAACGCCATGAAGCCGAGGTTCGATTCAATCCCGTAATACAGGGACGCGAGCGCCTCCCGGTGCCCGGCCCCAAGATAGAGATAGCGCGGGTCGGGAGTCACTCCGAATGGCTGTTCTTTCAGACCGTAAAAACTAGCGAACACAGGTTCCTCGTTTCGAGATTCTTAAACCACCGGCCGGGCTTGTTCTTTTTCCGACATCGAGACTTCATAGACATCGTTCACCCGGCCCGAGGCGGCACTGCGGGAAACCGGCACCGCCGCCAGGACGGGGATGTTCAATTCGTGGGCCACCTCGGACGGCGTGCGGAACGACTTGTCCATGAAGTCCATGACAAAGCCGACCACCAGACTCAACGCGGCCGCCATGACCAGTCCGATGAACGCGAACATCAGGCGCGAATTGGCCGGGAGCGTGGGCGGTTGTGGTTCCTGCACCACCGCAATGTTCAGGATCCGGTTGCGGTCCAGCGCATCGGCAATGCGGGCCTCTTCGCGCTTGCGGCGATACAGCAGATAGCTTTCTTCGTTGGTCTTCGCCGTCCGCAGCAGGTCCTGCTGCGCCAGGTCTTGCTGCTCCAGTTGATGGGCCTTGGAGTTAAACATGCCCACCGCCGCCTGCGTGGCCGCTTCCTGCGCGCGATAGGCGCTCAAGTCGGCCTCGGCCTTCGCCAGTTCCGAACTGATCCACGCATAGGTCGGGTTCTGGTCGGTGGTTTCTTCCTTGATCGGAGAGCTCTGCTCATTGACGATCGAGGCCTTGGTGTCGGCGATCTGTTTGTCCACTTCCTGCACCAGTCGGTAGGTCGGCTGATACTTGGTCAGCAGTTCGGTGCGTTTCAATTCCAGGGTCAGCAGCGCGCTTTTCAGCTGCTCCATGACCTGGGCATTGTCGGAGCGGCGGGTCTGCGTGGTCAAACGCGGCGCGGTCGTGCCCGCTTGCTCCTTCAAGTCCTGGATCTTTTTTTCCGTGGACGCAATTTCGGTACGCGTCTGCTGCAGGCTGGCGGTGAATTCATTCAGCTTTCCCAGCGTGAGGTCCCGCTGTACTTGCGGCGCGACCCCGCCCTGCTCGGTCGAAAAATTCTTGAGCTGCTGCTCCGCCTGGTCCAGGTTCTTGCGGTACTCGTCGGTCTCCTGTTCAAAAAACTCGAGCTGTCCGGCGGGATGGTGCACTTCCAGATGCTTCTGGGTATAGAACTGGTTCACGCTTTTCAGCACCGCCGCCGCCAGTTGCGGATTGGTGGAGGCATAGCGGATCTCAATCAGGTTGGTCTTTTTCACCGCTTCCACCTGCAGGTCACTTTTAAGCGAGCGCACGGCCTTGTCAATTCGTTCCTGACCGGACTGCGCGGGGCGCATGAACGCCAGAAACGGCTTGCTGGTCAGTCCGTTGGCGGCCACCACTTTGCGCAGAACATCTTCGCTGGTGATCAGATCCAGTTCGGAGTTGATCTCCTCCTCGCCGATGGTGTCGCGGAACATGACCGGCGCCGACTGCTCCGGCGTAACCACCGGATCCATGCGTTCGCGTTTGACCAGCAGCTTGGTGGTGGCGACATACTTGGTCTGGATGGTCATGGCCACCAGCAAAACGCCCGCCGCAACCCCGGCGAAGGCCAGCAGCATGGTGCGCTTCTGCCGGTAGACCACCGACACGACATCTCGCAGCGTGAAGTTGAAGCTGGAGCTTGAGTCCGACGAAAAGGAAAACGGTTCAGCCATGGTTCAATCTCTCCAAAAATTCCACCCTAGTAGGGGCGAAGATAGGTACCAACGTTCGTGGTCGGCATATAGCGGTCAATCTTTGACAGCACGCTCTTGGGCACAAACACCATGTCTCCCGGGTGGATCTGCATGTCTTCGTTCAGATTGCCTTCCTTCATCATTTTCTTCACGTTGAGGATGCGCGCCTCCACCCAGCCTTCTCCCGCGCGCCGGAACAACAGCACCTGCGAATGCTTCGCGCCGGACAGTGTGCCGCCGGCCACCGCCAAGGCCTGCGTCACCGTCATGCCTCCACGCAGGTCATACTTGCCGGGCTTGGCCACCTGTCCATCCACAGTGAAGTAAGGCTTTTCGAAGTCTTTCAGGAGGATGGAAATAATCGGATCGTTGAGAACCTTGCTGTAAGCGGTCCGGATGGTCTCATTCAACTGCGGCACGGTCTCGCCTGCAATGTGTACGTCGCCCACGCCACGCAGGGTGACATAGCCGTCGGGCTGGATCGTCAAGCTCTGGTTGAATTCGGGACTCAAATCGAACGAAACATCGAAAGAATCCCCGGGCTGAAGAACGTAACGCGGGTTTCGCTCCTGCAAAACAGGAGCATTATGGTTCGCGGCATCTCGCGGTGCAGCCATCGCGCTCGGCGCCGCCACGCCGTCCGGGGCCGCTTGCTGGCAGACCAACCCCAACGGCATTGCCAACAGCAACAGGAAAGTCAGTAACACAAAATTCCGGCTGGCCATCGTCGCTCCTCCTCCGGATCTGGTGCTCCGGTGGGGTTCCACCATCAGAAAATCAGGTTCTAATATTGTATGCACGCAACCATCCCGTTAGGCAGATTTCTTAATATCGTGCTGCCGGATCTTATAAAGCAGGCTCCGGTAGCTGATTTTCAACAATTTGGCCGCCTGCTTGCGGTTCCAGCGGGTCAGGCTCAGGGCCCGGCCAATCGCCAGCAGTTCCATTTGCGCCTTCATGCGGCGCAGGGTAGGCTGCTCCAGGCACCCAATCATTGCCTCAATTTCGAGCGGCAAGGTCTGCCCTACATCCAGCGGAAGACCATTCCCGTTCACTGCTTGCGCCATCTCGACCATCAGTTCAGCCTCGCTCATGGCTTGCACCTCGGTTCCCTGTGAGTTTGCTTGCTTCGGCGCGTACAGTGATTGGGGTTTCCCGGGCCACGCCGTCGTGCATTGCTTCGTCGTTTCAACTACTTTAGTTTCAACTACTTTGTTTCAATCAAATCCAGTTCATACCCTTCGACACGAATCGAAATCGAGCGCGCAATCGGTTCCACCGTAATCACTAGGCTGCGGTTGCCATTCGCGTTCGACAGAATGCCTTCCACTCCATCCAACGAACCGCCGCGAATGCGCACCCTTTGACCCACCTTGAGGTAGGAATGCTCGTTGGGCTTCCGTTCCCCCGCCAAAAGTGCGCGGATGCCGAGTATTTGCGTCTCCGGTACGGGCGTTTGCTCCCAGCGCGGCCCCACAAAACCGACCACGCCGCGTGTTCTCAGCACCCGCAAACGGTCCGCGGAGGCAGGTTCGAACCGGGCAAAGGCGTATCCGGCGAACAGCGGCATTTCCACGCTCTTTTTCCGGTCACTCCACTGATGCAGTTGGGTGACGAGAGGAAGGTAAGCTTCGATTCCCTGCTTCTTTAATTCCTCGGCGGCCACCTTCTCGTGACGCGATCGAATGCGAAGGGCGTACCACGGCGAAGCGGGCGCTGCTGCCGGAGTTTCCAAAATTGTCTGTGCGGCCGTGTTCACAGCTTCGCCCTCTGAGTCACAGTCATGTGACCCACGGTTACGGTAGAGATACCCCGGTGCCATCGCCGTTGGCTCGTTTTTGAAGAAACCAAGCCTGCTGCGTGATGTCGTGCACCTTACGTTAGGGGGAGAAACACTCGACTTTTTCGTTGCGACGCGCCGTGGGGTCTCGGCTGTCCTTGTACCGCAACGTTGATGCAATTCTATGCTGACATCGCAAAATGTTGCAAGTGGAATAAAGGGCCGGAGAAGAAAGTACCTAGTCAGGAAAACGCGGAAATTTCATTTATCTTGTTGATAAATAATGTACTTACTTTAACTCCTGGCGCGGGAGGCGGAAACTTAGACTCACATGGGCCTGGATCGCTGCCGCCCGCCCATCCACCAGTTGCGGACGGAATCGCCACTGCTTCACAGCCTCGGTCGCAGCCTTGGCGAGCAGGGGGTTCCCGTCGACGGTTCTTGAGGTTTGAACGCGACCCTTTGGGGTGATGGTCAGCAAAAGCTCGACGGAACCCTCGACTTGCTGAGCGATCGCCTCGGCTGGATAGCGTGGCTCGACGCGATCGAGAAGATTCGCGTCCACCGCGTCAGCCGACAGCTCTACCACCGGCACCTTCTCCGCCACCACAGATTGTTTGGTCGCGGGGAGCGGAGGAGGGACTGAGCCGTCGGGCAACATGCGGAAGACTTCCCTGCCTTTCTCAAAAACTTGCAAACTGCCAGGAGGCATGGGGGGGGCCTGAACAGGGACCGAATGCGTGATTGCAGAATGCTCGAGCGCCGGCTGCTTTGCGATTTCCTGCCCTGTACCAGCAGGGGCTGAGGGCGCGTCGGAGGCCGCAGCCGCACCCGATGAAATTTCCGCTGCAGGATCTTTCAGGCTCGGGGCTGCGGGCCTGGTGGCTGCGGGCCTGGATGCGCCTTTGTTCTGCGGCCGCCATAGCGCCGGCCGGATGCCGACCATCACAATCAACAGCACCGCGCAAAACGCAATGGCCAGACTCAGCAACGTTCCAGACAAGTCCCTCGGGGAGGGCGCAAACGGCGCGCCGCTGCCGGGTTCCGGGCTCGGTTCCGGCGAGGCCGCGGACACGACCGGCGCGGTCTCCGATTTTTCCGGCGCTTCGCTGGCATTTTTATCAAGCAGGCTCGACTCCATCGGTGCCCGGGCGCGTTCCAGACTCTGCAGCACCCGGCTAGAGAGCGCGATCAACGTTTGCTCATCGCGGTCGGAAAAGGCGCGCGGCCGGGACGACAACAATTCCACCACCCCCGCCACCAGCGACTGCGAGATCAGCGGCAACACCAGCAACGATCGCACGCCCAACTCACGCGAGGCTTCGCTATCCACGCGCGGATCGGTGAATGCATCCTCGCAGCGCTGAATTTGTTTGGTGGAAACGCACAGTCCGGTGAGACCTGCCTTGGTGTCCAGACGGGCACCCAAGCCGGGGGCGGTGTCGCCGGCGCTGGCCCGGCAGACCATCTCGCCTTTGCGGGCAATCGCGATGGCCGCCCCGGTCGCGCCCGTGGCCAGACAGGCCTGCATGGCAATTTGGTTTAGTACAGCATCGAGCGCCGGGCTGGTGGAAAACTCACGGCTTGGCCTGCCATTCGAGGGTTTCGACCGCAAAGTCCGCGTTTCACTGGCTGGTTCCGGGTTGACCGGGCCAGGTGCCGGGGTCAATACCGGCTGTTGCGGTTCGCGATGACCGAAGACACGTTGCATGGCAAGTAGGCCCGGCACAAAATTGGGGTCAATAAGCGGAGTGTCGCCCCAAACCGCGAGGATGTCAATGTGGTGTTAGGCCGTACCTGGCGGGAACCATGCAAAAAGCGGCTGGGAAGCAAGACGTGATCGTGAGAAACGTACGGCAAAAGGCAATCGGAAAATAGTGGGGTGTACTTTGGACTATTCCCTACCTGGCGGCAAACCTGATAAACTTTTAAAAAAGCTTGGGAGACGAAACTCCCAGAACGAATTGCTTGTTCTTCCCCCTCAGTGATGCCTGGAAGCGTATGAAAAGACACGCCTTCCAGTAATTCAAATTCCAAGGGAGTCAGAAATGCGGATAGCGGTTGTCGGTTCCGGCTATGTCGGATTGGTAGCGGGCGCTTGTTTTGCAGACCTGGGACACGAAGTGATCCTGGTGGACAATGATCAGCGCAAACTGGCGGCACTGCGCGCAGGTCAAACCCCGATCCACGAAAAATTTCTGCCAGAATTGCTGGCCCGCCATCGCGGCCACCTTTTGACGTTCTCCGACGACCTGCAGGGCGCGGTGCGGGCCAGCGAGGCAATTTTCATCGCCGTCGGCACGCCTCCCAGCGAAAGCGGCGAGGCCGATTTGTCCTACGTGGAATCGGTGGCGCGGGAAATCTCGGGTGGAATCAACGGCTACAAAGTGATCGTCGAGAAAAGCACGGTCCCTGTGTATACCAGCGACTGGGTGCGCAAGATCATTCTTCGCAACGGGACCGATCCAGAGTCGTTTGATGTCGCCTCCAATCCCGAATTTTTGCGCGAGGGCACGGCGGTCACCGACTTCATGTATCCCGACCGCATCGTGATCGGCTGCGATACGGAACGCAGCGCCAACCTGCTGCGCCAGGTGTACAAACCGCTGACCGAGGGCACGTACTACGGCCGCTCCGAGTGCATTCCACAGCCGGACCGCACCAGCATTCCCGCTCCCCTCATTGTGACCAGCACCAAGAGCGCGGAATTGATCAAGCATGCTTCCAACGCCTTCCTGGCAATGAAGATTTCTTTCATCAACGCGGTGGCTTCGGTGTGCGAATCGGTGGGCGCGAATGTGAACCAGGTGGTGCATGGAGTAGGCTCGGACGCGCGCATCGGGCCGCGCTTCCTGAATCCCGGCATTGGATATGGTGGATCGTGTTTCCCGAAAGACGTGATGGCATTTCGCGCCGTCGCCCGGGAGAACGGCTATGACTTCCGCCTGCTGGACGAAGTGATGAACATCAACGAAGAGCAGCGCCAGCGCTTTCTGCGGAAAGTACGCAGCGCGCTGTGGACGCTGCGCGGGAAAAAGCTTGGCGTCCTCGGGCTGGCGTTCAAGGGCGGCACCGACGATATTCGAGAGTCGCCGGCGCTATTCATCGCCCAGGCGCTGTTGCAGGAAGGCTGCAAGATCGTGGCCTACGATCCGGCGGCGATGGAGCGGACGCAGGAGGTGATGACGTCGGGCATCAAGTTCGCGGAGTCGGCCTATGATGCGGCTGCGGGCAGCGACGCTCTGCTCATCCTCACGGAATGGGAAGAATTCGCCAACCTCGATCTGGATCGCCTGAAGACCGCGCTGCACTACCCGATTGTGATTGACGGCAGAAACCTCTACGATCCCGACGTGATGGCCTCGCACGGGTTTACCTATTACAGCGTGGGACGCGCGGCGACGCATCCGGATGGAGTGCCCATCGGCGCGCTGAAAAACGGCGCGGAGAAAGCATGAGCGACCAACGCGCCCTCGTGACAGGGGGAGCTGGATTTCTCGGCTCCCATCTTTGTGATGCCTTGCTCGGTGAAGGCTGGAGCGTGGTGGTGGTGGACAATCTGCTCACCGGCCGCCGCGCCAACCTCGAGCATCTGCGCAACGAACCGCGCTTTGAGTTGGTCGAGCGCGACATCTGCCAGCCGTTCGACGTGGGCAAGGTGGATTACGTGTTTCACTTCGCCTGTCCCGCAAGCCCGGTGGACTACACCATTCACGGGGTCGAAACGCTGCAAGTCGGCTCGCTCGGGACCTTCCACGCGCTGGATGTGGCCCGTAAGTATGGAGCGAAGTATCTGGTCTCCTCAACCTCGGAGTGCTACGGCGATCCACTGGAACATCCTCAGAAAGAGACTTACTGGGGGCACGTGAATCCGATCGGACCGCGCTCGGTATACGACGAAGCCAAGCGTTTCACCGAGGCCACCACCATGGCCTATCACCGCTATTACAAAGTGGACACGCGCATTGTTCGCATCTTCAACACCTACGGAACGCGCATGCAACTCAACGACGGACGCGTGGTCCCGAATTTTATGAAGCAGGCCCTGCGCGGCGAAGACCTGACCGTCTACGGCGACGGCAAACAGACGCGCAGCTTCTGCTACGTGAGCGACGAGATTGATGGCTTCCTGCGACTGTCGAAATCGGATGAACATCTTCCGGTCAACATTGGAAATCCGTCGGAGTTCACGATCCTGGAATGCGCGCAGCTCGTCCTGAAAGTCACCGGCTCCAAAAGCAAGATTTGCTATGAAGCGCTGCCGCAGGACGATCCCAAGCAGCGCCGGCCCGACATCGGAAAAGCCAAGTCGCTGCTGGGATGGGAGCCAAAGATTGGCCTGGAAGACGGCTTACGCAAGTCGTTGGAATACTTCAAGAAGGCCGTGGCGGAAGAAGTGATCACCGCGAAGTAGCCGCAGAGTATTGCTATCGAACATGCCTGCTCAAGAATGCGTGCCCGCGTCTTGACTCGAGCTGGAAGTTTCCGCCGCGGCGGCGACCATGTCAATCAACTGCTGCACGCGGTCGCGGTCGGTCTTGCTTTCCATCCGGAACGAGATGCCCATGCCGTATCCCGGGTGACTGGATTGCACCTGGCCGCTGACATGCACTTTTATTTCTTCCGTGCGCAGCGTGAGTTCCACGAAAGATCCGACCGGGAACGCCATCGGCATTTCCAGATAGCAACCACCCGGCCCAACATCACTTAGGTTGCAGAAATTCCTGACCGCGCTGCCTTTGAGAAAAACCTCTGCACCCAAGCGGCATTGATAGCGAGGAACACTGCGGCGATCACTGGGATCGAAGCCGGGGGCGTTCCCCGTCTCAGCAGCTTCCGCTTTGGGTCGAGCCTCATAACGCTCGGCATTCGACGACAGGCCGATCTCCGTGTCTTCGGAGTCGGGCTCGTTGATCGAAAAATCGGAACCGGTCGCGGCGCTCTTGGCTTTCGCAATTTCCAGCCACTCCCGTAACAGGCGGCGTGAGGACTGAGGCACGTCCTTGAACTGAATGCCGGCGCGGCCATTCCAGTCCTGCCACATCACTTGCCCGGAGAGGCGCACGTTGCCGCTTTGGCCAGGGAGCTGAAACTGGAAATAGACCTTGCCGCTGGGCGGCAGTTTTTTGCCGAAATGAATGGCCAGTCCATCCTCGCCGACATCCACGAGGGTGGCTTTTTGCTGTTCGCCGCTCGCGTATTCGATGCTGGCGTGGGCGTGGACTGCGGTGCGGGTGCGAACTCTGCGCTCCTTGCGCATCAGGGCGCGAGCCGCGCGCAAACTCGTTACTGCGCGTTCGCGGGTGATGGGCTTGTAGATCACGAAATTTGCGCCCAGAGAAAATAGTTCGCGCAGCGTGTCCTGGTTTTGCAGAACGGCGATGGTGAGCGTCGCGTTTTGCTGACGCACGGCCTGGGTGTCTTGCAACATGTGCCGGACTTCACTGAGTGAGTCGCAGTCGAGCACGAGGGCGTCGAATTTTTCCTGGGACAGACGGATGGCTGCCCGCTCCAAACTGTCACCGACCTCAACACTCAGGTTGAGGTCTTCGAGGACACCCTTCAGCAGCGCAGCCGCCGCCTTGTCCGGGCACACCAGCAGCACGGTCAAAGTCATGGGCTTATCGTAGGTGCCCGTGGTTCCCGGCTCAAGTTACCGGGGTCATCTCGAGCAGCGGGTCTTTGGATCAAGCGCGGATGAGGCGCGGGCTAAGTCCTTACGGCGGCGCTAACCCAGCAGTAACCAGTCGCATTACAAAAGGCCAATACATTTTAGTGACACCGTAGTGCTTTGACGGTTGGGCCGCTGGTTCTTACGATGTGCATTGTGGGCACGCTCCTCCCTCCGTGCGGCACATCGTGCCTCTTCAACTTATGAGAAATCGCGGATCGCAGGGATTTTCGCTTTTGGAAATGATGGCCGTCGTCGCCATCAGTTTCACCGTGGCCGGCATCACGTTCATGTCATTGATGCCCCTGCTGAAGCAGGGCCACGTGGACCAGGCTTATGCCACAACGCTGGCGACGCTCCGCAACTATCGGGAACTCTCAGTTGCGGAGAGGAAGCGCTACATTCTGACTTTCACGGCCCCGGGCACCATTACGGTGCAGCGCTGGGACTTTGCCTTACCGGTCTCGCCGGCACCGGTGCAGGTTGCCACCTTCACACTGCCGTCGGACATTCAATTCGCGGTGCAGGCGGGATTTCCTAATACCGCGACCACCACGCCAGACGGCTTTGGCAACGGCGGCACGGCCCTGGGCATGAGCGCCTGCGCGGTGGTGGCCCAGAATTGCTTGATCTTCTTCCCCGATGGCTCGGTGCAGGACGATCTCGGCAACTTCAACAATGGAATTTTATACGTGACGCGACCCGGCGACCTCTATAGCTCCCGCTCGGTCACCGTGTTTGGCTCCACGGGAAGAGTGCGGGGCTGGCGGCTCTACAACAAGGCGGGCGTAAATACATGGGTGAAACAATGAATCGAATTCAGCGAGGGTCTGGTTCGGCGCGTCGCCGGCAGCGTGGGTTCACGCTGGTCGAGGTGATGATTGCAATCGCAATCATGAGTGTGGGTCTGCTGGCGCTGGTGGGGGTGTTCGGCACCGCGCTGAGCGCATCCCAGATGGCGCAGGAAAACCTGATCGCGCGGCAAAAGGCGCTGGAGGCGATGGAGAGCATCTACACCGCCCGCAACGCGCAGCAGATCACCTTCGCCCAGATTGCCAACATCAGTTCGGGGGGCATCTTTAGTTCCGCCCCTAGCGCCCTGTTGGCTGCCGGTGCCGATGGATTGGTCAACACCGCCGACGATGCCTACTTCCCAGCCTCCGGGCCCTGCCCGTCCGGACCGGAGTGCGTTGTGCTGCCCGGGCCGGATGGGATTCTGGGAAACACCGACGACGTGGCGATGAGTCTGGGAAATTTCACGCGCCAGATCGTCATCTCGACGGTGAACAATTCCGACGGCACCATCAACCCGAATTTGAAAAAAATCACAGTGACGGTGACCTATGCCAGAAGCGGGTCTACCAATCCCATTTCTTACTCGGTCAACGGACTTATCTCCTCCTTCCGATAGACGCGGAGCGCGCTCATGACAATGTCAATGAAAAACAAGAAATCCGGATTCACGCTGCTGGAACTGATGGTGGCCATGGCCCTGAGCCTGCTGGTGGTGGGCGCAATGGCCAGCCTGTTCAAGACCGGCATGAGCTCGACCTTTGTGGTGGCGCAGCGCGCCGAGACCCAGCAGAACATGCGCGCCGCCATTGATCTCATGGTCAAGGACATCAACATGGCGGGAGCAGGCCTGCCCAACGGCGGCGTGCAACTCCCCATCGGGGCGGGCAACAACGGCCCCGCAAAATTCGGCTGCGATCAAGCCGGGGCCTGCCACGTTCCAACCAACACTTATCCCAACAACAACTACATGTACGGGATCATCCCTGGATTTAAGAATGGGGTGGAAAACAATTCGGTAGTCACGCAGGCACCCGCGCCGGCCATCAACGACAGCATCACTGTCGCCTACTGCGACTACAACTTTCCGCTCTGGGAATACAACGGACAGTTTCCCGCGGGCGGCAACGTTGGTTCGATCACGATGACGGCCAATCCAATTTACGCTCCGGCGCCTCCGGCCCTCAATGCGGCGGGCGGCCTGCAAGTCGGTGACCTGGTATTTTTCCCGGCGGGGCCAGCCGTGGCCGAAGTCACGGGTGTGACCGCAAACACGATCACGTTTAACGACCTGGATCCGCTGAACATGAACCAGAGCGGAGCGGCCACGAACCAGCTCAAAACAGTAGCGACGGCAAACGCCGCGCCCGGGGGAACTGCCATTGCGTACCGTTTATTTGTCGTCACCTACTACCTGAACGTGCCGGCAGCGGGACAGTTGCCGCGCCTGATGCGACAGGTGAACGGTCTTTCGCCCGTCCCCGTGGCCGACGGAATTGTAAATTTGCAGTTTGCCTTTGACACATACGTCTCGGGAGGCACGCTTGATGCGAACCAGCCCGACCCCTTGGGCGTAGGCGAATCGCCGAGCCTCATCCAAAAGGCGAACTTGATTGTGATGGGCGAGAGCATGACGCAAGACGGAAACAAATCGCAGAGCATGTATCTGGCGACTTCAGTAAGCGCGCGCAACATGGCTTTCCGCAACCGATATCAGTAGAAGGCTAGAGACATTAGAGACGCAGAAACGCTTGAGGTGAGAAACGAGCTATGAAAAACCAACACAATTCGCGGGGGTTCGCACTGATCGCCGCGCTGCTCATCATGGTGCTGCTGTCGGGCGTAGCCGTCGGACTGCTGTTCATGGTTAACAACGAAGGCCGCATGAGCGGGAATGGATTGGAAGACAACCTGGCCTATTACGGAGCGGAGTCCGGCATGGAAAAACTTTCCACCGACCTCGCCGCGCTCTACCAGGGCAGCGCGTCTCCGACCGACGCTCAGGTGCAGGCCCTCATTGGCTATCCGCCGGACTCGAGCATGGTCGGCGCGATGAACTACTCCGAGATCATCACCTATAGCCTGGATGCGAATGGAAGTCCACAATCAAATCCCAGCACGATCAGCGCGGGTAACTTCCAGGGGCTGGCAGCTTCGATCATCCCCATGACGCTGCAAGTGAACGCGACCCGGCCCATGGGAGCGTCGGTGAACATCACCCGCAGGGTGGAAGTGGCGCTAATTCCCGTGTTTCAGTTTGGTGTCTTCTGCGGCTATGACTGCAGCTATTTTGCGGGCCCGAATTTCAGCTTCGGCGGCCGGGTCCACACTAACGGCAACCTGTTTCTCGCTTCCGGCGCGGAATTAGACTTCAACGACAAGATCTCTGCCTACGGCCAGATCATCACCGACGAACTGGAAAACGGACACCTTACTTCCAACGGGTACGGAGGCACAGTCAAAGTATCGAATGCGCCCGGGGGCTGCCCGCTCAACTCATTCCCGGCATCGGGATCGAATTGCAAGACCCTGTCGAACTCTCCGACCGATGCGAGTTGGACCGGCGGAATACCTCTCGCCGGAACCGAGAACGGGGCATTCAAGGCCGGCGCTCCGGCAAAGTTTAATGGATACTTGTCTAACTCGACGAATGGCGCGTCCAAGCTGAACCTGCCGTTTGTGCAGCACGGATGCGATAGCTATCAGCCGCCCTGCACCGACCCGATCCAGATCATCCGCAAGCCGCTGGCGGGCGCTTCCTTGTCTTCCACGCTCAGCCAATCGCAGCTCTACAACAAGGCCGAAATTCGCGTGCTGCTGGCGGACACGCAACTCGACCTGCACCCTGAGCGCGGACTGCTCGCCGATGGTCAGGATGTGCAGTTCGGCTATGACACAGCTGGGTCAGTGAACGTCGCGGGCGTGGGCACTCAATATTGGGCCACTGCGCAGAAAGCTACCGGCAATTGGGTGGAACCGGTCAATCCGGCGGCACCGCCAAGCCAATTCAACTGGGCGACGTGGCCGCTGATGGGAGAAACCACTACGAATCCCACAACTCCGACCGGTGCATGGATCAGGGTGGAATATCTGAACACCGCGAATCCACCGGTCTGGGTGGGCATCACCACCCAATGGCTCGGCTACGGCTTCGGACGTTTCTTCAATACTCCGCCGACGACTCCAAACGGAGGGAATACCGTAAACCCACAGGCGATCCTGATTCTTCAGCAGCTTCGGCAAGGGAAGATTGCAGCCAATGCCACGGGACTGAATTCCCAATACAACTGGGACCCCATCAATTTTTACGACACCCGCGAAGGCGAGATGAGGGACAACGCCAACGGGTGCGCGGTGAACGGCGTCATGAATGCCGTTGAGCTTGACGTGGGCAATCTTGGGTTGTGGCTGGCCGGCAAGGCCCCCTACACCGCCGGCAGCGGCAAACTCGTGAACATCACGAACCAGAACGGTTATGTGCTTTATTTCTCTGACCACCGGGGAATGCTCAAAGATCCCAATTCGACCAATGGCGGACAAACTCCGGCTAATATCATCAATGGCGAAGCGGGACTAGAAGACGTCGTCAATTCCTCCCAGAACCTGACCTCGAGCTCACCGGACGGCATCAGGGAGTCTCCGGTGTACTACACCTACTCTCCCGAGGACGTGGACCAGAACGGAGTTCTGGACAACTGGGGCGGAGTCAACATCGGCTACGGCTTCGGGGTCAACACCAGCACGGCGCCGCCGAATCCGTATCTAACCATAGCTTCCGCGTCGTGTAACACGATCGGCCTGGAAAACGCGGTCTCGGGCGCACGCCATGTTTTGAAGCTGGTAGATGGCGGCATGAACGGCGCCGGCACCAGCTACCTGCCGGTACGCTGGGATAACAATGGCGGTGGATTCACGGTGGCCGCAGAAAACCCGGTCTACGTCCAGGGCAACTACAACAGCGCACAGTCTGACCCGTTCTGGGGGGGAGGCAGCAATACCACTCCTCACGCGGCGGCCGCGATCATCGCCGACGCAGTGACGGTGCTGTCGAACCAATGGTCTGACTTCAACAGCCTGAGCAATCCCACCAGTCCTGGAAGCCGTTCCGCCGGAAACGCGGGCCAGGATACCTATTACCGGATGGCGGTGGCGGGAGGCAAAAACATTCCGTTCCCGCAACCCGCGTGGGCGGGCAATGACTTCGGCACCGATGGCGGATTGCACAACTTCCTCCGCTATCTGGAAAACTGGGGCAACGTCAACCTCTGGTATAACGGTTCGCTGGTGAGCATGTACTACTCGGAATACGGTACCGGCTTGTTCAAGTGTTGCAACACCGTGTATAGCCCGCCGGCCCGTAAATATTACTTCGACACTTTGTTCCTGGTCCCGGCCAACCTGCCTCCCGGTACGCCGATGTTCCAGGACGTGGTGAACCTCAGCTATCACGAGAACTTCACACCGCGGTAGAGTCTGGCGATTCATTCGTGGAGCGCCCCGGTCCAGATTCCTGGACCGGGGCGCTTAATTTTTTGGCGACACGTTGAGAGTCAGGCATTCAAGTCCGTGTGCAATCCTCACAACAACGATTTCCACAGTTCGCTCGAAGCACGGTTGGTCTACACTCCGACAGAACACTCAAATGGAGGATCGCCGAATGCCTGCGATACGAGCACTATTCTGGGATGTAGGCGGTGTCCTGCTGAGCAACGCGTGGGACCGGACGCAGCGCATGGACGCGCTCAATCACTTTCATCTGGACGAGGAAGAATTTCACGACCGGCACGAGATGGTCGTGTCGTCGTTTGAGCGGGGAAAGATTTCATTGGATGAATATCTGGACCGCACCGTGTTTTACCGGAGCCGGCCGTTCTCGAAGGAAGAATTCCGGGAGTATATGTACGGTCTTTCGCGGCCGCTGCCGGGGGCTCTCGAATTCGCCGCGACGCTGGCTGCAACCGGCAAGTACCTGATGGGCACGATCAACAACGAGTCGCGCGAGTTGAATCTTTATCGCATCGAGAAATTTGGCATGCGCGGTATTTTCACCGTCTTTGTGAGTTCCTGCTTTGTCGGATTGCGCAAACCGGAGAAAGATATTTACCGCGTTGGGCTGGAACTGACACAGTGTCCCGCGGAGGAGTGCTGCTTCATTGACGACCGCGCGCTCAATTTGGAATGTGCGCAAAAGCTGGGGATGAAGACGGTGGAAATGCAAACCGTGGAAAGACTGCGCGAGGAGTTAAGCAAGCTGGGAGTGGGTTAGGCTGCCGGTTGTTACGTCCGCCGGGGCGGAGGCGCGGGCTTGGCCGGCTCTTCCACTCCGAGCGTCAGATCGCTGGCCCAGCAGTCCAAGGTAATTTTCCAGTCGCCTTCTGCGTCTTTGGAGAACACACGCACGTACTTGCCGCGCTCTTCGCGCCTCTTGCCCCCTACGCCGGGGACCAGTGCGGTGAATTTTCCGGCTTCATAAGCCATGTCCGCGGCGATTTCGACGCGGGCGGTCTCGAGGGCGGCTTCGCCCAGACCGGCATCCAGCGCAGCCACGAAGAATTCGCGCAGCGCGGCCGGCCCACGAACCGCCGGCTGATTGGAGCGGTACATGATGGCATCCGCACCGTAAAGATCGAGCACATCTTCCAGATGCCGCGTGTTGCAGGCGATGGCCCAGTCCTGGGAAAGACGGCGAACCGCGGTCTCGGCACGGCCGTAGTTTTCGCTTTTCGCGGCTGCAGGTAGGACCGCCGTTTTTTCCGGGTCGCCGGAACTCGGACCCATGCGCCGGGAGCCATCTCCGCCCCCGGGAAAATAATGGTAGTGGTGGTGATGATGGTGGTGAACCCCGGCGGCCGCAGGATCGTGTTGCGCTGGTTGAGGCATATCCGGCACAGGCTGGGAAGCTGTGTGCTCTGGGTGACTCCGGCCGGGAGCCGGCGGCGGCGGTGCCGCGGCGGGGAGAATGGTTCCACACATCGCACAAAAGCGATTGCCTTGACGGTTCAACCGGCCGCAAGCCGGGCATACCAATCCCGTCGCTCCCGAGCGCGACTCCGCCAGTTGCTCGGCCGGTTCGACTTGAGCGGCGATGCTCTGGAAGCGCTTAAAAGCCGCATCCAGCGCCTCTTTCGGCGGTTTGCGCCGCCGCATTTCATCCGGCAGGATTTCTTCCGGGGCAGGCGCAGCAGATTGAACCGAAACCACACCGGTGGCGGAAGTGGCGAGTGGAGGAGTCTTTGGCGGTTGGTCTTTGCTCAACTGGGGCTCCGCGGATCACACTCATTCTAGCCCAACGACCGGCCGGTCATTTACTGGAAAATTGAATCTTGCCTTCGAACTCGGTGGGAACACCATTGCACATGGCCGGACGAAATCTCCAGGAGCGGACCGTTCTCAGGACGGCATGATCGGGCGCAGACCCGGCGCTTTCAAGAATCAATGGGCTGTGAGTGTGGCCATCCGCGCCGACGATGAAGCTGATGGTGATGCGCGTGCCCCGGTCCACGGTAGCGAGCAGAGGATCGGGAGTGGCCAGCGCTTCCGGCGGCGTGGTCTGGGAACAGCGGCTACGGTTGGTGTGGACCACATCCTTGAATTCCGCCCCGCGCAACGACGCTCGCTCGAAGCGCGACTCGTGCTGGATTAATCGGGCATCCCGCAACGCTCCTGTCATGGTGACAGACGCGCCCGCAAGCACCGGAACCAACACGAGCAAGGCTGGAATGAAGCGCATGCGCATTCGGATTCCCTTTCTTGAACCAGGAAATGCGTGGAGGTGGCACTTAGGAAAGATGCACGCTGAGAGCCAACGTGCCTGTGCCCTATGTTGTTGATAACAAGCGCGATACGCGATTTAAAAAGAAGGGTGGGCGGG
>Ga0209068_10000043_pt1 | contig 80229 bp, 76 predicted proteins | sample ColStrG_CSR_2012_FD_187200 | JGI IMG/M metagenome (GOLD analysis project Ga0209068, IMG submission 187200) | Freshwater sediment microbial communities in response to fracking from Pennsylvania, USA - Cold Stream Run_MetaG_CSR_2012 (SPAdes)... | ecosystem: Environmental > Aquatic > Freshwater >...
CCCAAGCCCCGGCCGCGCGGCCGGGGCTTGGGGGGGTGTGCCCCGACCGCAGGGTGCCAGGGACGCGAGCACACTGGGACCGCAATGCCCTGGTACCCACTCCAGGACAACACAAACCGCCCAGACCCACCTAATCCACCCGCGGCGGTAAGAATCACCCGACCGGCCGAGCGCCTTAGACTCCAGGTGTGTGCCCAGCCCCCGTCCCGGCGACCGCGGCGTTCTTCGACCTCGACAAGACGATCATCGCCCGGTCCAGCTCGCTGGCGTTCGGCAAGCCGTTCTACCGCGGCGGCCTTATCAACCGCGGGGCGGTCCTGCGCAGCGCGTACGCTCAGTTCGTCTACCTGCTCGGCGGCGCGGACCACGACCAGATGGAGCGCATGCGCGGCTACCTGCAGGAGCTGTGCGCCGGCTGGCCGGTAGACCAGGTCCGGGCCATCGTCGCCGAGACGGTGCACGAGCTCATCGACCCGACGATCTACTCCGAGGCCGTCGCCCTCATCGCCGAGCACCACGAGGCTGGGCGCGACGTCGTCATCGTGAGCACATCGGGCACTGAGGTGGTGGAGCCGATCGGAGACATCCTCGGTGCCGACCACGTGGTGGCCACCCGGATGGTCGTCGTGGACGGTCGCTACACCGGCGAGATCGCGTTCTACGCCTACGCCGATGCCAAGGCAGAGGCGATGCGTGAGCTCGCCGGCCGGCACGGCTACGACCTGTCGGGCTCCTACGCCTACTCCGACTCCTTCACCGACCTGCCGATGCTCGAGACGGTCGGGCATCCGTTCGCGGTCAACCCGGACAAGTCCCTGCGCGCCGAGGCGGCGCGCAGGCAGTGGCCGGTACTCGACTTCGCGACACCGGTGGCGCTGCGCCGTCGGCGTGGTCAGGACCTGCCACCGCGCCGGGTCGCCCTGGCCACTGTCGGTGCCGCCGCGGCAGCCGGGGTGGTCTGGTACGCCGGGCGCCGGATGGCCCGCAGCGCGAGCTAGGCGCCCAGCGCCAGCCGACGCCCTGGCCCGCCGGGGCCCGGGCCGAGTCCTGGGCCTCGGCCAAGTTTGTGTCGCCGAAGCCTTCCCCGCAGGGGACCGGGGGTGTAGCAAGGAACCGCGGAACGATGGACCGCAGTCAGATGATCGGTCCCGCGCCCCGCCGACCTTGCGGCCGGATCACCCACGCGGCGGACCTGCCCACGTAACGGGCCGTCAGGCCGGGCTTGTCCCGGCCGGCGTATTGCGGTTGCACGCTGGTCACCGCGCCGAAGGGTCACCGGGCGGCGCCTTCCTCGCGGAGGCGCCGTTCCCGCCCTCCACCTGCGTCGCCCGCCGACCGGCGGGCCCACCAGGTACGGTCCGCGCCCACGGTGGGCGGCGCGGAGCACATCATCGCAGTGACTTTCTCTGCGCCGGCGGGACGCCCGTGCCGGGAAGGACGGCGGCCCCGTCGCCGCCGCGGGCGCCCCGGTCGGGGGCTGACCTGGTTCGCCGACCTTGAGCCCGCGCGTTCCCAGGCCGTTATCCTCGGCGCGTGATCGTCGTAGCCGGCGAGGCGCTGGTGGACCTCATCGTGGCCGCAGACGGGCAGCTGTCGGCGAACCCCGGCGGCGGCCCGTACAACGCCGTCCGCACCATCGCCCGCCTCGGTGGCGCCGGGGCCTTCCTGGGGCGAGTGTCCACCGACCGGTTCGGCCGGGATCTTCGCGACCGCCTCGAGGCAGACGGGGTCGACCTCAGCCTGGCCGTGACGACCGACCAGCTGACCACCTTGGCGGTCGCCGAGCTCGACGTGGCCGGTGTAGCGACCTACCGGTTCTACACCGAGGGGACCACCGCGGCCTGTCTGGTGCCGGGCGACGTGCCGGAACGGCTACCCGGCTCGGCCCAGGCCCTGCACGTGGGCACGCTCGGGCTGGCGCTGGAACCGACCGCCTCGACGCTCGCGCAGCTCGTCGAGCGGGCCGGAGCCGACCTGCTGGTGTTCGTCGACCCGAACTGCCGGCCCTCGGTCGTCGCCGATGCCGCCGCGTACCGGACCAGGCTGCTTCGGGTCATCCACCACGCGGACGTTGTGAAGGTCAGCGGCGACGATCTCGACTACCTCTACCCGGGCCTGGGGCACCTGGTCGCCGCACGTCAGCTGGTCGCCGCTGGACCGTCAGTGGTGCTGTTCACTGACGGTGCGCGCTCGGTACACATCGTGACCGATGAGGCCGATGTCGAGGTCGAGGTCCCGACGGTGCGGGTGACCGACACCGTCGGGGCCGGGGATGCCTTCGGTGGTGCGTTCCTCGTCGCCTGGCTCGGGTCGGGGCGAGGCAAGGCAGACCTCGGCGACGACCCCGCCCTTCGAGTGGCTGTCGAGGCTGCAGTCGTCGTCGCCGGGATCACCTGCCAGCGTCAGGGCGCGGACCCACCCAGGCGTGGTGACCTGGAACCGGCGGTCCAGGCCGCGTTCGCCCCAGCGACGGCGCGCGACCCGAACCTGGACACCTCCAGCGGGACCGCCCGGGCCGGCTGACTGGCCGGGTCGGTCCCAGGTCGCGTCGTTGCCGGCGGACGACGTCGGTCGCCGGCCGGGAGTCCGCGGTCCCGGCACCGGCGGTCCGGGCGTCAGCAGCCGGCGGCCACGTCGGCAGCCAGCTGGGGCGCCACGCGCTGGGCCACGTCGGCGGCCACCGCACGCCCGGCCCGCCCGCCCAAGGCGACCGCCTGGGCCCAGTGCACGATCCACTGGCCCACACCCTGCGGGGTGCCGGTGAGGTAGCCCGAAAGGTGCCGCGCGGTGCGGTCGGCTCCCAGCTCGAGCAGTCCCTGCTCGGGGATGCTCAGGGCCAGCGGGTCCAGCCCACGGCTCAGGAGCACCAGCCGGGCTGCCGCGCGGGCCACCAGGCCGTTGCCGCCGTCGAACGGCTCGAGGGCCAGCAGCTCGCCGAGCACGACGGCTGACACGACGACGGCGGGCGCGGGTGTGGGGCTGGTGACCAGGTCGGCAAGACCGGCGAGCCTGGCCGGCACGTCAGCGCCGGTCCGAGGCCGGCCAAGCACCGACTCGTCGACCAGGTCCGCCGCGGCCAGGGTGTGCAGGCGGGCGAGCGCCTGCAGGGGCGCCCTGCTCCAGACGTCTGCGAGGCCGGACAGCTCGGTGCTGACCCGCAGTGCACCCCGGGCCGTGACCGCCCCCGCTCGTTCGGCAAACGGCGCGGTGAACCCGGCCAGGTCCCACGTCGCCGACACGTCCGGGTCCTGCATGCAGGCGGAAGCCCAAGCGCCGCGCCTCAGCGACTCGACCGTCACCTCCGCCACCCGGCGTCGAAGCGCCGGCGTCCGGACCTCGCGCATCAGGGCGTCGACCGAGCCCCGCGCAGCGTCGACTGCCTCGAACACTTCCGGCAGCTCGATGAGCGCCGCGAAAGGATCGGGGGTCACGAGCGGGGAGCCTAGCGGGGGCACCGGGACTCTTCGGCGGCCCGGGCGAGCGTCAGGGTCGGGCAGGCGGGCCGGAAACGGGGTACACCGGTGTCCCATCACGTTCTCGTCACCGATCGCCCAGGCCCGGCTGGACCGTCCGCGCCGACCCAGGCACCGGACCGGAGCCGGTCGAACCGGCGGGCTGCCACGACCTGGGTGCGACGGCGCCTGGCGAGAGCCGGCTGGCCTCGGCGGCGCCAGCATGGGGTCCTGGCCGAGGCCGGCCCCGAACGATCGGGGCCGGCTTGGACGGTGCGCGCGGGCCCGGTTGACCATGGGAGCCCGTCCCGGGCCTCGTCAGGAGGTCAGCGCGCACCGTCGTGCCCTTCGGCGCCCGCCGCCGGGATGAGGCGGCGGCGGGCTAAGTCGGGCATGATTCGACGACCCGATGAAGGAGCATGCATGAGTGCCAACGGCCGGCCCTCCACGGACCAGTCGCTCGGGCAGCTGGTCTCGAGTGTCACGAGCAACGTCGCGTCCCTGGTCCGGCTCGAGATCGAGCTCGCCAAGTCCGAGCTCACCACGCAGGTCCGCTCAGGCGCCACCGGTGGTGGCCTGGCCGCCGCCGCAGCGCTGCTGGCCCTGCTGGCGATTGTCCTGTTCTCGATCGCCGCGGCGCTGGCCCTGGCCTTGGTGGTACCCGGCTGGGCCGCCTTCCTCATCGTCGGAGCGGTCTACGTCCTGGTCGCCGCACTGCTGGTGTTCTTGAGCATGCGCCGTTTCAAGCAGATCAAGGGCCCGCAGCGCGCGACCGTCGCGCTGGACCAGACCAAGACGGTCCTCACCGACCGCGCTGCCGCGCGTGCCGCAGCCAAGGCCTCCGGTGTGTCCGCTGCCGATGCCGGCCTCCTGGAGGCCGACGAGCGGGCCAGGGTGGCCGCTCGGGACGCCGGACGTCAGGCGGCGGCGGGCGGCGGCGCCGGGCCGGCCTGAGCGGTCAGTCGCACCGGCCGGTGGACAGCGCCGACGTCGCCGAGCTCCCGGCGTCGGCCGTGGCCGATACCGCTGCGGCGGTCAACGCGTACCCGGTCTGCGGGTCGGTCTGCGAGGCGGCGAAGATCACCCCGATGACGCGCCCGTCGGTGCCCACCAGGGGACCGCCGGAGTTGCCGGGGCGCACCACGGTGCGCAGCGCGTAGATGCTGCGGACGATCTGGCCGCTGCCGTAGATGTCCTGGCCAATCGCGCGGGTGGTCCCGCGCACCCTCGCCGGGCTCACCACCAGCGGGCCGTCCCCCGGGTAGCCGATCGCGGCTGCATCAGTGCCAGGGACGGCCGGCCCCCCGAAGGCCAGCGGGGGAAGGTTCAGGTCGGGCACCCACAGCACCGCGACGTCCGTGCGCGGGTCGAACGCGGTCACGGTCGCCGGGTACCCCTCGCCCGAGCCGCCGGGGTAGACGCGCACCTCGCTCACCCCGGCCAGGACGTGGGCGTTGGTCATGATCCGGTGCGGGGCGAACACGAACCCAGAGCCCTCGATGCGCCGTGAGCACGAGGGCGCCGTCCCGACGATCTTCACCGTCGAGGCCGCCGCAGCCCGCACGCCCGGCAGGTGCGCCACAGCGCTGTCCGGCGCCGCGACCGGCGCCGGATGCTCCTGGGTCAGGTCAGTGAAGACCTGAGGGAAGCCTGTGGTGTCCAGCAGGTTGCCGAACGCCGAGAACACCTGGTCTGCTGTCCCGGGCATCACCGTCCCCACGGCCGCCAGTACCCGGGACTGCCGGGCGTCGCTGGCGAAGGGCACGGACGGGTCGGCTCGGACCAGGATGCTGCCGAGCAGCCAGGCGACCGCGAGCACCGCCAGCGCGGAGACCACTCCCCCCGCGAAGGCGTCGACCCAACGCGCCGGCCGCCAGGTCAGGTGCGCCCGCCATCGGGCCGCTACCCACGCCGCCCCGGCCTGGACGGTCATGGCCAGCACCAGGACCCCTGCCAGGGCCACCAGCGCCCTGACCTTGCCGGGCGAGCTCGACCCCAGAAGGTGCGGGATGGCCAGCAGGCCGAGCACGCCGCCGACGACGAAGCCGACGAAGGACACCACCGCGACCAGGAAGCCCTGGCGGACGCCAGCGACCGCGAAGGACAGCACGAGCACGAGGACGATGAGGTCGACGGGATTCACACCCGGCCTACCGCACGGTCCGGGTCACCGGGGGGAACGGCTCGACCCTGCTGGTGTCCCACGGCAACTCCCAGCCGCCCAGGGCGAGCAGGCGGTCCAGCAGGCCGGCGGTGAATCCCCAAACGAGCATGCCCCGCACCCGGAAGGCGGCCCCGACATACCCGCTGGGGTGGGTCAGCCTGAGCCGGTTCCCGGGGTCGGTCAGCTCGGCGACCGGCACCCGGTGCACGGCGGCCACTTCCGCTGGCTCGGCCGGGTGGACCGGGGAGGGTGTCCGCCACCACCCGAGCACCGGAGTGACGACGAAGCCGCTGGGGGGCAGCCACAGATCTGGCAGGGTCGTGATCACCTCTACTCCGGTCGGGTCGAGGCCGGTCTCCTCCGCGGCCTCGCGCAACGCGGCGGCCACCGGGCCGGCGTCGCCGGGGTCGACGGCGCCACCGGGGAACGCCGGCTGACCAGGATGCGCCCGCATCTGCGCGGCGCGCTCGATCAGGAGCAGGTCCGGGCCGTCCGGGCCCTCCCCGAGCAGGACCAGCACGGCCGACTCGCGACCGCCACCGTCCGGCGGCACGAAACGGGACAGCTGCTCAGCGGTGACCGCGGCCGCGGCGACGGCCAGGGGCTGCAGCCATTCCGGCAGGGATGCCGCCGAGGCAGTCAGGGGATGTCCTTGACCAGCGCCGCAGCAGTCACCGGGTCGGTCGGGCCCTCCCCGTAGGAGGGGCACAGGCGGGCGAGCGGGCAGGCGCCACAGGCGGGCCTTCTGGCATGGCAGCGACGCCGCCCGTGGAAGATCACCCGGTGGCTGAGCATCGTCCAGTCGCGCCGCTCGAACAGTGCGCCGACCTCGTGCTCCACGGTCACCGGATCGTCGCTGACGGTCCAGCCGAACCGTCGGGCCAGCCGGCCGAAGTGAGTGTCCACGGTGATCCCGGGGACCCCGAAGGCGTTGCCCAGGACCACGTTGGCCGTCTTGCGGCCGACGCCCGGCAAGGTGACCAGGTCCTCGAGCCGGCCCGGCACCTCGCCGTCGAAACGCTCGCAGAGCGCCTGGCCGAGGCCGATGATCGAGGTCGTCTTGTTCCGGAAGAAGCCGGTAGACCTGATCATGGTCTCCAGCTCGTCGCGGTCCGCGCCCGCGTAGTCAGCGGCCCTGCGGTAGCGCCGGAACAGCGCAGGGGTGACCTCGTTGACCCGCTTGTCCGTGCACTGGGCGGACAAGATCGTGGCCACCACAAGCTCCAACGGCGTGCTGAAGTCAAGCTCGCAGTGCGCCAGCGGGTACAGCGCCGCGAGCTCCTTGTCGATGCGCCGGGCGCGCCGCACCTGGGCCAGCCGAGACGGCCCGGCGGGTGTCGCCGAGGCCGCTGCCGGTGCGCGAGCGCTCACCTGGCCAGGGTACGTGGCAGCCAGGACCCCTTCGACCGGACGGGTGACCTGTGCTCAACTCGACCGGTCGCGGCGACGATCGCCTTGGCATGGTGACGGGAGCGAAACAACGGACCGCAGCCTCGGCGCGACCGGTTCCGATGCGCAGCCCCGAGTTCGGCCACCTGACGCTGGACGGCCTGCGCGCCTACCGCAAGGCGCTGTCCGCGGAGGAGAGCAGGGTGTCCTACTGGCGACGGCTGATCCAGGCCCGCCTGGACGTCGTGACCGGCGCGACAGCCCCCGGGGACCCGACCGCTCATGAGCGCATCCGCAACCTGTTCGCCGAGACCCGGCATGCCAGCCGGTCGGCGCTGGTCTCGGTCGTCCCGGCCGACGACGTCCCGCCGCTGCCGGACCTGGAGGGGCTGTGGTCTCGCGAGCTACGCCCCTACGACTTCCGGCACACCGAGCGCCTGCGCCGCGACCTGGGCCACGCCGAGCTGCAGCTGTCCGCCTACCGCTCCGCGCTGCACCGCAAGCTGACCGGCGCGACCCAGGAGCTGATCGCCCGCTACCGTGAGAACCCGAGCCTGGCGCTGACCGCCTTGCCGCTGCTCGACCCCATCAGCAGGAATCGGCGGGGCTGACCGCGTCCTGCCCGCACTCCCATCGCGCGAACGGCACACTGTCCCTGTGCGGGCGCGCTCCTTGAGGGGCGCTGTGCCTGTGAGGAAGCTGTCCCGCTGAGGCCCCCATCCGCGAGGAGTAAACGGTGAGCGACGACCAGCTGGCCAAGGCTTCGCTCTTCTCCGCCCTGGACGAGGAGGCCGCGGCCGCGCTGCGGGCCACGATGGTGGCCGTGGAGCTGCCGCGCGGGACGGTGCTGTTCAACGAGGGCGACCCCGGGGACCGGCTCTATGTCATCAACGAAGGCAAGATCAAGCTGGGCGCGACCTCCGGCGACGGGCGGGAGACCCTGCTGGCGATCCTCGGGCCCGGGGAGATGTTCGGGGAGCTGTCCCTGTTCGACCCGGGCCCGCGCAACGCCACCGCTGTGGCGCTGACGGACGCAGAGCTGCTCGGAGTGGGCCACCCCGACCTGGAGCCCTGGCTCACCGGACGCCCCGAGGTGGCGGCCGCACTGCTCGCGGCGCTGGCCCGGCGGCTTCGGCGGACCAACGAGGCGATGGCCGACCTGGTGTTCAGCGACGTCCCCGGTCGGGTCGCCAAGGCGCTGCTGGAGCTGGCGGCCAAGTTCGGGGTGCCCAGCTCCGACGGGAGCGTCCACGTCGTGCACGACCTGACCCAGGAAGAGCTGGCCCAGCTGGTGGGGGCGTCCCGGGAGACCGTGAACAAGGCGCTGGCGGACTTCCAGAACCGCGGCTGGCTCCGCCTTGAGCAGCGTGGGGTGGACATCGTCGACGCCGACCGGCTGGCTCGGCGAGCCCAGTAGCCCCGGCAGCCCGGCAGCCCGGCAGCCCGGCAGCCCGGCAGCCCGGCAGCCCGGCAGCCCACTGTCGGCCACCCTCGGGTGGCAGCATCATCTGAGTCGTCCAGTGCCACCCGGTCGATCCGTCGGTGTCCGTGTCGTCCCTCCGGCGGGCCCCGTCGGCGCACCAAGACGGTCCGCGACGTCCCACCCTGAGCCCCGCCGAGATCGACGCCGTCACCATGAGGTGGCGCACGGATCCGTGGACGACCTCGATCGTCGACTTGGACCCGGCCCGCCCCGGCCCGCCCCGGTGGGCCCGGTCATGTCCGTTGACCCGTGCTACCGCCCGGCGAGGTAGTCCAGATGCGCTTCGACGCTGAGCGTGGCCGCGGGCCACAGCACCGGGTCCACGTCCGCGTAGACGGCCCTGACGACCTCAGCGGCGGTCCTGGCCCCACCCGCCACTGCCGCTGCCACCTGTTCCAGGCGCACGCGCCGGTGCTCGAGGTAGCCGTCGATCGCCGCCACCGGGTCGGTGAGCACCGGGCCGTGCCCGGGCAGCACAGCCGCGACGCCGTGGCCGACTGCGCAGGCGCGCAGGGTCTGCAGCGAGGTCAGGTACTCCCTGAGGCGGCCGTCCGGGTGGGCGATGACTGTGCTCCCGCGGCCGAGCACGGTGTCGCCGGTGAGCAGCGCGGCAGCGCCCGGACCTGGCCCGGTGAGCAGGAACGACAGGGAGTCCCAGGTGTGCCCCGGCGTGGCGATCACGCGCAGCTCCAGGTCGGCGACCGCCACCACGTCCCCGTCGGCCAGGCCCTGCGAGCCGAACTGCTGGGCCGGGTCGAGCGCGCGGACCGGAGCCCGGCACATCTGCGCGAGACGACGGGCACCCTGGGCGTGATCAGGGTGACCGTGGGTCAGCAGGATGACCGTCACTGCCGCCTGCACCTGGGCCGCGGCGGCCACCACCGCCGCCAGATGGCCTTCGTCCGCGGGCCCGGGGTCGACGACCGCGGCGCTCGCCGAGCCAGGCGAGGCGAGCAGCCACGTGTTGGTTCCCTCGAGGGTCATCGGGCCCGGGTTCGGGGCCAGGACGCAGCGGGCACCGCCTCCCCACCATCCACCGACCCACTGCGGCTGGCTCACCTGAAGACTTCCCCGCCGGGCAGCTCGAGCCGGATGCCCTCCTCGTCGTCCAGCAGGCGCGGGCGCACCGGGTCTAGCGTGCGCGCAGACGCTCCGGCCAGGACCGACCCGACGTCGGCGAAGGCGGCCAGCTCTCGCAAGGTGACCACCGTGGGCGCCATCATCGGCAGGTCGCCCCGCTCGTGGGCGGCCAGCGCGAGCTGCGGGCTCAGCCAGGCGACCAGGTCCATCTCCGTGCCGCGGGCCACCGGCTCGTCGCCCGCCGGCAGGGCGGCGACGAAGAAGTAGGTGTCGTAGCGCCTCGGCTCGCCCTCGGGGGTGACCCAGCGGGCCCAGGGCACCAGGTCCGAGGCGGCCAGCTGCACGCCGGTCTCCTCGAACAGCTCGCGCACGGCGGTCGCTGCCAGGTGCTGGTCGCCGTCCTCGCGCGCCCCGCCGGGGAAGACCGTCATGCCGGGGGCGAACGCCATCGTCGCCACGCGTCGCTGGACGAACACTTCGAAACCGCGGGTGCCCGACGCGCCCGGTTCTACCGCGCGCATCAGCACCACAGTCGCGGCTTGGCGCGGCTCCACGGCTAGCGGACTTCGACGACCATCTCGACCTCGACCGGGGCGTCGAGAGGGAGGACGGCGACGCCGACCGCGCTTCGGGCATGCACTCCCGCCTCGCCGAAGACAGCTCCCAGGAGCTCGCTGGCCCCGTTGACGACGCCGGGCTGGCCGGTGAACCCCGGCGCGGAGGCCACGAAGCCGACGACCTTGACGACGCGGACCACCTGGTCGAGGTCGCCGACGACGCTCTTGACGGCCGCGATGGCGTTCAGCGCGCAGATCTGGGCGAGCTCTTTGGCCCGCTCAGGGCTGACCTCGCCGCCGACCTTCCCGGTGCCGGCCAGCGAGCCGGCGACCATCGGCAGCTGGCCGGAGGTGTAGACGTGGGAGCCGCTGCGGACGGCCGGGGCGTAGGCGGCGACCGGGATGGCGACCGGCGGGACTTCGAGCCCGAGCTCCGCCATCCGCTCTTCGGGGGTGCTCACGAGGTCGAACGCTTCAGGTAGGCGACCAGCTGGTCGCCGCTGGGACCGGGGATGACGGTGACCAGCTCCCATCCGTCCGATCCCCACGTGTCGAGGATCTGCTTGGTGGCGTGCACCAGCAGCGGGACAGTCGCGTACTCCCAGGTGGCCATGCGCCGACCTTACCGGGCAATCTATGGTCGACCCATGCCCGCGGACCCGCCTGTGCCCGACCCGGACTGGGACGCGGTGCGCCTGCACGTGGTCACCGGCAAGGGCGGCACCGGCAAGACCACCGTGTCCGGGGCTCTGGCCCTGGCGCTGGCCTCCGGTGGGCGCCGGGTCCTGGTCATGGAAGTGGAAGGCCGACAGGGCCTCGCCCAGCTCTTCGACACCCCGCCCATGCCCTACGAAGAACGGCGCGTCGCGGTAATGCCGGACGGCGGGGAAGTGTTCGCCCTCGCTGTCGACGCCGAGCAGGCCCTGCTGGAGTACCTCGATCTCTTCTACCACCTGGGCCGGGCCGGCCGGGTCCTGAAGAAGATCGGGGCGGTCGACTTCGCCACCACGGTCGCGCCGGGCCTGCGCGACGTCCTTCTCACCGGCAAGGCGTACGAGGCGGTGGGCAAGCGCAAGGCCGGACGACGCACCTACGACTTCGTGGTCCTGGACGCGCCGCCGACCGGCCGGATCACGCGCTTCCTCAACGTCAACAGCGAGGTCGCCGGCCTGGCGAAGGTCGGGCCGATCCGCAACCAGGCGGACTCGATCATGAAGCTCCTGGGCTCGGAGGCCACGGCGGTCCACCTGGTCACCCTGCTCGAGGAGATGCCCACCCAGGAGACGGCCGACGCGGTGGCCGAGCTGACTGACGCCAAGCTCGCCATCGGGGCGGTCGTGGTGAACATGGTCCGCCGTCCGCAGCTGCGCAACGCCGAGCTCGCTGCCGCCGCCAAGGGGCGCCTGGACCGCGCCGAGGTCGAGGCCGGGCTGACGGCGGCCGGGCTGCCGGCCGACGCTGCCACGGTGGAGGCGCTGTGCGAGGAGGCGGCGAACCTCGCCGAGCGGGTGGCCCTGGAACAGCGAGAGCGGCGCACCCTCGCCGAACTGGGCCGGCCGACCTACGAGCTGCCCTGGATGGCCGAGGGGATGGACCTCGGGGGTCTGCACGAGCTGGCGGCGGCGCTTCGAGCGCAGGCAATGACGGGATGGCGCTGATGGACACCGCGCGGCCGACGAGCGCACCGGCGTTGGACATCGACGCGCTGCTGGACGACCCGGCCACGCGCATCGTCATCTGCTGCGGCTCCGGCGGTGTCGGCAAGACGACCACGTCGGCCGCCCTGGCTCTGCGGGCGGCCGAGCGCGGTCGACGGGTCTGTGTGCTCACGATCGACCCGGCCCGGCGGCTCGCCCAGTCCCTCGGCCTGACCGCCCTGGACAACACTCCACGACAGGTGCCCGGCATCGGGACCGACGGTGGCGCCCTGTTCGCGATGATGCTGGACATGAAGCGGACATTCGACGAGATCGTCGAGCAGCACGCCGAGCCCGGTCGGGCCCAGGCCATCTTGGACAACCCCTTCTACCAGTCCCTGTCATCGTCCTTCGCCGGCACGCAGGAGTACATGGCGATGGAGAAGCTCGGCCAGCTGCGTGCTCGCACGTCCGCCGACGGCACGGTGCAGCCGTGGGACCTCATCGTCGTGGACACCCCGCCCTCACGGTCAGCGCTGGACTTCCTGGACGCCCCCAAGCGGCTCGGCTCGTTCCTGGACGGCCGGTTCATCAAGATCCTGCTCGCCCCAGCCAGGGTCGGCGGTCGCGCCTACGTCAAAGTGTTCTCGGCCGGGCTGGGAGCGGTGACCGGGGTGCTGTCCAAGGTGATGGGAGCCCAGGTACTCACCGACCTGCAGACATTCGTCTCAGCGCTGGACACCACGTTCGGTGGCTTTCGAGAACGCGCCGACACGACCTACGCGCTGCTCCAGGCACCCGGCACCGCATTCCTGGTGGTCGCGGCCCCGGAGCCCGACGCGCTGCGCGAGGCGACCTACTTCGTCGAGCGGCTCGCGCAGGACCAGATGCCGCTGGCCGGGCTGGTCGTCAACCGCGCGCACGCCTCCCACGCGGGCGAGCTGTCCGCCGAGCGCAGCATCGGGGCGGCCGAGCAGCTCACCGAAAGCGGCCGGCACCTCCTGACCGCCCGGCTGCTGCAAGTGCACGCGGAACGGATGACCCAGGTCTCCCGCGAACGGCACCTGGTCAGAGGCTTCACCTCGTCGTTTCCCGCCGTGGCTGTGGCGGTCGCTGAGGCGCAGCCGTCAGACGTCCATGACCTGAAGGGACTGCGGGCGGTGGGTAGCTCGCTGGCCGGCTGAGCGTCAGCCGGCCTCGGAGTACGGGGCCAGGATGGTGTGCTCGTAGGTGTCGCGGGCGGTCTCGAGCAGCGCGCGCCATGAGGTCACGTTCGGCCGACGGCGCAGGAGCGCCCGGCGCTCGCGCTCGGTCATGCCACCCCACACGCCGAACTCGATGTTGTGGTCCAGGGCGTCCGCCAGGCACTCAGTGCGAACCGGACAACCCACGCAAACCGCCTTCGCGCGGTTCTGCGCGGCGCCCTGAACGAAGAGGGTGTCTGGGTCAGTTACCCGGCACGCCGCGCGGGTCGTCCAGTCGTTGATCCAAGCCATGTGCCGGAAGGTACGGAACAAGACCTATGGTGCGACAGGTCCGAACGGTTCAATCCCTACTGGCCCGAATGGGCTATATACAGAACCTCGCAGACCACACTCCACCCCACCAGTCACACCCGTTTCGGCCCGGCCGTGACGCACCGGTGGCCGCCTCGGCGCGCGGTCACGCCCCGATCTGCACGTATTCTGGACCGATGTCACGGCCCCAGCCTGCCGGGATCCTCGGCGCGGCGATCCGCGTCACGCTGTTCGTCACGGTCAGCGTGCTGTCTGGCGTGCTCGTGGCCGGGCTGCTCCTTCCGCTGGTCGGCAGCGTCGGAGCCGGGGTCAAGACAGCCAGCCAGGACTTCGAGAACCTGCCGAGCATCCTGCGCCAGCCGCTGCTGGCCCAGCAGACCAAGATCTACACCTCCGACGGCAAGCTGCTCGCCACGATCTACGCCCAGAACCGGATCGTGGTCCCGCTCACAGCCATCTCGCCGCTGCTCCAGCAGGCCATCGTCGCCGTCGAGGACAACCGCTTCTACCAGCACCGCGGGGTCGACGTGCACGGCCTGGCCCGGGCCCTGGTGACGGACCTGCAGGGCAAGAACGTCGAGGGCGGCTCGACGATCACCCAGCAGTACGTCAAGAACGTGCTCGTCGCCACGGCGACCACGGACGCGGCACGCGCCGAGGCGACCGCCCGTACCCCGGCGCGTAAGCTGCGGGAGATGCGGCTCGCCCTGGGCCTTGAGCAGGTGTGGACCAAGCAGCAGATCCTTGACGGATACCTCAACATCGCCTACTTCGGACACGGGGCCTACGGCGCGGAGGCCGCGTCCCTTCGCTACTTCGGGGTGCACGCCTCCAAGCTCTCGCTTGGCCAGGCGGCCACCCTGGCCGGCCTGGTGCAGTCTCCGGTCTCCTACGACCCCCTGCTGGACCCGGCACTATCGACCAAGCGACGCAACGTCGTCCTGAGCCGGATGTTCGACCAGGGCATCATCACCGGGAAGGCCTACTACGCCGCCCTTGCCGTGCCGATGTCCAAGCTGACGGCCAACAGCGCCCCACCGCCCAACGGCTGCACATCCTCGGTGGCCGCCTACTTCTGCAACTACGTCCTGACGGTCCTGAAGTCCGACCCGACCTTCGGCAAGACCCCGGCTGACCGGCTTGCGTTCCTCGCCCAGGGCGGCCTGACGATCCGGACCACCCTGAGCTCGGTCGCCCAGGCGGCCGCCCAGGCGGCCATCTTCGCCAAGGTGCCGGCCACCGACCGGCACGGCGCGGCGATCAGCGTCGTCCAGCCCGGCACCGGCAACATCGAAGTGATGGCGCAGAACCGGATCTGGGGCACCAAGACCGGTAACCAGTACACCACCTACAACTACAACGTCGACCGCAGCGGCGGCGGCTACAACTTCAACGGGGTGGGCTTCCAGACCGGTTCGACCTTCAAGCCGTTCGTGCTGGCCGCAGCCCTGGAGCAGAAGATCCCAGTGAACGAGGTGATCCACGCCCCGGACAAGATCCAGGCCGTCGGATACACCAACTGCGCCGGACAGAACGTCTCGGACCCGTCGGCCTACGTCTTCAACGACGAAGGGCACGGCGGAACGTACAACATGCTCACCGCGACAGCCCAGTCGGTGAACACCGCGTTCATGCTGATCGAGAAGCAGACCGGGCTGTGCCGGCCGGCGCAGATCGCCGCGGCCATGGGCGTCGCCCGCGCGGACGGCTCCGCGCTGGCGCAGGTGCCGTCCATGACGCTGGGCGTCAACCCGATCGCCCCCCTGCGGATGGCCGAGGCCTACGCGTCGTTCGCTGCCCATGGGCTGCACTGCGCGACCCGCGCGATCTTGTCTATCACCGACAAGAACGGCAAGTCCGTCCCGGTGCCCCCGGTGCGCTGCAGCCAGGTGATCGATCCAGCCATCGCGGACGGCGTGACCGCCATCTTGGAGGGAGTGATGACCCACGGCACCGGCGTCAACATGGCATTCAGCCACCAGACCGCCGGAAAGACCGGCACCACCGACGGCCACGTGAACGTCTGGTTCTGCGGCTACACCCCGCAGCTCGCCGCCGCGGCCTGGGTCGGTGACCCCACCGGTTCATCGAACATCAGGCTCTGGTCGATGGCTCACGTGGTGATCGGCGGGCGGACCTACAACCCGGCTTTCGGTCTCAACCTGCCCGGACCGATCTGGCGGCAGGTCATGGTCTCCATGGAGGCCAGCCTGCCGTTCGCGTTCTTCAACAAGCCCGACCCCTCGGTCATCCACGGTTTCACCATCAAGGTGCCTGACGTGACCGGCCTCAGCCTGATCTCGGCCCTGAAGGCCCTGTCCGACGCGGGCCTTGTCGGAACCCCGGCACCGGCCTCAGTCCCCTCGGCGACCGTCCCCGCCGGGAAGGTCGCCAGCACCAACCCCGCCGCGGGGACGTCCGTGCCGACTGGGACGTCAGTCACGGTCAGCATCAGCAGTGGGCCTCCTCCACCGACATCCAGCCCCACCCCGACCGGGACTGCGACAGGCAGCCCGTCGCCCACCCCGACTCCGACCCACTGACGCCCGACCCGGACGCCCGACCCTGACGCCGGTCAGGTGGCCGGTCTGTGGCCGGTCTGTGGCCGATCGGTGGGAAGGGTCAGGGACGGGGGAACAGTCCCCTCGATCAGTCGAGCCCGAGCTGGCGGCGCACCAGGGCGGCCACCCGGCCACCCTCGGCCAGGCCGGAGACCTGCGGTGTGACGATCTTCATGACCGGGCCCATCGCACGCGGGCCCTCCACACCATCGGCGGCGGCCTGCGCCACCGCGGCGGCCACCACAGCGTCCAGAGCCTGGTCCGTCATGGCTGCCGGCAGGTAGGCCTGAAGGACCACGAGCTCGGCCCGCTCGCGCTCCGCCAGCTCAGGGCGGCCCGCCCCGTCGTACGCCTGGGCCGACTCGCGCCGCTTCTTGGCCTCGCGTTGCAGCACGGTCACCACCTCGTCGTCGCTGAGCTGGCGGGCGACCGATCCGGAGACCTCCTCGTTGGTCACCGCGGTCAGTGCCATGCGCAGGGTGGCAGTGCGCAGCTCGTCCCGGGCCCGCATGCCGTCTGTGAGGTCGTCGTGCAGCCGGGCCTTGAGGCCTGTTGTCTGGGAGGTCATCCGGCAAGCATCCCAGCATCCGTGCGACCATGAACCGATGCACCCCGTGACCCGCGCGGCCGCCGCCACCGTGCTGACCGGCGCGGCCGTCCTGGCGTACTCGACGGGCTTCGAGGTTCGTTCGTTCCGGCTGCGCCGCCAGACGGTGCCCGTCCTTGCCTCGGGGCAGGCGCCGCTTCGGATCCTGCAGCTGACCGACCTGCACATGATGCCGGGCCAGCGTCGCAAGCAGGAGTGGGTGCGCCGCCTGGCCGCGCTGAAGCCGGACCTGGTCATCGACACCGGGGACAACCTCGCGCATGTGGCGGCGGTCCCTTCGGTGATCCGCGCGCTTGAGCCGCTCCTGGAGCTGCCCGGGGCCTTCGTTCTGGGGTCCAACGACATCTACGCGCCGGTGCCGAAGAACCCGGCGCGCTACCTGATGGCTGACACCGGCGACCGGTCGCAGACCGTGGAGCTGCCCTGGCGGGACCTTCGCGACCAGCTGGCCGGCGCCGGGTGGGCGGACCTGACCAACGCCCGCGGCCGGGTCCAGGCCGGGTCGCACGACGTCGAGCTCGTCGGGGTGGACGACCCGCACATCTGGCGCGACCGCTACGACGCCGTCCAGGGTCCGCCAGCACCGGACGCGGACCTCAGCCTCGGGGTGGTGCACGCCCCCTACCATCGCGTCGTGGACGCGATGGCGGCCGACGGGCTCCCGCTGGTGCTCGCCGGCCACACCCACGGAGGCCAGCTGAGGGTCCCGGTGTACGGGGCACTGGTCTCCAACTGCGACCTCGACCCGCGCCGCGCCAGGGGCCTTACGCGGCACACCGACTCCACGCTGCTGCACGTCTCAGCCGGGCTGGGCACCTCCCCCTACGCGCCGGTCCGGTTCGCCTGTCCCCCCGAGGCGACCCTTCTGACCCTGGTCGCCCGAGACTGACCGCGTGACGCGCCCCACCCATTCGCTACTCGTTTGGGAGCCATCGGGCGGGTCGGCTATCCTGCACGGGCATCATCGGGGTGTAGCGCAGCTTGGTAGCGCGCTTCGTTCGGGACGAAGAGGTCGTGGGTTCAAATCCCGCCACCCCGACTGATCAGGACCTGCCTCCTCTACAGGTTCTCGTTGACGAAGGCCAAGGCGGCGTCGGCGACGTCACGCCAGCCGCTGTCCAGGACCAGGGAGTGCCCTCGGTCGGGAATCTCCTGGAACGTGGTCACCGCCGGGTTGCGTTGCTGCTTGCGGTAGGCGGCGCGAGTGATAGCGCGCGGGGCGATGTTGTCCTTCTCACCTGAGATGATCAGCAGCGGGCCGCGGGCCGGATTGTGGGTGTTCACCTTGGCCTGTGACCACGGGTTGACGTTCGCGGTCGCGGCCTGGAACAACGGGATGCCCGAAGCTGCGACGGTGTGCGCATCGAACAGCTGCTTGGCCTCGGCCTCGCTGACCGCGTTCGCGAAGGCGAACCGGAACTGTCCGTAAGTCAACGACACCGCGCGCCGGTAATTCAGCGGGTTCCCGATCACCGGCCACGCCCCGCGCAGAGCCGACAGCGGCAGCGGCAGCACCCCGCGAAACGGCGCCGCGTCGACCGCGACGGTCACAGCGGCGAGGCCACGGCCGGCCAGCTGCTGGCTGATCAGACCGCCGAAGGAATGCCCGATCACGACCGGCGGGCGGATCAGCTGAGAGATGATGTCGGCGTAGTGGTCGGTGACTTGCTTGATCTTCTTCCCGGCGAAGACGGCTGGGTCCGCCCGGGCGTCGGTGACGGTGGCCGGGTCGTCGGGCCACCCCGGTGCGAGCGTGACGAAGCCGGCTTCCTCGAACAGGACCCGCCACGGCTGCCATGAGCACGGGAGCAGCCACAGCCCGTGGACGAACACCACCGGCCGGCGAGTGGAGGTGTTTGCCTGCTCGATCTCCCGCATTTCGCGTTCGGTCTGCGCCATGGCGGTGATTCTGGGGCCGGCGGCGCCAACACGTCACTGGTGGCGGGAACATGATCTGGGGCCGTCGGCTGTGGCCGCCCACACCCTCTGCTACGGCTGGCGCACCCGTCCCATCGCGGGGGGCAAACCCCGAATGGTCCCCTAACGTGTGCTAGATGGAACAACCGGTCGAGGATCTCGTCGGCGAGCAGGTCGCGACGCTCGGCGCCAGTCTTCTGGAAAATGTCGACCATCTCGCCGCCGCCATGTGCGAGGCGATCCAGACCGCGATCCCGCTGTACAACAATGACGTCATCAGCACCCAGGAGCTGCGCGCCACCTGCGCTGACAACGCCCGGTTCATCCTCGGCCCGCTCGGCCGGATCCCGGCGACCACCTCCCCGGAATCGCGGGAGAACGGGCGCAAACGAGCCGCCGCCGGCGTCCCGCTGGCCGCCGTGATGGCTGCCTATCGGGTCGGCGCCCGCTACCTGTGGGAACGTCTCGCCGAGACCGCCACCCGCGCTGGTGTCGGCGCCGACGTCGTCCTGCGGGCAGCGTCCGAGATGTGGCTCGTCCTGGACACGTTCACCCAGGAGATGGCCGACGGGTACCGTGATGAGGTCACCGCCCAGACCCTCAGCCACGAGGAAGAACGCTCGGCCCTTGCCCAGGCTCTCTTCGACGGCCACCTCGCCGACGCCAACCTGTGGGAGGCCGCCGACCTGCTGCAGCTTCCATCGAAGGGGCCGTACGTCGTCGTCGCTGCCCAAGTTCCGAACGTGGCCCGGCACGCGCTTCCCCGGATCGAAGCCGCTCTGCGCAACGTCGGAATCCCATCCGCGTGGCGCCTGCTCCACGACGTCGAGATCGGAGTCGCCTCGCTCGCCCCGCCCGGCGCGACATTGCAACGGCTCGCTGACACAGTCACCCAGGCATCTGTGGGCTGCGTCGGAGTCAGCCCGCCCTACGACAACCTCCGCGGTACCCCCGAGGCCGCGCGGCTGGCACGAATCGCGCTGCTCAGCGCGTTCGACGACCAACGGGTAATCATGTTCGACCACGATCCGCTGGCCATAGCACCGGCCAGCGCCCCAGAAGTGATGCGCCGCATCGCCGCCACCACTCTTGCCGGTCTCGACCAGATCTCCACCGAGGAACGCACGGTGTTGCTGCACACATTCGGGGTGTGGCGGGACAACAGGGGCTCGGCAAAACAGGCCGCCCAACGTCTGTTCGTCCACCCCAACACGGTCCGCCTGCGCCTACACCGCCTCGAACAGCGCACCGGGCGCTCACTCGCAGACCCCCGAGCCGTCGGCGAGCTAAGCCTCGCCTTCGAGATCGACCGCCGCCTCGCCCAGCCCTCGGACACGAAGGCCCTCGACGACTCGGGCGGGGCCTGCTAGGACCGCCGACCTCGGACGTGTGGACGACGCACTGGCTCCCCGCGTCGACGAAGCACCTCCAGGACCGTTGTCCGGCCCAGCCTCAGCTGAGTCGCCACCTGACGCAGACTCAGGCCCGACCGGTACAGCCGAACAGCTTCGGCTTGGGTTCCGGCTGACACCCGTTCCTTGCCACGCCGACCCTGTTGCTCAGCACGCTCTGTGATCGATGGTGACTCTCTGTTATAATCGATCAAGCTTCCTGCAAGTACATGGTTCAAGTTGTATCCGACGAGGCCGACGCACGCGATGTCTCTGGACATCGGAAACGGCCGAACCCGCATGCGGGGTTCGGCCGTCGGTTGTTGAGGGTCGCAGGTCGTCCTGTGGGTCGGTGGTCAAGCGTGGGCTCGCTCGGAGCTCGCCGGTGGTGGCGTTGACGACGCGAATCGCCGGGACCCGTGCGCCCTCCTCCTCGGCCTCGGACATGCCGCCGCCTGCGGGGTCGCGCTGGCGGTCCGTCGAACCTCCACAGATACCGCGCTAGGCGGGTCATCCCTGAAGAGGCGGGGTCGGTGAAGAGCGGCTCCCAATCTGGCCGAGACGACCACTGGGCTCTACACGACCGAGTGCGTCCACGGCCCGGACACCGACGGCGGGGACGACGCCGACGAGCTCGAACGCGCCACCTTGTGATGGGTGCACTGGTTCAACCGGACACGGCCGCACGGGCACTGCCAAGGCGTCCCTCCGGCCGAGTACGAAGCAGCGTTCTATGCTGCCCAACAGATCGACCCCGCTGGGGTCGGAATCCAGTCGAACAAGCCCGCATCAGACCCAGATCGGTTCAGACTTTCAGTGGGATCCGTGCCGTACCGAGGAGGTGCCGTGCGAGCCGACATCTGTGAGCCGGGAACCGTTCCGCGCCCGCTCAGTAGTTTCGTGGGGCGAGAGCGAGAGCTCGCTGACGTGACAGCGCTGCTGGCCGTCCACAGATTGTTGACCCTCACCGGGCCGGGCGGGAGCGGCAAGACGCGGCTCGTCATCGAACTGGCCCACCGGGTCGGTTCGCAGTATCCGGATGGCGTGCATTTCGTGCCGCTTGCGCCGATCCGCGAGCCCGCGCTCGTGCCCAGATCGATTGCGCAGAGCCTCGGTCTACAGGATTCGCGTGGGCGCCCGCTGGTGGACCACCTCGCCGACTACTTGCGCGACCGGACGCTGTTGCTCGTGCTGGACAACTTCGAGCAGGTCACCGGGGCGAGGGGGGCCGTCGCCGACCTGCTCGCCGCGGGCACGAACATTCGCGTGGTCGTGACCAGCCGCGCGCGGCTTCGCCTGACCGGTGAGCAGGAGTTTGCTGTGCCGCCGCTGCCTGTGCCGTCCGTCGACGGCGCTGAGTCCCTTGAGGCCTGCGCGTCCACCGCGCTGTTCCTCGCCCGCGCTACCGCGCTCGTTCCTGGGTTCAGCGCCGACGCGCAGGGGTCGGCGTCGATCAAGAGGATTGTCCGCCGGCTCGACGGCCTGCCGCTAGCGATCGAGCTGGCCGCCGCCCGGGTGAAGGTGTTACCCCTGCCGAGTCTGCTGGCGCGGCTGGACTACTCTCTGAGCCTGCTGGTGGGCGGCAGCCGCGACCTGCCCGACCGGCAGCAGACCTTACGGAACACGATTGCGTGGAGTTACGACCTGCTCGGCGCCGATGCACGCCGTGTGCTGGCCATACTCGCTGCTTTTCGCGGCGGTGCGGACCTCGCTGATGTGGAGGCGGTGTGTGAGGCGGATGGATCGCTCGTCGCCGCTGTCGTCGACGGGGTGCAAGAACTGGTCGACGACAGCCTGTTGCGTCTAGCACCGGCCTCCGGGCAACCCCGTTATGTGATGCTCGAGACTGTCCGCGAGTACGCCGCCGAGCGACTCGCCGAGCTCCCAGACGCCGAGCGGATTCGAGCGGCGCACGCGCGGATCTTCGCAGGTCTGGCGGAACGGCTTGAGCGCCCGCCTATCTGGCCCGACAACGAGTTCCTCGCCCGTCTCGACAGCGAGCAGGACAACCTGCGGGCCGCGCTGGACTGGCTGCAGGATCACGACCCGGGCGCGGCGCTCCGGATGGCCGCGAAGCTCGCCGCGTTCTGGTCGATCCGTGGGCACTTCAGCGAGGGCCGCCACCGCCTGCGTGGACTCCTGGCCGCGTTGATCGCGCCGACACCCGATCGTGTCGCAGGCCTCAACGGCGCCGGCTGGCTCGCCTTTGACCAGGGTGCCGGCGAGGAATCGTTCGAACTGCTCGACGAGAGCGTGCAACTGGCTCGCGCGCTCGGCGACCGAATCGGCGAGGGGACGGCCCTCTACCACCGCGGCCGAACCGGCCACGCCGGCCTCGCGGAGGGCGGTCGCGACGTGATGGCCGCGATCGACGTCCTGACCGCTGCGGGCGACGAGAACGGTGTGACTGCCTGCCTACTGTTCGCGGGGCTGGCGCCGCAGTTCTCCAACGACCTCAATCTCGCCATCGCGCGATTCGCCGAGTGCGCGCGACGCAGCGATGAACTTGGCCTGAACACCCTCCGCGCGAGAGCGATGCAACTGCTCGGCATCGCCCGGCTGCAGGCCGGCGACCTGGCCGGCGGGCACGCCGCACTGCGCGACGGCGTCCCCGTCGTGCTGGACAGCGGTGACCGTTTCGGAATCTCCGTCGGGCTCGGCGGCCTGACCATGCTCGCCGCATCGACCAAACGCCCACGCCTTGCCCTGCGACTGGTCGGCGTCCTCGACGAATTCACCGAGATCAACCAGGTCGCCCAACCTGAGCCGCTACGCAACCTCACGACCGACATGCTGGTGCCGATCCGCACGGCGGCCGGGGCGCCGGCCGAGATCCTGCGTGCCGAGGGGCGTCGCATGCCGCTCGAGCATGCAGTCGCCGAGGCGCTGTCGGACGCGCCGGAACAGCCGTGGCGTACGCCGACAGGAACTGAGTTGACCCGCCGCGAGCGCGAGGTCGCCAAGCTCGTCGCGAGCGGGCTGACCAACCGTGAAGTGGCGGCGAGACTGTTCCTGTCGGTGCGCACCGTCGACGTCCACGTCGGGCGCATCCTCGCCAAGCTCGACTTCCGCACCCGAGGGCAGCTCACCGCCTGGGCGCACCAGCGGGGCCTCGCGCCCCGGAATTAGGTTGCCAGTACGCAATTATGCGGACGACGGTGCGCCCTGGCACGGCCAGCGTGGTCGGTATGAGCGCAATCACCTCACGAACCGACTGCGACGTTCTGGTCATCGGTGCCGGTCCGACCGGCCTCACTCTCGCCGCGCAGCTAGTCGCTCGCGGCGTCCGCACGCGGATTATCGACAAGGACCCCGGCACAGCCCACCTGAGCCGCGCGATCGGCATCGCTCCCCGCACCCTCGAGACGCTCGACATGATGGGTATCGCCGACCGGTTCCTCGACGTCGGGCACCGTGTCCGCGGCGTCTGCGTGTACGTCGGCGGCCGGCGTCTGCTCGGCGTCGACATGGCCTACAGCGGATCTGTCTATGACTTCCTGCTGCACCTGCCGCAGGAGCGCACCGAGGCACTGCTGCGGGCGCGGCTCGCCGAGCTCGGTGGCGCCGTCGAGCGCGGTGTCGAGCTACAGACGTTCGCCGAGGACGGCGACAGCGTGTGCGTGGTCGTCAGTGATCAGACAGGGACCGAGTCCGAGATCAGCGCACGGTTCGCCGTCGGCTGCGACGGTGCGCACAGCCGGGTGCGGCACCTGCTGGACCTTCCCTTCAACGGCCAGCCCTACCCGTGGGACTGGTATCTCGCCGACGCCCGTCTCGACTGGACGGGGCGCAACGACGAGGTGCACGTATTCACCCGTCCGAAGGGGATGCCGCTGGTGTGCGTTCCCATCAACGACCAGCTCTGGCGGCTGTCGTTGCCGACACCCGGCGATCGGCCCGGAGCGCCCACCCTCGCCGAGGTGCAGACCCTCGTGGACGAGCGCGGACCGGGCGGCATCGTCGTGTCCGAACCGCAGACGCTGACCAGCTTCCGATGCCAGATCCGCTCCACCCCGTCCTACCGTCACGGTCGCGTCCTGCTCGCCGGGGACGCCGCGCACGTCCACTCCCCGGCTGGCGGGCAAGGCATGAACACTGGCATCCTGGACGCCACGAACCTCGCGTGGAAGCTCCACCTCGTCGTGACAGGCCGGGCGCCGGAACCGCTGCTGGACACCTACGGACACGAGCGAGTGCCGGTCGCCGCGCAGGTCATGGGTTTCACACAGAACATGGTCCGCTTCGGCACCGCGACCGGTCCGCTGCAGCGGGCATTGCGAGCACCGCGCACCCGGGCTCTGCGGCTGCCACCGGTCCAGAGGCGCCTGGCCGGGCGGATGGCCCAAACCGTCATCGGCTACCCGGACAGTCCCCTCACCCGGCGCGGACGAGCGCGCGGGCTGCCCAGCCCCGGAGCACGCATGCCCGACATGACCGTCGGGACTCCCACCGGGACAAGCACGCTCTACGCGGCCCTACGCACGGGCAGGCATGTGCTGGTCGGCGCTGAACCGCTGGACCTCGGAGATCTCGTCCAGAACATCACCGCGCCGATCGTCCCGACGGACACCTTCGTCCTTGTTCGCCCGGACGGTTACGTGGCGGTGGTCGGCACCGCCGTCGCCATCACTGCCTACTGGGATGCGCTGACGACGCAGCCGACAGCACTCGCCGCCGGTAGCGCATGAGGCCGCGCTCGACCGGCCGATACGCCGCCCTCGCGGGTGCTATGCCGTAATCGGCGATGCACGCGAGGCCTGGCCCGGCTTCCTCAGCTTCACCGCATCAAAATGCAGGGGCATCCGGCCTGAGGTTGGTTGCGTCGGGGACTGGCGCGTGAGGCTGTCGCCCGTCTTCCGCCCCCGCCCGTCGAACCGCGCACGCAGTTCTCCCGCACACGGCTCACCCACGCCCTTGACCGGCTGCGTTCGACCGGAGCCCACCAGGCCCGGTTGGTCCTGGGTGCGGCGCCGATTCCATTGATGGAGGTCAGCCCGAACGTGTCACGCGACCGGCTCCTTGCCGCGCCGACCTGCTTCCTCAGCACGCACTGTGATCGATAGTAACGTTCTGTTATAACCGATCAGGCTTCGTGCACGTACATGGTTCAACATGTAGCCGACGAGGCCAGCTCAGTAGGGCCTCATGTGCGACGTTCCAAGCCGGGGTGGCTGGACGCGAGGCCGGCGAACCACCGAGGCTGCTAGCCCAACCGCCTCGGCGCGGTCGTCGCGTCGCCACCGATCCGCGTCCCATCCGTGCTTCGTCAGGGGCCGGCCGGCCGTGTTCGACGCTTCCAGCCGGCGCCGCAACCTGTTCGTCAGACGCGCCCTCTACGATGTGCCATGCCCTCTGCACCCTCCGCCACCACCGATCTTGGCCTTCCACCCGGCCAGGGAGTCCTGCCCAGCCAGTGGCTGCATGCCGCCATACGCGCGGGGGCGATCGACGCCGGTGGCTTCACCATCCCGCATGAGAACATTCAGCCCGCCAGTCTTGACTTGCGCCTGGGCGAGAAGGCATACCGAATTCGGTGCAGCTTCCTTCCCGGGAGCGACACAGTGGAGCGGCGACTCAAGGATTTCATTGTCGACGAGATAGATCTGCACCGCGAAGGTGTCGTCCTTGAGACCAACCGTCCCTACCTCATTCCCTTGAAGGAGCGCCTGGCACTGCCTCCGGGACTCCGTGGCAAGGCCAACCCCAAGAGCTCCACCGGCAGAGCCGACGTCTTCACGCGAGTAATAACTGACGCGGGGTCCCGCTTTGACGAGATTGCGCCAGGATACCAAGGTGGGCTCTATCTGGAAGTGGTCCCGCTATCATTTCCGGTCCGAGTGCGCGAAGATCTCTCGTTGAACCAGCTGCGCTTGGCTGTCGGACGGACGGATCTGACTGATGAGGAGGTGCGCAGTGCGCACGAAGACCAGCCCCTCCTGTTCGCCGATGGTCGCCCCCTGAAAGCAAGCGAATTGTCACTCTCAAACGGCCTGTTCCTCGGGCTCGATCTAAAGGGCGACTCGGCGGGCCGCGTGGGCTACAGAGCCCGCGAGAGCGCACCCGTCCTGGATATGACGAGGGTGGGAGCGACGGATTTCGCGCCCTACTGGGAGCCGGTCCGGCACGAGGATGGTGATCGGATCATCCTCAGCCCCAACAATTTCTACTTGCTGATGTCGCGCGAGGCCGTGAGTGTGCCGCCGTCGCTGGCTGCCGAGATGACGGCATACGATCCCACGAGTGGTGAGCTGCGAACCCACTACGCAGGATTCTTTGACCCCGGGTTTGGTTTCGACCCGGCGGGTGGTTTCACCGGATCGACTGCAGCACTCGAGGTGCGCGCTCATGACGTGCCTTTCATGGTTGAAGACCGTCAGCGCGTGTGCAAGCTGACTTTTGAGCGAATGCTGGAGCCCCCCACCCTCCTGTACGGTCAGGGTATTGGCTCCAACTATCAAGGTCAGACAGAGACCCTTGGCAAGCATTTCCGCAGACCGGATTGGACGTCCGGTCCCGCGGCCGCGGGCACGCGACGGGATGCGGCGGCCGACAATACGAACCAACTCGAGCTTCTCGGGCCGGGATATGATTCCGAACAGCGGTAGCCGCAGCGAAGGGGGCCCTGCGCGCTGACTGCCGGCAGGACTGCGATGTAGGCCGATCACACCACAGCGTCACTACGGGTTTGGTACGAGTGCGTGCTCGACGCCCGCTTCGCAGCCCAGCGTTGCTACCCGTCGTTGGCGCGACTACCTCCGAGCCCTGCGCGGGCTGTGAAGGGTGACCGCTGGGGTGGCGCGTCGCCGGCTTGGAAGTGGACGCTCGAGCGCAGCAGCATTCCGGGCTCGCGACGGTGGCGGTCGAGGCGGCGCCGCCTCGACCAGGGAGGTGACATGGCGGCGAAGATGAGCGCTGGCCTGCTTCTGAATCGCGTTCGGGGACCTGGCTCCCGCGTGGAAGTCCTTCTGGTCCATCCGGGCGGCCCGTTCTGGGCCCGCAGGGACGCCGGCGTCTGGTCGATCCCGAAGGGTGAGTACGGCGAAGGCGAGGAACCGCTTACCGTCGCGCGCCGCGAGTTCGAAGAGGAGCTCGGCCTGCCGGTCCCCGAAGGCGACATCCGACCGCTCGGCGTTGTCCGGCAACCGAGTGGCAAGGTGGTGACTGCCTTCACGCTGAGGGCTGACTTGGATCTCACTGGCTTCCACAGCAACAGCTTTGCCATGGAGTGGCCACGAGCCTCCGGAAACCTGCAGACGTTTCCCGAGGTCGACAAGGCCCGTTGGTTTGACCTCACCGAGGCCAGGAGACGCCTCCTCAAGGGCCAGGTGGCATTTCTCGACATCCTCACCAACGGGTTGTCCCAAGGCGGTGAGCGGGCCCCCGAAACGGGGCAGTGACGAAAAGGGTGAGCGCGCCCGGCTGGTAGTCGACAAGGTCGCCTCCGACGACGGGGCAGCCGACCGGAGGCCGCATGACACCCCGGCCGGGGGCGGCGAGCCCAGAGTGTGTGGCGCACTCGCGCCGCAGTCCTCCCCCCGGACGATGGCCTTGCGTCCACTCCAACCCCACCCGTTCGCCCTATGCCCGTGCAGAGGCAGAACCGCCGGCACATCAGCCGTTCGTCGCGCTGTCGCCAGCTGCAGCGCGCAGAAGGCCGCCCCGGCCGCGCCGGGTACGTCGACTGCTTCGGGTCCCGCACGCCCGTGAGCCGACGTGCTTGCTCGTCGCCCAGACTGGCCGAAGCCCGATCCGGCCACACCACCGAGGCTGAGGCCGGTCTCCTGAGCCCCGGCGCCCGGCGCCCGGTGCCGGATCGTTCGCGAAAATCACCCGATCCGGTCGAGGCGCGGATGTTGCCCGCGTGAGTGGATGGGATTGTCCTCCGAACCACCTCGGAGGCCACCGGGGCGAGATGGCTCGCGCCCCGACAGGCAGGCCGGGACGAGCACAGGACTGTCCTCCTCATGCGCGGCCCGGCCTGCCGCCGACCTGGGGGAGCCCGCGGTCCGCGCCCGCTCAGACCTGGTCGTGGTAGAAGCCCAGGCGGGCCAGCGGCTCGACCAGCTCGTGCTCTTCGTAGGACAGGTGCGAGAGCAGCGCGTCGCTGAGCAGGTCGACCGCGTCCTCGACCGTGTCGATGTCATCGGGATGGGCGACCAGGTGCACCAAGGCGGCGTCCACATCCTGGAGCACGTCGTGGATCGCCCGGTGCTCCTGCTCGAGCCGGTCTATCACGTCGGCCAGCCGCGGGTCGGCTCCACGAAGATGAGGGAACACCGCCTGGTCCTCCAGCAGGTGATGGCCGGTGACGATCCGGCAGTACGACTGGCAGAACCCGCCGAGGGTCCAGCTGTTCTGCCGCAACGCCAGGTCGTTGAGCTCCGAGCGGGCGCCGGCGACGTCGAGAATGCCCATGCCGACCCGGCGCACCAGATCCTGGACCTGTGCGAGCTCCGCACGAAGGTGGTCGTGCACCTGCACCAGGTGGGCGCCCACGGCCCGGCCCTGCTCGCTGTACGAGCGGCCCGCCGCCGGGGCCGGACCGCTCGGTCGTAGGGACTCGTCCCATACCGAGGCGGGACTGCGCCTGACACCGTCGTCCACCGTGACGGCAATCCCCAGCGCAGCGGGCAGGGCAGCCCGGCCCGGTGCGGGGAGTCTGCCGGCTGCGGCTTGGGGTCTGGGAGCCTGCACCGTCGACCCGGTGTCGGGCGGACCGCGGTCCGGCTCCTGCTCGCCCGCGGCCACCTGCGAACAATATCCGCCGCCTGCCCCACCCCTGCGCCCGCACCCAGCGCCCCCAGCCTCGCGTCGCCACGCCAGGCCGCCCGCCGTCGGCTCCGCGCCCGTACCCCGTCATGTGCGTCCGGCGCAGAGGATGTGACAAGGACCCTTGACATGCCCCAGGATGTCAAGCATCCTTGTCATTGTGAAGAACCGGGTACGCGAGCTGCGCACCGCCAGCGGGCTGTCCCAGGCCGACCTGGGCACCGCGCTTGGGGTGTCGAGGCAGACGATCAACTCGATCGAGACCGGGCGCTACCTGCCCTCGCTTCCCCTCGCCCTGGCGATCGCCCGGAGCTTCGCGGCGACTGTCGAGGACATCTTCGTCGACGACCAGGAGGGTCAGCCATGACTGAGGCCGCACCAGACATCCCGGGCGCCCGGTCACCGCGACGCGGGCACCGCAGCGCCACCGCAGCAGTCCTCGTTGTCGGGGGCGGGGCGCTGGCCGCCGCCACGTGGATCGGCGGCGACCACGCCCTGGCGATCGGTCTCGTCGCCTTCTACGCGCTCGCGGCCATGATCGCGTACGTGTGGTCGGGTCGCGACTCCGACGTCGCCGCGATCATGCGCGTCAGCGGTGACGAGCGGCAGCGGGCCCTGGACCGTGACGCGACCGCGTTGTCGGGCCTGGCGATGGGGACCGCGGCGATCATCGGGGCGATCGTGACTTCTGCCCGTGACCACGGCAACATCGGCGGCTACGGCGTGATCTGTTTCGTCGGAGGGGCCACGTATGCGGTCGCGCTCATCATCCTTCGTCGCCGGCGCTAGCGCTCAAGCGCAGTGGGAGCTCGCCCGTCGCGTGGTCATCTGACGCGGCGAGCTGGTCCGCAAACGCGAAGACCCGAACGCAACGCCCGGCACCGCCTGTCCGCCGACGGCGCTCCAGCGTCGCCGCAAGCTGTCCGCTGCCGGGATCAGGCGGCTCCGCGACGGCCGGCCCGGGCCAGGTTGGCCTCATGCAGCTCGGCCATGTCGGGGTAGCCGACGCGGACGTCATCGGTCGTCCGGCCGCAGATGAGCGCGTCCAGGTAACGCCGGTCGGCATCCAGGCGGGCCATCGGGTCCCTGGTCGGGGTGCCATGACCCGGCACCAGCAAGGCCACCCGGGCGACCACCGGGGCAAGAGTGTCAAGCCCTGCCAGGTAGGGCTCGAGCGTGCGGTCCGCGTCGTCCGGCATGGGCAGCTCGACGTCGCTGAGCATGTCGCCGGCGAGCAGGACTGCGGCTGCGACCAGCTCGACCGCCAGGTGGGCGGTGGCGTGCGCGTCGTGCTCGTGGCACAGCAGCTGCGGACCCTGCCAGGGGACTGTGTAGGTCGGCGGAGTCCGGTGCGGGTCCGGCAGGCCAGCCAGCCGACCCGCAAGGTGGACGAGCTCTGCGGGGAAGTCGGCGTCGAGGCCGGCCAGCACGCTCGCGCGGTCCTCTTCGACCGCGCGGGCGGTCCACGGTGAGGACCAGCGCGGAACCTCGCCCAGGTCCGGGTGCCAGAGAACGTGGTCGTAGTGGACGTGGGTTGCGAGCCCGGCTACGGCGCCGACGCCGAGCGCCGCCAGGTCCGCAGGGATCGCCGCCAGCTCGTCGGGGTCCCAGGCCGGGTCTACGACCAGCGCCCCGCCGACGCCGTCCAGGACGACCGTGGAGTTGGTCGAGTACCGGCGAGATGTCGCCACGTACAACCCGGCCGCGAGTTCAACGAGCCGCCCAGGGGATCCCACAGCGCCACCTTCCTGATCTGTTCCGACAACCGGGCCAATCGCGACGGAACGCGTCGCCGACCCGCGGCGTCTTAGCCGCATGACGATCACTGTGACACCGAGTCGCCTAGCTGTCCTGGTCGGCGCGCTCCTCGCGTCCACTCTGGCGTACGTCATGGGCGCCGCGCACGGCTCAGCGGGGGTCGCCTCTGCGACGACCGCAGGCCCGGCGGTCGCCACCACGTCCGGCCAGATCGTGTCAGCGGCCGGCCTGTCATCGGGGGCCGCCGGGACGGCCGCGGTCGGCGGCATCACCGTCACGGGGACGGGCACGGTCTCAGGCAGACCGGACACCTTGCGACTCGACCTGACCGTCAGCGCAACGGCCGGCACCGTCAACGGCGCCCTCGCCTCGGCCAACGCAACCCAGGCCCGGGTGCAGAGGGCGATGCTGGACCGGCGGGTCGCCACCAGCGACCTGCAGACCTCGGGTCTGTCGATCCAGCCTGACTACTCCTACTCCGGGAGCGGCCAGCCCACCTTGAAGGACTACCAGGCCAGCGAGGGACTTCGGGTGACCCTGCGCGACCTGTCCTCGGCCGGGTCGACCATCGATGCGGCGGTGTCCGCGGGCGGCAACGCCGTCCGGGTCGACGGGATCGGTCTTGACCTCGAAGGAACGGGCACCCTGGTCTCCGCGGCACGCGGGGCCGCCCTGCGCGACGCGAAGACCAAGGCCACCCAGTACGCCGCGGGCGCCGGGCGCCAGCTGGGACCGGTGGTCAGCATGACCGAGGCGGTCGCCAACCCGACGCCTGTGTTCGCGGGGGCCTACCCGGCGGCGTCCCAGGCGGCGGCCGCACCGGTCCCGCTGCAGGCGGGCACCGCCGACGTCAGCGTCACCGTGACGGTGGTCTTCGCCTTCGGCTAGGCCGACGACGCGGCCGCGGGCGTCGCGGCGGTTGGTGGTGAAGGCGGTATTGAACGATGATTCAGCCATGACCGCTCCGGCTGACGCTCCCGCGCCCTCTGCCACCCCGTCCGCGCAGCCGCAGACGTCCGCACCGGGCCGGTCCCCGCTTCCGGCCCGAGCCCAGGTGGTCATCGTCGGCGGGGGCGTCATCGGCGCGAGCGTGGCCTACCACCTGACCAAGCGGGGCTGGCACGACGTGCTGCTGCTGGAACGCCACCAGCTGACCTCGGGGACCACCTGGCACGCCGCCGGGCTGATCACCTCGGCCGGCATGGCGGACGAGACATCGCTGTGGATGAGCAGGTACTCCCGGGACCTCTACGCCGGCCTGGAAGCCGAGACCGGTCTGTCCACGGGGTTTCGGCCGATCGGGCACATCTCCCTTGCGTCCACGCCCCAGCGCCTGGAGGCGCTGCGACGTGAGGCTGCTTTCGCCCGCGGGTTCGGGGTCGACGACCAGGAGATCTCGCCGGCCGAGGTGGCCGCGCTGTGGCCCTTGGCCACGACAGACGACGTCCTGGCCGGCTTCTACGTCGCCGACGAGGGTCGGGCGAACCCGGTGGACGTGTGCATGTCGCTGGCCAGGGGTGCGCGCACGGGCGGCGCCCGCATCCTGGAGGGCGTCCTGGTGACCGGGTTCACCCAGTCCGGACGTCGGGTCACCGGCGTGGTCACCGACCAGGGCACTGTCGAGGCCGAGTATGTGGTCAACTGCGCGGGCCTGTGGGGACGCGAGGTGGCAGCGCTGGCCGGCGTGGACGTCCCGCTCCAGGCCGCCGAGCACTACTACCTGCTCACCGAGCCCATCGACGGGGTGCACCGCGACCTGCCGGTGATCGAAGACCCGGACCGCTACTCCTACTACCGGGAGGAGGGCGACGGGCTGCTCGTCGGCCTCTTCGAGCCGGTCGCCGGGCCGTGGTCGCTGGACGGGGCCCCGGCCGGGTTCGCCTTCGGCGAGCTGCCCCCCGACTGGGACCGCCTCGGACCGTACCTGGAGAAGGCGATGGCCCGGGTCCCGGTGCTTTCCGACGTCGGGATCCGCAAGTTCTTCTGCGGGCCAGAGAGCTTCACCCCCGACGTCCACCCGATGCTCGGTCCGGCGCCGGAGCTCGACAACTTCTGGGTGGCCGCCGGGCTGAACTCCCTGGGCATCCTCCTAGGCGGCGGCGTCGGGTCTGTGGTCGCATCGTGGCTGGTCGACGGGGTCGCCCCGGTCGACGTCGCCCACTACACCGTCGAGCGGGCGCTGCCCCACGAGGTGTCCCGACGCTTCCGCGCGGAAAGGACCACGGAGCAGCTCGGCGTGTTGTTCGGCGACGCCGCGTTCCCGGGCTGGGAGCCGGCCAGCGCCCGCGGGGTGCGCCGTTCGCCGCTGCACGAGCGCCTGGCTGCCGGCGGCGCCCACTTCGGGGTGTCGGCAGGGTGGGAGTACCCGCTGTGGTTCGCGGGCAAGGGGGCCACCCCCGCACATCCGGGCATGACCTTCGCACGCCAAGATTCGTTCGGGCACGTGGCCGCCGAGCACCGGGCGGTGCGCGAGGCCGTGGGCGTGATGGACATGACGCTGATGTCGAAGTTCTCCGTGGTCGGTCCGGACGCCGCGGTTGTGCTCAACCGCCTGTCAACCGCCGACGTCGACCGCGAGGTCGGCCGGATCACCTACACGCAGTGGCTGGACAGCGACGGCGGCATTCAGGCGGACCTGACGGTCACCCGGCTGGCCGTCGACAGGTACCTGGTGGTCGCCTCGGACCTCATCCACCGCAGGGTGGAGGCCATGATCAGGCGCGCCACCCGGGCCGGGGAGCACGCCTTCGTGACCGACGTCACCTCAGGCACCGTGCTCTTGTCGGTGCAGGGCCCGCGCTCGCGCGAGCTGCTGCAGCGGCTCACCCCTGACGACCTGTCCCGCGAGGCGTTCGGCTACCTGCGGGCCCGCACCATCGAGCTCGGCTACGCGCGGGTGCTCGCCTTGCGGGTCACCTACGTCGGCGAGCTCGGGTACGAGGTGCACGTGCCGGCCGAGTATGCGCCAGGGCTCTACGACCAGATCATGCAGGCCGGTGCGGACCTGGGTGTGACCGCCGTCGGGCTGGCTGCGATGGGCGGGCTCCGCCTCGAGAAGGGCTACCGCGACTTCGGTGTCGACATCGACAACACCGACAACCCGCTGACCGCAGGACTGGGCTTCACCGTCGCATGGGACAAGCCGGGCGGGTTCGTCGGCCGGCCCGCTCTGCTGCAGATGCGGTCCGCGCCGGGGCCGTCCGGCGCAGCGATGGTCTCGGTGCTGCTGGACGACCCCGACGCCGACCTGCACGGCAACGAGCCGCTGCTGCTGGACGGCTCCTGGGTCGGCTACGTCCGGGCCGCCGGGTACGGTCACACCCTGGGCGGCGCGGTCGGGCTCGCGGTCGTCGAGAACGCCGCCGGGGTCAACCCGGACTGGCTGGCAGCCAACCGGTTCACAGTGGACTGCGCCGGCCACCTGGTGGGTGCCCGGCTGAGCCTGACGCCCTTCTACGACCCGGCCCGGGCCCGGATCCTGGCCTAGCTCGAGGCCCAGCCCGGTTCACGGCGACACTGCCAGCACCCGGGCTCGGCGCGCCTGCAGGTACGCCAGCTCCCGGGTGCTGTCCACCTGCCGCAGCGCCTCGTCATAGGCGGCGACCGCCTCGGAGCGTCGACCCAGCCGCTCCAGCAGCTGGGCGCGGGCGGCGGGCAGCCGGTGGTGGCCGCTGAGCTCGCCGGATGCGCCCAGAGCGTCCAGCACGGCCAGCCCCGCGGCCGGTCCGTCGCGCATCGCCACGGCGACCCCGTAGTTCAAGGTCACCAGCGGACCCGGCGCGACGTGCGCCAGCAGGGCGTAGAGCGCGACGATCTGTGCCCAGTCCGTGGCCTGGGACGACTCCGCCTGGGCGTGCAGCGCGGCGATCGCGGCCTGCAGCTGGTACGGCCCGACCGGTCCAGTCGACAGCGCGCGCTCCACGATGGCCGCCCCGCGGGCGATCTGCGCGATGTCCCACTGGGCCCGGTCCTGCTCGTCAAGGGGGACCAGGGCGCCAGCGCTGTCCACCCGGGCGGCGCGGCGCGCGTCGTGCAGCAGCAACAACCCGCGCAGGCCGAGCACCTCCGCGTCGCGGGGCAGCAGCTCCTCCAGCAGTGCCGCCAGCCGGACCGCCTCGACGCACAGGTCGGGGCGGACCACGGTGTCCGTGCCGCTGGCCGCATAGCCCTCGTTGAAGATCAGGTAGACGACTGCGAGCACGGCAGCGGTGCGCTCGGCGAGCCGGTCACCCTCCGGCAGGGTGAACGGGATGGCGGCCAGCACGATCTTGCGTTTGGCCCGAACCAGCCGTTGCGCCATCGTCGGCTCGGGAACCAGGTACGCCCGGGCGATCTCCGCAGTCGTCAGGCCACCCACGGTCCGCAGGGTCAAGGCCACCTGCGCCTGCTCGGACAAGGCGGGGTGGCAGCACAAGAACAGCAGCCGCAGCTGGTCATCGCCGAGCGGCGCGGACGCCGGCCGGTCGGGGCTGTCCGGCACGGGCAGGTCCGCCAGCGACTGCAGCGCGGACGCCGGCCGGGCGCCCCAGCCGGGGCGAAGCCCGGCCGCCTCGACCTCTTTGGGCAACCTGGCGGCCTCCCGGCGGATCCGGTCTAGCGCCCGGTTGCCGGCCACGGTGGTCAGCCACGCGCCGGGGTTGTCCGGGACCCCGTCCCCGGGCCAGGTCTGCACAGCGACCAGGCAGGCGTCCTGGAAGGCGTCCTCGGCCAGGTCCAGGTTGCCGAACCGGCGCATCAGGGCACCGAGGACCCGGGCCGACTCGGCCCGGAACACGTCCCCGGCAAGCCCCTCGGCGCCCGACACGTCCTAGCTCGGCATCGTCATGTCGGCGAGCGGGCGGACCTCGACCCCAGCGAACCTCGCATCCGGGATCTGCGCCGCGATCTCCAGGGCACGGTCCAGGCTGGCGCAGTCCACCACGTAGTAGCCGGCCAGGTGCTCCTTGGTCTCGACGAACGGGCCGTCGGTGGTCGACCGCGCGCCGTCACGGACCCGGACGACAGTGGCCGTCTCCGGACCCTGGAGGGGGTCACCGCAGACGAACTCGCCGGACTCAACGATTGCCTGGGTGAAGGCGCCGTACTCGGCGAACATCGCCCCGGTCTCGGCCTCGCTCAGGGTGGTCCAGTTGGCCGGGTTGGTGTGGATGAGCAACATGTAGCGCATACCAGGCTCCCTCTTGGCGGGCGGCCGGTTGCCGCCGTCACATCATTACGACGAACGGCCACCAGCGGAATCGACACCCACCCGAGCCCGAGCCCGACGCCGGCGAGGTGGCTCAGAACTCGGCCGCGACGAGCTCGGCGATCTGAGCGGTGTTCAACGCCGCACCTTTTCGCAGGTTGTCCCCGCACAGGAACAGGTCCAGGGCATGGGGGTCGTCCAGCGAGAGCCGGACCCGGCCGACCCAGGTCGGGTCGGTGCCCACCGCGTCCGCCGGCGTCGGGAACTCCCCCAGCTCAGGGTTGTCCACGAGCAGCACGCCGGCCGAGTCCCGAAGCAGCACCTGGGCCTCCCCCTGCGACGGTTCCTGCTCAAAGACCGCATGCACGGCGATCGAGTGCGTCGTGATCACCGGGACCCGCACGCAGGTGGCCGAGACCCGCAGGTCCGGCAGGTCCAGGATCTTGCGGGACTCGTTCCTGACCTTCAGCTCCTCGCTCGACCAGCCGGCCTCGCACAGCGACCCTGCCCATGGGACGACGTTCATCGCCAGCGGCGCCGGGAACGGTCCGAAGTCGCCCACGACCTGGCGCACGTCGCCCGGGCGAGTGCCGATCTCCGGGTCCTGCGCGGCCTTGGCCAGCTGGGCACGCAACGTGTCGATGCCGGACTGGCCGGCGCCCGAGGCTGCCTGGTAGGACGCGACGACCAGCTCGCGCAGCCCGTACCTGCGGTGCAGGGCGCCCAGCGCGACGATCATCGACAGTGTCGTGCAGTTGGGGTTGGCGATGATCCCCTTCGGCCGGCGCCGAGCCTGCTCGGCGTTGACCTCGGGGACCACCAGCGGCACGTCCGGGTCCATCCGGAACGCGCCGGAGTTGTCCACCGCGACAGCGCCCCGCTCCACGGCGATCGGGGCCCACTGGGCGGACACCTCGTCCGGCACGTCGAACATGGCCACGTCGACGCCGTCGAACACCTCCGGCGCCAGCGCCAGCACTTCGGTCCGGGTACCCCGCACGGTCAGCTGCTTGCCGGCCGACCGGGCCGACGCGACCAGCCGGATCTCGCCCCAGACGTCCGCCCGGGTCGACAGGAGGTCGAGCATCACCGTGCCGACGGCGCCGGTGGCTCCCACGACGGCGAGGGTGGGCTTGCGTCGCACGGTCATCGACCGGTCCCTCCGTAGACGACGGCTTCGCCACTGTCGGCGTCCAGGCCGAACGCGGAGTGCACCGCACCCACCGCCCCGTTGACATCGGCCTCCCGGCACACCACCGAGATCCGGATCTCCGAGGTCGAGATGAGCTCGACGTTGACCCCGGCGTCGGCCAGCGCACGGAAGAATGTCGCCGAGACCCCCGGGTGCGAGCGCATCCCGGCACCCACCAGTGACACCTTGCCGATGTCGCCGTCGTACTGCAAAGACTCGAAGCCGATGTCGCCCTGGCGGGCCGCCAGGGCCTTCATCGCCCGGTCGCCCTCGGCGCGCGGCAGGGTGAACGTGATGTCGGTACGTCCGGTGCTTGCCGCGGAGACGTTCTGGACGATCATGTCGATGTTGACCTCCGCCCCGGCGACCGTCTCGAAGATCGCCGCCGCCTCCCCAGGACGGTCGGGCACGCCCACCACAGTCACCTTGGCCTCGCTGCGGTCGTGGGCGACCCCCGAGATGATCGGCTGCTCCACGTCGTGACTCTCCTGCCGTGAGGGGTGTGAACGGGCGTCGGACAGCACCCAAGTTCCGGTGCGGTCGTTGAACGAGGAACGCACGTGGATCGGCAGATCGAACCGTCTGGCGTACTCCACACAGCGCAGGTTCAGCACTTTCGCCCCGCTGGCCGCCATCTCCAGCATCTCCTCGTAAGAGATCGTCTTCAGCCGCCGGGCCGTCGGCACGATCCGCGGGTCGGCCGAGAACACGCCGTCGACATCGGTGTAGATCTCGCACACCTGCGCGTTCAGGGCCGCGGCCAGCGCCACGGCCGTAGTGTCCGACCCGCCCCGCCCCAGCGTCGTGATGTCCTTGGTGTCCTGGCTGACACCCTGAAACCCGGCGACGATCGCCACCGCGCCGCGGTCCAGGGCATTGCGGATCCGTCCCGGTGTCACGTCGATGATCCGGGCCTTGCCATGGGACCCGTCGGTGATCACCCCCGCCTGGCTACCGGTGAACGAACGCGCCTGGACGCCGAGGTCGGAGATCGCCATCGCCAGGACCGCCATGGAGATCCGCTCGCCGGCGGTCAAGAGCATGTCCAGCTCGCGCGCCGGGGGGTTGGGCGAGACCTGCTGGGCCAGCTCGATCAGCTCGTCGGTGCTGTCGCCCATCGCCGAGACGACCACCACGACGTCGTAGCCGTCCTTCTTGGTGTCGACGATGCGCTGCGCGACCCGCTTGACGCACGCTGCGTCAGCGACGGAGGAACCGCCGTACTTCTGCACGACGAGAGCCACGGACATGCCTCCTGGAGGGGAATCCCAAGGCGGAAGGGCCAGGATACCGGGCCTGCCCACCCGCCCCTGGCCGGTTCACATGCCGAGACGGGCTGCCCCGCCCGACCGGCACCCTTAGTCGCGCAGCAGGGCGTCCACCTCGGCCGCCGACGCGGTCTCCTCCTCGGAGTCCAGTCGCTGGTGGGCGACGATCGAAAGCAGGGCGCGCTGGGCGTTGAGTGCCTGCGCTCCCCAATGCGACAGGTAGGAGAACTGCCACCACCACAGGGCTTCCTCCAGGCGGCCGGCCTCGTAGTGGCGGATCCCGTGCGCCAGCTCGATGGCGACATCGGCAACGTCGTCAGAGACGCGACCGTGCACCGGCCGCTCGGGGACCAGCGGGTCGAACACCGACGCGTACTCGTCCAGACCCTCCAGGAGTCGGCCGAGGGACTCCCGCAGGGGATCCCCGTCAGGGTCGGGCCCGGTGTCCTCCTCGAACCGGTCCGGCGGCACGATGTCGCTGACCGCGCCGAGCATCGCCCCCGCCATCGAGATCTGGGCCAGCTGCACGATCAGCCCGGACACCGCGGTCTCGGGCGACTCGCCGGTGGCGATCTCGCCGACTCCGGTCAGGTAGGTGCGCACGTGCGCCGCGATGTCGCGGGAGAACTCGTCCAGCTCAGACATCGAGCAGCCGCCTTCCTTCGAACGCTCGGCCCAGTGTGACCTCGTCGGCGTACTCCAGGTCCCCGCCTACCGGCAGCCCGCTGGCCAACCGGGTGACCCGCAGGCCCATCGGCTTGATCAACCTGGCCAGGTAGGTCGCCGTGGCCTCCCCCTCCAGGTTCGGGTCGGTCGCGATGATCAGCTCCGTCACCGTACCGTCGGCCAGTCGCAGCATCAGCTCGCGGACCCGAAGGTCGTCGGGCCCGACGCCCTCGATGGGGCTGATCGCGCCACCGAGCACGTGGTAGCGCCCCTTGAACTCACGGGTCCGCTCGACGGCCAGCACGTCCTTGGGCTCCTCGACCACGCACAGTGACGCCGCGTCCCGGCGCGGGTCCAGGCAGATGCGGCACTGCTGGGCCTCGGCGACGTTGAAGCAGGTGCTGCAGAACCGCACCTTGTCCTTGACCTCGACGAGCACCTGCGCCAGGCGGCGCACGTCGGTCTGGTCAGCCTGGAGCAGGTGGAAGGCGATGCGCTGCGCGCTCTTGGGACCGACGCCGGGCAGCCTGCCCAGCTCATCGATCAGGTCCTGAACCACGCCCTCGTACATGACGCTCCTCGCCCCCGTTCAGCTCGTCGCACGTGAACTCCTCGACCCTACGTCTCAGGTCGCACCGAACTCTCCGATGACCCGCCCGCCGAGCTCGCGGGCCACCAGCTCGGTGCCGGACAGGCCACTGTCCGCAGCGTCGTCGTCGTCGGCGGCCGGCACGTCCTCGCCGGCGGAGCTGCCGGCACCGGCCTGGTCGGCCTCCTCGACCGCCTGGACCGCGGCCGCGAAACGACCCGGGCCCCTGCCGGGCGCCACCTCCGGGGCGGGGGACTGCTCAGGTCCGGACGGCTGCGGATCCACCGGCGCTGCGCCGACCGGGCCGGCCGAGCCCCCAGGCTGGTGAACGCAGTCGACCCGCCAGTCCACGCCGAGCATGTCAATCACGGCCTGGTGCAGCACCTCGTCGTGGCCACCTGCCGTGAACCCCTTGACCGAGCCAGCGTCGGGGAAGCCCAGGGTCAGCACCCCGGCGTCCAGGCCGAGGACCTGCACCTTGTCGAACAGCAGCATCCAGCTGACGCGGCGCCGGGTCTTGACCTGCTCAAGGAGCTCCGGCCACATCCGGCGCACCGCGTGCAGGTCCAGTCCGGACGGTGTCGCTGCCGCGCCCTGGTCCGTTCGGGGCGTCTGGACTGCCGGCCCCGGCGTCGTCACGGCCGCCGGATCTTCGGCGCCTGAGGGTGCAGGGGCGTCATCTGGCTGGGCGGCCACGGTCGGGGCGGGCGCGGTCGGGGCGGGCGCAGCGGGCGCCGCCCGGTCCGGTTGCGCGGCGGAAGCCGGCTGCGCGGGCCCGGCTGGCTCCCCGGCTCCCGGCCCGATGGCGAACCGACGCTCCAGTCGTTCGAGCCGGACCCGCATCCCCCGCTCCGCGTCGGCATCGGCGGCCGGAAGCAGGACCCGGGCGCAGATGAGCTCCAGATGCAGGCGAGGAGAGGTCGCCCCACGCATCTCGGTCAGCCCGGTGTTGACCACGTCGGCCGCCCGCGCCAGGTCAGCGGGGCCGAACCGGCTTGCCTGGCTGACCATCCGGTCCAGCTGGTCCTGCGAGGCGTGCAGCAGCCCTTTCGCGCCGGCGTCGGGCACCGCCTGGACGATGATCAGGTCCCGCAGCCGCTCGAGCAGGTCGGCCACGAAACGCCGCGGGTCTATCCCGGAGTCCAGGACCCTGTCGACGAGCTCGAACACCGAGGCCCCGTCGGCCGCGGCGAGCGCGTCGACCACGTCGTCGAGCAGGGCGGCGTCGGTGTATCCGAGCAGGGAGGCTGCGTAGGCGTGCGTCACCCCGTCGGGCCCGGCGCCTCCGATCAGCTGGTCCAGCACTGACAGGGCGTCGCGCACGGATCCGGCGCCGGCCCGGACGACCATTGGCAGGACGCCCGCACCCACCTCGACCCCCTCCAGGTCGCACAGGGTCTGGAGGTAGTCCTGCAGCACCCGGGGCGGGACCAGGCGGAAGGGGTAGTGGTGGGTCCTGGAGCGGATCGTTCCCAGCACCCGCTCGGGTTCGGTGGTCGCGAAGATGAACTTCAAGTGCGGCGGGGGCTCCTCGACCACCTTGAGCAAGGCGTTGAACCCCTGCGACGAGACCATGTGCGCCTCGTCGATGATGTAGATCTTGAACCGGGAGGCCGCCGGGGAGTAGAAGGCCCGCTCGCGAAGGTCGCGCGCATCGTCCACCCCTCCGTGCGATGCCGCGTCGATCTCGACGACGTCCAGGCTTCCGCCGCCGTCGCGAGCGAGGTCGACGCAGGAGGCACACTGCCCGCACGGCTCCGGGGTCGGTCCCTTCTCGCAGTTCAGCGCCCGGGCCAGGATCCGCGCCGAGGTGGTCTTCCCGCAGCCTCGTGGCCCGCTGAACAGGTAGGCGTGGTTGACCCGGTCGCTACGCAAGGCCTGCTGCAGCGGCGCGGTGACATGCTCTTGGCCGATGAGCTCGGCGAAGGTCTCCGGGCGGTAGCGGCGGTACAGGGCCAAGGACACGCCCCGACCCTAACTGCCGGCGCGGACAGCACAAGGCCCGGGCTGTCGAGGTCCCGCCCAAGGCAGGGACCCCCCGTGCACCCACCAGGGCCCGCTTACCCTTGCTGCCTTTCGGCCCTGGGGGGGTTCACAGGATGGCGCCGCACGAGGGGTCGCGCCCAGTGTACGCAGCGGTGCAGACGGGAGCGCCGAGCGTGCCGCGGCCAGCGCACGCTGGCGATTACCAGCCGCGATCGCGGCCCAGGTACCCTCGGCGGCGGAGGATTCGCATAGTGGCCGAGTGCGCACGCTTGGAAAGCGTGTAAGGGGCAACCCTTCGCGGGTTCAAATCCCGCATCCTCCGCTCCTGACCACGACCATGCGGTCGCCCGCCGACAGTGAGCCACGTGCAGGGGCGAGTCGGTCCCAGCCGCCGCCTACCCAAGGAGCACCCGGACGACCCGGGCGACCGGGACGACCTGGATGTGCGACGGTGCCTCGCACACGGCCAATTCCGCCAACTGCTGGCCAGGCGCGGCGCCAGGTCAGGTTGGGCGCCGGACCCGGGACTGACGAGATCTACGCCCGGTTCGATGAAGTCGTTGAGGTTCGTCGTCGCCAGCCGCGCACCGTGTCTGCGGACGTCTGCGGACGCAGTGATCTTCTACGGAAAGCGCATCGCAGGACGATGACGGGCCGGCCCACGCACGGCTGGAGTGCCCTCCGCCGGAGCCGCCTAGAATCACCCGTGTGATCTTCAAGCGCGTCGGGGACGGCAGACCCTATCCCGATCATGGGCTGACCGGTCGCGCCTGGTCCGAGGTGCCGCCGCGCCAGGTCCGCCTGGCCGACCTGATCACAACCAAGACCGCGCTCGACCTCGACACCCTGCTGGCGGAAGACTCCACGATGTTCGGCGACCTGTTCTGCCACGTGGTGCGGTGGAACGGCGACCTGTACCTCGAGGACGGCCTGCACCGCGCGGTCCGGGCTGCTCTGCAACAGCGCCACGTCCTGCACGCCCGCGTGTACGACCTGGAGGCTGGATGACGACGCTCAGCCCGTCCGGCGGGTCGCGGCGGCGCTCCACCGCGCTGCCGGTGGTCCTGGCTGTCGTGGCCGCGCTCGCCGTGGGCCTGGCAGGGGGCTGGTGGTTCGCCGGCCGCGGCCAGGCGACGACCGCAGGGGCTGGCCCGAGCAGCAGCTCAACCTGCCACTCCGCGAGCACCACCGGTTCGTCGAGGCCCACCTCGACCAAGAAGGCGTCCGGGAAGCCGACCGCGAGCCGGCCGGCGGTCGCCGTCCTGCCGTCGCCGTCCGCGATCACCGTCAACGTGTTCAACGCGACCGCCCGAAGCGGCCTGGCCCGTACCACCAGTGTCGAGCTGGCCGGACGCGGTTTCCGCATCGGGAACGTGGCGAACGACCCGTCACGAAAGATCATCGCAGCCTCCGCCGAGATCCGCTTCGGGCCGGCGGGGCTGCTGGCCGCCAAGGTGGTCGCCGCCCAGGTCCCCGCACCGGTCATGGTCCCCGACCACCGGCGCGACGCGTCCGTGGACTTCGTCTTGGGGGACGGGTACTCGAGCCTGGCCACCCCCCAGCAGGCCGCGGCGACACTGGCGGCGCTACCGACACTTCCCACCCCGTCCCCGACCCGTTCGAGCGGGTGCTGAGTGCTCATCCACCCGTGGGACGCGTCCACTGACGCTGCAGAGGCGCGGGACTTCGTGCGGGCGCAGGGGTTCGGCCAGCTCATCGCGTCCGGTGTGGGGCGTGCGGTCCCGGTCGTGGTCCCGACCCAGTACGTCGTGCCTGACGAGGTGTCCGTGCTCTTGCACCTGGCCCGTCCGAACCCGGTGTGGCGGGCCATCGACGAGAACCCCCTGGTCGTCCTCGCCGTCGCCGGGGACTGGGCCTTCGTGCCGTCGAGCTGGAAGGCGATCGGTGCGGAGGACCCGGCGCGCGGCATCCCCACCACCTACTACGCGGCTGTCCAGCTGACCGCACGGGCGACGGTGGTCGACGACGACGAGGGCAAGGCCGAGATCCTGCGCAGCCAGCAGGCCGCGCTGGATCCCGCAGGAGGCTGGGTGGACCCGGCCGAGCACGGCCGCCTGCTCGACGGCATCCGCGGACTGCACCTGCAGGTCACCGAAGTGCGGGCGAAGTTCAAGTACGGCGGCAACGTGGACCCGGCCCACCGCCTGGCGGTGGCCGACCGGCTCGCCGATCGGGCGGGGCCCGGTGACCTGGCGGCCCGTGGCCACCTGATCCGGCGGCTGGACACCGAGGTCTAGGTGGCCGAGCCTGCGGAGCCCGTCGGGCTTCTCACCGACCGCTACGAGCTCACCATGCTGTCGTCCTTCATAGAGGACGGCTCGGCCAGGCGGCAGGCGGTCTTCGAGTGCTTCGCCCGGCGCCTGCCCTCAGGGCGGCGTTACGGGGTCGTCGCAGGTCTGGGCCGCCTCGTCGAGCTGCTCGACGGCCTGCGCTTCAGCGAGCCTGACCTCCAGTGGCTGCTCGCACAGGGTGTGGTTACCCCCGCCGCGGCCGACTACCTGAGAGGGTTTCGGCTGGACTGCGACATCGACGCCTACCGCGAGGGTGAGGCGTACTTCCCGGGTTCGCCGGTGCTCACCGTCCGCGGCGAGCTCGGCCAGGCTCTGATCCTGGAGACGCTGGTGCTGTCGGTGCTCAACCACGACAGCGCCATCTCGTCCGCTGCTGCTCGGATGTGCGTCGCCGCTCGGGGGCGGCCGCTGATCGAGATGGGTTCGCGGCGCACCCATGAGCGCGCAGCCGTCGCTACGGCCAGAGCCGCCTATCTGGCGGGGTTCGCCACCACCAGCAACCTGGCCGCCGGCCGACGCTACGGGATCCCCACCGTGGGGACCGCCGCCCACGCGTTCACTCTGGCCCACGCCAGCGAGAAGGCCGCGTTCGCGTCCCAGGTGGCCGCGCACGGCCCCGGCACGACCCTGCTCGTGGACACCTATGGCATCGAAGCGGGGATCCGGACCGCCGTCGAAGTGGCCGGCCCCGAGCTGGGCGCCATCCGGATCGACTCGGGCGACCTCGGCGAGGAAGCCCGTCGGGCCCGTCGGCTGCTCGACTCCCTCGGTGCGTCGGCCACCGCAATCACCGTCACCTCCGACCTCGACGAGTACCTCATCGCCGCCCTCGCCGACGCACCCGTCGACGCCTACGGGGTCGGCTCGCGGCTGGCCACCGGATCCGGCCATCCGACCGCTGGGATGGTGTACAAGCTGGTGGCGGTCGCTGACTCTGACTCCCCCGGCGCGCAGCTTCGGCCGGTCGCCAAGACGGCGTCCGGCAAGGTCAGCCTGGGCGGGCGCAAGACGGCCTACCGCGAGCTGGACCCCGGGGGCACGGCAACCCGAGAGGTGGTCGTGCTCGGCGACGCACGTGACCGGCCGTCCCCGGCCGGTTGGCGGCCACTGCAGGTCCCTGTCATGCGGCGCGGGGCAATCGTGCACCGTCCGAGCCTGGACCAGGTGCGCGAGCACCACGCGGCAAGTCGCTCTGAGCTGACGCCGGCTGCCTTGGAGATCGCCGATGGCGGGCCCGCGCTCGTCGCTGCCCCCGCCCAAGAGGCACACCCATGACCACCGCCCTGCTCATCGTGGACGTACAGAACGACTTCGTGACCGGCACTCTCCCGGTGCCGGGGGGTGCGCAGGTGGCTGCGGGCATCACCGAGCTCCTGAGGTCTGCCCGCGACCGTTACGCGCTCGTGGCCGCGTCGCAGGACTGGCACGACCCGGTGGGCGACAACGGCGGCCACTTCGCCGCCGCCGGCGCCGACCCGGACTACCTGGCCAGCTGGCCGCGCCACTGCGTGCGCGACAGCCCCGGTGCCGAGTACCACCCGGCGCTGGACACGACCCTGGTCGATGTCCACGTCCGCAAAGGGCAGGGGGTCGCGGCGTACTCGATGTTCGAGGCGGTGCAGCCCGGAGGCCTGACCCTGGTCGACACGCTGCGTTCGGCGGGAGTGGATGCGGTGGACGTGACGGGGCTGGCCACGGACTACTGCGTACGGGCCACCGCGCTCGACGCGCGCGCGGCAGGCTTTCGGGTGCGCGTGCTCACCGACCTGGTCTCGGGTGTGGCACCGCAGACGACCGCCGCGGCCCTGGCCGAGCTCGTAGCCGCTGGCGTGCTGCTCGCAACGGCGCGGGACGACGCGTGACCGCCGGCGACCCGAGCCGCTTCGCGCTCACCGTCGACCTGGCGATCTTCACGATCCGGGATGGCACCTTCCGCGTGCTGATGGTCCAGCGCGGGGCGGACCCGTTTCGCGGCCGATGGGCGTTGCCCGGAGGTTTCGTACGCCCGCACGAATCCGTGGAGTCGGCGGCCTGGCGCGAGCTCGCCACGCAGACCGGTGTGCCCAGGTTCCCTGGACACCTGGAACAGCTGCGCACCTACGGGGACGCCGGCCGTGACCCGCGGCTGCGAGCGGTGTCGGTGGCGCACGTGGCTTTCGCCCCCGACCTGCCTGACCCGACCCCCGGCTCGTCGACCACAGCCGCCCGCTGGTGGCCCATCGACGACCTCGAGGAGGTCCCGCTCGCCTTCGACCACGCGCAGATCCTGACCGACGCGATCGAGCGGGTCCGCTCCAAGCTCGAGTACACCACCCTGGCGACCCGGTTCGTCGCGGAGCCCTTCTCGTTGAAGGACCTCTACCGGGTCTACCAGGCGGTCTGGGGGACCTCGCCGGACCTGCCGAGCTTTCGGCGCAAGGTGCTCTCGACCAACGGTTTCGTCCTCCCGTTGTCGTCAAGCCCGGCCGAACCCGTCCTGCTGTACCAACGCGGTCATGCAGAGGTCCTCCAGCCAGCGCTGCTGAGGAGCGCACCCGACGAGAGCGACGAGCGCGAGTAGCACGGCGGATCGGTTCCCAGGAGGCCACCCGGTCTGCCAGCCACGCGGACAACGAGCCTGAGGATCGACGAGCCCCAGCCGCGGCATCACGTCCAGCCGCCCCGAGCGTCCCGACTCGTCCCAGGCGAACAACACACGGCGCCTCGACGCTCAAGGGTCGCCTCCCGCAGCGACCCAGACCCACGCTGGATCGGCGGTGGCCAAAGGACTGAGCGGGGAACTGGTCCGCCTTGGTCAGCCAGTCTTTGACGGTGCGCCGCGACGCGCACGATGCTGACGTCATGCCCTCATACACGCTGCGCCAGCTCGAGTACTTCGTAGCCGTCGCGGAGGCCGGGACGGTGACGGCTGCCGCAGAGAGGGTGCACCTGTCCCAGTCGGCGATGTCCACGGCGCTAGCCGACCTGGAGCGAGCCCTGGGGGTCCAGCTGGTCATGCGGCACCACGCGCGGGGCATCACCTTGACCGCCGCGGGCTCCACGCTGCTCGCCGAGGTACGCCAGCTCATGCGGCAGGCCGACGACGTCCAGCTGTTGGCCGCCCACCTGGTCGGAGAGGTGACCGGCAGGCTCGCCTTCGGCTGTTTCGCCATCCTCGCCCCGTACGTGCTGCCGGAGCTGCTGACGGCCGTCGCCACGGCGCTGCCCGGCCTCACCCTGGACACCACAGAAGAACCCCTCGACCGCCTGACGGCCGGCGTTGCCGACGGTCGCCTGGAGCTGGCCCTGGGCTACGACCTCGGCCTGGACCCGACGCTGGACACCGAGCTGCTGTTCACGGTCGCCCCGCACGTCGTCCTGCCCGTCGGACACCACCTGGCCGGACGCCGGACGATCGCCCTGAGCGACGTCGCCGACGAGCCGATGGTGCTCCTGGACCTGCCGCACAGCCGCGACTACTTCGCCCGGCTGTTCGCGGCCTCCGGCGTCCAGCCTGACATCCGGCACCGCACCCACAGCGCTGAGCTCGCCCGAGCTGTCGTGGCGCGGGGGGTCGGGTACACCGTGCTCAACATGGGCCCCCCCGGCGGGGTTTCGCTGGAAGGGCGCCCTTACGCCGTCGTGCCACTGGCTGTGCCGCTGCCGCCTGCCGAGTCGGACCTGCGGGTGGTCCTGGTCAGTGCCCCGGCTGTGGCCCGGACCGTGCGCGCCCAGGCGGTCGCGAGCTTGTGCCACACCAGCTTGCCTACATCGGCTGTGCCGAACCTGAGAGTCGAATAGATCTGTTCGACAGCGGGACGTATCGGGGGCACCATCGAGTACCGCTGCGGGCACGCGCGCAGCACCTCGTGGCTGGAGCCCGGCAGATGATCCGCAATGGTGAGCAGTACCGCGAGTCGATCCGTGACGGCCGCGAGGTCTACATCAACGGCGAGCGCGTGGCCGATGTCCCCAGCCACCCGATGTTCAAGCCCATCGTCGACATCAGGGCGCGGATCTACGACATGGCTGGCGACCCCGCCACCGCTGACCTGCTCGCCTACACCGACCCGGACAGCGGCGACCAGAACCCGGTCACCACCAAGCCGCCTCGCACCCAGCAGGACTGGCACGACAAGCGCGCGGCCACCGAGGCGATCATGAATGACGTGGGTGGGGTCGTCACGCGCGTAGGAGACGAGACCATCGGGGAGATGTGGTCCCTGCTGGACGGGCAGGACGTCCTCAACCAGATAGACCCGACCTACGCGGAGAACGTCAAGCGGCACATCGACAAGGCGTGCTTCACCGACCCGTTCCACGTCTCGGCGAACACCGACCCCAAGGGCGACCGGTCGAAGGCTCCCCAGGACCAGGACCCCGACATGCTGTTGCACGTGGTCCGCGAGACCGACTCGGGCATCGTCGTTCGCGGCGCGAAGTACGAGACGGCGGCCGCATACGCCAACCAGGCCTTCACCAAGCCCACGATCGCCAACTGGGGGTCGGCGGACCTGTCCGACTACGCCCTGGGCTTCATCTGCGACCTCGGCTCACCTGGAATGAAGTACATCTGCCGGACCGGGTTCGCCGGACGGGGCCCGGCCCAGGACTACCCGCTGTCGAACCGGTTCGACGAGGTCGACGCCCTGGTGATCTTCGACGACGTGGAGATCCCGTGGGAGAACGTCCTGTTCTACCGGCACACCGCCGCCGCGACGTTCATCCGGGCCACCTTGCACCGGTACAGCGCCTTCGCCTTCGTGCAGCGCATCGAGAAGATGGCCGACCAGCTGATCGGTGTCGCCATGTTCAATGCGCGGCAGACCGGGCTGGACAAGCAGCAGGCCGTGCAGGAGAAGCTGGCCACTTTGGTCTGCTACCGCGAGGGCATCAACGCGCACCTGACCGCCGCGATCGCCCAGGCGGAGCCCAGCCCCGGCGGGCTGCTCATGCCCAACCAGTCCTTCCTGTACACCGGGCGCGTGTGGGCCTGCTCGCAGCTGCCGGCCATGATGCACATCGCCCGCGAGCTCGTTGGGGGCCAGGTGTGCGTGACGCCCGACTACGCCGCGTTCAACGACCCCGAGTCGGGTCGCTGGCTGGCGAAGTACTACTCGATCAACGAGGACTGGCAGGCCGAGGACCGTCGCAAGCTCCTGAGCTACGCCCGCGACCTGCTCAACAGCGACTACGCCGGCCACCGGCTGACCTTCAAGCTGTTCGCCCAGTCGCCACCGTTCGCCCACCTGGGTGCGGTCTACCGCAACTTCGACTTCGACGGGCCGCTGCAGTTCGTCAAGGCCTCCGCGGGCCTGTCGGAGTCGACGCTGGCAGCGCCGGTGCCCAAGGCCCAGGCGACGGTGGAGGGACGCGCGTGACCCACACCAGGATCCGCCCGTTCAACACGCGGCAGACCTATCCCGAGTCATCGCTGGACAACGACCTGTGCCAGGCCGTCGTGGCCGGGGACACGGTGTACCTGCGCGGGCAGATCGGCCAGGACCTCGACACCTACCTCAGCGTCGGGGTCGGTGACGTCGAGGCCCAGGCCGAGAAGGCGATGTCGAACGTCGCGATGCTGCTGCAGGAGTGCGGGTCCGAGCTCGGCGACATCGCCAAGATCGTCGTCTACCTGACCGACATCAGGTTCCGCGAGCCCGTGTACCGGGTGATCGGGCGATGGCTGAAGGGGGTCCACCCGGTGTCCACCGGGCTGGTGGTGACCGCTCTGGCCCGCCCCGAGTGGCTGGTCGAGATCGACGTCACCGCCGTGATCCCCAGAACCCGACTGCCGTGACGTTCAGCATCCTCGCGCGGTGCACCCGCACGGGCGCGCTCGGCGTGGCCATCACGTCCTCCAGCCCCGCCGTCGCGTCCAGGTGTGCCTTCGCCCGCGCGGGGGTCGGTGCGGCAGCGACCCAGAACGTCACCGACCCGCGCCTGGGGCCGCAGCTGCTGGACGCGCTCAGCCGCGGGCAGACGGCCGAGCAGGCCCTGGCGGCAGCTCGGGCCGGCGCGCCGCACATCGAGCACCGCCAGCTCGGGGTCGTCGATGCCGCCGGTCAGGTGGCCTCCTTCAGTGGCAGCCACACCCTGGGCATCCACGGCAGCAGGCACGGTGCAGGGGTGCTGGCCGCGGGCAACCTGCTGGCATCCGAGGCCGTCCTGGACGCGGCCGTCGCCGCGTTCGACCCAGACGGCGACCAGCTGCTCGAGGTCCGGCTGCTGGCCGCGCTGTCGGCCGGCCTGGCCGCCGGCGGCGAGCTGGGGCCGCTGCACTCCGCCGGGCTCTTCGTGTGCGAGACCGCCGCCTGGCCGGTTACCGACCTGCGGGTGGACTGGAGCCAGACGCCGGTCACCGACCTTGGTGTCCTGTGGGACCTGTGGGCCCCCCAGAAGGCTGACTACCTGATACGCGCGCTGGACCCAACGGGCGCACCCGGCTACGGCGTCCCAGGTGACGACCGATGAGCTCCGTGCGGGGTGTAAGGGCCGAGCTCGAGCGGCGGGTCGGGGCGTGCGGCGCCGACCTGCTGTCACTGAGCCACCGCATCCACGCCCACCCCGAGACCGCGTGGGAAGAGCACCAGGCGGCGGCCTGGGTCGGCGATGTGCTGGACACCGCCGGTTTCGATGTCGAGGCCGGCTACCTCGGACTGGACACCTGCGTGCGGGCACGCTGCGGTTCCGGCCCGCTCGAAGTCGTGCTCTGCGCGGAGTACGACGCTCTGCCCGGCCTCGGCCACGCCTGCGGGCACAACATCATCGCCGCCAGCTCCGTCGGCGCGGCCCTCGCCCTGGCCTCGGTTGCCGACGACCTCGGCGTCTCAGTTGTCCTGCTCGGCACCCCCGCCGAGGAGGGCGGCGGCGGCAAGATCGAGCTGGCCGACCGCGGTGCCTTCGACGGGACCCACCTCGTGCTCATGGCCCACCCGGGCCCCGTCGACGTCGCCTTGGCGCGCCCCTACGCCGTCAGCCACCTCGATGTGCGATACCGCGGCCTCGCCGCCCACGCCGCGGCGTTCCCCGACGACGGGGTCAACGCCGCCGACGCGTTCACCGTGGCTCAGGTCGCGATCGGCCTGCTTCGCCAGCAGCTACCGGCGCAGGCCCGCGTGCACGGCCTGGTCACCCGCGGCGGCGAGGCCCCCAACGCCATCCCCGAGACCACCGAGGGCCGCTGGTACGTGCGCGGCACAACAACTGCGCAGATGAATGCGGTCAGAGACCGGGTGCTGCGCTGCTTCGAGGCGGGCGCGCTCGCCACGGGCTGCACCCTGGAGGTCGGCGAAGCCAGCCAGGCCTACCGGGAGATGCGCACCGACACCGATGTCCTGGCCGCCTACGTGCGCAACGCCGAGGCCCTAGGGCGCACGTTCCACGACGGCGCCAGCGGGCTGGGGCGGATGAGCCTGGCCAGCACGGACCTGGGAAATGTCTCCTGGCTCGTCCCGGCCATCCACCCCTACATCGGCATCGCCTCGGCGCCGGCGGTGAACCACCAGGCCGACTTCGCTGCCGCCAGCGTCAGTGCCGCCGCCGACCAGGCCGTGCGCGACGCTGCTCTGGGCCTGGCATGGACCGTGGCCGACGCAGCGGCGGACCACCAGACCCGGGCCCGGCTCTTGGAAAGGAGCGCGCCATGTTGATGCGCGAGAAGTTCCTGGAAGGCATGAGCCGTGCGGCCGCCACCGTCTCGGTGGTGACCACCGCAGGGCCTGCCGGTCGGGCGGGGGTCACGATCAGCGCCATGAGTGCAGTCTCGGCCGACTCCACGGCGCCGTCACTGCTGGTCTGCGTGCACCACCTCAGCCCCGCCGCGCAGGCCATCGCCGACAACGGAGTCTTCTGTGTCAATGTGCTGCGCGACTCCCAGGCGCACGTCTCGGACACCTTCGCCGGCCGGCTGAAGACCGACGACGGCGACAAGTTCTCCTGCGCGAGCTGGCACCGGCTCGCCACTGGGTCCCCGGCCCTGACCGACGCCCTGGTGGCCCTGGACTGCCGCCTCACGTCGACGATCCGGCACGGGTCCCACTTCATCTTCATCGGAGAGCTGGAGGCGGCGGTCGTGGCCGAGACCGGGCCGTCACTGGTCTACGCGAACCGCGCGTACGGGTCCGCGGTCGCGCTGGGGGCGGCGCGGTCCAGCCACCGCGAGTCCGGGCCGGACCTCGCCCCGTCCGAGCAGGTGTCCTTCGGCTGCTTCTCCCCCCTGGCCCCCTACCTCGCGCCACGCCTGCTGGCCCTGTACGCGCGGTCCTACCCTGAGGTGAGCCTGCGGGTGGTCGAAGGCGACCAGGCCCAGCTGCTGCACCACCTGACGACCAAGGACGTCGACCTGCTGCTCAGCTACGACTTCGACCTGCCGGACACCCTCGTCGCAGAGGTCATCGCCGAAGTGCCCCCGTACGCCCTGCTACCCGCGCTGCACCCCCTTGCCGAGCAGCCCGAGGTGTCGCTGTCGGACCTGGCGGGCGAGCCGATGGTCCTTTTGGACGTCCCGCCGTCGCGGACCTACTTCCCGTCCCTGTTCACCGACGCGGGCCTGGTCCCCCGGATCTGCTACCGCTCGCCCTCATTCGAGATGGTCCGGGCCATGGTCGGCAACGGCATGGGGTTCACCCTTCTGGGCACCAAGCCGGCCAGCTCGACGACCTACGACGGCCGCGCGGTCGTGGCCAGGCCGCTGTCGACCCCCGCAGCTCCGAGCCGCCTGGCGATCGTGACGCGCCCGGGCGAGGTGGCCTCCCCGGCCGCACAAGGGTTCATTGACCGGGTCCGGGAGGCTCTGCAGACGGTGCCGGCGCAACGCTGAGCGGGCAGCCGGTGGCCAGCGACAGGTAGCCGAGGATGCGGTCGAGGGCCGTGGCCCGGTCGATCGCCCGGTTGTCGCTGGTCAGGTGCAGGTCAAAGGCGTCCTCCAAGGCCACCACGGTCTGAGCGATGGACGCCGGGTCGCCCGCCAGCTGGAAGTCCCCGCTCCGGGCTCCTTCGGCCAGGATGCTCGCGAACAGGGAGACCTCGCGCTCCCACAGTGTTGCCATCAGCTCGGCGTGGGCGGGGCTGCGCGCCGCCGCGGCGTGCAGCTGGTAGATGGCGCGAACGGTGACATCCGCACTCGAGGACGGCACGCCGGCCTCGACCGCCACCACCAGCTTGCCCGGCGCGTCGCGCACCTCGGACGTGGCCCGCACCCGTGCCCAGTAGAAGACCTCGAGCACCTGGGCGTGCACCTCGGCCAGCAGCGCGTCCAGGTCGGGGTAGTAGTACAGGACCGAGCCGACTGAGCAGCCGGCCTCCTGGGCGATGTCCCTCAGCCGCAGGCCGGCCAGCCCCCTGGTCGCGACGGCCCGGGCCGTCGCCTCCACCAGCTGGCTGCGCCGGTGCTCCTGGCGCCGCGGTCGGGCCACGGTCATCACCTCTGTCGATGCCGGTCCTGCAAAGAACCGTTGCAGCCTGTGGCCCGCGGATGTTGACACGGGCGTCGAAGTTCATTGAACATATTATCAATGAATTCCGGGCGTGGCCCGGGTCGAGAGGGGACTTCTGGTGGACCGCAGCCGCGCCGACTGGCAGTCGGTCGCCGATGCACTCTCGTACCGCACCCAGCTGTTCATCGGCGGGAGCTTTCGCGACGCGGCCGACTGCGCGACCTCACCGACGGTGAGCCCGGCGACCGGCCGGGTGCTCGCGCAGGTCGCCGAGGGGTCCCAGATCGACGTCGATCTCGCCGTCGCCTCGGCCCGAGCCGCATTCGACAGTGGCGTCTGGTCGCAGGCTCCCGTCGACCAGCGCAAGGCGACGCTGCTGCGACTCGCGGCGCTGATCATGGAGCACCGCGACGAGCTGGCGGCCACCGATGCGCTGGACATGGGCAAGCTGGTTGCCGACGCCTGGGCGATCGACGTGCCGGGCAGTGCCGCGATCCTGCAGTACTACGCCGAGACGGTGGACAAGGTCGCCGGCGAGATCCCGCCCACCGCTCCGGGGAACGTCGCCTTGGTCCGGCGGGTGCCGCTGGGAGTGGTCGGCGCCGTCATCCCGTGGAACTACCCGCTGGAGATGGCGATCTGGAAGATCGCGCCCGCGCTCGCGTGCGGGAACGCGGTGGTGCTCAAGCCTGCAGAGCAGGCTCCGCTGTCGGCGCTGCGACTGGCTGAGCTCGCCAGTGAGGCCGGTCTGCCGGCCGGGGTCTTGAACGTGGTGACCGGGCGGGGGGAAACGGCAGGGCGCGCACTGGGGTGCCACGACGACGTCGACGTCCTGACCTTCACCGGCTCGACGGAGGTGGGCAAGAAGTTCCTTCAGTACGCGGGCGCGTCGAACCTCAAGCAGGTCTGGCTCGAGTGCGGTGGCAAGAGCCCCAACGTGGTCTTCGCCGACACCGGTGACCTCGCCGAGGCGGCCGAGTACGCCGCCCGGGCGATCTTCTTCAACCAGGGAGAGGTCTGCTCGGCCAACTCCCGGCTGCTGGTCCAGCGTGAGATCGCCGACGAGCTGACTGCTCTGGTGGCTGATGCGGCCCGCGCGGTCCGCCTGGGACATCCCTTCGACCCCGACGCCACCATGGGACCCCTTGTCGACCAAGCCCAGGCGGACCGCGTCGAGGAGTTCCTCGCCGTCGGCGCCCGGGACGGCACTGTCGTGGCCGGCGGCCACCGCGTCAGCGTCGAGAGCTCCAGCTGCTACGTCGAGGCGACAGTTCTGACCGACCTTCCCCGGGACAGCGCCCCAGCCCGTGACGAGATCTTCGGCCCGGTGCTCAGCGTGGCCACCTTCGACGACGAGGCCGAGGCCATCGCGATGGCCAACGACAGCCCGTACGGGCTGGCGGCCTCGGTCTGGACGCGCGACCTGTCTCGAGCCCACCGGGTCGCCGACGCCCTGCACGTCGGGACCGTCTCGGTCAACACCGTCGACGCGCTGGGCCCCACTACACCCTTCGGCGGCTTCAAGCAGTCCGGCTTCGGTCGCGACCTGTCCATGCATGCGCTCGACAAGTACACCGGGTTGAAGACCATGTGGATCCGGTACTGAACCGGAACGAGAGGAATGCAGCCATGAGCACCACCCACCACCGGATCGACCTCACCGTGCCAGCAGCCGTGCCAGCAACGGTCACAGCCCTGGAGGAGAGCGACCGGGCCCACATCATCCACCCGTACCTGCCGACGTCGACCACCGAGCGCGTCATCATGACCCGCGGCCACGGCTGCACTTTGTACGACGCCGCAGGGCGTGAGTACCTGGACGCGACCGGTGGGCTGTGGCTGGCCCAGATCGGCCACGGCCGGTCTGAGATCGCCGACGTCGCGGCCCAGCAGATGCGCACGCTGGAGTACTTCACCAGCTTCTGGGAGTTCTCCAACGACAAGGCGATCGCCCTCGCCGAGCGGCTGGCCCACCTGGCCCCGGCACCCATCAACCACGTCTACTTCACCAGCGGCGGGTCCGAGGGCAACGAGGCGGCCCTGAAGATGGCCCGCTACTTCCACCACCGCACCGGAGCGCCCGAGCGGACCTGGATCATCGCCCGGACCAACGCCTACCACGGCATCTCCTACGGAGGCGGGTCGGCTACCGGCTTCGACATCTACCACGACGGCTTCGGCCCGATGCTTCCGCACGTCGCCCACGTAAGCCCAGCCTGGCCCTACCGAAGCGAGCTGTTCGACGGCCAGGACCCCACCGACTTCCTGATCGCCGAGCTGGAGGAGACGATCGCCCGGATCGGCCCGGACAAGATCGCCGCCATGATCGGGGAGCCGATCATGGGCGTCGGCGGCATGCTCGTCCCGCCCGACGACTACTGGCCCCGGGTGCGCGCGCTGCTCGACCAGCACGGGATTCTGCTGATCTTCGACGAGGTGGTCACCGCCTACGGGCGCGTGGGCGAGTGGTTCGCCGCGCAGCACTTCGGTGTCGACCCGGACATCATCATCACGGCCAAGGGCATCACCAGCGGATACATCCCCCTGGGCGCGGTCCTGGTCTCGGACACGGTGGCCGAGGTGCTCGGCCGCGACCACGGGTTCCCGATGGGCTACACCTACAACGGCCACCCCACGGCTGCGGCTGTCGCCCTGGCAAACCTCGACATCATCGAGGGCGAGGGCCTGCTCGACGCCGCCAAAACAATGGGTGCCTACCTGCACGCCGGGCTGGCGACTCTGGACGACATGGAGATCGTGGGCGAGGTCCGCTATGTCGGCATGATGCATGCAGTCGAGCTGGTAGCCGACCGGGGCACCCGCGAACCACTGTCGATGCCCGATCCATCGCTTCCGGACGTGATACGGCGTGAGACCGGAGTGATCGTGCGTGACTGCGCCCACAACCTGGTGCTGTCACCGCCGTTGATCATGTCGCGGGACGAGGCAGACCGAGCGGTCGCCGCGATGCGCAAGGTCCTGGCGCGTACCGACACCAAGGGAGTGATCCACTCGTAGCGGTCAGGGCGGACCCCAGGGACCGCGACGGCTCGTGGGACTCCGCCCACCGTGGACAGCAAAGGCGTGCCGGAGCCGAAGCGGCCCGGCGACCGGCCTTCGGGCACGCTGGTCAGCGGGCGGCGATGTCGGCGGCGATATGGCGCGCCTCCACTGCGATCTCGCGCAGCATGCCGGCCGGCGAGATGAACTGGCCGCAGAAGTACAGGCCCGGCAGGGCCGAGGGACCCCCTGAGACCCGCGGCACCCCGTCGAGATCGCAGACCTCCTTCCAGGGGACCAGGAACTCCTCCAGCGCCGGCCGATAGCCGGTAGCGAGCACGACGGCGTCGACCTGCACCACCGCACCGTCGGTGAACTCCACGCTGTCCTCGGTGAACTCGCGGATGCCTGGATGGATCCGGATGCGTCCGGCGCGAACGTGGGCCATGGTCCCGATGTCCAGCAGCGGGATGTGGCGATCCCGGGCGATCTGGGTGTTGGGCCCGTAGGGGAGCTTGCGCAAGCCGAGCTTGCGGACGTCGCCGATGGTGACCCGAACCATAGGCCACGCCAGCGCGTCGGCGACCCGGGGTGGCAGGTGCCGCATAGCGATCCCGAGCTGCAGAACCGGGACAACCCCGAAGACGTCCCTGGGTATCACGTTGACCGGCGAGCGAACTGACAGGTGGGGCTGTGAACCCCTCTCGACCAGGTCGATCGCCTGCTCACAGGCGGAGTTGCCGAAGCCCACCACAAGGACCGCGCGCCCCGTCCAAGGATCCCCGTTGCGGTACTCGCTGGAGTGCAGGACCGGGCCGCCGAACCGCTCCAGCCCGGGCCAGCTTGGGCGGACAGGTCGGCGGTTCGCGCCCGTCGCGACCACCACTGAGCGGGCTCGCCACTGTCCGGTCTCAGTGGTCGCAACCCAGCTTTCGTCGCCCCGCTCGAGGCTGGTCACCTGCTGACCGAACCGAGGCGCAAGTTCATGGTGGGCGCAGTAGGTCTCGAGGTAGTCCACGACCTGGTCGCGGGACGGGTAGCGCGGCCAGTCCGAGGGCATGTCCAGCCCCGGCAGACCCGAGGTGGCCTTGGGGGTGTGCAAGTGCAGGCGGTCGTAGTGCCCGCGCCAAACCCGCCCTACGACGTCACTGGACTCCAGGATCTCGAAGTCCACCCCCGCGTTGCGAAGGCCCGCAGCCGTCGCAAGGCCTGCGGCCGACGCCCCGATGACCAACGTGTCCACGCTCGCCATCGCCGTCATCGCCCTAGGTTAGGGCGGAGCAGTCCTCGCCAGGGGGCACACGCCCAGCCCGCTTTGCCTGTGGCCAGCGCAGACCACTTCCTCACGGCCGGTTGACCGAACGACAGGGTCGGTGGAGCCCGCCGACCGGCTCGCAGGTCAACGCGGCTGCGAGCGCGAGACATCCTCCAGGCGGGACGGCTCAGACACAGCGAAACGGGAGCCGACCGTTCGACGGCAAGACCCGAGCGTGCAGCGCTTGACTGCCTCAGGGACGTGACAGTCGGTCGCGCTCGAGGTAGTTGGCGCTGATCTGCGCAGCGATGGAGTGGCCGTCGGGACTCCCGGTGACTGCGGCGAGGAAGTCGGTACCGCGAATGGCGAGCAGTCGCCCTCGAGTGAGGGCGGTGACCCGTCGCTGTCCGGGGGACGTTGTGCATCAGTGCGATCTCCCCGAAGGTCGATCCCGCTTGAGCACCTTGGCCAGCGCGACCCCGTCGACGTCGACGCCGAACTCGCCGTCGCCGATCAGGAAGAACCATTCGCCCGGCTCACCCTGACGCACAACGACCGTGCCAGCGTCGACCTGGTTCCAGCGGCCGCGCTGGGCGAGTCGCTCGATCTCGTACGCCGGCAGCACGCCGAAGAAGGGCACCGCGCGCAGCAGCATTGAGCGGGTGCAACGGAGCTGACTCGGACCGGTGCGCCGCGGGTGCCAGGGCAGGGGCCTCACATCTGGGCGGACTGGCACCGCGCCCTGCCCCTAGCGTGCCGCTGAGCGTGCACGCGAAGTGCCCTCGCTCGGTATAGCGGGCCGACCGGGTCACCGGCCGTCGCTGCGGGCAGTTCGCCGGGTCGTGGACAGACGACACGACCGCCACCGCCACGCCACCGCGACCGCCATTGACATCACTTGGGACGTCGTGACCGATGTCGTCGTGGCGGATGTGGCGGTGGCACAGGAGCAGGTGCCCGAGGAGGAGCACCAACAGGAAGCGCCGCAGGATCACCTGGATCAGCAGCTCGAACAGCGCAAGGGTGACGCACGACGGTTGCGACGACCATCACGACGATCACGCTGAGGTTCCGGTGGTGTCCGGGCAGGCTGAGCGCGTCGTGGCCGGGCGCGGGAAACGTGGCGGCGCCGGCGGAGCCCCCACCGCCCAAGCACCGACCAGATGTAGCGATGAGAGGCGACCTGATGTAGCGTATAGACGCGGCTGCCTGTAGCGTACTGGGTTGTGAGCAGCGCTTTCACCGGTCCTGGCTACGTTCCCCGGACGGTTGACGCACAGCTCGCCGGGCTCGTCGCCGCGTTGCCGGCCGTCGCAATCCAGGGCCCGAAGGGTGTGGGCAAGACCCGCACCGCCTCACAGCTGGCGGCGACCTCGTTCGAGCTCGACGACCCTGCCGTCCTTCAGGTGGTGGCGGCCGACCCGACCCGACTTACGACGTCACCCGCACCCGTCCTGATCGATGAGTGGCAGCGCTGGCCAGTCTCCTGGGACATCGTGCGCCGAGCCGTGGACACGGACTCCTCGCCGGGACGGTTCCTGCTTGCCGGGTCTGCGTCCCCGGAGTCCCCGCCCACGCACTCCGGTGCAGCGCGCATCGTGGACCTGCGCATGCGGCCCGCCACCCTCGCCGAGCGGGGGATCGTCTCGTCGGTCTCGCTGGCCGCGCTGCTCGCCGGAAGCCGGCCAGCCATCAGCGGCGCGACGACCATGGCGCTCGAGGAGTACGTCGAGCAGATCATCTGCAGCGGTCTGCCCGCCGTGCTCGGCCGGACGCACGAGGCCCGACAGGCTCTGTTGGACGCCTACGTGGACCGCATCGTCGACCGTGATTTCCCCGAGGCCGGCCTCCGGGTGCGCAACTCGGCCGGCCTGCGCCGCTGGCTGGCCGCCTATGCCGCCGCGACCGCGACAACGGCGACGTTCGAGACGATCCGCGACGCAGCCACCCCAGGACAGTCCACCAAGCCGGCCCGCTCCACGACCACGCCCTACAGGGACACCCTGGAGCGAATCTGGGTGTCCGACCCGGTGCAGGGCTGGTCGCCGACCAAGTCCCACATCAACCGCCTGACCAACGCACCCAAGCACCAGCTCGCCGACCCGGCCCTGGCCGTCGCGATCCTCGGACTCGACGCCGACCGACTGCTGGCCGGCAAGTCGGCCGGGCCTGCCATCCCGCGCGACGGCACATTCCTCGGCGCGCTGCTGGAGTCCCTGGTCGCCCTCAACGTCCGCGTCTACGCGCAGGCCGCCGACGCCAAGGTAGGGCACCTGCGCACCAAAAGCGGCGACCGCGAGGTCGACTTCATCGTCCAAGCCCGCAGCGGCGCGGTCGTCGCCCTGGAGGTGAAGCTGGCCACCACCGTCAACGACGCTGACGTGCGGCACCTGAAGTGGCTGGCCGACCAGCTCGGCCCGGACCTGGTCGACGCCGCCGTCCTTACCACCGGCCGGGACGCCTACCGGCGTGCAAGCGACAACATCGCCGTCATTCCGGTGGCGCTGCTCGGGCCGTGATGGTGACGTACTTGATTACACGCCGGTGTCGCGGGCGCCCTCCCGGCCAGATGATCCACTCCCAAAGCAGTGGACGGAGACGGCGCTCGGCGTGGCTGAGCCTGGATCCGTGTTAGCCGCAAGGGAGCCTGCCATTCGGCTCGGCGCCAGTGTTCGAGGCGGCACTGCCCCGCGTCGAGGCCGGCAGTCGGCGATCGCGGTCGTCCGGCGGCTGCGTGGGCACACAGACCTCGGCACGACCTTCATCGACGTCGTGGCGCGATACCCCGCCCAGCTCGACGAGGCGGGCTCGAGAGTGGTCACCGTCTCTGTCGATACGAGGGTGATGCCGCAGTTGGCGGTCGGCGGAGTGATCGACGTCATCGCCCCGGACAGCGTCGTTGTGGGTGACGAGCGGGTGGGTGCCGCGCTTGCCCGCGCTGTCGCGGACGCCCGGCAGTGGATCGACGCCGACCCCGGCGGTCCCGCGACAGCCTAGGAGGGTGCGCACATCGTCGTTCGGCTCAAGCCTCGGCCTCGGCGATATCGGTTGACGGGCGCACTCAGCAGCGCCCGTCGTGCCCCGCGATTTGTCACACGTCGACCTCAAGCTGTCCGCCGCCACCGGCCGTCAGGGGCGCTCCGGTCCCGCCCCTCGCACCCGCTGATCTACGCCACCACAGCAACAAGGGCACGCCGATGACAAGTGGCATCAGCAACGAAATGACGCGCCAGACCACCAGACCGGCGACGATCCTCGACTCAGCGTCGATGCCTGCCACCTCGGTCCAGAGGGCAACCAGTGCTGCGTCGAGGATGCCCAGCCCCATCAGGGGGAACAGCGTCAACGGGTAGACCAGGAGGAAGGCGCCGTACACGACGACCGACGGCAACACCGATGCACCCACTCCGACGAAGCGCAATGCCAGCAACGAGATTGTGGCGTCGCTGAGCACCATCGCGACCAGTGCCGCCAACGAAGGCCCGATACCCGTCCGGGCCCGCTCCCCCACTCGAGCCCGGAAATCCACGACGGTCGCGGACCAGGACTCTGCGTCGACGCTGTCGCGAAAGTGCGCCGCCACCCGTCCGGCGTAGCGACCGAGCCGAGCTGCCAGCCGGTCCCCTCGGCTGATCGCAACCAACGACGCGAGGATGGCCACCGCAACCAGCGTTGAGGCTGCCGCAGCCAATTTGTGCTGCGATGCGCCCTCATAGATGGCCAGGAGGATGAGTCCGAGGGCAGGAGTGAGGAACCGGACGCTGTAGAAAGTCAGCGTGTTCATCGTGACTCCGGCCATTCCCTCAATCGGGTCGATACCCCATGACCGATACATCGAGACACGCAGAACCACATCTGCCGGGGGAGGAGCCACCGTGCCGATCAAGCCGGCCCCGAGATCGTTTTGCATCGATCGCCCAAGCCCCAGGCCGGCGACGAACTGCGACAGGGGGATGGCATTCCACACCTGACGCACCACGAGGACGAGCATCAGGATGAGACCCTGGAGGATCGTCAGGAGCCGAACGGCGCTCCAGACCGCGCCCCAATCGATGGCGCCGACGAGGCCGATGATGATGCGTGCTGCCAGCAGCCCGACGAGCAGGAGCACAGGAAATCGAGCCCATCGCCAGACTCGCGCCCAGGTCGACGGACCATCGTCCGATGATCGGCTCATGTATTGGGCCCTCACGCGAAATGCCGCACGGCGTCGTGATCGGAACTGACTACGGAAGCCCAGCGCCGGAACTCTACTGCACCGCAGAGCCGTCCCATGGCCGCACGAAGACGGCGACACCCCCGATGGGCTTCTGGTGACCTCGAAGCAAGTAACCGACTCTCGGGCGGGGCCGAGTACCGCATCCTCGCTCTGAAGGACACCCGGGCTGCGCACCCCGCCCGTGCACATCTGGCGCCGGCTGATCCTCGAGGTGCACCTACAGCCGCGCGCGGTGGGGTCGTGGCGCAGCAAGGTGGGTCGCTCGCTGATCCCCGTTGATCGGCGACACGCGCGAGCGCCCCGTCAGTCTTCGGCGTCGGTCCAGGGAGCTTGACCGTCCACGTTCGTCCAGTCGAGTCCGGCCTGGCCACCTCGTCATCGGCCGGTCATGACGCGCGCATCGTGACAGCCGCCTGACGGCAATCGAGGCAGACATGGGCATCAGAGCGTGTACCTGGCCCTGATTCCATTGTGGCACAACGGGTTTCCGGGTTGCGATGTTTCGTGTTGTTCAGTGCGAAGATCGGCCGGTCCTCCTGGCGATAGTACCAGCGCAGCGTCGCGGGTGGTGGGTGCGAGTACTACGGCGAGCACGGTGACACCCTGGGTCGCTGGCACGGGTCCGGACTGCCGCGGCTCGGCTCGACCCCGGGGTCTGTCGTCGCGGAGCGGGGGCTCGAGGCGTTGTTGGGTCGGGGCGCTGTCACCGACCAGCGGTGTGGCCGTGGGTGGCCGTGGCGGGCGGATGCAGTGACGGGGTATGAACTGACGTTCTCCGCCCGGAAGTCGGTCATCGCGCCCTGTGGGCGCCCGGTGACGCGAGCACCGGGGCGGTCGTGGGGCGGTGCACGAGGCCGCGGTCACGGCGGTACTGCGCTACTGGGAGCGGCACGCGTCACTGTCACGGCGTGGCCGCGGCGGAGTCGAGCAGATCGCGTCGGCGGGGTTCGCGGCCGCGTTGTTCGACCACCGCAACTTCGGCGCCGTCGCCCGCCGCTGGGCGGCAGCTGGAGTACGGCTTCTACGCCCTGCACGATGGACACGTCCGCGCCTCGGGCACCAGATCCCCGGAGGCGGAATGAACCCCCACCGCCGCTAAGGGCTGGTCGGCGCGGGTCGTGCAGGTCATGACCCCGAACTGGCGTGGTCGCCCAATTGTGATTGACCCCGCCGGCCAGAGCACCGCGCACCCCATGATGCCGGCGAGCCGCGGCGAAGGAACGACCGGCAGCCCCCTTGGGCCTGCCCACCCGGCCGGACCCCGGCCATGCCGGGCGCAATGTCCCCCCACCGACACGCACACCCACCGGGAGCCCAGCCCTGCAACCGGCTCCGCCCTGAACACGATGCGCCGAACGGCGCCGGCATCAGCCCTACGGCCGCTCCGCGGTCCGGCTACGCCCGAGCCTTGACCCCGACGCCTACTTCGACGCGCCCGAACCCCGGCGGAGAAGATCAAGAACTGGTTCGGAGCCCCTCTTGACCGACCGGCTTCTTCAGCGATGACCTGCGGAGACATCTTCGACGGTTGGCGGTGGCGGTGGGATTTGAACCCACGGAGGAGTTACCCCCTCACACGCTTTCGAGGCGTGCTCCTTCGGCCGCTCGGACACGCCACCGCCGAGAAGGGTACCGGACCCGACGGCCGACCCGGCTCATCTGTGCCGCACGAACCAGTCGCTGAGCAGGTCCGCGCACTCGTCCTGGAGCACACCCCCAACGACCTCAGGACGGTGGTTGAGACGTCGGTCCCTGACCAGGTCCCACATAGATCCGACAGCGCCGGCCTTCGGGTCATACGCCCCGAAGACCACTCGGTCCAAGCGCGACAGGACGATCGCGCCCGCGCACATCACACACGGCTCGAGGGTGACGACGAGTGTGCACCCGATCAGCCGCCAGTCGCCGGTCACGGCAGCGGCCGCCCTGATCGCGAGCACCTCCGCGTGAGCCGTAGGGTCCCCGTCCAGCTCGCGCTGGTTGCGGCCTCGACCGACCACCACACCGGTGGGGTCGATGACCACCGCCCCCACCGGGACATCGCCGTGCTCGGCGGCCATCTCGGCCTCGCGAACGGCCAGGCGCATGCCCCGGTCCAGGTCAGGCACGGGACATCCCTGGCAGCCGACGGCCCCCCGGGGCAGTCAGGCACGCTCCGAGTCCGGCGAGCGGGCGCACGACGCTCAGCCGAGGACCTGGTCGAGGGTCCGCTCGAACTCCTCACCGAAGCCCAGCCGCGATGCGATGGAGCCGAGCATCTCGTCCGGGTACAGGTCGGGGTCCTCACAGATCATCGCGATCTCCATCGGCGGCAGCCCCAGGTCGGCGAACGCGCCGAGGTCACCGGCCGGCTGGACCTGGTCGAGCTCGTCGCCCTCGGGCATCGGAAGGTCCAGACGGTCCAGAACCTCGCGGGCCAGGGGCCAGTCCTGTGCGGCGGTGACATCGGACAGCAAGATCAGCTCGTCGTCGCCGAAGACCCGCACCACGACGAAGAAGTCCTCTGCGACCGACACCAGCCCGATGGCACCGCCTTCTGCCGGCTGCTGCCGCAGCGCATGGACCAGCGGCTCCAGGCCTCCCGCGGCGCTCGGCGGCAACGTGCCGACCACCCACCGGCCTTCCTCGCGGTAGGCGGCGACGGCGAAGTCAGGCGCCGTCGCGTCCGATCGACCCTCTGCCATGTCTGGCATGGTGGCACGCCGTGGCCCGCCAGCACAGTGCGTAAGGGTATTGCGCAGCCGCTAACCTCCAGGGCATGCGAGTCCACGTTGCAGACCATCCGCTGATTGCCCACAAGCTGACCACCCTTCGCGACCTGCGCACCGACTCGGCGACCTTCCGCAGACTGGCCGACGAGCTGGTCACCCTCCTGGCGTACGAGGCGACACGGGAGGTGCGCACAGAGCCCTACGAGGTGATCACTCCGGTGGCTCCTGCGATCGGGGTTCGCCTTTCGCAGCCGCGACCACTCGTCGTGCCGATCCTTCGCGCGGGTCTGGGCATGCTGGAAGGGATGGTGCGGCTGATGCCCACCGCGGAAGTCGGCTTCCTGGGGATGGTCCGCGACGAAACAACCCTGGTGGCCACCACCTACGCCGACCGACTGCCCGAGGACCTGTCCGACCGGCAGGTCTACGTGCTCGACCCGATGTTGGCCACCGGGGGCACGCTCATCGCAACCATCGAGCTGCTGCTCGCTCGCGGGGCAGATGACGTGACCGCGATCTGCCTGCTCGCCGCCCCGGAGGGCCTTGCTGCCCTCGAGGCCACCTTCGGCTCGCGAGCGGCTTCGGTTCTCGTGGTAACCGCCGGACTGGACGAGAAGCTGAACGACAAGGGCTACATCGTTCCCGGGCTGGGTGACGCGGGCGACCGCCTCTACGGCGTCGTCTAGGAAGCAGGCTCGGCACGCCTGCCGGCACCGGCGTCGCGACCAAGCGTCGCCATCTGGTGGTGACCTGGCCGCCGTCGTTTGTGTCGACGGTGGAGTCCGACGGCCCTGCCCCGGTACGGCGCAAGACGCGACGCGGCGGGCCGGGCCATGGAGCATTGTCGACCCAAGACCGATCCGTCGGGGGTCACAGAGCACCGCCCCCGGGCTACCTGGTGCGCCCGGGGGCCGGCGGCGTGCCGGCGGCGCTCGCCCAGGTCGGTGAGTCGGACCCGGCTCCCGCACGGGCAGATCCGCACAGGGCGAGGTTGGGGAGCTTGACCCGGTTGACGAGCAGCGCCGACGCCCAGATCGCCTCGGGCTCACCCCAGGAACTCGCTGAATCACGCGCTCCCGCGCCGGTCACGGGAAGTGGCCGGACGTCAGATCCAGGGCCAGAACGATCACAGCCGCCACTACGGTTCGAGGGTTGTCCAGGTCAGCTCGGCGCGCTGGGCGGTTCCCGAGGGTGCTGAGCGAACGAATCGGGCGCTGACCGGGACGGTGAGCTCATACGAGCAGAGCTGGCGGACACGCGGGGTCGGGGGGCTCAGGCCTAGGCGTGAGCCCAGCGGTATCGAAGGCCCTTGCTGTCAAGCTTGCACACCATCAGCGTCCCCAAGGTGGTGACGCCCCGCGCACCAGGCTGGGCGCAGAACGCCCCAGGGTGCACGACGGGCAGGCCCGCTGAGGTCGACTTCCAGGGGGTCGGCTCTTGTGCTGGACGGGGCACCGTCCCGATTGGAGTGCCCAGATAGGTGGTGAAGGCCGCTCGCCAGTTCGTCGCGATCATGCGCTGTGCCGCTGCGAGGGTCAGCTGGCCGGCACACACCCGACTGCGCAGTGAGTCCTCGATGCGGTCCTTGGACTGGGCTCCGGTCCCTGGGAGAGCGAACCCCGCCGGATGTGCCGACGAGTGCTCCCACGGTTCCGGCCACAGGTTGCGGACACTGGTCGGTGACCCTCCCAGCTCAAGAGGGATCAGGTGGTCCTCCTCGTACGCGGAGGGGTTCTGGTTGCCGCCCACGGCGTATCCATGAGCCAGTTCGCTGACCTTCAAGGCGTCGGTGTAGCTGACCGGCGGCCTAATCGAAGCGGTGAATCCAGAGCGACATATTGTCGATCCGATCGAAGCCTGGGTAACGGACGGGTTGGTCGCCCCTGGTGTCACCGTCGAGGCCGGCAGGTACGCCCCTGCCGCCCCGCGTGGCGGGCCGGAGGCCATCCCGGGGAAACTGCCTGCCGACGTGGGTGCGGCACCGGTGCTGGTTGTTGGGGCGGCCGACGCGGGGGCCGACGGCGCGCCGGTGCCACCCGTCGACGGCAAGGCCGTACAGCCAGCCAGCAGCAGAATGAGGCCGGTCGAGACCGCGGCGCACCCCGACGACCTCGTGCCGGCCGCCGGGGACAAACTGGCCATCAAGACCTTCCTGCTAAATGATCCGCCAGTTCGCCCGGTAGCGCTCGCCAGTTCCGGTGTGCTTGGTCGGGTCGCCCGCCTGAGTCGGCATTGCATGGTTTCGCAGCTCTCTTGGGCTTTCGCGGACCCGGGCGGGAGCTTGCTCCGGGACTGACCCTCACTCGATCCGGTCGCGTGACTGAGCGCCGCCCTTCTCGATCGCGGAGGCCAACTGGCCGGCACCAGGAGTCGCATCGAGGTCCGTCGCTCCTGTCCGAAGTGTCCGACGGCAACGATGCGCCGGGCAGGGCTGAAAGTCCCCATGCACACGCAGGACCTGCCAGATCACTGCCGAGGAGAGTAGATCGCTCACACGGTGTCGTCCGATAGATCAAGGCATGCGCACGTCCGCGGGGTGCCGGGCGCCGCGACATGAAAAGGGCCCTCGGAGTATGAGTCCGAGGGCCCTGACCAGATCGCCCCGCCTCACCGGTTTCCCGATCAGGCGCCACCGCTTCGACGCGCGTCCGGCCGTGTCTTCCAGTTGCCTGGTCGTGCGACCGATGCGATCACCCGGCCGGTCCGTTCTCACCCGCTGCGCCGTCGTGCGCAGCCCTTCGAGTTGCCTCGACGGGAAGGAGAGCCAGCTTCCGTCCGGTACGTCTCCGCTCCGCTGCGCCTTCGGGTTGCCCCTGCGCGCCGCGTTCTGAAGAACGTGAGGCAGAGTCAAGCGGCCCCGCCTGAGACGCGCAAGGCCTCGACGGCACGAGTTTCTTGCCAGGCCTTGTCCACACGTTCATCCACACGCAACCGACGCTTGAACGGCTGTCTACACACAGCCCTGTGCACAACATTCGTGGATGACCCAACGGCGCGAGCCGTCGATCACAGGTTCTTGAGTGCCGCCACGACCTTGGTGAGGGAGTCTTTGGCGTCTCCGAACAGCAACGTGGTGTTGGCCTGGTAGAGCAGCTCGTTGTCGATGCCGGCGAACCCCGGGCGCATAGACCTCTTCAGGAAGATCACGTTCTGGGCCTGGTCGACGTCCAGGATCGGCATCCCTGAGATCGGTGTGCCAGGGTGCCGGGCCGCTGGGTTGACCACGTCGTTGGCGCCGATGACCAGGACGACGTCAGTCGTTGCGAACTGCGGGTTGACCTCGTCCATCTCCTTGAGCTGTTCGTAGGGCACGTTGGCCTCGGCGAGCAGCACGTTCATGTGGCCTGGCATCCGTCCGGCCACCGGGTGTATCCCGTACAGCAGCTCGACGTCGCGGGCTGCCAGAAGGTCGGCCAGCTCGCGCACCGTGTGCTGGGCCTGGGCCACGGCCAGGCCGTAGCCGGGCACCACGATGACCTTGTTCGCATAGGCGAGCAGGATCGCCACGTCGTCGGGCGAGGCCGACCGGACCGGGCGGTCCGCAGTCGTGACGGCCCCCGCGGTCGAGCCGCCACGCAGCGCCCCGAACAGCGTGGAGGTGATCGGGCGCCCCATGGCCTTTGCCATCAGCCGGGTCAAGATGGTGCCCGATGCGCCGACCAGCGTGCCCGCGACCAGGAGCAGCACATTGTTGAGCACGTAGCCCGAGGCGGCGACCGTCAGACCAGTGAAGGCGTTCAGAAGCGAGATGACGATGGGGACGTCCGCGCCGCCGACTGGCAGCACGAACAGGACCCCGACGGCCAGCGACAGCACGGCGACGCCGATCGCGCAGTATGTAGCACTCGTGGACGCGCCCCCTTGGGCGAAGGCCGCGATCGCCAGGCCAACGGCGCCCGCGCCGGCAGCACCGAAGAGCAGCGGGTGCCCGGGTAGCACGACCGGTCGCGTGGTCATGACCTCCTGCAGCTTCAGGAAGGTGACCACCGAGCCGCTGAATGACACCGAGCCGACGATCACGGTGAACAACGAGGCAACAAGGGCAAAGCCGCCCCCGGTCCACTTCAGCTCCAGGAACGCCACGATCGCCGCAGCCCCACCACCGACTCCGTTGAACAGCGCCACCAGCTGGGGCATCGCCGTCATCGGAACCCGGCGGGAGGTCGGCACGGCCACCGCAGCGCCGACCGCGATCGCGCCCAGAATCAGAGGCAGATGGTGCAGATCGGCGGACACCAGCACGGTGACCACCGCGATCGCTGCACCCGCGGCGCCGATGAGGTTGCCATTGCGAGCTGACTTCGGGGACGACAACCCTTTGAGCGCGAGGATGAAGCAGATCGCCGCCACCAGGTAGGCCAGGTCGACCCAGGTCTGCTTGCTCATCGCTTCTTGCCCTTGAACATCTCGAGCATCCTGTCCGTGACCACGAAGCCCCCGACCATGTTGACGGTGGCCAGGACGGTGGACACGAGTCCGAGAGTGATCTCCGCCGCGCTGGTGGCTGCCCCGGTGACAAGGATCGACCCGACCAGGATCACCCCGTGGATCGCGTTGGCTCCCGACATCAGGGGCGTGTGCAAGGTGGTCGACACTTTGGAGACGACCTCGAAGCCCACGAAGACCGACAGGACGAATACCGTCAGCAGCCCCATGCCGCTCACGCCGACACTCCTTCGCGTACGACGCCGTCGCGAGTGACCCAGCAACCCGCCACGATCTCGTCCTCCCAGTCCGGGGCGACCACTCCCTCGGCGGTCATCAGCAGCAGCAGGTCGGCGACGTTGCGCGAGTACAGCCGGCTCGCGTCGACCGGCAGCTGCGAGGGCACGTCCTTGGCGCCCCACAGTCTGACGCCGCCGATCATGACCTCCTCACCGGGGACCGAGCCCTCGACGTTGCCTCCCGACTCGGCAGCCAGGTCCACCACCACGGAGCCAGCCCGCATCTGGGCGACCATGTCCCGGGTCACCAGCAGCGGCGCGGACCTGCCAGGAACCGCGGCAGTGGTGATGACCGCATCGGACTTCGCCACGAACGGGGTCAAGAGCTCGCGTTGTCGGGCGGCCCGGTCATCGGTCATCTCGCGGGCGTAGCCACCGGTGCCCTCGAGCGCCTCAAGATCCAGCTCCACGAACTTGGCACCCATAGACCGCACCTCGTCGGCTGAGGCCGGTCGCACGTCATACGCCTCGACCACCGACCCCAGCCGCTTGGTCGTGGCGATGGCCTGCAGACCTGCGACGCCGGCACCGAGAACCAGGATCTTTGCCGGGGGGATGGTCCCCGCCGCGGTCATAAGCAGAGGCAGAAACTTCGGCAGCCGCTCCGCGGCCACCAGTGCGGCCCGGTATCCCGAGACGAGCGCCTGGGAGGTCAGGGCATCCATGGACTGCGCGCGGGAGATCCGCGGGAGCAGCTCCACCGAGAAGGCAGCGGCCCCCGCGTCACGCAGCGCCCTGATCCCGGCTGAGTTGGCTGATGGCGAGACGAACCCGACCGTGACAGTGCCGGCTGCTAGCCGGGCAGCCTGCTCCGGGCCAAGGGGCGAGACGTGCAGGACCGCATCAGCCTCGGCGAGCACGTCCCCGGCCACCACCCGCGCGCCGGCTGACTCGAACTCGCCATCGGTGACGTAGGCGTGGGTCCCCGCCCCAGCCTCGACGACGACCTCGAGTCCGGCCTTGACCAGCCGCATGACGCTGTCCGGCATGGCAGCGACCCGGCGTTCGCCGGGTCGTCTCTCGACAGGGACGACGACTCTCATGCGGCGCACGCTAGCGGGCTGGAGCCGACCAACTGCCACCGACCCGCGCATTCGCCACGTTTGCCGTCAACTGCTCCGGCAGCTCAGTCGGCAGGCGGGTCTCATCTATGGCCCTGAGCAGGGCGTTCGATCCCACCGAGGTGTCCGGGATCGAGGTCGACCCCACGCGGTGTCCAGCACCGTGCTCTCCGGGAGCGCGACTACCCGAGCCTGCGTCCCAAGCCTGGTGTCTCCAGGCGTGGTGTTCGGCAGCGTGGTCGGCACCCGCGGAGCGACTCCGGCAGACTCAGCGGCGTGACCCCGCTCGATGCCACCGTGATCGTGGTCGCCGGGTTCGCCGCAGGCGGTGTGAACGCGGTCGTCGGGGCCGGCACGCTGCTCACCTTCCCCGCCCTGCTCGCCATCGGGATCCCACCGGTGACGGCAAACGTGACCAGCACGCTCGGGCTGGTCCCGGGATCGTTCGCCGGTGCCTATGGATACCGTGACCAGCTCGGCGCCATGCGGCGCCTGCTCGGCCAGGTCGCGATACCCGCCGTGGCCGGCGGGCTAGCCGGCGCCGGGCTGCTCCTGGTGCTGCCGGCCAGGACCTTCGCATCGGTCGTTCCCATCCTGCTGCTGGTGTCAGCGGCTCTGGTTGCCGTCCAGCCACGACTGTCCCGCGCGCTCACCAAGAAGCGGGCGGACGCGGGCGCAGATCCGGCGGCGCCACCGCACGCCGGCCCAGCACTGCTGTGCGGCGTCTTCGCGATCGCTGTCTACGGCGGCTACTTCGGGGCAGCGCAGTCCGTGCTTCAGCTGGCCCTGTTCGGGGTCGTGCTCGGGGGGTTGCAGGTGGCCAACGGGGTCAAGAACGTGGTCACGGCTCTGGTCAACAGCACCGCCGCCGTGCTGTTCGCCCTTGTCGCGCACCCACAGTGGCCAGTGGTCGGGCTACTCGCGCTGAGCAGTGCCCTCGGTGGGACTGTCGGTGGACGCTACGGTCGCAACCTGCCGGACGGGCTGCTTCGGGCCTTTGTGGTTCTGCTCGCCGTCGCCGTCGCTGTCAAGCAGATGCGCACATGAGCCGCGCCCTCACGAAGTGAGCGGGCCTGGCGGGGTAGCCGCGCCAGCTCCCGATCCTGGAGACGTCCTCAGGCTTCGACGTAGGCCTTGAGCGCGGCGAGGTTGGTCTCGACCACCGCCTGGAAGATCTTCCTCCGGATGAACCCTGGCGCCGCGATTGAGTGCTCAACCTCGAGGCTGAGAGTCACCTCGGTTCGGCCATCGCTGAGGTTACGCAGCCGGTAGGAGCCGTTCTGCGCCTTCTGCATCTGGCCCTCGACCATGACCCAGCTCAACGAGTCGTCCTCGTTGGTGTACTCCAGGGTGTAGTGGTCGACGCCGAGGCGGGTGCTCATCTCGAAGCGGGCGGTGGCCGGAGTACCGTCCTCGTACTCCTCCAGGAGCTCGGCCTCGGTGATCTCGGCGACCCAGTCGAGCTGCGCTGCGACGTCCCGCAGAACGGCAAGGACCGTCTCGCTCGGGGCCTGGACGATGACGCTGCCACTTGCGCTGTCAACGGGCATCACGTGGCCCCGCGGGTCAGGCACTGCGAGACCAGCGCCTCGACCCGCACGTGCAGGTCGGGCACGGCGAGCTCGGCCTCGGGCTTCATCAGCACGCTGCGCAGGATACGTCCGCGGTCGAGGTCGGGGGAGACCACGTGCCCCCGAGCCGCAAGCTCAGCCGCGGATACCGCGTAGGTCGCCAGGAACGCCGTCCCAGCCTCCATCCCCGCCGCCATCACCTGGCCACTGACGCGGTCGACCTCTGACAGGGCCGGGGGCCTGGGTCCGCCCGGACGCACCCGCGGAAGATAGGTCACGATGTCCAGCTCGGGCTGCTGGTACAGGTCCACGAGATCGGACTTCCCGATCAGCTCGGCCCAGTGCAGGGCCGCCCGCCGGCCAGGGCGCAGCACTGCGCCCAGCCCACCCGCAGTCAGCGGGAAGACCTTCAGCGTCAGCCACAGCGCGGCGGCCGCCGCCCCCGCCCGCGAGCACTCCAGTGAGATCTCCCCCAGATGAAGCTCGTCGGACGTGAAGTAGGTATACGGGGAGTCGTGGGCGTAGAAGCGCCCCACCTCAGGGTCGGCGAACAGCACGGCGCCGCAGCCGTACGGCTGAAGCCCGTGCTTGTGCGGGTCGACGACCACGGAGTCGGCCAGGGCGATGGCCCGCCAGGGAGCCGGGTCCAGCCGGTCGCCCCAGCCGGACCCCGGGTCGCCACCGTCTCCGCCAGAAGCATCGCTGTCATCGGCGTCGTCGGTGTCGTCGGCCAGCAGGGTGAAGAAGCCGCCGTAGGCGGCGTCGACGTGAACCCGCACACCGCGCTCCCGGCACAGCTGGACAGCTCGGTGAATCGGGTCGACGGCGCCGAGCCCGGTCGTGCCCGCAGTCAGCACCACGGTGCCGACCCCGCCGCCGTCGAGCACCTGGGTGAGGGAGTCGAGGTCCATCCGGCCGGCTTTGTCCACCTGGACCAGGTGGCCGGGCAGGCCCAGGACGTCGCACATGCGTGCGTGCGTGTAGTGCGCCTGGGTGCTGAACGCGACGCCGAGGTCAGGGTGAGTCGCCCTCGCCACGTACAGCGCCTCGAGGTTGGCGATCGTCCCGCTGGAGGTCAGGTGGCCAAGGTGGCCCGGAGCCGGTTTCAGCCCGAACATGGCGGCCAGCTGGGCGACCACCTCTTTCTCCATGGCCGCGGTGGCCGGGCCACCGTCGAGGGCATGGTTGTTCGGGTTCACCAGCATCGCCGCGAGGTACCCGACCATGGCCACCGGATGCGGCGGCTTGAGCATCTGGCCCGCGTACTTCGGGTGCCCGAAGGGATAGTTGTCACGCAGGCGCTCGGTGAGCTCGGCGAAGGGCCCAGCCAGGTCGTCGTCGGAGACCTGCACCACCGGGTGGGACTGGAACGGCCCGAAGCCGTCCATCCAGGCGCCGTGCGCGGCGACCGCCGCCGAGACCCACCGCTCGAGCTCCAATGGCCTGCTCCGTCCTGGTGGCGCTGCCACGGGCCCGGCGCCGTGCATGGAAAGGTAGCCCCTTGGACCCCGCGAGGAGGACATGGTTATGAGCGCTGCGCCGCCCTGGTGGACGAACGCCGTCGTCTACCAGGTGTACGTCCGCTCCTTCGCCGACTCCGACGGCGACGGCATCGGGGACCTGGCCGGCTTGGCCGAGCACCTCGACCACCTCGTCACCCTCGGCGTCGACGGGCTGTGGCTCAACCCGTGCTACCCCTCACCCCAGGTCGACCACGGGTACGACGTCGCCGACTACACCGACATCGAGCCCGCGTACGGGGACCTGGCCACGTTCGACGCGGTGCTGGCGCAGGCTCACGCCCGCGGGCTACGGCTGCTGCTGGACCTGGTGCCCAACCACTGTTCGAGCCGGCACCCGTGGTTCCAGGCGGCCCTGGCCGCGGCGCCCGGGTCGCTCGAGCGGGAGCGCTTCTTGTTCCGGGACGGCCGGGGCCCGGGAGGTGACGAGCCGCCCAACAACTGGCCCTCGGTCTTCGGGGGACCGGCGTGGACGAGAGTGAGCACGGCCGACGGCGCGCCCGGCCAGTGGTACCTGCACCTGTTCGATGCGGGTCAGCCCGACTTCAACTGGCGCAACCCCGACGTCGGCGACCTCTTCGAGTCGATCCTGCGCTTCTGGTTCGACCGGGGGATCGACGGATTCCGCATCGACGTCGCGCACGGACTCGTCAAGCACCCCGACCTGCCCGACGCCGACCTCCCGAGCTCACGGGCCCACTCCCCGATGTGGAACCACCCGGACGTTCACGAGGTGTACCGGCGGTGGCGGCGCATCGCGCAGACCTACCCCGGTCGCGACCTCACCTTGGTGGGCGAGATCTGGGTTCCTGACGTCGAGGACCTGGCCTTGTACCTGCGCCAGGACGAGCTGCCGCAGGCGTTCTACTTCGACCTGCTGACCCAGCCCTGGCAGGCGCCCGCGCTGCGTCGGGCCATCGAAAGCGGGCTGAAGCACATCGCCGAGGTCGGAGCAGTCGTGACTTGGACACTGTCCAACCACGACGTCCATCGCCACGTCACCCGATACGGGCAGGACCAGGCGGCAGTGGTGGCCTCGAGCCAGGACCCGGCCGCCGGGACCCGGTCCCGCGGCCCCGTTGACCTGGCGCAGGGGCACCGCAGCGCCCGGGCCGCGATCTTGATGCTGCTGGCCCTGCCTGGCTCGGCGTACCTCTACCAGGGGGAGGAGCTCGGGCTCGCGGAGGTGCTGGACATGCCGCTGTCGGCCCGGCAGGACCCGATCGTGCGGCGCAGCGGGGGTAAGGACCTCGGTCGTGACGGCTGCCGGGTCCCGCTGCCCTGGGAGCACGACCAGCCAGCGTTCGGCTTCTCCTCGACCGATGAGCCGGCACCGCCGTGGCTGCCACAGCCGGCCTGGTTCGCCGACTACGCCGTCGACGTGGAAATCAACGACCCGACCTCGTTTCTCAGCCTCTACCGGCGGGCGTTGCAGCTGCGGCGCGAGCACTTCGCTGATCCCGTCGTCGGCTTGGAGTGGATCGACCTACTGCCGCTGACCGACGCGCTTGCCTTCCGACGCGGCGACCAGGTGTGCCTGGTGAACACCGGGCGGTCCCCCGTCGAACTGCCACCGGACTGGGGACAGGTACTGCTGGCCAGTGCCCCGGTGACCGGCCGCCTCGCTCCGCCCAACTGTGCGGTGTGGCTGTGCGCCGGATGAATCCGCGCGGGTTCACCCCGTGTCGACGCGGGTGCCTCTAGGATCCCGGGAGTGAGCCAAGCAGGGTCACCCCGGCCGGGCCGCCCACCGCTGTCAGAAGCCGAGCGCGGCATCATGCTCGACGCCGTCATCGCGGCCGTCGCGAACGGTGGCTACGACGCGATCACGCTGCGCAGCGTCGCCGCCGAGACTGGGATGAGCCCGGCCCGGCTCTCCTACCACTTCGGGACCAAGAAGCGGCTATTCCTGGCCGCCCTGGAGCACATCGAGCTCCGAGCCAACACCCTGGCCCAGACGTCAATGGCCGAGGCCCGCACCCACTGGCAGCGGGTCACGAGCATGGTCACCTCGGTGACTCCCAAGGGCGTCGGGGACGCCGAGTGGCAGATCTGGCTGGCCGCGTTCGACCAGGCTCCCTACGACGCCGACGTCGCCGCTGTGCTGGCGAAGAGCTCGCGCCTGTACCGGGACCGGATGGAGGCCATCATCCGGGCCGGCGCGCAGGCCGGTGAGTTCACTGTCCGGTCTCCTCGTGAGACCGCTGCCATCGCGGCGGCGGCCCTTGATGGCCTCGCGATCGAGTGCGTGGCGGGAGTCCCGGGGGCGACCCCGGCGCGACTGCGGAAGCTCGTGCTCGGCATGCTTCGCCGGGATCTGGGTCTGCCGCCAGGCCGGTAGCGGATTGGTCCGCCCAAACCCTAGTTTCCTGGCGCCTCACCAGTTTATAGTGGAGCCGCACCAGGGGACCGCGAAGACTCATGAGCGTCGAGCCGGTGGGTCGGGGCAGGATGGCCGGCGGGTCGGGCGACAGTCCCGAGCTCGCCGGCCTTCCACTCTGCCCTGGCGGCCCTGACGTTGCCGGGGCTGGACCGGACCGGGCCTGTCGGTCATCATCACTTCCTAAGGATGTGGAGGTGGCTGGATGTCCCAAGGCGAAGCCCGCGGCAGCGTGGCGCTGGACGAGGTGCGCCGTCGCCGCGCCGAACTGCGTGACGCCATCGGCCGGCTGGAGTCCGCCCTTGCCGCACCGTCGCCTGGCCGGATCGTCCAGTGGCGCCAGCAGGTTCGCACCCGGCTGGACCAGCTGGGTGCGGACTTCGACGAGCACATCGCGGTGACCGAGGGTCCTGACGGCGTCTACGACGACGTCGTCTCCAGCGCTCCCCGGCTCGCGCGGGCAGTCGAGCAGCTGCGCCACGACCACGAGTCGATCCTCAAACAGCTCGACCACTGCACGTCCCTGGTCGGCTCGGTGGCCGACGACGACGACATCCAGGACCTCCGCGACAGCGCCACGGACCTGATGTTCCGCTTGGTCCGACACCGCCAGCGTGGGTCCGACCTCATGTGGGACGCGTACGCCAGCGACATCGGTGGCGAGACCTGACCTTGGCCCGACCGACCTGCGGCCCGGCCGGCGACCTACGGGTGGCGACCGGCCTGGAGCCGAAGGGCCAGCTTCGGGCAGGCGGCCACCGCCCGCCGGGCGTGCGGCACGAGGTCAGCGCTGAGGGGATCGCGGTCGATCACCGGGTACCCCCATTCATCCATCCCAATCCGCTCGGGAAACAGCTCCGCGCACAGACCCCGCCCGTCACAGGCGATCCAGTCGACGGCCACTGACAGGCTCATCATGCGCCAACCCGAGAAGTCGGCACGGGTAGCACAGGCCGCAGGTCGGTCGCCGTGCAGACCCCGCCCCGATGCGCAGCCACCTCGCCCGCGAACACCCGCAGGGCGCTGCGCACGAGCCGGACGGTGCCGTCGGGGTGGTGGCAGGCACCCCGACGCTCGACCGTGGCCGTGAGCGCCGCCAGCCGTTCCTCCAGGCCGCGGGATCTGTCCCGTCCCGCGAGGCGGCTCAGGGTCTGCGCCATCGCGGGGAGCCCGTTCAGGCAAGGCCCGCACTGCCTGGCGGACTGCTCGGCCAGGTAGCTCACCGCCCTGGCGGTCTCCACCAGCCCGCAGGCACCGGCAGGCAGCGCGATCACCACTCCGGCGCCTGGCGTCGCACCCAGCGGGCGCAGGCCCTCAACCGACAGCGGCAGGTCCAGCGCTCCACCGGGCGGCAGCCATGCTCCGTGGTAACCACCCACGAGCAGGGCGCCGACCCCTGCTGCCGGCGCGCCCGCCCGCTCGATGACCTCACCCAGCACGAGGCCGATGGGCACCTCGAGGACACCTGGCGCGCCCACGGCCCCGCCCACGGTGCACAGCATGGTGCCGGGCTCACTGTCGGTGCCTTGACTGCGGAACCACGAAGCGCCGTGGCGGGCCAGCAGTGCCAGGTGAGCCAACGTCTCGACGTTCTGCACCAGAGTTGGGCGTCGGCCCACCCCGCGCAGATACACCGGCGGTGGAACCGCGGTCGGCAGGGCAGGTCCGCCGTTGAGGCGAGCTACGACGGCACTGTCCTGACCGGACAGGAAGCGCGCCGGCGCGGACGCCACCGTGACGGGGACAGCGTCGACGCCTGTCGACGCGCGGACGGTGACCAGCGCCTGCATCTGCGCGACGAGAGGACCTTCATGCACGTAGACGTACGCCACGCTCGCGCCGGTGGCCCGACAGGCAAGCTGCAGGCCGTCGAGCACGAGGTGCGGGGCGTAGGACAGAAGGATCCGGTCCTTGCTGCTCGCCGGCTCGCCCTCCGCGCCGTTGGCGACGACCACCGGCGCGGCCCCGGCCGCAACAGCGGTGAGCTTGCGGGCCATCGGGAAGGCGGCGCCCCCGCGGCCGGTGAGGCCAGAGGCCTGGACCTGGGTGATCAGGGTGGAGGCCCCGGTCGTCGGCAGCGGCCCGTGAAGCCCGACGTGGACGCCGAGGTCCCGAAACCTGCCTGAACCGATGTCCGCGGCGAGGAGCCGCTCCTGCAGCACTAGGGATGCGGTCACGAGAACACCTCGGCTTTCGTCTGGTTGTCCTGCGCCGCCTCCGGCACAGCGGTCAGTGCCCGCGCTCTGGGCGCCCAGACTTGGGTGGGATCGGCCAGCCAGCGCCAGGCCAGTGCAGCGCCGGAGACCACGGCGCAGCCGACGGCCAGCCAGAGCTGGTAGCCCCTGGTCACGTCCGGGCCGAGGGTGAAGGCGTGGAGCAGCGCAACCGGCCATGCCGCGAACACGGCCAGGTGCACGACCTGCCACAAGCGCCGGCCGATCCGTTTCCGCACCAGGCTGGTCGCCACCATCGCCGCCATGAGGTCCAGCGACAGCGCACCAAGCCCGACCCACAGCGGCTTGTAGCTGCCGGTGAACGGCACGACGGCGTCGACCCAGCGCAACGTGACGTACGGGTCGATCACCGCCGTCGAGATGTGGACCGCCAGGAACGCCACCGAAAGCAACGAAAGGTTCCGGTGCAGTCCGGCGACGGCGAAGCGTGGCAGCCCCGGCAGCGGTCGACCACCACGGGTGAGCGCGCCCAGAACGATCACCAAGGTGAGCAAGACCAGGGACAGCACCCCGGTGCCCCGGCTCAGGAACCACAATGAGCTACCGCCGGTCATCTGTCGCCTCCTGCGGCCAGCCGTTGACCACGCTGACCTCGCCGGCGTGCGAGACCATCCGGGCCGGCAGCCCTTCGACGCGAAGCTGCGCAACGGCCTGTTGGCTGCGCACGATCGCCGACGTGCTGGCCACGTTCGCCGCCAGGCAGGTGGGCGCTGTGACGCTGGCCGTGCGCCACACAGACACTGCGGGCAGTCCCGTGGCAGGGTCCAGGAGGTGATGCATCGACTGGCCACCGCGCCTCCATCGCCGGGCGGCCGTGCTCGAAGTGGCCAGGCCGCCGCCGCGGATGCTCACCACCGCACTTCGGGCCCGCGCCGGCTGTCGCACCGGGCCGGGACAGTCCTGGACCCGGATGGCCCAGCCATCCTGCGGCGGCTGCCCGGCCACAGAAATGTCGCCGCCGAGGCTGACCAGCACCCCACAGCCGAGCCGGTCGTGGATCTGGGCGGCGGCCCGGTCAGCGCACCAGGCCTTGGCAGTCGCTCCGAGGTCGACCTGGACGCCGACCGGGAGCCGCGCGGTGCCTGCCTGCCGGTCCAGCTGGACCTGAGTCCACCGCGACCCTCTCCAGGTGGACACCGCAACCGCAACGCCGTCCGGCGGGAGCTGCGCGAAGTCGCGGTCGTAGCCGAGCCGGACGAGCGACATACCCAGCGTCGGGTCGACGTCGCCCCCGGAGGCACGAGCGGCGTCGAGTCCGACAGCGATCGCCTCGGCCAGCAGCGCACTGATACGAACCCGTCGTCCACCGGCCTGGTTCAAGGCGGTGAGCTCGGAGTCCGGACGGAACCTGCTGCACGCGCGATCCACGCGGTCCAGCTCCTCGACCAGGATCTGCCTGGCCGTAGCCAGGGCGGCGGCGTCGGTGACCACCACTCGCACCGAGACACCCATCGCCGTCAGGTCGCAGGCCGCCAGGCCGTGGTCGAGCAGGCCGTATCCGGCCACTGCGACGCTCATGATCCGCTCGTCGTGGCGACAGGGGCCGACGTGGTCGTGCCCGGGGCGACCGCATTGGCGGCTGAGCGGGTCGAGGCGGACGTGGTGGTCTTGGCCGACTGCCTGCCCGTGGTTCCTGTGGACGCCGAGGCGGTCGCTGCGGCGCCGGCGCTCGGTGTGGCGCCGGCAATCGCACCGGTTGCCCTGGTCGTGGGGGTCGTGCTGGTCGTGGCGGCCGGCGAGCTCGCCGCGCTCACGCTGGCCGCCTGCTCGGCGGCGAACGCCAGTCCGGCGCTTCCGGCGACGCCGGTGACTGCCAGGGCGACGGTTGCCGCCCTCAGCCTGCGGCGCCCCTGAGCTCGGGCGACGATCCGCCCTTCCCTGCTGTTCATCGGTATGACTCCTTCTGCAGACGCTGGACGCGGCGGTCAGCCGGTCGACCGGCTGGTCGAGCCGCTTGAAGCTGTTGCTGTCTGGGTTGCGGTCAGGTCGTAGACCGTGGTTCCGCCGATCGTCTGCGCGGTGTAGTGCGCCTGCACCCAGGAAGTGATCGCGCCCGAGGAGCTCCCAGCCCCCTGCCCACCGCCGACGCCGCCGCCGCCGGCTATGAAGTAGTGGATCTTGCCCTGGGTGACGAATGACTGGAACTGTGCGAGCGAAGGCGCCGGATCGGTGCCGTTGAAGCCACCGATCGACATGACCGGCTCGCCGCTTGCCAGCTGGAACCCAGCCGCCGAGTTCGCGCCGACCGCGGCGCCTGCCCAGGTGTACCTGGACGAGTTGGCCTGCAACGCCGAGACCAGGGCGGCGCTCGCGGTGCTTGCGTCGAGCAGCCCGCCAGCGTTTCCACCCCGTGGGCTGAACCCCGCCGGGGGACCCGCCGCAGCGGCCCCTCCCTGAGCAGTCCCTGCCTGTCCCGGCCCGCCGGCGCCCGGCCCGCCGGCACCTGGCGGGCCCGCGAAACCGGGGCCCGGCTGCCCCGCGGCAGCCGCAGGACCGCCCGCACCAGCGAGACCGGCCCGTCCCCCGAACCCCCCGGGGCCACCCCCGGCGACGCTCGGACCAGCCGACGGAATGGCCCCGGCGTGAGGTGTGGTGACCGTCTGGACCGAGTAGGCCGCCGGAGCGGCCAGACCGACCGCGACGGCTGCGACGGCCGTC
>Ga0209068_10000044_pt1 | contig 79488 bp, 79 predicted proteins | sample ColStrG_CSR_2012_FD_187200 | JGI IMG/M metagenome (GOLD analysis project Ga0209068, IMG submission 187200) | Freshwater sediment microbial communities in response to fracking from Pennsylvania, USA - Cold Stream Run_MetaG_CSR_2012 (SPAdes)... | ecosystem: Environmental > Aquatic > Freshwater >...
ATGTATTCTGTGAAAAAGTTCTGTGCCGTAATATTGTTGCTGCTGTTTGTCGTAGTATCGGCAGGTTGTTCCGGTGGGGGCGGCACTTCGGTAACGACCGGGGCACCAACTCAAACACATGTCGTGACCTACAGCGGTAACGGTAGTACCGGCGGCAGCGTCCCAACTGACTCAAACCATTACCAACAGGGGCAGACGGTCACAGTGCTTGGCAATACAAACGGCCTCGTAAGAAGCGGATATTCTTTCATTGGTTGGAACACGCTGGCTAACGGGACCGGCACGGGCTATACGCAGGGCCAGACCTTTATGATGGGTACGGCAAATGTCACCTTGTACGCGAGGTGGACTACAAACACCACGTATACTGTAACTTATAACGGCAACGGTAGTACCGGTGGCAGCGTCCCAACTGACTCAACCAATTACCAGCAGGGGCAGACGGTCACGGTGCTTGGCAATACAAACGGCCTCGTAAGAAGCGGATATTCTTTCATTGGCTGGAACACGCTGGCTAACGGGACCGGTACGTCTTATACGCAGGGCCAGACCTTTATGATGGGTACGGCAAATGTCATCCTGTACGCGACGTGGACTACTAACCCCACATATGGCGTGCTGCCGTCCTATAACGACGCCTATGCGAACTGGAAGAATGCCGGACTACTTTCGGTTGGCGGCATTCCGAACCGGACGACAGTTTGCGGCGCGACGGTCAATCCGGTCGGTGGAGGACAGGACGACTACACCAACATCCAGAACGCGATCAACAACTGCCCGGCAGGCCAAGTCGTTCAGCTTGGAGCAGGCGCGTTCAGCATCCACATCGCCGACGAAGCGATCACCATTCCGGCCGGCATTACCCTGCGCGGTTTCGGGACGTGCAACAACGCAAGCTCGCCGTACTGCCCAACCTCGATTACGGTGACCGACGGCCTCTTGCCGTATACGACCGCCGGCGGCATGCAGGCATGCGGCTCTTCGAGCTCGCCCGTCGCTTGCCCCAACGGTGGACCGCCGATCATCGCCATGGGGCTCGTTCAGCCTGGGGCAGGAAGCGTCGGGTGGCTCAGTGGTGTGGCGCTAGATGCCGATGCGACGCAGGGTGCGACGACCGTGCAGGTGCATACAATGAGCGCCTTCTCGGCCGGCCAGTATGTACTCATCGACGAGGACCCGGCCGCAGGTTGGGTCAATGATCCAGTAGGCGCGGAGAACTATGGCCAAGTCTGGGCGACTAGTGATTGGCTGAGTTCGTCGGGCGGGCCCGCAACCGGTCGTATGGTATGGCCAGGCGCGAATGGTTCAAATGGATGGGACCTGGGGACTACCGATCCGCGTACGGACGGCTCGATGGGGTGCTGGTTCACCAACAATTGTGGACGCGCGAACGCGGAGATTCACAAAATCGCATCGGTCGGCTCTGGCCCATGCCCAGGAACGAGCTGCACGATCACTTTCGACGACCCGCTCACCGTCTCCTTCCGGCAGAGCGGCGGCCATAACGCGATGGTCTATCCGCCAGGCGTGACGACGTGCAACGGTTGCGCATGGCAGCCAGGGCAGAACATGCTCGAGAACGCGGGCGTGGAGAACCTCTCGCTCAGGCGAGGGCCAAACGGCACGATCGACATGAACTTCTGTGCCGGCTGCTGGGTCAAGAATGTCGAAGTGGCGGACTGGTACGGCGGAATCAAGGTCATGAATTCGTATCGCAGCGAATTCAACACAATCCTCGATCAATACAACTGGTGGACTTGCAACAACGGAGCAGAATACGCGATCGATCTCCAGGCTGCCTCGACCGAGATCCTGGTCACCAACAGCATATTCCAGTATGCCGGGAAGAGCATGACGGCGCGCGCCGGAGGGGCTGGCTCGGTCATCAGCTACAATGTCTTCGATAAGACGATGTACTCCAACCCGCCCGGATGCATCTCGGACACGTGGGTCGAGACGTCCATACCGTCAGGACACTATCCGGGTGCGCATCATATATTGATGGAGGGAAATTGGACTGAAAATCTCGACGTCGATAACACGCATGGCAGCAACGCCTATCACACGGCGGTCCGCAATGAGTCGACAGGCGCTCGGTCGAAGTTCACCGACCCGAGCACGGGAACCGTCGTAGACGACATCAATAACCTGCCCGGAGGCAACGGCCCTCTGCGGGCCGTCGGACCGATGGCGTACAATTATTGGATGGCCTATGTCGGGAATGTGCTTGGTATCAGCGGCAAGACGACTGCGGCCAACGGTTGGGTGTACGACAGCACGTGCGGCTGGTGCTCGAGCTCCATCTTCATGCTCGGATGGACTGGCGACCAGGGAGGCACAGACCCATACCTGGATGGAATCAAGGGCTCCTACCTGTTCAGGCATGGGAACTACGACTATTACAACAACGCCGTCCTGTGGGATACTAACTATTCCGACCATACCCTGCCGGACTCGTTCTACTTGAGCGCCAAGCCGGCGTTCTTCGCCGGCTCGTCCTGCACCTACGCATGGCCCTGGGTGACGCCAACGAGCTCAACGCAGATTCAGTCGAACTCGTGTGGAGGGTCAGGGCTGCCGGCGAAAGCGAGAGTGGACGCAGGCACGCCCTTCACGCAGCCTTGAGCGGGCCTGGGTCGCGGCGAAGCGGCATAGGCAGGCTTCGGGGTGAAATATCTCCGGGTGCCGATGTCTGATGTCTTTTGTATTGTACTGTGTACATAATATTGTCATCAATACAGCATAATTTCGATAACCTAAAAGGAGGTAATTATGAAGAGAGCACAGTGGTTAAGCGTATTATTACTTGCATTATTAGTTGTATCGACAGGTTGTTCAGGAGGGGGCGGCACTTCGGTAACGACCGGGGGCGGGGGTGACACAACCCCGCCGGTCATTAGCAACCCTTTGCCCACAGGTCAGCAACCGGCAGGGACTACATTCGTCACCATGCGGGTAACAACAAATGAGAGCGCGACGTGCAGATACTCGACATCATCGACGACTCCATATTCAGGGATGACTAATTTTACGACGACCGGAAATACGGCCCATTCTACGTCGATTTCCGGACTGACAGATGGGCAGACATACAACAGATACGTTAAGTGCAGCGATCCAAACGGGAATGTCAACGCATCAGGCACAATGGTAACTTGGAGCGTGGGCACCGCAGGCACCGGACAAGCAACACTTAGTTGGTTAGCTTCGGTGGTGACTTCGACTCAGGGAGCGCCAGACGAATACAGGATTTATCATGGCGCCACAACGAGTTCGTATGTGTACTATGATATAGTGACAGCTTCATTAGCCAGCAGTTTCACGTATACGGCAGCAGGACTTGCTTCCGGTATCCATTGTTTTGCCGTGAGTGCCTACAATACCGGTGGAGAAAGCAGTTATGCAGCCTGCCCCGGCGCTAATAATTGCTGCAAGACGATTCCCTGATAGCAAGCATAAATACAAACGCACTTCCATCGATTCGTCTTGCCTGCCATTACCCTCTCCTTGGCATGGAGAGAGTAGGGCGGGGGCTTCCGTGGGGCGGAGGTAACACCATATATAATATAAACCCGCCGGAGAAAAAACATGCAAAAAATACTACTCGCCATAGCTTTGCTGATTTCTATTTCAGACTTTTTTCTTGTTGCGCCCGCTGCCTTGGCCGCAACTGATGACAACATTATATTCCTTCATCACTCAACCGCAGAGGGGGTGTATTTCGGAGGCGACGTGCCTGGATGGTTTTCCAATTATAACAGTACGCACAGCACCTCGTATACTATCACCGAACGCTCATATCCGGATACGCCGTACCCATGGGCGAATTATCCCTACGACTACTGGAATCTCTGGATCAATGGTGCGTGCGATTCTAGTAACCCCAATATCGAGTGCATGAACACACTGGCAGCGAACCACGACATTATAATCTACAAACACTGTTTTCCCGGGGCTGATGTTGTGGCAGATGACAATCATCCAGACGTGAGTGCCAGCGTCCAGACGCTGGCGAATTATAAGCTGCAATACCGCGCGTTAAGGCAAATGATGGATTCTTATCCAAACAATAAATTTATTGTCTGGACATTGACGCCGCTTCACCGTCTGGCCACGTCTGCGGACAATGCAGCTCGGGCCAAGCAGTTTGTGGATTGGGTAAAGAATAGTTTTCTTGCGGAAGACGGGCATAGTCACCCTAATATATTTATCTTTGACTTTTGGGGGTTGATCGCCGGCAGCGATAATTTCTTGCGTTACGATTACGAGGGCAGCCATACTGATTCTGATTCCCACCCGAACGCCTTGGCGAATGCTACGGTCGGACCTATCTTTTCCCAGTTTATCGTTGATACGGCGAATGCATCGATTGGTACTATCAACGCTCCTGCCGCGCCGAGCGGACTTTCGATTCATTGAAATTAGAGGTATCAAAATGAAAAATGACAATGTGAAATTCAAAATGCTGTTGCTGGCCATAGTCTTTATTGGAAATTTTTGTGCCTTTTCCCAGGCATTCGCGACCACCTACTACGTCTCCTCCTCCGCCGGCCGCGACACCAACAACGGCCAATCAACAACGGCTCCCTGGCAGACGATCGCCAAGGTGAATTCAACTGTTTTCGTTTCCGGGGACCAGATTCTCTTTCGAAGCAACGACGAGTTTCTCGGACAGATCAATCTTAATCAATCCGGTCTCACGCTCGGCTCGTATGGCGCTGGCTCGAAACCGATCATCACCGGTGCGCAACTGCTGACCGGCTGGACCGCCTACGGTTCGTTCTACGTGGCGCAAGCATCCGCCACAGTGAAGAACCTTTTCGCCAACGGCGCGCAGATGACGCTGGCCCGCTATCCTAATTCCGGCTTCCTGCCCATCGCCACCACGAATGGCTTGGCCGCGATCACGGCCGCGGGCATCAATCAGGCATCCGGCTACTGGAACAACGCGAATGTCCGCATCCGAACCACAAATTGGTCTTTCGAAACGCGCACCGTGGCCTCTTACGACGGGACCACGCTCAACCTTTCCAGCCATCCGGATTACACCATCGTCGCGGGATGGGGTTTCTACGTGGACAATGTCCTCGCCGCCTTGGGCTCCCCGGGCGAATGGTATTGCGACCCCGCGACTAATCTTGTCTATTTCTGGGCGCCGGGCAGCGCGGACCCGAACACCTTGACTATCTACGGCAGCACGACGGATTACGGCGTCAATAGCTCCCAGAGCAATATTATTGCGCAGGGGCTTGAGTTCCGCTATCAAGCTCAGACCGCGCTACGGTTCACTGGCACGGCCACTAATGTACAGTTACTTTCGAATACGATCAGTAGAAGCGGGGTGGATGGCATTCAATTTCCCGGGTCGTCCGCGAGCTGTACCGTAGACGGCAACACCTTGCACGACATCAATAGCCAGGGCATCACCTTTGCGAACACTCACGATTCCATGGTTTCGAACAACGTGATTCAGAATATCGGACTGGTGCAGGGTTACGGCAAAAGCGGGTTTGGCGGAATGATCGGCATCAGCATTTATGCAGGCTCCAATAACGTCATCAGTGGCAATACCGTAGACAGCACGGGATACGACGGCATCTTGCCGGGTGGCACGTACAACCTGGTCGAGAACAATGTAATAACCAATACGACGTTGAAATTGGCCGACGGGGGCGCGATCTACACTTCCAATGCATCCGGGCAAGGATACTACACCACGATCCAGAGCAATATCATCTCGAATGTGGTCGGAAACCTCGAGGGGGCGCCTACGGGATCGACCTGGAAACAGGCCAACGGGATCTATCTGGACTTTGCCAGTCACGACATGATAGTGACCAATAATACGATATCGCATGTCGAAAGTGACGGTTTCTTCGTGCAGTACAACGATTACCACAATACGTTCAGCTACAATACGCTTTCGGACTGCGGCAATGGCCCTGGCGGATATTTCATGTATATCGACCAACATTCCGACGCGACATATGGACAGAACACCGTCACGTACAATAAATTTTACCCGGCGAACGTCACGCAGAAGATGGTCTACCTGCTGGATAATTCGACTGCTGCGATGCCCTATTCTCCAGGTACCTTTGATTACAATTACTATGCCAATCCATATCACGACAACGCCCCGTTCGTGACATGCACCTACCCCGGCGGGACGCTGGCATGCCATGCTTATTCATTCGCGCAATGGCAGACCTCGACCGGCCTGGGTCTGGATGCGCATTCCTACGAGACGGTCTCCACCTCGCCTGCTGCGCCGGCGGGGCTGAGTGTGCAATAAAATAGAGGAAGTGATAAGCTATGCAAAAACAAATTCTAAAAACATTTTATTTCATCACGACTTTTTTTATGCTGCTAAATCTGGCCAGTGCGGCGACCCCGACGATCAGCACTGTAATGGGCACAGTTGCGACGGGGCAGACATTGACCATAACCGGCATGAACATGGTACAGGAAATTACTGGTGATTACACGCCAAGTCAGGGAGGCTTTGAAGGTTCGAGTGTTCTTAATGATGGCTGGACTGAGTGTGTCAATGGTGATTGCGCGTATGACTCTTCAGTTTACCTGCTCGGCAGCAAGTCTTTCAGAAGCGATGTGTCCGGTAACGTGACCAGTGGTTGCCCCAGCAATAACTCGATGGGTGATTCTATATACCGTGTTATGTCCCGTTATGTCCGTTTATACGTCTCTTTCTCTTCCAGTTTTAATGCTATATGGTCTACGGCAGCATACACAAAAATGATAGAGTATGTATCTCCTACAGGAGTTTATGTTCAACCTCAACCCGCACCAGGAGGCCCTACGCAGGTGTGGACATCAATCACTGGAGGAGTTGAAAAATATATGAACCTCCCGCAAAAGTGGGAGACAGGGCATTGGTACTGTATTGAGTATTACGTTGCTCCTAACGGCCTTACCGTCTGGGTAGACGGGGTGCAGATTGGGACTAACAACGGTCCAATAGATTTCGGTGCTCCATATCCTCAGATAGGTATCGTCAATGCCTGTCCTGTTAATGGTTCGGGGCAAATGTATATAGATGGCGTTATGTCCAGCAGCACAAGGGTTTATCCAGCCTCAGCAATCGAAATGAGAGGCAGCGCGGGTATATGGAAATATCAGGAACCTGTCTTTCTTGAGGATGGGACCGTAGTGGTCAAAGCCGATCTCACGGACCTCGGCAGTGCACCATATTATCTACGAGTGATAAATAATCAGCAGCAGATGAGTGCGGAATATAGTCTGAGCGGAACACCTGTCACCACGCCCCCAGCCGCGCCGACTGGGTTGACAGTCCAATAAAAGCATACGCATAAATGAAGGAGGTTGAACAATGAAAAAGATAAGCGATAGCAGATTATTCTTTGTCGTTATGCAGGTGTTCGCCCTGTGTTTTTGCATTGTTTTTGTGACAAACAACAACGCATTTGCCGCGGACCCCGTTCTATTTTTCTCTGACCTTACCTGGGGTCCCAAAACCGGCTGGGAAGGGGCCACCACGAAAGGCGCCGCCGTCACAATTTGGGGTGGAAATTTTGGAAGTGCAACTGGTTCCTCAAAGATCACAATTAATGGAGCCGACATTACTTCGACTAATAGCACCTATATCGCCGAATGGAATGCAACCGGCCCGGCCCGCAACACGTCCCGCATTACGTTCTGGGTCCCCAGCACGGCGATAAGTGGATCAGGGACAATTTCGGTTACGGTCGGAGGCGTTACATCAAATACCTTGCCTTTCAACATCACGGCGGGAACGATTTATTTTATTGCTGCTTCGGATGGGAGTGATTCCTATAATGGCTTGTACGCTACCCGTACAGGACACACCGGGAGTGATGGGCCATTTAAAAACGCTTTAAAGTTTAACCCCTCGAATGGTGCTGGGGATAGTCAGTACATAATGTATATCCGTCAAGGAACTTACTCAACCCTGGATACTTGGGATGCGGGAGGTGGAACGGCCTTAATCCAACTTTATGGGCCATTCGGAGGAGCCACAAAACAAAAAGCACTCATTGCTTATCCTACTGAAGTTCCAACCATGAGTTTGGTTAATGCACATTATGGAGTAGTGTATCAAAATTCAGACTCAGGTGCGCCAAATGGCGGTGGTCCTGATGATTATTTCACTTTTGCCAAACTCTATATGGATGGTTCGGGTATTACTTATCCGCAAGGATTGTTATCCACCTATGGCCAATATAACAGAATCATTGGGTGTACAGTTCAGAACTTCAGGCCGACTGCTCAACTACAAAGCGGTTTTATCTGGGTCGGAGCATCACAGTATGCATCAATCTACGGGAACTACCTTTACAACAACGGGTATGATTCTTATGCTCACAATATTTATATTAAAACGCAACAAGAGAACTATCCGACAAGCGGCGTCAACGTTTTGACTCAAAATATCGACGTAGGATGGAACGAGTTTTCCAATGCATATGCAAGCGATACGCATGGAGGGGTGATTTTTGTTTCCAAAGGAGGGACCAATCCTCCCGCAGGAGACACGAAATTCATCTCTATTCACGACAATTATTTCCATGACGGCAATATGGATTTCATTTACACAGGTGACGGCTATACGTTTGTCGATGAGATCTATGTTTACAACAATATTTTTAAGGGTGGTACAGGAGGTACAGGAATTACTGTCCAAAATGGGACAAAGAATGTCTATTACTATAACAATACGTTTTATCAAATTGGAACTTCTTCAGCTCCAATGGTATACCATAATCAAGGAACGGGGCAGTCTCATTTTATGAACAATATTTTTTACTCGAATAATAATCAGACGTTTCTATACTTAGAGCCCTACAATGGGGCAACAATGAGTTCGGACCATGATTTGTTCTATAATCCGGTGGGAACGACGACTGTTCCTGGCGGTTCAATCGCCGTAACCAATGCAAGGACCGGGAATCCTCTCTTTGTAGTTAATGGGGCCGATCTTCATCTTCAATCGAACAGCCCTGCAATCAATACCGGAATATCCACCAGCCCCACGGTAACAAAAGACTATGACGGTAATCTTCGATCAACAGGCGCGGATGACATCGGCGCATTTGAATATGTCTCAGGCTCGCCGCCGCCCACTCCGCCCGCCGCACCGACGGGATTGAGCGTGCAATGAAAAGCAATAAATAATATACAGAGGAGTTGGTAACGTATGAAAAACCAAATCACAAAAATATTGATAGCCTTGGGTGTATTTTCCCTGATGGGTGTCTCCCATGCCAGTGCGGCTGATGTGTATATGTCCACGACCGGAACAAAAAACACCGGTAAAAGTACTACGGGGGTATGGACTGATGCCAACTGCTACGGAAACCTCCATGCTGCAATGGCGGCCATGTCATCTGGCGACACGTTAACCATCGATGACGGAACATATACAGGAGATAGTAATTCCATAGATCAAAACAATCATCCGCCGTCTGGAACCAGTAAAAGCAATATGACCGTTGTTCGTGCCAGAAATATCCCTTGCCAAAATGGGGTTGCTTGTAATCAGCCGCTCAGAACATATTTTCAGGCAACACTTTTAGACGCAACCCATTATTCAGGGTCCCTATTTGCTGATGACCGCGGCGATATGGCCAACCCCGACACTATTCAGTATATTAAATTTTGGGGGATAAAATGGAATAATGTAAGCGTAGGGCAATGGTGGTCATACATCTATTTCAAGCAGTGCGCATTTTTAGGGATAGTGGATGGGAACTCGTCTGCTTTTGATATCGATGGCACCAATAACCTTATAGAGGACTCCGTTGCGTACGGAAAAGGAAGATACAAGTTTTTGGCCTATGATCTTTCACGAGATTCACAACGCAGGGGACCAGGTAATAATATTTTCCGACGTTGCATCGCGCGAAACGATTGGGCAATCAGGAACGATGCTACGCAAGACCCCATCGCAACTTTTGTAAGTTACTATAACAGGCATACGGCCTTCCTTAACAGCATCGATATAGATTCGGATTCACCTGTTTTTTGGAGAGATGGAGGCAACGATGAATTTAACGGGGCATTTTCTCAACCTGTCGATGACTCTACTGGCGGTGCTCATAGAATGAGAATATTAGGAAGCATGAGCATCAACAACGCCATGGGTTCCGTCTGGGGCGCTTCGCCGGCAACGGGAACGAATGCTCAGAATGAGATAACAGATTTTGCTGCGATTCATGTCGGCGGGGGTATTAATCTCCGTGGCGGCGGAACTATTAATAGAATGACAATGGTTGACGTCGGATTGGATAACTTTACCTACAGGAGCACAAATCAAAGCGGCGCGATCCTGCAAGGAAATGAAGGAGTGAATAGCTGGGATAATACCGTAGCGGTAACAAATTCTACTTTTAAGGATATTGTGGATGCGCCATTTCTCGGGGCTGCCAGTGGGGATTATGTGGATACCTATCTTGTCGGGAGCGGAGGGAATACGCCGACACACCGGCAGACGTATAACCCAAGTATAAGCGGGCTATTGTATCCGGTTCGTATCGAGCAAGGGTCTGCTCTGGGAACCGCCGGTTCTGGGGGAGGACAGATTGGTGCTTCCATCCTTTATCGTATAGGCTCAGATGGACAATTTCAAGATGACCCAGGTTGGGATCAGCCGACTGCAACGCCGTTATGGCCGTATCCTAACGAAGATTGGATCAAAGCTGAAATGGCGTCCATGCCTGTAACGATTAATGGCGATACCATGCCGCCCGCAACACGAGGCTTTGCAACGTCAACAGGAAAGCGGTTGGATGGCGTGAATCCTGTAACCTTGACTTCCTACATTTGGGAGTCGCTCGGCAATCAGATTCCTGCTGAGATATATGGAGGATCAACTGTCACCGCGCCCGCCGCGCCCACGGGATTGACCGTGAATTAGGAATTGGTTGCCATGCATTATGAATTGCGAAAAATAAAAAATCATTCATCTCCGCTGTTTCGCAGGTTCCGCGTCACGCGCAAAGTTCCCTTATTCGCTTCTTGTTGAAGTGTTGTCCCGACATCATTGCCATAAACCATCTTAATCGCTTCCATCAGCGAAGGAGAAAAACGGCGAGATTGACCGCGTCTCGGTGAATTGCAGGAGAAAAGAAGCGCATCATCCGTGAGCGAAAGAACTTCATCTCCTTCCGAGAAAGTCATCGGCCAAAGCAGGCATGCCTTCGGCTTCACCTGTTCTAGCGGAAGTCCGGCAAGTGAAGCGGCCGCATGCAAGGCACAACGAATCGTGTTGCTCGATTTGAATGCAAAGAGACAGAGCCCGTCCTCGGTCGTGTCTATCGAATAAAGTCCCGGTTCCACTTCCTCGAATACGTTGTCGAAGCCCGCGTCGGTTTCAAGATGAGGGCAGAACCTGGCAGCTTCGGGCAGGACGCTGATGATCCGGCGCATTTCCGCGGTGCTCACGCAGACTTCATACGTCGCACAACAGCACTTCCCGCCCTTGTTGCAACCTCCGCAGGCATGCTCGATCGACAGGATCGACGCGAGGTCAACATCCAGCGCGTGCAGGCGCTTTTGTTTCCGTTGCGGTGAAATCTTTGTCGGTCGCTTCGGGTTGTCAGGCTTATTCTGATTTTTGCGCATAGCTCCTGGGTTAAGCAGGCGACAGGATTGTTGCCCTGGTCAAATCCAGGTGCACGGTTTCCCGGTCATCGGTTACCCACACTTGACTATCCTGAATGGTGAATTGCAGTTTCATGCTACGCTGCGCAAGCCTGGCAAGGGCCAAAGGGGCGCTCGCGGGCAGGTTTATCACGGTCAGGTTTCTGGAGCGTTCGAGACTGCTTCTGATCTGGTTCAGCCACACGTCAACACCGTGTCCGCCGTAGCTGTAGATGAATACCTGTGCTGCGCGTCCGCAGGCTCGTCGGATGCGTTTTTCGTCGGGTTGGCCCACGTCGATCCAGAGCTGAATTGAGCCGGTCAAGTCTTTCTGCCAGAGCGAAGGTTCATCATCGGTCCCGATGCTGTCTCCAAAGACCAATGCCTCATGGGCGTGCAGGGCAAAGGCCAGAAGGCGCATCATCATGCGCTCATCGGTCTCTGACGGGTGGCGTGCGATGGTGAGGCTGTGATCGTTGTAATAGCCGCGGCCCATGTCGGAGATCTGAAGCTCCGCTTTGAATATGGTTGATTTTAGCGCCATGTCGTCATTGAACCGGAGAGAGATTCACCCACGGAGAAGGAGAGTACAGGAAATTGTTCTGCATGGCAAGGGAATTTAAGGAGATAGTGCTGGTCGGGATGACAATATGTTATGACTTTTTAAGACCTTCCTTCACTTCCCATAGTCTTTTAGCCAGTCCTTCTATCATGTCCTTATTCTCTACCTTATCCTTCCAACGGGCCGGCAGCCCTTCGACCCCGTAACACGCGCCCGCGATGGCGCCGCACATGGCGCCGATGGTATCGGTGTCGCCACCCAGGCCCACGGCATACGTGACTGCGCTCTCAAAACCGGGATTCGCGAGGAACGCATAGATGGCCGTGGGCACGGAATTAACAGCCTCTTCGCCGTTCCCGAGTTCCTTCACGACCCGGGCTTTTCCCGCTTCTTCATCGAGGAGGCGAACCATGGTTTTGAGCTTCTCCTGGTAAGGACCGGGTTTGGTGAACATGCGGAGCGCTCCGATAAATTCTTTGTTCCTGATATCCTGCGGGTCTGCAAGCACTGCCAGGGCCACGGCGCAGGCTTGCAGCGCGGCGCCCTCGAGCGCCAACTCGTGGCTGTGCGTGATGCCGGCGGTATGATAGGCGATCTCGCGGAGCGTGCGCGGATCATCGTGGTAGAGAAGCCCGATGGGGGCTGTTCGCATGGCTGCGCCGTTGCCAAAGGACCCTTCGGGAAATATTTCTCGGTCGAGCATGCCGAAGCCGATGCGGCCGCTTTTCATCATCCTGAAGATCCGGGGCGGTCCCGCGCCGTATCTGCGCCATGGTTCTTTTTCATAATTTTTGATAAATCGCTGGGCCATGTCCCAGTAGTCATAACCCTTGCGGTCAATCAGTGATTCCGCGACGCCGAGCGTCATAGCGGTATCGTCGGTATATCGTGGAGCGATCTCGTGGACTTGCTGGAACCCGGAGGCCCCCTCTACCCGGGCGCCGAGAGAATCGCCGACAGCCGAACCGACCAGCGAGCCGATGAATTTTGACAGGTTGCGTTCCTTCATTGCGTCGTTACAATAACAGGATTTATTTTAATTTTCAAGTCGATTGTTATCCCTTCACGGTATCGGTGCGTCCTTGCAATCCGTATTTTTTCGGGTATAATAGGGGCTGTTGAGCCGTTACTACGCTCAGTTGAGTAAACTTGTTTGAATAAGGAGATGCTTCAGCCATGAAAAAAATACTCTTCCTACTCTCTCTCGTCGCGATTGCCGGTTGCATCGCATCCATTGCCCTTGCGGCAGAGCCTGTTTCAAAACTCGCAGGGGAAACGAAGTTTAAAGAGCAGTGCGCCGTGTGCCACCCGGATGGAGGAAACATCATCAACCCGAAGAAGACCCTTCTCACGAAAGACCGCGAGGCAAACGATATTAAGACCGAGGCCGATATCATAAAAAAGATGAGGAACCCGGGCCCCGGCATGACTAAATTCGATGAGAAAACCCTTTCAGACAAGGAAGCGCACACCATAGCAGAGTACATTCTAAAAACTTTTTAATAAGTCTTACGGAGGCCGATTCATGAAAGTCAAAGTCGTTACCCGCATACTTGAGGCGAACGACAGAATTGCCGAAGAGAACCGGAAACGGTTTAAGGATGCGGGACTCTATGTCGTGAACCTCATGGGCGCTCCGGGAGCGGGCAAGACAACGCTCCTTGAGCGGACCATCCGTGCGCTCAAACCCCGGCTGCGAATCGGCGTGATCGAAGGGGACATCGTCGGCACGGACGATGCCGAGCGCATCGGCGCCCTCGACGTTCCCGTGGTCCAGATCAACACCGGGGGGGCCTGCCATCTCGACGCGAACATGATCAGCGAAGTTTTGGACGAGTTCCCGCTCAAGGACCTGGACATGCTGATCATCGAGAACGTGGGGAACCTTGTCTGTCCCGCCGAGTTCAAGGTCGGCGAAGATATAAAGATGATGGTGCTCTCCGTTGCCGAGGGGCATGATAAGCCGCTCAAATATCCGCTCATGTTTCGCGAGTCGTCGGCCCTTGTTCTGAACAAGATCGACTTGTTGCCGTATATGAATACGGACATTCATAAAATGAGGAATGACTCGTTGGCGCTCAATCCGCAATTGAAAGTATTCGAGGTCTCCTGTGCAACCGGCGCGGGGATCGACGCATGGGCCACATGGTTGAGCGGGCTCAGATCGTAGTCAAAGGCATTGTACAGGGCGTCGGCTTCAGGCCCTTTGTCTACAATCTTGCCGCGTCACTCGGTCTTACCGGATACGTCACCAACACCAGCGGGGGCGTCTTCATCGATATCGAGGGGACCGTGCTCTCCGAATTCGTGCGGAGGCTGAAGGATGAAGCGCCGCCGCTCTCGCAGATCACCGAAATTTCCGTAAACGCGTTTCCTGTACACGGGTATGCTGATTTTAGCATCCGAAAGAGCACGGACCTACCCCAGAATTTGCCGTTTACCCTCATCTCTCCCGACGTCTCGATCTGCGATGACTGTTTGCGGGAAATGCTCGACCCAACGAACAGGCGCTATCTCTATCCGTTCATCAACTGCACGAATTGCGGCCCCCGGTACTCCATTACGAAGTCGGTTCCTTACGACAGGCCGAACACGACGATGGCGGCTTTTATCCAATGCCCGGATTGTCTCAGGGAATACCATGATCCCCGCGACCGAAGATTTCACGCTCAGCCGAATGCATGTCCCGCGTGCGGACCGCGGGTGGAGTTCAGCGTTCGGGGCTTGCACCCAGCGGTTACGAGTGGTGCCGCGAGTGCAGGGCGTTCGGAGTTCGGAGTTCAAGGAAAAGAAGCGATACAGGAAACGATCACGTTGTTAAAAAACGGCGGCATCGTGGCGATCAAGGGGATAGGCGGATTTCATATCGCCTGCGACGCATTGAACGGCGATGCGGTCAAACGATTGCGGGAACATAAAAGAAAGAGCAACAAGCCGTTTGCGGTCATGGCGCCGTCCGTGGATGCGGCCGAACAATTCTGTCATATTTCTCAAGCGGAAAAGGACCTTCTGCTTTCCATCAGAAGGCCTGTTGTTCTTTTGAAAAAAAAGGAATCATGCGAGCTCTCAGAAGCGGTATCTCCGAATAATCAGTTTGCAGGCGTTATGCTGCCGTACACCCCTTTGCACTATCTTTTATTTCAACAACCAATCGGAACTGTACGTGAAGTTTTGAAACCGTATTTTATTGCCTTGGTCATGACGAGCGGCAATCTTTCTGAAGAACCTATCGTGCATGAGAATGAGGCCGCCATCAAGAAGCTCAGCGGCATTGTGAATGGTTTTTTGTTTCATGACCGGGGCATCTTCATGCGGGTCGATGATTCGGTGGTAAGAGTTTGGAGTTCGGAGTTGGAAGTTGGGAGCAGTCAGAATGCAGTATCAACCGGGGCGCGGTCCTCTTCGCCCAACTCTGAACACCCTGCACTCGCGCTTCCACTCGTAACCGCTGGGCGCAAGCTACGAACTACTAACTCCGAACTGTCCTTCCTCCGTCGTTCCCGCGGCTACGCGCCCGATCCTATACTGTTCTCCAATGACGGCCCCGAAGTCCTGGGATGCGGGGCGGATCTGAAAAATACATTTACGCTGACGAAAGGAAAATTCGGCATAACAAGCCAGCACATCGGGGACATGGAAAATTATGAGTCCCTCCGGTTTTACGAGGAGACCCTTGCAAATTTAAAGGCCGTGTATCGCGCGGACCCTGTTGCGTTCGTGCACGATCTGCATCCGGGATATATGACGACGAAATGGGCGAAGGAGCAAGAGGCAGGAAATCAGGGTCAGGGGGCAAGGGTCAAGGGGCAAGGAGCAGAACAGCGTATCAAAACTTATGCAATTCAGCATCACTATGCCCACATTGGCTCGGTGATGGCGGAACAGGTGCTGGATCAAAAAGTCATAGGCGTGGCGTTTGACGGCACGGGGTATGGGATTGACGGCAACCTCTGGGGCGGGGAGTTTCTGATCGCCGATATTGAAGGGTTTGAACGGATTGGTCACTTTCGATATGTTGCTCTGCCCGGCGGCGAGGCAGCCATTCGTGAACCGTGGAAAATTGCGGTGAGCTTTATCATGGATGCTTACGCAGAAAAGGCATGGGGCCTGCTCGAAGCCGTGGGTTTTGTCAGAAGATACGGGCGAGGGGAGATTGAAAAACTTATGCAGGTCGCGCGGGCGAAAGAACTTTCCCCGCTGTCATCGGGCGCCGGCAGGTTGTTCGACGCGGTTTCCGCATTGCTCGGCATCTGCGACAGGAACACGTTTGAAGGCGAAGCAGCCATGGCCCTCGAAGCATGTACGCGCGAGAATATCGAGGATGAGTATCCGGTTGAATGGGTATTGGAAAAAGGGTATACTGTCGTGGATTTCAGACCCGCGATCATCGCCCTGATCAACGATATCACGCATGCGCTTCCTCGGGAAATCACGGCAACGAAGTTTCACAACACTGTGGCCATGGTCATTCAGGCCATGGTGCGGCGTTTGAGCAGCGCGTATGGTGTGCGGGACGTGGTTTTGAGCGGCGGGACGTTTCAGAACCAATACCTTCTGAGCAGGGCAATGCGGCTGCTTTCGTTCGACAACATGAATGTTTTTACGAACCAAAAAGTGCCGTGCAACGATGGCGGTATTTCCCTGGGCCAAGCGTATCTGGTGAGGGAAAGAATAAAAAAATGCGGACTATAGAATGAAACTCATGCTCGAAGAACTGCATCACCTGATGAAAACAATCAACCGGCCGCTCAAGCTCATGGAGGTCTGCGGCACCCACACGGTCGAAATATTCCGGCACGGCATACGGGACGTCATCCCGAAAAGCATCACGCTCCTCTCCGGTCCCGGCTGCCCGGTCTGCGTGACCGCGGTGCAGGATGTGGACGCGGCCATTGCTATCGCGAAAACGCCCGGCGTTATCCTCGCGACCTTTGGAGACATGATGCGCGTACCGGGCGGCAAGGAGTCAATGCTTGAGGCCCGGTCACAAGGCGCGGACATACGGGTGCTGTACTCTCCATTGGACGCGCTGAAACTTGCCCAGGAAGACCGGACGAAACAGGTCGTTTTCTTCGCAACGGGGTTCGAGACCACGTCGCCGCTTATTGCGGGCACCCTTGCGCATGCTGAACAGACAGGGACGGAAAACTTCACGATTTATGCCGCGTTCAAGCTCGTGCCTCCGGCGTTGAGAGCGCTGCTTGATTCTCCTGATGTTCAGGTGGACGGGTTTATCCTTCCCGGGCATGTCAGCACGATCATCGGGAAAAAACCGTACGAGTTCGTCGCAGCAGACTACCATATACCATCCGTCATTACCGGGTTCGAGGCCGCGGAGATCATCGAGGGTATTTTGATGATCGTACGTCAGATTGCCGACAAAAGGGCGAATATCGAGATCCAGTATAAGAATGTGGTTCGTGAAGAAGGCAATCCCCGGGCAGTAGCCTTGCTCGAAAAATATTTTGAGCCTTCCGATGCTTACTGGCGCGGCATCGGCATCATTCCTAAGAGCGGGCTCACACTGAAAAACGAGTATGCGTCCCGCGATGCAAACAAGAAGTTTCACCCGCCCGTGTCGGATGCGAAAGAGCCGGAACTCTGTTCCTGCGGCGATATCCTGCGTGGAGTGAAACTGCCGACTGAATGCCCGCTCTTTGGCTCTGGTTGTACTCCGGAAAACCCCGTTGGTCCCTGTATGGTGAGCACCGAGGGCAGCTGCGCGGCCTATTATAAATATGGGAGTTATCATGGATAGAATTCTTTTAGGCCACGGCAGCGGCGGCAAGCTTATGCATGATCTGATTCGCCGATATTTCAGTCCCGCCTTCGGCATCCAGGGCGCGGGTGACTCCGCCGTTGTGAGGGTGCCGTCTCAACGGCTTGCCTATACCACGGATTCTTACGTGGTCACGCCGCTGTTTTTCCCCGGCGGCAATATCGGAGATCTCGCGGTGAACGGCACCGTGAACGATCTGGCCGTATCCGGCGCGGAGCCGCTTTTTCTTTCAACCGGGTTTGTTATTGAAGAGGGCTTTCCTCTTTCCGATCTCAAGACCATCGTCGAGTCCATGGCCGCAGCCGCCGCGAATGCAGGCGTCAAGATCGTTGCGGGCGATACAAAGGTGGTGAACAAGGGAAAGGCGGATGGGATCTTTATCAATACCTCGGGCATCGGCGCGCTCTTCGATGGCAGGGAGATTTCCGCGTCAAAGATAAAGAAGGGCGACGCGATCATCGTCAGCAACGAGCTTGCCGCTCACGGCGTATCGATCATCGCCGAACGGAACGGGATTACGTTCGACCCGTTGATTATAAGCGATACCCGTCCGCTGAACAGCCTCGTTCGCGCGATGTACGAGGTCACCGGTGAGATCCATTTCATGCGGGATCCCACGAGAGGCGGCCTTGCAACAACGCTCAAAGAAGCGGCACTTGAATCCGGTCTGTGCATGCGCATTCGGGAACAGTCTCTGCCCATACCCCAGGGCGTGAAGGGCGCGTGCAGTCTCCTGGGTCTCGATCCGCTCTATGTAGCGAATGAGGGGGTTCTTATCGCGCTGGTTGATCATGGTGTTGCCGAAATGGTCGTGTCCGCAATGCAACGGCATGAGCACGGGCGCTTCGCAACAATCATCGGAGAAGTTGCTGAAGCTCCCGCAGGCATGGTTCTGGTAGAGACCTCTATCGGCGGCAACCGCATCATCGACATGCTCCAGGGAGAGCAACTCCCGAGGATCTGCTGAGAAAACACTGAATTTCAAGCACCAAAATCCAAATAAATACCCATTACCAAGTGTTGTGATTTATTGGGCAACTCGGTGCTCTGCCGTGTTTTGCATGCCTGATTGTTCTTGGACATACGCTTTGTTCGCACTCTCCCGGCAGCACTACCGCCTGCGGCTTGTGATGCTTTGAAATTGCTGTTGGACCGCTATTGATGGCGGCATGCTCGACGCACGGCTATCGCAGCCGAGATGCCCCGATGTTTGGAAAAATCAAATCACAAAAGCAACTATGCTTTTCCAGGACACTCTGCATCCCGCGAACAACGACCGACACCCTGGCATGTCTGCACGGCGCTGTGAAAGGCGGTGCAGAAAAAAAATAATTACGAGTTTCCTGGAGAGGTCATCACCCTGCATATGATCCTAACATTATTACCTTGTCGCAGCTCTGGGGCCGGCCTATAATATCTCATGCAACCAAGCATCCGAAAACAGGTTTTTTCTCTCGCCCTTCCGGTCGTGCTTTCAAGCCTGCTCCAGCGCTCCATCGGGATCATCGATATTTTTCTCGTGGGCGGCTTGGGCGCATCTTCCATTGCCGCGGTCGGCATTGCGCAGGTCATGGTGTTCGTGGGCATGAGCCTGTCTTGGGGCATCAATGTAGGCGTTACGGTGCAGGTTGCCCAATTGTGGGGAGCAGGGAGAAAAAGCGAAGCTGCTCAGGCAGCATACCAGGCCCTGTTGGTCGCTCTGACTGCGGTGCTGCTCATTATGTTCCTGGGACTTTCCTACGGCGGCAGTTTGGCCTCGCTCCTGGGCGCGAATAATGAAGTGCGTGGAATCCTGCTGGACTACACAACAATCCTTTTCTCTTTTATTGCTTTTTCAATTGCGATAAACGTGCTCGCCGGGATCATGCAAGGCACGGGTGATACGCGGACCCCGTTGTATGCGACCCTTATGATCAATGTGCTGCATGTTGTCGTGGCCTATCCGCTGATTTACGGATACATGGGGCTTCCGAAACTCGGGGTGCAAGGGGCGGCCATTGCTGTCGCAATTTCAGAATGCATAGGAGCGATCTTTCTCTTGATCCGGTCATTACATAAGCGTTACATCATCATCAACCCTGGTTTCGAGATGAAGTATACGACGATGATGTGCAAGCTGGGGTACCCAATTTTCATCGAACGATTGCTCCAGAATTTAGGTTCGCTTGCATTTGCCAAGGTAGTACTGCTCTACGGAACCGCGGTATATGCTGCGCACCAAGTCGGTCTTGCGGTTGAGTCATTCTCCTTTATGCCCGGGTACGGCATTGCGGTGGCTGCCGCAACCATGGTGGGCCAGAACCTGGGAGCAGGTAAGCCGGATCATGCGCGCCTCTCTGCGTATGAAGCGAACCGGCTTGCCGTGGTGCTGATGGCCGTAATGGGGCTGGTGTTTTTTTTCTTTCCCTACGCGTTGCTCCGCGCGTTTACCAGCGACCTTGAAGTGATTCGATATGGTATCATGTACATGAAGATTGTGGCCTTTGCTCAAATCCCGCTCGCAATCACCCTGGTGCTCGGCGGGTCGTTGCGCGGCGCGGGAGATACCGGTTTTATCATGTTCGCGACCATTGCAGGAATGTGGTGCGTGAGAATTCCGGTTGCTGCATTGCTTGCATTGGTATTCAGAGTCAAGATCCAGGTTGTCTGGTTGGTCATGCTCCTGGACTGGACCGTGCGCATGTCGCTTTTGCTCTGGAGATACCGGAAAGAGACATGGAAACGATTGGAACTATAAGCTTTGTGCGGCACGCAATTTCCAAACCTTTGGTTATTGTATTTGGGTGATTGTGGACTATATGATAGATATCATTTAGGATTTGGAACTTCTCCGAAGGAGGTAGTATGCCTGATATTCTGAGTATGATCGGGAAGGAAGTCGAGGTTTTTGCGAGCGGAATGAGCTATACCGGCACCTTAGTCGAGGTGTCGGATACGGAGGTGAATCTCAAGACCGCGCTCCAGTGGATTACATTGCCGGTATCGTCAGTGAGCGAGATAAAACTGAAAGAGGCCGCGCGAGTGAAATTGGAACAGTATGAGGACGGGGGGTAAGGAAATACGGTTCTCGATTCGCACGGCCGGAAAGCGTTACCGGGATTCTTGAGCAGGACCCGAGTCGGTGAGCATGGACTGCCGTTCCTCTATTATGTGCCATGATTTGCTCAAGGGGAGGGTGAAGGTGAAGGTGCTGCCCGCACCCGGTTTGCTCTTTGCCCAGATCATGCCGCCGTGATATTCCACTATCTGGCGGGAAATGGCGAGCCCGAGTCCGGTACCCTCGGTGTGCGCCGTCAGAATATCTCCGGAGCGGCGGAATTTTTCAAAAATAAGCTCCAGGTCTTGGCTCCGAATACCGACGCCGGAATCGGACACGGTCACGACGATTTGAGGTTTTGGCGTTTCTTCCTGATGAGCGGCAACCTCTATCGTGCCGCCCTGGGGAGTGAACTTGATGGAGTTTGACAAAATATTGGTGAGCACTTGAATAAGTCGGTCACGGTCACCATAGAAGATGGGCAGGGGATGCTGTATCCGAGTGGTGATCGTAAGGCTTTTGTTGTCCGCGAGAGACTGAATGCCGGTCACCGAAGTCTCGATAACGTCGTCGAGCGACAATTTTACGATATGCCAGCTCAATTTGCCGGCCTCGATCTTGGTGAGGTCAAGGACGTCGTTGATGAGCCTGGACAGCCGGTCGCTTTCATTGTTAATGATATGGAGCAATTTGCTTCTTTTTTCTCCCGCCATCTTCGGTTTTATGAGGATCAACTCGGCAAACGCCTTGATCGACGTGAGCGGCGTCCGCAGCTCGTGCGAAACGACCGAAATAAAATCTGACTTGAGCTGATCAATTTCCTTTAACTTTCTGTTTGCCGCTTCAAGCTCACGATTGGCTATAGCGAGGTTCTGGTTCGAGAGCTGGAGCCGCTCGTAGGCCCGGGTCAGGTTCTCTGTTTTCTCGGCGACCCGGAATTCCAGGTTCCGGTTCAAGTCCTCCATCTCTTCCCGGTTTTTATCGAGTTCCAGCGCCATTTTGTCAAAGCTCTGGGAGAGGACGCCGATCTCATCATTCGATATCAGGTTTGTCCGCGCCCGTAAATTTCCTTTCTCGAGTTCCCGGATTACGTTCACCATGTGTCCCAGCGGGTTGGAAATACTGGTAGCGAGCAGGATGCCGATACCCGCGGCGAGGAGGAGGGCTATGCTGGTGACGACGAAGATGAGGTTCGAGAGCTGCGACATCACGGGCTGGATCAGGGAAAGCGGCGTCAAACCGGCGCTGAGTTCGGTCCCGACTCGGTGGTAGACGAGCGCGCCGAGCGCAAACAACGGCGTTACCACGGTGGCGAGCAGGATGGAAACAAGACGCGTTCGGGTGTTGATTTGAATCACCTTTGACTCGTCCACATGCACGGTTTTCGTTTTTTCGGCAAGGATTTGGCGCACCGGATAGAGGAGCCGCTCGGTCAGGAAGAACGAAAAAATGGGATAGACGGAAAGACCTAATGCGGCGTAGACCCCCAGCCTGATGTTTTCGTTGAGCGGCAGTTTGGCCACCAGTCCCATATACAGGCAGTCGAACAAAACGACCATTTCGTATCTGACGAGGATAGTGATCGAGTGTACGAGGGGGAGGTTCAAGGTCCGTACACGGGCTGCTGCCATGATGTCGTCCGGCGGTGTGAGGCGACGCTCAAGGTAGAAGGAGAGCATTTCTATAGGCCGGCATTCCCACCGATCGATGAAATAGAACAGCGAGGCAAAGCCAATGGGGGCGAGGATCCACATAGTTACATTGACATAGTGAAAGAGGATGAGAGGCCGGAAATCCATGTTGTAGACGATATAGGGAATGAGGGTCGTGAAGATGATGGCGGTAATCACCAGTTCGCTGTATGCAATTTTTTTGGAAACATTCAACATGGCGGAACGCAGTCCTTAGGGGAACAGAAGTTTGACGGCGGATTTGCGCAGCGCTTCGACGTCGATGCCGAGGCCGGTGATGACCGAGGTCACGGCAATAAGAACATCCTTTGCCGTCCGGATGTCGTGCTTCTCGAGCGCGTCTCTCTGCGGGGCATTCAAATTCGGGATGCGGCTGAGGGGAACATCGTTTTTGGACGTGAACATGGCCACCAGCCTTGATTCCCCCTGGATGATCGGCAGAAACGTGTACTGTTTTATGTTCATCCTGCGGATGAGATCGTCCGCTTCGGCTTCGGTAAAAAACCCCGTATAATCCGTAAACAGCGTAGAAAGCAGGACGTCAACGGCATAGATCCCGACGTTGTTCGTAATGACCTGATTGAAGAAAACGCCGTACCGGGATATCCGGATCATCTCGCGCAGAAATTTTTCACGTTTATTGCTCGGCAAAAAATGGAATACGTTGATGGCGTATACCCAATCAAAGGCGTTGTCCTTGATTTCGCTTAGCTCGGTCACATTGCCCACGCGCAGCTCGATCTGATCCTGTAGCCCGGCCTCGGTGTTTTTTCGCTTGCCCAGTTCTATCGTGTGAGGGTTGATATCGATGCCGGTTGCGCTGGCGCCGGGACAGGTTTTCACGGTCTCCCGAAGCACGGAGCCGTCGCCGCAGCCGAGGTCAAGGATGGTATGTCCGGTGGAAAGGCCGGACCATTTAAAAAATTCCGCCGATGTCTGCGAAAGCTGCGACGCCACCCGCGGGATATAATCCCTGCTGATTTTGCCCTGGGTAATGCTGTCAAGGCCGACTCCCTTCTGGAAGGCATCCTTGGAATAAGTAAGCGCCTTGGTGAAGTAGCTCGCCATGTGGTGCAGGCCGAGGAGGTCGGGTACGGGCGTCCCTTTGCGCAACAACACCCCTTTGGTGGTCAATGTGTAGCCGTCGGCCGATTTGCTGAGATAGCCGGCTGCAAATCCAAAGCGTAGCCACCGCTCAACCTTGCTGATATCGTATCCCATCTGACCGGAAAGCTCCTGCGCGGTAATGGTTTTGTTGGTCGGTATCCAGTCGAAAAAACCGACCTCGATTCCCTGGATCGTGGTCAGCGCCGCGATTGCATGAGAAAGCGTGATTTTAAGTTCAGCGGCATATTTTTTGATTTCATTCGCGTCCATCAGACCTCCCGGCTATTTCCTTTGGGCCAACGCGCGGAGCACAAACAATCCGTAAGCGACCCATATCGAGACGAGGGTTCCCCACACATAGAAACTCAGTTTCTTCATTGCGGACTCATCGGACATCTTGTCCATTCGCCTGAGTTTGCTGTCCTGTTTTTTTGTCGTGGTATAGAAATCACCGATATGCGGATAACGCTCGGGGACGAGTTCATAGAGCCGGGCAACGGGAACCAAATCCTGCGGAAGCGAAAAGGGGAATAGGAAAGAGATGTCAATTTCAGGATTCTGTTTTAGAACGCGGAGCTTCTCGGGGTCGCTTTTCTCCAGTTCTTTTTCGTAGCAAGAGGCTACTTCGCTCCGCAAGGCCGATTGAAAAAGGTGAAAGGGCCTTTTTTTTTCAAATTTCGCGTTTATCAGACTGCTCTCATAATACGATATTGCTTGTCGGGATTCACCCAATTTGAGGTAACAGCGGCCTTCTAACGCGAGCGTGTTGGAAAGGCCGGATACACCGTTCGCGAGCGAATAGCCGAACGGATGCCCTCGTGCATCCAGCGTGCGAAAAATATCTTCGGCCTTCCGCAGTTCCGCAACGGCCTGTTCATAATTCCCCTGTTGGAACAAGGACAAACCGTCGTCATAAAACTGCTGGGCCATTCGCCTTTTTAATTTCGTCGTCATACGCGCTACGTCAAAATGTTTTTTATCTTGGTCAGAATCTCCATGGGGCTGAAGGGCTTAACGACGTATTCATCCGCTCCGACCTCTTTGCCTCGTTCCTGCTCGGCCACTTGGCCTTTCGCGGTGAGCATGATGATATAGGTTTTTTTCAGGTCAGGGTCGTTTTTTATGGTCCGGCAAACATCGTAGCCGTTGATCTCGGGCATCATGATGTCGAGCAGCAGGACGTCGGGCCGCACTTCTCTGACCTTCTTGAGCGCATCAGCGCCGTCTTTTGCCAGCCACAGCTTGTAACCTTCATCCTCAAGGAGGTAGCTGAGCGCTTCTCGAATATTTTCGTTATCGTCTGCTATGAGTATCTTTTTTTGTTCAGTCATAAGGTATGGCGAAGGGAGCAATATTTTATAGGAGCTTAAAAAAATAGTAGCTGTAAATTGACGTTTTGTCAAGCTCGTGTGACATTTTATTCATGAAAATGAATGCAATCGCGCCTGCTTTCCTGTATTATATGCCCATACCAGAAGACATCGTTATACGGCTGTCCTGTTTTCGGTGTGAGGGAGGGGTTTTCATGGATATCGGCGTGGATTTTCCCGCTGTTCTAAAAAAGACATTGAGTAACGGCGGTGAGTTTGCCGATATTTTCATAGAACGGAGTGCCCCGTTCACGATCGTATGCGAGGACAACCGGGTGGAAAAAGTCATTTCCGGCGTTGACCGAGGCGCCGGGGTACGGCTTGTCTTCGGCCAACGGACTGCCTATGCCTATACGAACGAGGTCACGACAGCGGCGTTGCTCGAACTTGCCGATGCGGTGAGACAGGCCGCCACGCAAGGCCGGCCTCATGCGCTCATCACGCTGAACAAGAAAAAACCTCGTGTCGATTTTCCTCTTCAAGAAGACCCGGAGCGGATGGAGGCTTCGCAAAAAGTCGAAATGGTGCTTCGAGCAAATAAGGCAGCACGCGCTTTCGACCATCGCATCAGGCAGGCGCTGGTGACCTACCGGGAGAACCGACAGCAGATGATCATCGCGAACTCGGACGGATTTGTCTCTGAAGATGAACGCATGTATCTTACCGCGCTTGTTCATGTCGTGGCGGCCCAGGGTGATATCGTCCAGACAGGGTACGAACCGATCGGTGGTATTGCCGGTATGGAGCTTTTCGATGCGCAGCCTCTCGAACAGGCGGCTGTGATAGCTGCTCGGCGCGCGGTGAGGATGCTCTCGGCAAGAAAAGCGCCGGCAGGAAGGATGCCGGTGGTGCTTTCGTCCGAGGCAGGCGGCACCATGATTCACGAGGCCGTGGGACACGGGCTCGAAGCGGACCTGGCGCAGTCCGGCCTGTCGGTGTATTCTCATCGTATGGGAGAAACAATAGCATCGCCGCTCATCACCGTAGTGGACGACGCTACGCTTCCCGGGAAACGCGGTTCGTTCCGATTTGACGATGAAGGTATTGATGCGGAACGCACGGTCCTGGTGGACAAGGGTATTCTGAAAACATTTCTGTATGACCGCTTGACTGCCCTGAAAGACAATGCGCGTTCCACGGGCAATGGCAGGCGAGAATCATATAAATGTCGGCCCATCCCGCGCATGACGAATACCATGATCGTTCCCGGCGAATCTGACCCATCGGAGATTTTGCGTTCTACACCTACAGGTCTTTTTGTCAAAAAGATGGGCGGGGGACAGGTGAATACCGTGAATGGTGATTTCGTGTTTGAAGTGAGCGAGGGATATCTTATCGAGAATGGGAGCATCGGCGAGCCGGTGCGCGGCGCTACGCTCACGGGCAATGGGCCACAGGTGCTTATGTCTATTGACCGGGTCGGTTCCGACCTCGGTTTCTCTATCGGCACCTGCGGTAAGGATGGGCAAGGTTCGCCGGTGAGCGATGCCCAGCCCACATTGAGAATACCGGAGATAACGGTTGGTGGAGTTGTGGCGTAATATTATTACTAAAAGGATGAAATATGAACATTCGTACTGCAATCATAACCCTGAGTGACAAAGGTGCGGCGGGTGAGCGCGAAGATGAGAGCGGGAAGGTCATTCGAGAAATGATCTCCACAATCAGTGCGTCAGCCATACATTATGAAATTCTTCCCGATGAGAAACAACGTATCGTAGAAACGCTTAAGAAGCTGGCTGATTCTTGCACCATAGACCTCATTCTCACCACCGGTGGAACAGGCGTAGCTCCCCGCGATGTAACGCCCGAGGCCACGCGGCTGGTGATCGACCGCGAACTGCCGGGCATGGCAGAGGCTATGCGGGCAGAGAGCCTCAAGAAAACTCCTCATGCGATGATATCACGCGCTGTTGCGGGAATCAGAAAGCAGACCCTGATTGTGAATCTACCGGGAAGTCCTAAGGCCGTACGCGAGAACCTCGCGGTCATCCTTCCCGCGTTGCCCCATGCAATAGAAAAGATCAAGGGCGATCCTTCCGAGTGCGCCATTCATAGCGACGACGGCCCGTTGACAACCTCGGAAAGATAGTATAGAATTCCGTCACATGCCGTTCAACTTGCGCGGCATGATCACTCGTTTCGGCAGAGGAGATTGAATGTTCTGTCCACGTTGCGGCAAGGAGATTGCCGAGGACCAGATGTTTTGTCAGCATTGCGGAGCAGGCCTAGCCGCACCCGATCCGGCCTCGACAACGGCCGTTGTCACACGGTCGAAGACGCCCTGGGAAGACCGTGCCGGCACAGGCTTTTTCACCGGATTCTTCAAGACCCTCAAGGAAGTTCTTTTTAATCCCGCTGAATTTTTCAAGAACATGCCCGTGACGGGCGGCTTGACTGATCCCTTGTTGTTTGCGCTGATCACGGGGATGCTGAGTCTGATGGCTTTTTATTTCTGGAAAATTTTGCTGCTCAATACGATGCAGGCTTTCATCCCGTCGGGCATGAAAGGCGCCGCGGGGCAGTATATGTTTCACGGCATGGGCGCGGCGGTTCTGGCCTTTATCATGCCTCTGCTGATCGTCATGGGGCTTTTTATCTCAGCAGGGCTGCTCCATCTGTTCCTCATGATGGTCAACGGCGCGCGCGCTGGTTTTGAGGCCACGTTCAGGGTGGTTGCCTACGGTTACAGCGCGAATCTCTGTATGATGATTCCGTTCTGCGGCGGTCTCATTGCGGGCATCTGGACCCTCGTGCTGACCATTATCGGACTCAAGGAGGCGCATGGAACCACTGGCGGCAAGGCTGTATTCGCTGTCTTCCTTCCCGTTATTGTTTGCTGCGGCCTGATTATGATTGCAATGGTCATGATCATGGGCGCGGCAGCAGTATCAATGAGCACGCTGATGCAAATGCAAAAGTGACGTGAGCGCCTGCATGCGACTTTTTACACAAAAGCGGGCCAAGGGCCAAATAGAATTCGGCATTATCTATGGGGGGATTGCGCTGCTTGTGCTGTGCGCGGCCCGCTTCCTGCCGGTTCTGGAATTTCTGCCGTCCTGCGCGTTCAAAGGTTTTACGGGAATGCCCTGTCCTGCCTGCGGTTCTACCCGTTCGATTGTGCATCTGGCTCACGGCGAGTTCTTCTCTTCCCTTGCCATGAATCCTCTGGCCTCGATAGGCAGTATCGGTATCGTCTTCTTTTTTCTCTACAGCGTTCTCACCCTGGCGTTCGATAAGCCGAGATTAGGCATTGGGCTTACGGAACGTGAGAAAAACGCTGTGCGGGTCGGGGTCGCCTTGCTCGTGCTGGCCAACTGGAGCTATCTCGTTTTTGTCCTCTGATCATCATCTCTGAGCCTATTTATCACATCAAAACAATAATAGTATTTACATTTTATAACCAGTATGTTAGTATTACTATCTTTTTAGATTATCGCGTATATCTGGGCAGTTATGTCAAGTAAAAATATAAGAAATTTCTGCATTATTGCGCATATTGATCACGGCAAGTCAACGCTCGCCGACAGGATCCTTGAATATACCGGAGCGCTTTCAGACCGGGAGATGGCAGCGGCAGGCAGCGACCAAGTGCTCGACGATATGGATCTCGAGCGCGAACGGGGCATAACGATCAAGGCCCATGCCGTGCGCCTTCAGTACAAGGCAACGGACGGACAAGACTACGTCTTGAACCTGATCGACACGCCGGGACACGTCGATTTTACCTACGAGGTTTCGCGCAGCATGGCTGCGTGCGAAGGAGCGCTGCTTGTGGTTGATGCCTCGCAGGGCGTTGAGGCGCAGACGCTCGCTAATGCCTATCTCGCTATCGACCACAACCTGGAGATAATCCCTGTCATTAACAAGATCGATCTGCCGAGCGCCAATGTTGAAGGGGTCAAGCACCAGATCGAGGACATCGTGGGGATCGATGCATCGGAAGCTATCCCGGCGAGCGCGAAAGAAGGAATAGGAACAAAAGAGATCCTTGATGCGGTGGTGAAGCGTATTCCCAGGCCGTCAGGCAATGCTGATGCGCCGCTGCGGGCGCTTCTCTTTGACTCGTGGTATGACGCGTACCAGGGCGTCGTCATCCTGGTCCGGGTGGTTGATGGGACCGTGCGCCCGAAACAGAAGATACAACTCTATTCGAACTCCGCTGTTTATGAAGTGCAGTCTGTCGGGGTTTTTACTCCCAAGATGCAGCCGAAAGCAGAACTGTCGCAGGGCGAGGTGGGGTGTATCATCGCCGGTATCAAACGGGTCTCTGACGCGAAAATAGGTGATACCGTCATGGATGCCGAGCGCCCGGCTGACAAGCCGCTTCCCGGGTACAAAGACGTTAAGCCCATGGTCTTCGCGGGCATTTATCCCGTGGATAGCGACAGTTATGCGGACCTGCGAGATGCTCTTGAAAAATTGCGATTGAATGACTCGTCGTTCACGTACGAGCCTGAAACGTCGCTTGCTCTCGGGTTCGGTTTTAGGTGCGGGTTCCTGGGCCTTCTGCACATGGACATCATCAAGGAGCGGCTTGAACGCGAGTTCAAACTCGACTTGATACCCACGGCGCCGACGGTGGTTTACCGGGTGACGAAGAACAACAACGAGATCGTGATGGTGGATAACCCGGCTAAGTTTCCCAATGTGCAGGAGATCCAGCGTATTGAAGAGCCGATGATCATCGCCTCGCTCATCACGCCTGAGCAGTATGTGGGGTCGCTCATTGCGTTGTGCCAGGAGCGCCGGGGCATCCAGCGGGAGATCACGTATATCACCAAGGACCGCGTGCGCATCAGCTACGATCTCCCTTTGAACGAGATCGTTATGGACTTCTATGACCGACTCAAGTCCCTGACCAAGGGATATGCTTCACTTGATTATGAACTGTCGGGTTATGTCGAATCCGACCTCGTAAAGCTCGACATGCTGATGAACGGCGAACCTGTGGATGCCTTGTCGCTCATCACGCACCGGGACAAGGCGGCTATCCGCGGCAGACAGCTCGCGGAAAAGCTCAAGGAAGTGATACCGCGGCAGCTCTATGAGGTGATCATCCAGGCAGCAATCGGGGCAAAAATCGTCTCCCGCGAGACGGTGCGGGCGCTCCGCAAGGACGTGACCGCGAAGTGCTACGGCGGCGACATCACTAGAAAACGCAAACTCCTCGAAAAACAGAAGGAAGGCAAGAAGCGGATGAAGCAGGTGGGCAGCGTGGAACTCCCGCAAGAGGCCTTTCTTGCAGTGCTCAAAGTCGGAGAGTGACGACAGAGAATAATTGCAAATTGCACTGCAAACTGCAAAGTGCAAAATTAAGCTGGAAAGTATCGATTGTAATTTCACGATACCGGTTTATTGCATGAACCAGTCACGGAGGTATGATGTCTGAAACGCAGTCGGATATGCATCAGAAAAAATCATTTTACAAAGAATGGATAGAGCCGTTTCTTATCGCGGCTGTCGTGGCCCTGTTCATCAGACAATTTGGGGTGGAAGCCTTCAAAATCCCGTCGGGGTCCATGAAGCCGACGCTTACGATCGGCGACCATCTCCTGGTGAACAAGTTTGTCTACGGACCGCGGATTCCGTTTACCGACACCAGGATATTCAACGGGAAAGAGCCGAAACGCGGCGAGATCATCGTGTTTAAGTTTCCGGAAGATGAGTCGAAGGATTTTATCAAGCGTGTCGTGGGTCTGCCGGGTGATAAAATCGAGATCAAGAACGGCAAGCTCTTTATCAATGACCAGCCGGTGCCTGTCGTCGAGACCGGAGAATATATTGACAAGGCACAGCGGTTCGACAAAGAGTACGACGTCAAGGCAAGGCTGCTGGAAGAACAGCTCGGGACCGTGAAACACGACATCCAATATCTCCACGATCAGAAGGGTTATAACTTCGGCCCCCGGCTTGTGCCGCAAGAATCGGTATTCGTTATGGGCGATAACCGGGACAACAGCCAGGACAGCCGTTTCTGGGGCTTTGTCAAATACAACAAGATTCTCGGCAGGGCGCTCATCATTTACTGGTCCTGGGATGGGGCGGACCGATGGATTCGGTGGGAGCGGATCGGAACCCTGCTCAATTAACGCTTACTGAAGGAGGACTCTATGAGTTCAGGTACCTTGAAAACATTGTTCGTGCTTGCTGTCTTATTTGTCGTGATTCATGTAGGATACAAACTGATACCCATGTATATGGATTATGAGCGCATGAAGGACGAAATGTCGATAAAAGCCAGCACGGCCCAGGTGTGGAAGGACGAAGAAATCCTATCCGGACTTGTTCAAAAAGCAAAGGAACTTGAACTGCCCCTTGGCCCTCAGAACTTCATTCTGAAAAGAGACGAAGAGCGGCATACCATGACCATCAGCACCGCATGGGATGTGGAGGTCCATTTCCTTTTTAATGTCTATGTACGGAACTACCACTTTTCCATTATTGCCGACGAAGATTATACGAAAGCGCGAAAGTAAAAAGCCGCGCCGGAATTGACAATTACGGCTTAGTAGTATACTATGAACACGAAGGAACAGGACGGTGCGACTTTGATACGCAGCATGACGGGATATGGCAGAGGTGAAGTGGGTGAAGCCGGCAGCCGCTTTGTTCTTGAAATTCGTTCGCTCAATAACCGGTATCTCGACATCCAGGTAAAAACCCCGCGAGGGCTCGCTTGCATGGAACCCCGGGTGAAAAAAACCGTGCAGGACCGCTTTTCCCGGGGCCGGTTCGATGTGTTTATCACACGCATTGAAGAGCACGGAAAGACCGGCAAGCTCATCGTGGATGAGGCGTTAGCCGGACAGTATGTCGATATCCTAAAAGATCTCAAGAAGCGCTTTGGGCTGGCCGGAGACGTGGACCTGTCCATGGTCGCCGGTCTTCAGGATATCATCAGAGCAACAGAAGTACAAGAGGACGTTGAAGCCCTGTGGCCGGCCCTTTCGGGAGCCTTGTCGCATGCCCTTGACCAGCTCGACCGGATGCGCTCTGAAGAGGGCGCTGTTCTGGTTCAGGACATTAGGGCGCGGCTCGATACTATCGGCCTTGCTATTCAGGCCATTCGTTTACAAACGCCCGCTACGGTCGAGAGCGCACGGAAACGGATGGCGGACACGCTCGGCAGGCTGTTGAACGAACAGCCGGACCCGGTGAGGCTGGCGCAGGAAATAGCGATACTCGCGGAACGCACGGACGTTACCGAGGAACTGACCCGTCTCGGGAGTCATCTGGGGCAATTCCATACCTTGTTGAACGAAGCAGCACACGAGGCGGTCGGCAGGAAACTCGACTTCCTGTTGCAGGAAATAGGACGCGAGGTGAATACCATCGCATCAAAAGCCATGGATGCGCGTATTTCACTGGATGTGGTGAACGTCAAGTCCGAACTCGAAAAGATCCGGGAACAAGTCCAGAACATCGAGTAAAGCATGGTGAACAATCTCGTCAATATCGGTTACGGCAACATGGTGATGGCATCGAAGGTCGTAGCGGTGCTTACGCCGGACTCGGCCCCTATGCGCCGGCTCAAGGATGAAGCGAAGGAGCAAAAGCGGCTGCTTGACGCCACCCAGGGAAGAAAAACCCGGGCCATCATCATTACCGAGAGCGATCATGTCATTCTCTCCGCGGTTCAGGTGGAAACCCTGATGCAGAGATTTTCAGGCCGGGGTGAATCGTGAAAAAAAGACAAGGACTGCTGCTGGTAGTATCCGCGCCGTCAGGCGCCGGCAAGACGAGCCTGTGCCGGGCCATTACCGATTCGCTCGAAAATCTCACCCATTCCATATCCTATGCCACCCGTAAACCGCGGCCCGGCGAGATCGACGGAAGGGACTATCATTTTGTAAGCCCGGAACGGTTTCAGGATATGATACGGGACGGTGATTTTGCGGAATGGGCGGAGGTCCACTCCAATCTGTACGGCACGTCCAGGCGCGTGCTCGACGATATGGTCGGAAAAGGCATCGACGTCATCCTCGATATCGATACCCAGGGCGCCAAGCAGATCAAGCAAAAATACAAAGACGCGATTTACGTCTTCATTATGCCGCCTTCGTTCGATGTTTTGGAGGAACGGCTTCGCAACCGCAACTCCGACAAGGAGGACGAGATCAAAAAGCGAATGCGCCGTGCGCATGAAGAGATCAGGGATTACACCATGTACGACTACCTTGTCGTGAACCACGATTTTGACCGGGCGCTGACTGAACTCCGCTCAATCGTAACGGCGGAGCGGTGCAGGACCCGGCTGGCGGACAGAACATGGATAGAAGCGATGTATTGAAACGACCAATTACTGGAGGAGAACCATGCAAAAAACAGCCATAGATCTGATTACCCTGCCGATCGAGATGTCCGAAAAAATATCCGATACGAAGTTCCGTCTCGTCCACATCGCGTCACAACGGGTGCGGCAGCTTTCCGCCGGAGCGCCGCCAGAGGTTTCCACGCGGTCCATAAAGGACACGACTATTTCTCTCGAAGAGGCGATTGCGGGCAAACTGAAAGTGCTCACTGGAGAAGAAGCCAAGCACGCAAAAGAGGAGTTCCGCAAACAGGAAGAGCGCGCGAAGATTGAAGAGCAGCTTTCCGCCAAGGAAGAGGAAATCCGCAAGGAACTCAGCGCCTATCTCTCCGAGTCGCAGGAGGAGGAAGGGGCTGAAGAGCCGGCTGGCGAGGACGTCGTCGGCGAGGAGCCGGCTTCGGAATCCGAAGATGCAGAGGCGACTGAGGAATAACGGGCATGGGTCCGCGTGACAACGTAAACGGGAAACGTATCCTGCTCGGCGTGACCGGCGGGATCGCCGTGTATAAAGCCATAGAACTTCTGCGCAGGTTGACGGAACGCGGCGCGGAAGTCCATGTCGTCATGACCAAAAACGCGGAGCGCTTTGTGCCCCGCCTGACGTTTGAGGTGCTATCCTGGCGACCGGTGCTCGTGGACGAATTCGAAGACTATAACAAAACCGCCATCGGGCACATCGAATTTACGGACAATCTGGACCTTTGCGTCATTGCGCCCGCTACGGCGAATGTCATCGGAAAAATCGCAGCCGGCATTGCCGACGATGCATTGACCTCCTCGCTCATGGCGCTCAATTGCCCGCTCCTCCTTGCGCCCGCCATGAACGAACGAATGTACCGCAATCCGATCCTCCAACGAAATATTCGTACCCTGAAGGAACTCGGGGTGAAGTTTATCGAGCCCGGCAGCGGCAGCCTTGCGTGCGGCGTGGTTGGGCAGGGGAGGCTTGCGGACATTGACCGCATTCTCGAAGGGGTATCCGCTTGTCTGACCTCACAAGACCTCGCGGGCCGGACCTTCCTCATTACGGCCGGGCCGACCCGGGAATATATCGACGCGGTCCGCTTCATCAGCAATCCCTCAACCGGCAAGATGGGGTATGCGCTTGCCGCGGCGGCCCGGGCTCGCGGAGCTGAAGTCATCCTCGTATCCGGGGCCACTCAGCTTGTCCCTCCGCAAGGCGTGAAGCTTATATCCGTGGTCAGCGCCCGTCAAATGCACGACGCCGTTATGGAGCATTGCAATCAGAGCCAGGTCGTCATCATGGCTGCCGCGGTTTCCGATTTCAGGCCTGTTCATACCTCGGACCGGAAACGAAAGAAAGACGAAGCCGAGACCACTCTGCAACTTGAGCGCACCGATGATATCCTGCTGAAACTCGGCAAGGCAGGAGGGGACCGTCTGCTCATAGGGTTCGCAGCGGAGACGGACGATGTCGAGCAGAACGCGCTCAAAAAGCTGAAAGAAAAAAATCTCGATTTGATCGTTGCCAACGACCTGCTCAAGGCTGGTTCCGGCTTCGGCGCAGATACTAATGCCGTGACAATCATCGATCGTGCCGGAAAAAGGACTGAGTGGCCCACCATGCCGAAGTCGGAAATAGCCGCGCAGATCATCAATGCCATCGTTGCACTCCTCAAATAGAACCCGTTCCTTTCCCTTCATAAGTAAACCACCCGGCATTCCCATTTTTTCATGTTGTTTCTTGACAAATAAAATTTGGCAACCTATAATAGCTCAACCAGTGTTTGATTTAGTCACGTTTACTTTTACCAGAAGGTGCTATGAATAACTTGGAGCTGTTACAGAATTCCCTGCTTTTTAAAGGCTGCAGCAGGGAAGGAATCGAGCTTCTCCTGGGAATGGTCCAGGAGCGTCAGATCAAGCAGAACGCCGCCATTTTTACCGAGCATATGCCGGCCGAAGCGCTTTGTATTGTGAAGAGCGGCACGGTCAGGATCACCATGATGGCGGGAGAGGGCGAGGAAATGGGGCTGCTGCTTCTCGGGCCGGGTGAATTCTTCGGCGAACTGGCATTGATCCAGGAAACGAGCAGGCTGGTGACTGCGCGGGCGGAAACCCCTGTTGAACTTCTGCTTCTGTCGAGAAAAGATTTCCAGGCATTTCTCGATCTCGATCCCCGGACCGGGGCCAGGATCATCACGACGATCGCAAAACTGCTCACGATGCGAGTTCAGGCTTATGAAGATAAGCTAAAAGAATTTCTCCATTCATGATCCTGGCCGGGATCGATATCGGCACGAATACCCTCCGCTTGCTCGTGGCCGAAATCGGCCCGGGTTCATTCCGCGAACTATACTCAGACAGAAGGATCACCCGACTGGGCCAGGACCTTGATCGAACGGGCTCGCTTTCCCCTGATGCCCGGAAACGCTCAATGGACGCTTTTGTCGGTTTTGCGGCAGAGATCCGTCGTCATCAGGCGACCTCTGTCGCTGCAGTAGGGACGAGCGCTCTCAGGAACGCACAAAATTCCACGGAATACCTCTCCGAAGTTAAAAAGAGAACCGGCCTCGCTGTCACCGTCATAACCGGTGAAGAAGAGGCGCGGCTCACCTTGCTGGGCGTTGCACGGGCGCTCTCAGACGTTCCCCAAAAGGACGGCCTGCCCGCGTCCGCATTCGTGATCGACATCGGCGGCGGAAGCACCGAACTCATCATGACAATGCCTGATCTCGCTCCCCGCAGCGCGAGCCTTCCCCTGGGCGCTGTGTATCTTACTGAACGGTTTATCAAACACGACCCTCCTTCCCCGGATGAAATTACACTTCTTCGGCGCGCAATCAAGGAATCATTTGTGCAGCACAGCGCGGGAATAACACCGGAGCCTGATGCCGTTTTTGTCGGCACTGCCGGGACCATCACGACGCTCGCTGCCATGGACCAGAGGCTTGCGCAGTACGATCCTGATGCGATCAATCGTTATACCATGACCAGAACGACCATCAATGAAATTGCCGCAAAGCTCTGCACGAGCACGCTTGCGCAACGAAGATCGTTTCCCGGACTCGAGCGAGGCCGTGAAGACATCATCCTTGCCGGCGCCGTGGTCACCCAGGAGATCATGGATTGGTTCGGATTTCAAACGATGCTTGTGAGCGATTGGGGTTTGCGGGAAGGGATCGTGTTGGATTTGTATGAGAAGATAACCGCCGGATCTGAATTGCCAAAACACCTGTAAATCTCAACAAAGCAACGTAAAACCGGGCCACCAATAGTGTGCGGCATATCATCAGATTTGGTATAATTTGCTTATCATCGTACGCGTGCGAGGTATGAAACAATGCTTAATGAAACGTCAATGAAGATCATCCAGATAACGGGTAGCCAACTCTCCAAGCCGGTCAGATTGATCGTATTCACCCAGGATACCGGCTGTAAGGCATGTCCGGACGTGGTTGAACTTGCGCAAGCCATCAAGGCCCGGATGGGCAAGATCGCCTTGGAAATCTACGACCTGGTAATGGACAGGGACAAAACAGAACAATACGGTATTATGGTTGCGCCCGCGCTCGTCGTGCAGGGAGGGGAGGGTCGGACGATCACGTTTTACGGCCTGATCGAGCATCTGTTTCTGGAAGTGCTTTTGAGCGCAATCCAAGCGGTATCGGAACAAAACGTATGGGCTTCTCATGAGATCCGGCGCTCACTCAGCCGCCTTGCCCACGATGTCAAGATACGGGTGTTCGTAAAAAGCGATTCCGAGCAATGCAGGTTTGTAGCGGAGACCGCCATCGGTTTGGCGCTCGCAAGCGATCATATCGATACCCATATTTTCATGGCAGGAGATTTCCCGGAACTTATCAGGAAATACAATATTACCACCCTACCGAAAACAATCTTCGGTGAAACGCTCCAGGTAGACGGCAATATGTTGGAGATCGAATTCCTCGAAATGATCTTCCAGGCGGAAGGGATCAAACCGGGACCGGATAGGCAATGCCTGGTATGCGGGAAAGCCTCATCAGACATCATCTGTTCCAATTGCAAAACCAGAATCCAGGCAGAGGCGCTGGATCACAAGCTCAAAGCCGAAAAGCAGAAACAGCCGGAATCCTGACGGCCTGAGAAGGACCCTCTGTCTTACCCATCGAGGAGGCACTATCATGAAACAGGCAATGTTCCAGGAGCAGAAGGAAGAGAAGAAGGTACAATGCAGCCTGTGCAACCATCACTGCCTTGTCTCGCCGGGAAAACGCGGCATCTGCGCGGTGCGGGAAAATAGAGACGGCATTCTCTACAGCCTCGTATACGATAAGGTGATCGCCCGGAACATCGACCCCATAGAAAAGAAACCGCTCTTCCATTTTCTGCCCGGCAGCCTGTCCTATTCCATTGCGACAGCGGGCTGCAATTTCCGGTGCAAACACTGCCAGAATGCGGACATCTCCCAGCTACCGGCGTCGCGCAGCGATATCCCGGGCCTCGCAATTACGCCGTCAGCCATTGTGGAAGCAACGCAAAAGTCCCGCTGCGCGAGTATATCCTACACCTACACAGAACCCACCATATACTTCGAACTGGCATACGACACTGCCCGTCTCGCGGCTGAAGCGGGCCTGAAGAACATCTTCGTCACGAATGGTTATATCACGCCCGAGGCGCTTCATGTCATCAAGCCGTATCTCCATGCAGCGAATATCGACCTCAAGGGCTTTACGGATGATTTCTACAAGAAAATCTGCGGCGCGCGGCTTCAGCCCGTGCTCGACTCGATAAAGCTCTATCGGGAACTGGGCATCTGGATCGAAATAACGACGCTGGTCATTCCAGGTCACAATGATTCCGACTCTGAACTCAGGGACATCGCGAAATTCATCAAATCCGTGGGCGAGGATATACCGTGGCACGTGTCCCGTTTTCACCCGACCTATAAGCTGATCGATCAACCGATTACTTCGGCCGAGACGCTTTCGCGCGCACGGGAAATAGGCTTGGAAACAGGGCTTCGCTACGTGTATGAAGGCAATCTCCCTGGACAGGGAGAACAGACGAACTGCTGGAGCTGTAAACAGACCCTTGTTGAGCGGTTTGGATTCAGCGTTCAGAAGAATATGATCAAAGAAGGGAAATGCGGATTCTGCGGAGCGAAGATTGAAGGAGTGTGGGTATAAAACAGGGTCAGGATGCAAGGACCCAGGTTGAAAAAGATGAGGGAGAAAAGCCTACATGCCGATGAAGTTCGAAACGTTTGAACACGAAGCGGATATCGGCATTCGAGGGTTTGGCAATAGTCTACAAGAAGCCTTTGAGAACGCCGCAATTGCGCTCTATTCCGTGATGGTGAAAATCGACGCTGTTAAACCGAACGAGAAGAGAACTCTTACCGTTACCGCGTCTGATAATGAGCTTCTTCTTATTGAATGGTTGAATGCGCTTCTGGCGATTTCCGATATCGAACGTATGGTCTTCTCGAAGTTTGAAGTAAAAATTACGGTAACGTCTTTAACAGGAGCAGCGTGGGGTGAGAAGCTTGATCATATCCGACACGAACCGCATGTTGAAGTGAAAGGCGCAACCTATCATATGCTGAAGGTTGCGAGGCACAACACAGGATACATTGCTCAATGCGTGGTGGATGTTTGAAATTCGGAATGCGGATTGCGGAATGAAAAGATTTTAAAGGCGAAGAAAAGATGGACCCAAAATCATTTCATAAACTAAATGACTACCTCTGGGAAATTCCTCAGCAGGGTGAGATGCGGGTACCAGGCAGGATATTCGCGAGCGAGAAGCTGATCCAGGAAATGGACGAGAAGGTGCGGGAGCAGGTGACGAACGTGGCCATGCTTCCGGGCATTCAGATCGCTTCTCTTGCCATGCCGGATGCGCACTGGGGCTACGGATTTCCCATTGGCGGCGTGGCTGCTTTTGATCCGGACGAAGGCGGGATCATCTCCATGGGCGGCGTAGGATTTGATATCTCCTGCGGCGTGCGCACCATGAAGACCGGCATGACCAGGGAAGAGGTCATGCCCAAACTCAAAATGCTTGTTGACCAACTGTTCAGCCGCGTGCCCGCGGGTGTCGGCTCTGAAGGGCTGATCAAACTTTCTTTGGCCCAGATCGACGAGATGCTGCTTGGCGGCGCGGTCTGGGCCATAAAAAAAGGGTATGGGGTCAAAGACGATCTTGAATATATCGAGGAGCATGGAAGAGTTGAAGGCGCGGACCCGGACAAAGTTTCCGACACGGCCAAGAAACGGCAATACCGTGAAATGGGCACTCTCGGTTCGGGCAATCATTATCTTGAAGTGCAGGTCGTAGACGACATTTACGATGAACAGGCAGCGCAGGCAATGGGTCTTAGAAAAGACGATGTGGTCATTTCCGTGCATTGCGGATCGCGCGGTCTGGGCCACCAGATCGGCACGGATTCTCTGAAGTCTCTTGCCTACACGCTCCAAAAATACCGCATCACCATCAAGGACCGGGAGTTGGCCTGCGCGCCGATCAATTCTCTTGAAGGACGGAACTATTTCGGCGCCATGAGCGCGGGCATCAACTGCGCGCTGGCAAACCGCCAGATCATCACGCATCTGGTGCGCGAGGTTTTTACTGAGGTGTATCCTGAAGCACGCATCAAGATGCTGTACGATATCAGCCACAATACGTGCAAAGTAGAGACGCATACAATAAACGGAAAAAAGAAAAGGCTGTATGTGCACCGCAAAGGCGCGACCCGAGCATTTGGGCCTGGTGAGATCGATCTCCCACTGGAGTACCAACACATAGGGCAGCCCGTGCTGATCGGCGGGACCATGGGCACCTCGTCGTATATACTCGTCGGAACCGAGAAGGGGATGCAGGTTGCTTTCGGTTCAGCCTGCCACGGCGCAGGCAGGGCCATGTCGCGCACGCAGGCGAAAAAGAGGTGGCACGGCAGAGAGGTCGTGCAGTCGCTCGAAGCGCAAGGCATTATCGTGCGGGGACATTCCTATTCCGGGATCGCCGAGGAAGCGCCGGAGTCGTACAAGGACGTGACAGAAGTCGTGGATGCCGCGCATCACGCGAGTCTTGCGCGAAAAGTCGCAAGGGTCAAGCCGATTGCTTGCGTGAAGGGTTGAAATAGACCGAAGAATATATACAAAAACGTATTACTATGGTATAGTTTATTACAGTTGAGTATATTGATCGTGTCACAGTCATAACGCAGGATAGAGGTCGATGGAATTCAACAAACTCGAAGTTCTTCAGAAAAAGATCCCCTTTGTACTTCTCCTCATTTATTCGGTACTGGTCTGCATGATCGTAGCCGCCGGTTACTATTTCTATCATATTCAAAAAATACGCATAACACAATCAGAATACCATGAACTTGCCGCAATCGCGGACCTAAAAGTCGATCAGATTGCTGACTGGCGCAGAGAGCGAAGGGTGGATGGAGAAGTCATTTTCAACAGCCCCATTCTTATCGATTATGTAGAGCACTATCTGCAGGCCCATGACGCGAACGGGTTCAGTTCAAAAATACTGCAACAGATGAAAGCTATAATGAAATATGGCGATTACGCAAATATTTATCTTCTGGACGTTGATGCAAAAGTGCGTCTTACGGTCAACGGGAAAAAAATGGAACCGGGAACAGTGGCTTTCTTGCAAGCTCAAGAGGCGATGCATAATAAAAAAGTAATTCTTTCAGATCTCCATTTGAATAAACCATCCGGCCCAATTCATATCGACATCATCGTTCCCTTGGTGTCCCTTCGCACGGGGATCTCTCGCGCAATAGGCGCTGTTGTCCTGCAAATCGATCCTGATCGTTATTTGTATCCGAGGATCAAATCCTGGCCCACGCCCAGCCCTTCGGGAGAAACACTGCTCGTGCGCCGCGAGGGAAAAGACATTGTCTATCTCAACGACCTGCGGCATAAAAAGAATACGGCCCTTACCTTGAAAATGTCCACGGAGGAACAGAATCTCCCAGCAGCTTTGGTTGTGCGAGGCTCTACGGGCATTGTTGACGGAATTGATTATCGCGGCATACCGGTGCTTGCCGCGGTGCGGCATATATCGGATTCGAATTGGTTCCTCATATCGAAAATCGATAAAAGCGAAGTGTTCGCACCAGTGCTGAAACAAGCGGTCTATATCGTAGTAATCTCCCTGCTCATGATCATTGCAATAGGCGCTATTACGGGCATCCTGTGGCAGCGGGAACGCATTTCCCAGTACAGCTTGCTGTATGCAAGCGAGAAGAAACGCCAGGAAGAGCATGCGCAGGCAAATGCGCTCATTTCCGCGGTCGAGGAACGGTATCGTCATCTGTTCGATAATATGCAGGAAGGCTTCGCGTATTGCAGGATGATATATAACGAAGACGGACCGCTTGACTTCATGTATATTTCCATTAACAGCGCTTTTGAAACGCTGACAGGACTGAAAAACGTCGTCGGGAGAAAGGTATCCGAAGTGATTCCCGGCATACGAGAGTCAGACCCCGGATTGTTCGAAATTTACGGCAGGGTTGCAAAGACCGGCAAGCCCGAGAGATTTGAGACGTATGTGCAGGCCCTGCAGATGTGGTTCTCGATCTCCGTCTATTGCCCTGAACCTGGGTGTTTTGTAGCCGTCTTTGATGTCATCACCGAGCGCAAACGCACGGAAGAAGCATTACATACGCTGTTGGACGACCTCAAGCGGTCGAACACGGAGTTGCAGGAGAGCGAGGCCCGGTATAAAAGTCTTTTTGATGAAAGCCTGGATTGCATTTTTCGGATAGACAACAATGGCGATATTGTCATGGTAAACCGGGCAGGCGCAGAAATGTTCGGTTTTCAATCGCCAGAAGAGGTGATTGGGACTCAGGCCGTGCGGCTATGGGCGGACGATGGGGAAAGAAAAAAATTTTTCGATATATTGGCGCGCGAAAAAGTGCTCAGGGGATATCCGGTCAAGGCAAAAAAGAGAACAGGAGGGATCATCCACCTGGAGGTATCGTGCCATCTCCTGAAGGGTGAGCAAGGGAATTACCTCGGCTTGGAAGGCATTCTCAGAGACATTACGGAACGAAAAATACTCGAAGAGCAATTACTCCAGTCACAGAAAATCGAGGCGGTCGGCACGCTGGCAGGAGGTGTTGCCCATGATTTCAACAACATTCTGACCGCCATCATCGGGTATACCCACGTCGTGCTGATGAAAATGAAACAGGACGATCCGCTCCATTACGAACTGCAGCAGGTCCTGGCGGCCGCGGACCGCGCTGCCTTGCTGACCCAGAGCCTGCTCGCGTTCAGCAGAAAGCAGATGGTCCATCTTGCTCCAATCGAGATCAACGATGTCCTTAAAAAATTCGGGTCTTTCCTTGTCAGACTTGTCAGGGAAGATATCGAAATCAGCACAACGACCAGTGACGAAAAACTGACGGTCCTGGCTGATAAGGGCCAGATCGAGCAGGCCTTGATGAACCTGGTGACGAACGCCCAGGACGCCATGCCGCATGGGGGCCGGCTGCTCATCGAGACCCGGCGTTGCAGTATTGATGATTCCTTTATTGCCGCCCATGGATACGGGAAGCCCGGAGCATATGTGCTTATTTCCGTTTCCGACACCGGTGGCGGAATGGATGAACAGACGAAACAGAAAATATTTGAACCGTTCTTTACGACCAAGGAGGTCGGCAAGGGCACGGGCCTGGGTCTTGCGTTAGTGTATGGAACGGTCAAGAAACACGATGGTTTTATCACCGTCTACAGTGAACCGAGAGAAGGCACCACGTTCAAGATATATCTTCCGCTGACGGACCAGCCTTTGGAAAAGATCGCAAGACCGTCTGCCTTTGAAACCGCGTATGCCGCAGGGGGCACGGAAACGATCCTGGTTGCCGAGGACGATGAGGCGCTCAGGACCATGGCCTTCAGCATCCTCACGAATGCCGGATACAATGTTATTGTTGCCGTGGACGGCCTGGAGGCGATTCAAAAATTTACCGAGCACAAGGACAGCATCCAACTCGCGCTCCTGGATGTCATTATGCCGAAAAAGAACGGTCATGATGTATTTAAAGAGATTGCGCCTCTATCTCCCGGTTTGAAGTTTATATTTATGAGCGGATACACGGAAAACGTCCTCGACAACATTGAAGTGCAGGGAAGACACGTTTCCTTTCTGCTAAAGCCGGTCTCGCCTGAAGAACTGTTAAGAAAAATGCGAAGCGTGTTGAACGACGGCAAAAAGATGCGCTGATGGATATGACCTTCATGCGGGGGTTAATATGACCCGTATCATAGAACTTCGACCGGACGTCTGATAGAATGGCCTCAACAATACACAAGGAGGCCGGATACTATGAAAAGAAATATTATCGAGATCGACGAAGAGAAATGCAATGGGTGCGGAGAATGCGTGACGAGCTGCGCGGAATCCGCGATCCAGATCATCAACGGAAAAGCCAGACTGGTAAAGGACATTTATTGCGACGGGCTCGGCGCATGCATCGGCACCTGCCCAACCGGAGCATTGACCATTATCCAACGTGAAGCAGCGGCGTTCGATGAGCACGCAGTCGAGCAGCGTGTAAAGACACTCAAACAGAAGACGGAATCGCCCTGCGGATGTCCGGGCTCCATGGTTGCCAATTTCGAACCGTGCGCTGTGCCTGTTGCCGGCGCGCCGATTGCAACAAACTCGGAACTTACCAACTGGCCGGTCCAATTGATGCTCGTTCCAATCAATGCGCCGTATTTCAATAATGCGGATCTTCTCATCGCGGCTGACTGCACGGCCTTTTCCCTGACAGGATTCCATAACGTATTTCTTAAGGGAAAAAAGCTGATCATCGCCTGTCCCAAGCTTGACAACGCAGCCCTCTACCTTGAGAAGTTGACCCAGATCTTCAGCGACAATGCGATCAAGAGCGTTTCGGTACTGCGCATGGAAGTGCCGTGCTGCGGCGGGCTTACGCATTTGGTGAAAGGGGCTGTAAAGAATTCAGGAAAGAACATCCCATACCAGGAAACGATCATCGGGATAAAAGGGGATGTGAAGAAATAGGCATGATGTACAGGCAGTATGGCAAACAACGTGCTACAATAGAAACAGAATACGCAGCGTGGCCAACATGACCATACATCCAGGGAGGTACATCATGCCAATACGTACAGCAGAAGCGCGTTGGGAAGGAAATTTGAAAAATGGCAAAGGCCGCGTAAAACTCGGGAGTGGTGTTTTTGAAGGCAGCTATTCCTTTGGGTCGCGATTCGAAAAAGCGCCGGGCACAAACCCCGAGGAACTGATCGGTGCAGCGCATGCGGGGTGCTTCAGCATGGCGCTTTCGATGATCCTGGGGCTGGCAGGGTTCACGCCGGACAGCATCCAGACCACGGCGCGGGTAACCATCGACAAAGTGGGCGACGGGTTCAAAATAACCACCATCGAGCTTGAGACTGAGGGTAGAGTTCCCGGCATTGATGAAAAGACCTTTAAAGAAAAGGCAGAAGCCGCCAAGAAAGGTTGCCCGGTGTCCATGGCGCTTACGGGTGTTGAGATCACCTTGAAGTCCAGGCTCGTGAAATGACGGCATGAAGAGCAATATTCAGGCAAACATCACATGAAGTGAGGCTCAAGCTGTTCTCTCTTGTTCAGCAAGGAACAGCTAGTCCATCTTTTCCATAGCAAGTATCCGTTTTCGTATCTCTTCCGGTATCGCGGTCTTCTTCCCCTCGCGGTAGTTGTACATCACGATCACGCCTTCACCCTCTGCCGCTATCTTCTGATGCTTGTGGCTGACGACCACGTACTTCATCGTGAACCGGTCTTCTGCGATGTCGGTAATCTTGGCGCCGACGGACACCGTGTCGGGGTAGGTTAGGGGGAGCCTGTATCTGCAGCTCGCGGAGCCTAGGATCGGGCCGATGCCGGTCTCGTCCTTATGTTTGTACAGTCCGAGCTTTTCGGCATACCGGATGCGGGCGCTCTCGAAATAACGAAAGTAGGCAACGTTGTTCACATGCTGGAACGAATCCATCTCGCCCCAGGCAATGGGAATCTCGATTACAACTGAATAGCCTTCTAAGAGGTTGTTAAGCATAGGCATGATTAATGTGGCCCTGGAGAGACATACTTATTTCGTTCGGGTGCAAAATCACCTTCAAGGAGCTCCACCTGTTTGAATTCCACACGGTCCTTGTCCTCCGCGAGAAACCCAATGTCAGTGATCGTAAAGAAATAGTTCATTGATGAACGAATGTCTACTTCGACAAACTGCGAGTGGGGCCTCCTTTCAAAGAATATGATATGCAATAATCCTGTATCCGCCACGTGTCGTACTAGCCCGAGCGTGTGATGGCCCTCAGAAAGACGGAACGTGGTGTACTCGCCGACCTCCAGTGCTGCAATGGTCACCCCGTCCAACGAAATGTAATGCGTCGGACCAGATCCAGTTAACTGACTTTTTCGGACAACGGTGATACTGGCAAATGGCCCGGTTACAGAGGGCACCTCCGATACGGGCAGTTCGCGCGGCAGAAGAATACACCCCGTAAGACCAAACAGTATCGCTATGCATAGAGTGCAGTGCCATAAATTTCTTGCCATTGTTGTGTCAGACCCCATCATGCCTAATAACGCGACGCTGAGGGGCGCGCGTTTTATTGCGACCCTCTCGAGCGTTATAGTTAGAACTTATTCTCTTGTTATTCCTCGGGAGAGGTTACTTCGTACAATTCATTGAATTCGATTTGATATAAGTCGTCACCGCGCCGTTTCACGCGATAAAAGGCCAAATTTCCTGTCCCAAAAATTAGTTTGGCATTATCTGGCAACCCATCAATGTGCCTTTTAAATTCCTTGACCGAAATGGCTTTATCTTTACTAGTCATATTTCCTCCGGATGAAAGGTATCAGGACATATTGTTATTTTATCACCCTGCGAATCTGTCTAATCGTTAGGCATAAAGGGTTCGGACAGCCACTCTAAACTTGAATCTGTCGCCGCAATATAAAAAGATGAATTCCAATCTTGCACGAAGAATAAATATGCGAAGGCATTTTTAGATTGAAGAGAAGGTAATTTTATTTTTGAAGTCAATTCCGCTGATCCCAACGGGCCGGCATCGATCCACAGCGTACCTGGCTTAGCATACTGATATGATGAATCCGGTGGATCGATGACAAAATATTCAAGCCCTGACAATTTGAGAAGGCATTTTCGGTATGCCGCCCGTTCAAATTCTGTCTTTCCTTCAGGGACGCCAACCAAGACATCAAGTGTTATGGTCGCTTCTCTCTTGACGTAGTCTATAGAGAAATTATGGATATGAGCATCATGAAAGCCATTCGGCAATGAGTGCTCTAGTTCAAATAATGTCATCGTACGCCCTTTATTCAGAAACTAACCAGTGATTATACAGTTATAGGACTGTAGCATAAATATGCTTGCCCGTCAACGCACTGGGAGGTTGATTTGGTATATCTCCTGAATTTTATTGTGCTTTGTGTCGGACTAATATGAGTTATTGAATATTAGCCCCAGAATGCCAACGCTCTACAGCCTCGGATGCTTCTTTTTGTAGTCCAACGGCCGCTCCTTCAACCCATCCGCTCCCCAAATCCCGAGCTTTTGCTCACGAGCAGCACGCTGCGCTTTCCTGAATCGTTCGACATATTTGCTGTTTGGCTGGATGGTGAAGAGCACTGCGTATCCGTCCTGGACCATCCGTTCGTTAAGCATTTCATTGTCCGAGGTCCAGAGATAGGCGAGGAGCCTGTCGTATTTGTCATACTTCACCACATCCGTCTCCACGAAAACAATCCAGTTCTCCTGTTTCAGAAGCTCGATCAAATGCTGCTTTGCTTTTCCACCCCAGGGCCGCTGTCCCATCTCAGGCGCGTCCAGGCCGATGAGCCGCGTGCGATATTCTTTGCCTTCCATCCGAATCGTGACCGTGTCGCCGTCATGCACCTTTACGACACGCGCTTCCTGCCCTTTTTGCGCAGCCAAAGACTGATCAATGACGAACGGGCTTAGAAAGCAGGCAACAAGTACGGCTATGCCAAAATATTTATTTTTACGACAAATCATTTCAGGTCTTTCAATAACCGCTGGTATTCCGGCGACTCAGTAAGCAATTTAACCGCGACAGCGCGCAGACGGTCGATTGTATCAGACGGGAGGCTGAAGGTCGTGGGCAGGTTATTGAAAAAATCCCGTTCCTTCGGGTCCTCGAGCGAATCAAAGCTGATCACCACGGGATAGAACTCTACCTCGGCCAGATCACCGTCGGGAAGTTTGGCGCGAGGACAGCTCGCTTTGAGAAGGTCTTCGCAATCTTTTCTTACCTGGATGTCTTTTTTCCATTGATTCAAGCTTTCTTTCAAAAGCCCGATGGTGTCGAAGGAATAATTATCCATGGGTACGGTGGCCACGGTCATGGCAACGTTCAGCAAGTTCGGCGCGGTCTCTTTTTTGTCCAGACTCGTATGCGGCTCGGTCTTCGCGTTGACCGCGATGACCACGATCTTTCGGATCTTGTTCTGGTTGACCATGCGAAGGACGCTCCAGGGGCTGTCGGTCGAGGTGGCAGAGTAGAGCGGACCGCGCAGACCGATGTTGTCGGCAATGCCTCCGTCGAGCAGATGGATGTACGGTCTGCCTGCGACATCCAAATAAGAACGCAGATGGATCGCCGTTGCATAGCGTCGCGTGGTAACGTCCCGGTCTGCAAAGGCATTGGCGACCCAGACTGGTTCCTGGTAGTTGCACGCGCCCGCGTAATTCTTGAGCGTGATCGGGCTCAGGAGTCCGGGAAACGCGGATGATGAGGCCACGGCACGGGCAATGGGGAAACTCGACAGGTTCGAGCAGAGGAGATCGAACTGGTCCTGGGTGAAATCAAACTGTGCGCCCAGGGTCATGTCCGTGGCATTGATGAGGATATAAGGCCTCCGTCCCATTTGCACCAGGTCCTTGAAGGTGTGGCGGTCGAAAATTTGTTTGTCGTAGTATTCGGCTGCCATGTCGATCCGGTCAAAGTACGGGGAGGCCAGACGCACCCAGTTGTACGGGTTGAACATCAGGTTCGTGAGCTCGCCCTGGATGTCCTTTTTCAGGAATCGCGATTCGAAGTCGCTGAAGATCCGGTCTCCGTAAAGTGAATAGTAAGCTGCTGTAAAGCTCCCGCCGGAGACCGAGGAGATCACATCCACTTCATCGAGCAAGCGCTTCTTTTTTCCTTCCCATACAATATCCGTTTTCTTGAGCTGCTCAAGCACGCCGTAGGAAAGGGCAGCGGCGCGGGTTCCGCCCCCGGAAAAGGCAAGGATGACAAAGAGGCTGTCGGTGTTGTCAAGCGTGCTCAGGTTCTGAAACCGGTACCCCTTATCTTTCTCATACTGGTCGAGCTTTGCATTCACCGGATAGTGTGCGCAACCCATGAAGGCCAGCACAAATACGAGGATCGCTAATTTATGATATTTTGACAAAGGTCACCTCCATGGGTTTTATCGGCGTCGTATCCTTGACCATTAAGGTCTGGGAGGACGGCTTATAATCCTGCGGGCCACCAAGACTGAATGTGTGCGTACCTTGCTCCAAACGGAGAATGTCACCGATAGTCCCGGATTCTACTCCGTCTACCAACACGGCTCTTGTTTCAGAATACCTCACGATAACGTGCTCCATAGTGCCCTCCTGTTTTTGCGTTGATACGTCGTATTGTTATTATTATAGTGGATTATTTTTTTAAGTGTCAATATTATTTAGTCCATCTTGCCGGAGCATTTTAAGCGTAAAAAGACGAATTACTTCGCAGGAAAATACGGATTCTCAAAAAAACGTTTCCCTGCTATAATGAGTCTGTACATTCCGCTGACTCAAGAGATAGGTAAAAATAGAGAGGAAACCAATCATGCCTGATAAGAAGCGGTCGCCTAAAATAATCATCATTGTAGCAGCCGTCGTTATTGTGCTGGCGATTGCAGCGAAACTCGTATTCTTCAATGGCGAGTTTTTGTACGCGGGGACCCTTGAGGCGACCAAGGTGGATTTGTCCGCGCGGCTCTTCTCCGCGATCAAAACAGTGAACGTCCAGGAAGGCGACCGTGTCACGGAGAAGCAGGAAGTGGCGGCCCTGTCCTGCGAGGACATTAAGGTTGCCGCTGAGTTGGCAAACGTGAACTTTCTGAGGGCCAGGGACTTGCTCCGGACCGGAAGCGCTACTCAAGATACGATGGACCAGGTCAAAAATAAGAAGCAGGATGCGGACGTACGCCTGGCCTGGTGCTCCATTCAATCGCCGATCCAGGGCACGGTCTTGAGCCGTTATCACGAACCCGGCGAATGGGTGAATCCCGGGACCAAGTTGCTGACGCTTGCGAACATTCGCGATATCTGGACCTATATTTACGTTCCCCAGCCGGAGGTCTCGAAGCTGAAAGTCGGGATGAAACTCAAGGGATATCTGCCGGAACTGAATCGTCGCGAGTTCGAGGGTACGATCATCAAGATCAACGACGAAGCCGAGTTTACGCCGAAGAACGTGCAGACGCAGGCCGAGCGCGAGCGACTCGTGTTCGGCGTGAAAGTAAGCTTTCTCGGCTCGAACGAACAGGAGATCCTCAAGCCGGGAATGACCATTGAAGTGAAATTGCCCCGGGACTAATCCTTATGAAGTCAATGCCTGTCTCTATTTCCGTTCAGGGAATTCGAAAACTGTTCAACGCAAATGTCGCGCTTGATAGCGTGTCGCTTGATTTCTCGTCAGGATTGATGCATGGGGTTATCGGCCCCGAGGGAGCGGGGAAGACCACGCTTATGCGCATCATCCTCGGCCTGATGAAACCCACGGACGGAAGCTTGGAGTTTCAGCGCGACAACGCGCGCGTGGATTTCGAAGAGATCCGGCCGGGCGTCGCGTATATGCCGCAGCAGCAAAGCCTCTACCCGGACCTCTCCATTAGTGAACATCTGGATTTTTTTAAAGCGCTTTATGGAATCCCCGATCAACTCTATCGAACAAAACGCGAGGAGCTGCTCCAGATCACGCGGCTGGGAGAGTTTGTCTACCGTCCCGCGGGACAGTTGTCCGGCGGCATGTACAAAAAGCTCGGCCTGATGTGCGCGCTGTTGCGGTCTCCGGAAGTCATGCTGCTGGACGAACCCACGAACGGCGTGGACCCCATCAGCAGGCGCGAATTCTGGGAGTTGTTGTACCGGCTTCTGGACCAGAAGATCCTGATTGTGGTTACCACCGCGTATCTTGACGAAGCAGAGCGGTGCGGCAAGGTCCATCTTCTGGAGAAAGGGAAGCTTGTGGCCGAAGGGGAGCCGCGCGCGATCCTGGAACGAGAAGGAGTGGGGAGTTTTGACGAACTTTTCCTCAGGCGAGACACCCATGAATGAGATCACGGTGGACGTCCGTAACCTTTCGGTGAGGTTCGGAGACTTTACGGCCGTGGACCGGGTCTCCTTCTCGGTGCGCCGTGGAGAGACCTTCGGATTTCTGGGCGCGAACGGCGCCGGGAAAACCACCACGATCCGCGTGTTGTGCGGTTTGCTGCATCCGACCGAGGGGCAGGTGCGCGTGGTCGGGGTGGGTTTCGAAGACGGAGAACGCGCGATCAAGTCCAAAGTAGGCTACATGTCCCAGAAGTTCACCCTCTACAATGATTTGACCGTGGATGAAAATTTAAGTTTCATCGCGAGCCTGCGCAAACTCGACCCCGCGGTGTATGCGCAACGCCGCACGGAATTATTCGACTTTATCTCTTTTGGCCGGCCTCTCAACACCCCTGTGCACGATCTGCCGGGAGGGACCAAGCAGCAAGTGTCGCTCGTTGCCGCGCTCCTGCACGATCCGGACATCATCTTTCTGGATGAACCAACAGCCGGCGTTGCCCCTGCTTCGCGCAGCCGCTTCTGGGCAATGATCCGGAAGCTTGCCGCGATCGGCAAGACGGTCTTTGTCACGACCCATTATATGGATGAGGCGGAGCAATGCGATCGTATCGCCCTGATGCGGGAAGGAAAGATCATCGCCCTGGATACGCCCGAAGGCCTGAAACGAAACGCCTTTCCGATGCCGATGCTGGAGTTCGATCCCAAAGAGCCTTTGAGCTTCGCGGAGGTCTCCGCAATGGCGCAGCATGACGTGTTTTCGTTTTTCGAGCCCTACGGCCTCAGGTTTCACGCGTCGATCAAGAGCGAGGAAGCATGGGAACGGGCCAGGCCGCAATTCGAGGATACCTTTATCATCAAACGGATCACGCCGTCGCTTGAGGACGTTTTTATCCACAAGGTGGAGGGCCAGGCCGTATGAATCCCTTTGTCTGGCAACGGGCCGCCGCGATATCCCGAAAAGAGGTATTCCACATCATACGCGACCCGTTTACCCTGGCGGCCGCGCTTGTCCTGCCGGTTTTCATGGTGCTCATCTTCGGCGTTGCCATTGAATTCAACGTGAAGAAGGTCGCCCTTGTTGTGAGCGACGCGGACCAGACGCAAAGCTCCCGGAGATTGCTCGATACGTTCGGGAGTTCGGGATATTTTCTGCTCCAGCATGCGGGCTCGCCCAATGATGCCATCGAGGACGTGACTGCGGAGCGGGCCCGGGCCGCATTGATCATCCCGCCGCGCTTCGAGAAGGACCTGTATGCGGGCAGGGGAGCGCAGGCGCAGATCCTGGTGGACGGATCAGACAACTCCACGGTTGGCCCGGTGCTCGGATATGTGGGCAGCATTCAAACCATTGCCTCGCGCAGGATCGGCAATTTCAATTCTCCGAACACCTATGAACTTCGGACGCGATTTTTATTCAATCCTGAACTGAACAGCCGCTGGTTCGTAATTCCGGGAATCACGGTCGTTATCATGGCCATTCTCTCGATTCTGCTGACTGCGCTTACCGTCGCGCGAGAATGGGAAAATGGGTCCATGGAGCTGCTTTTGTCCACGCCCGTGCAGCCGCTTGAGATCATCGTGGGCAAGGTGGCGCCCTATGGCGCGCTCGGGCTGATAGCGGTGACCTTCGTGTATATCATTGCCCGGACAGTGTTCGGCGTTCCGTTCGTAGGCAACCTGGCGGTCTTCGGCTTAGGGTGTTTGCTTTTCCTGGTGACGTATCTGGCGCTGGGGCTTCTGATCTCGGTTGTGACGCGCAAGCAGGTGGTGGCAATGCAATTCGCCATGATGTTGGGCATGCTCCCGACCCAGTTGCTTTCCGGCTTTATTTTCCCGGTAGAAAGCATGCCTGCTTTTTTCCAATATTTTACCATGCTCCTGCCCGCGCGCTGGTTCATGCGGATTGCACGGGACACGTTCCTGAAGGGCTCAAGTTTGCTTGATCTCGGCGGAGCCTTTCTGGCGCTCTTGATCTTCTGCGGAATGATGATTTTCGTTGCCACGCGCCGTTTCAAGAGGGATCTGGAACCATGAATAGAACGTTGATCGGATTCATCAAAAAAGAGCTGACGCAGACGCTTCGTGACAAGAGGATGCGGGTGCTCCTGTTCGTGATGCCGGTCATCCAGCTTACGCTCTTCGGCGTGGCTATTTCGACTGAAGTGAAAAATATCCGTCTTGCCGCGGTGTTCGATTCCAAGGACACGGTCGTGCGCCATATCTATGAAAGAAGCATCAACGGTTCATGGTTTATACCCGCCAGGGGAAGCGGGCAGGACCCCTATAAGCTGGTTGAAGCCGACGAAGCCGATGCGGTGCTGGTGCCGCCTCCCGGGGGATTCACACGCTCGCTCGGGCGCGGAGATGCCCAATTACAGCTTCTCGTGAACGCCACGAACGTGCTCCAGGCGCAGGCGATCGAGGGTTATCTTAAAAATATCATTCAACAGACGCTCCAGGACGACCTGAACATGAGTCAGGCCGCTCCACCTATCCGGATCAGTACCCGGGTGCTGTTCAATCCCGCTCTGGAAACGTCCATTTTCATGGTCCCGGGCACCCTGTGCATGATCATGATCATCACGACGATGGTGATGGCCAATATTGCAATCGTTCGGGAGAAGGAAATGGGGACCTTCGAGATGCTCATCTCGGCGCCGGTCTCGCGGTCTGAAGTAATCTATGGAAAAACGGTCCCGTACGTGATTCTCGGAATGTCCAATTTTCCGTTGGTACTGGCCGTGGCCGTATTCATCTTCCATGTCCCGATGCGTGGTTCCTTGCCCGTCATATTCATTGCGGCCTTTGCCTTTGTCTGCACTGCCGTGGCCTTGGGAACGTTGATTTCCACCTACTGCAAGAATCAACAACAAGCGTCCCTCGCCGGATTTCTTTTCATGTTTCCCATGATCATGTTTTCGGGGCTCATGTTTCCCATCGAAAATATACCGGACGCGATTCGCTGGATTTCCTATCTCGACCCGCTTATGCACTACATGGGCCTTCTTAGAAACATTATGCTGAAAGGCGGGGAAACGAGCTACGTGGTGACTCACATCTCTATTCTCGCCCTTATGGCTGTGATCACGGTGATCGCCAGCTTCAGGCGGTTCCATACCACGCTTGAGTAGACGTAGGGGAGGAGTGCGTTTCAGAAAAAGGCTAGAGGTATTTGTGCCGGATATGCGCGCTTCCGTGCTCCGGCTTATTCATCCTTCTTATAATACTGCGGATATATTTTTACGGCGCAATCCGGGCAGATGCCGTGCGAAAATTCCGCGTCGGAACGATTGCCGACATAAATTTCTATTTGTTCCCAATACCCTTCGTCGTTCCGTATCTTTTTGCAGGATGCGCAGATCGGCAGCAGCCCCTTCAAAGTCTTTATCTCTCGTAAACTACTTTCCACCTGTTCCTTGAGCTTTTGCCGCTCGATTGAATGGCGTATGGTACGGACCAGCAGGTTGCCGTCCACGAGTCCTTTGATGAGATAGTCCTGCGCGCCGTTTTGGACCGCTTGAAGCGCGCGTTCTTCGTCATCGAAACCGCTCAATACGATGACCGGCACCTGGGGGTGACGGGAGTAAATTTCAGTAAAGGTTGCAAGGCCTTGGCTGTCCGGAAGTCCCAGGTCAAGGAGAACCACGTCGAATTGCTTTTGCGCGAGAAACCGGAGCGCCGAAGACAGTCTGTCCGCCCGTTCCGTGTCGATCGTAACACTGTCCGGTTGCGACAAGATATCACAAACAAATTCCATATCGCCAGAATCGTCTTCGATAATCAATAGTTTTATGTGTTGCGGAACAGGCATGGCAATTGTGCTCCTTCCTGATCCGCGGTTTTTCGTATCCATGGTTATTCCTCTCCGGGGAGCATCGGTAGGGTGAAGTAAAAGACGCTCCCGTTGCCGGGTTGCGATTCGACCCAGATGCGGCCTCCGTGTTTCTCTATGATCTTTTTGCAGATGGCAAGGCCTATCCCGGTCCCCGGATACTCCTCCCGCGTGTGGAGCCTCTGGAACATCTCGAAGATCCGGTCGAAGAACCGGGGTTCGATCCCGATGCCGTTGTCGCTCACCGAGAAGACCCATTCCTTCCCATTCTGTTTTGCAAAAACTGAGACCCGTGGTTTTCCGTCGCGGTGGAACTTGGTCCCATTGTTGATAAGGTTCTGGAAGACCCTGCCCAGCTCGGATTCGTTCGCCATAACTATCGGCAGGGGGCCGTAGGACACCGCGTCGTCGGCAAGCCCTTCGTGCATGCCCGGCAGCAACTGTTTGAGCAGTTCATTGCAGTCAATCCGCGCAAACGGCTTGGTCCCTCTCCCCACCCGGGAATAGGTCAGAAGGTCGTTGATCAGGGTGTGCATCCGCTGCGCTCCGTCCAGGACGTAGTTGATATACCGGTCTGCCTCGGCGTCCAGTTTTCCTTTGTAGCGTTCCGCGAGCAAATCGGTAAAGCCCGATACTTTGCGCAAAGGCTCCTGCAGGTCGTGGGAAGCCACATACGCGAACTGCTCCAGTTCCTTGTTGGAGCGTTCCAGATCGGCCAACGCCTGTTTGAGATTGTCTTCGTTTTCCTTGCGCTGGCTGAAATCGCGGACAACGGCCAGCACGACAGTGTCGTTTTTTATCTGCAAAGGTCCGAGAGCGATGTCCACGGGGAACTCGATTCCATTCTTTTTTCTGCCGTACAGCTCAAGCCCGGTCCCCATGTGACGGACGCGGAGTTCGGACATGTATTCCCTGCGATTCTTCAGATGCTTTTCCCTGAAGCGTTGCGGCACGAGGATGTCATGGTCCGCGTTCAGCAGCTCTTCCCGGGTATAGCCGAACAGTCTTTCCGTCTGCTTATTGACCTGAATAATCCGGCCTTCACGGTTGACCACAACGATTGCATCGGGCGCAAATTCGAAAAGCCCTTCGAACATCGCCTTGGTCTGGGCGAGTTCCTCCTCGTACTTCTTCTTGTCCTGTTCTATTTTCTCGAGCTCATTAATGCGCCTGCGCAGATCTATCAGGTCATTGATAAGCTGTTCTTTTGATATATCTTCAGGGAATTCCAAATTGCGAGCTCCTTTTTAGCACAATGATTTCTATCTTTAAGCATATTGTACCACCTTCAGTCCTTTAATAGTTTATTTAATTAGGATGAAAACGGTATAGATTGTTCTGCCTAATGTATAATCATTCTCTCATGCGCGGCAACCTGAATATGCTATACTTCACTATATTGTTATTTGCCGATAATGCAAGGTGCTACAATTTAATGCGGAGGGTTTTGTTGCATGGATAAATGGAAATGTACGGTTTGCGATTGGATTTATGATCCAGCAATAGGGGACCCCGACGGAGACATTGCGCCGGGCACTCCTTTTGAACAGATCCCCGACACTTGGGTGTGTCCTGTTTGCGGGGCAAATAAGGACGCTTTTGAAAAGATCTGAATTGTTGCTATGAGGGAATCGACGCTTGTCCTGTTTCAACGATACGTGGCGTGAGGTCTCTGTTATGACGCGCCTTGAGGTGCTTTATGGAATTTCAGGTACCCAAGTCACTAAAGCACGAGCATGAAGTGCTGCTTCTCGAATTGGTCGAGGCAACCATGGAGCCGGGCGCAGTGGGCGAGGCGGCAAAAGAAGTATCAAAGGTGCTGTATCCCCATTTTATAAAAGAGGAAGAATACGCAATGCCGCCGCTCGGCATCCTGTGCATGAATGCGGAGGGGAAACCTTTCCCGAAGATGGAACGGATCATTGCCATGGCCGCTCGATTGAAGGCCGAGCTCAGCCAGATGCATGAAGAACACAAGAAGATCGTTACCTTACTCCATGCGTTGAGCTATGCCGCTACCAAGGCAAACAAACCCCGGTACGCTCGTTTTTACGAGAAATTCGTTCTGCACGTTCAGGTGGAAGAAGAGGTCCTGTATCCCGCCGCGATCATGATCGGTGAATATCTGAAAACCAAACTCGTGTAACCGGCCTCTCGCTTAAGGGCCGAAGAAAGAGCTTTAGCTTTATGGAGAATGTAGCAGTCATTGGAGCAAGTCCTAAAACGGACCGCTACTCGAATCAATGCATGAGATCGCTTCAGGAGCACGGGCATAATCCGATTCCCGTGGCCTTGGCAAGAAAAGAAATTTTGGGAAGGGCAGTCTATCCGAACCTGGCTTCAATCCCCTGTGGAATCGATACGATTACTCTGTATGTCAGGCCGTCACTCCAGACTTCTGTGCTTGACGAAGCCGTCCGCATAAAGCCGAACCGTATTATCTTTAATCCCGGAACGGAGAACCCCGGCGAATACCAGCGTTTGAGAAATGCGGGCATTGAGGTGGTTGAAGCCTGCACGTTGGTCATGCTTTCGACGAATCAGTTCTGAAAATCCATGATGCTTCATGCGAATGCTGAAACCAGCCCTTCGTCCTTAGGTTGTAGACAGGGTATTCATTTTTTTTAAATGAAGAGCGTAAAAACGTATGGACTCTTTCCTGCTTTATACGTCAATAGCAATTCTGTGCTTCTGGATTGTATTCGGCATAGACCTCATGATCGGGAACCGCTCTATAAATTATTTGAACGATGTCCGGCCTTCTGGACACTTACCCGCACCTAAATTATCCGTCATTATTCCCGCTCGAAATGAAGAGAGGCGTATCCAGGATGCCTTGCAGTCCGTCCTCAATCAAGATTATCAGAACGTAGAGTTTATCATCATTAACGACCGCTCAACTGACCGGACCGGTGACATTCTTGCCCGGATGCAATCGGTTGATTCTCGATTGCGTATTGAGCACCTTACGACGCTTCCGAAAGGCTGGTTGGGAAAGAACTATGCCTTATATTCCGGAGCACGGAAGGCGACAGGCGAGCTCTTGCTGTTCATGGATGCGGACGTAGTTCTCCAGCCGTCCGCGATCAGCAAGGCGGTCTTCTACTTACTCAAGAACCGGCTCGACCACCTTACGATCGGTCCCGACATAAAAATGCCGGGGCGTCTCTTGGGGATGTTTTCTCTGGCGTTTTTGATTTTTCTGTCCTTATACGCCCGGCCGTGGAAAGCGAAGGACATCACGAGTAAAAGGTACATCGGCATCGGCGGGTTCAATCTTCTCCGAACGGAGGTCTATAATGCGGTAGGCACGCATCAAGCCATTGCGATGCGTCCGGATGATGATCTAAAACTCGGGAAGCTGGTAAAAAAACAGAAGTACAGGCAGGAACTATTATGGGGCAAGGATATGCTGTGCGTGGAGTGGTATTCTTCCGTGCGCGAACTGATTGACGGACTTATGAAAAACATGTTTGCCGCCGTCGAATACAGCGTCGTGGCCGTGATTGCCGCGTCGATAGCGCAATTTGCATTCAACGTCTGGCCGTTGCTCGGCATATTTTTCACGAGCGGCATCCAACGCCTGATCAATCTCATTATCTTTTTGGCAATACTGATCCTGTGTTGGGACAGCGCGCGGTTTTACAGCCTGAAACGGTGGTACGGCATCGGGTTCCCGCTTTGTTCACTCCTTTTTATCTACATCTTATGGAGATCAATGCTCTTGGCTATAATTAACAACGGGATCAATTGGCGCGGCACTCATTATTCTTTGGCTGAGTTGAAAGCGAACAAGGTTTAACGGCCTCTCCGCTTTTTTCATTTTCAGCCGGCCATTTTCGTCTTGCTATTTGACCAATTTTATAATACTCTTTTATGAGGATACAGGCGGATAGTAGAGTGCTCATTAACGCGATGGAGAAATGCATGAAGAAAAGAATTCCTTATATTGCAGTGTTGTTTTTCTCACTATTATTTCTGTTCGCGCATTCTTCCTATGCTATTTATGAATGGGTCGACGAAAAAGGCGTGACCCACTTTACCGACTACCCGAAACCGAGCAAGGAACGAGAGAAAGAACCGGAGGATGAAAAGCAAGAAAATATCTCTCCGAGCGGCCAGGCCGGAGCAACTGCTCCTGTTCGCCAGGACCAAGAGGTAAAACGTCCGATAGTTGCTCCGAGTATTACACAGCCCGATGCCCAGCAAAAAACTATTCCGGCAGCTCAGTCACCAACGAGCACCCAGGTTCAGAAACCCGTGGAGGCTGCGCCCCGGATGCCCGCGCAACCGGTTACTAAAGGCACTCTCACAATTCCGCTACCGATTGTTCTGCCGCAGCCATCGGTGACGCCGCTAACAGGGCAAGGTATCGCGCGGTCTGAGATGCGCGCTCCTTTGTCACAGCACGACAAGGAGGCAGCCGCCTTAGCCGCAGTTTTGATGACCAAGTTTATGCCGACTTTTCTTTTTGTGATTATCGGGTTTTATCTGTATTACTGTTTATGTATTTATCTTATTGCGAAAAAACTGGATGTGCCCGCTGCCTGGACCGCGTGGTTCCCGATTCTACAGATATGGGCTTTTTTCCGCTCAGCCGGTAAGTCCCTCTGGTGGTTTCTGCTGCTCCTCGTCCCGTTTGTGGGCCTGATTGTCTTCGTCTACCTCTGGATGTGCATCTTGGAAAACCTCGGGAAAAATAAATGGCTCGGTCTTCTCATGTTGGTCCCCATCATTAATATGGTGTTTTTAGGCGTGCTCGCGTTTTCAAGCAAAGAAGCCTGAGTCGTTCTTAAAGAGGCATGCGGCAAAGAGTTTTTGAGTACGCCTGCCGATGCAAGGAGGAAAAGTATGACACCGAAACTTTTTCTGAGCATTCTCCTGTTAAGCGCAGTGATTGCGACAGCCACGCTCTTTGTTTCGACGACCATTTACTTCAGTCTTGGCAAAAGCGTTGACATTAAGATCGAAGATGCCGCGAAATTAGATGCAATGAGTTATAAGGAAGCAATGGACTATAGAGCAAAGCATACGATACAGGTGGACTTTCTTGAGACGTTACGGAGACGGATTGTATCTACGAGAGGCATCTATTCGTTTCTTGGTTTATTTGTGCCTATTTTTTTAACATCATTACTTTCAGCCAATGAAGCCGTGAAACTAGGCCGGCGTACGCCGGATCAGTCGGATCGAGACACCTCGTGGATCAAACGGGTCTAACGTGGAGTTCAGCGCGTTTTTTTAAGACCATGATGCTCTATAAAAGCAAGACAATTTACCGGAAATATGCCGGAGGGGCGTAAATGCATAGTGTGAACGCCGATGAGAAGAATAAACAGTATCTCCTCGTCGTGGATTCCAACTTCAACGACCGTCTCTCTACGTGCATGCTGCTTCTGCGATTCGGCCGGAACATCTTTACCGCGAACACCGTGGAGGAGGCGCTCGAATTCATGGACGCGGCGCTGCCTGTTGCCGTTGTCATTGACGCGGATATGATGGGACTCGCGCTTCTGTCTCGCATCAAGAATGACCCGCGCTTTCCGGATGTCCCGCTTATCTTTCTCTCCGCGTCACACGACACGGCAATGGAAGACCGGGCCCGAAAAGGCGAATGTGCCGCGTATCTCAGGAAGCCGCTGAATGTGGAGGAGTTCTACCGGGTCGTACAGCAGGTCATAGAAAAAGGCCCGCGCCGGAAGATCAGAATAGATACAAACGTTGCGGCAACGATCGAAGATGGGCGCGGTCGAAGTAAGGGATATGTTACGAATCTATCGGAAGATGGTTTGTTTTTTCGGTCTATTGAACTCAGACCAATACAAACACGGGTGTCCGTTGGTTTTGAGATTAAAAGCCGCGCGATTACGCTCGAGGCGGTCGTTCATCATATCACTACCTTCGAGGAGGGGCCGCTCAAGGAGCCCGGTATGGGGCTGAAGTTCGTGAAGATCACCTCTGAGGACAGGGGACTGATCAAGGCTTATATCCTCGAAAAGGTCACGGAAGGCATGGATCGACGAGGTCCTTCATGAGCAAGAAGCCTGAGGCGTGGTCAACATACATGGGTATTCTTTGCAATTTATTGCAGAACTGAAAATACCTATTTATTCCGTTGCGCTTTATCTACAATTATGATATTTATTGAGTTGAGCAATAATTCCCCTATCGCATTTTGTACCGGAGACGGCTGACATGAAATTTCCCCAAGACGCTCATTTAATGTATGTGGTATTTCAGCTTATGGATCGTGGGCTCACCGCGGATACAATAGATCGGGCCATGAAAAAAATGGTCGGCGCTGATTGGACGGAGGTCCATGTCTCTACCTGGCATAAAAGACTGCAGGCCGACGGATCTTTTATTGAAGCTGGCGCGGATGTTTTTGTCGATGACCTGGCAGCGTTGATCCACGGCAGGACCAAACTCGACGATATATATTATCTTGACTACCTGTTATAGCATCTCCCCGGTCTCTCTTTCCCTGTACGTACCGAGGTAATTACCTTAAGGTCACTATCATTCGTTATCGACGTCTTCCTATTGCTGCACGTTGACGGGAAGGGCAGCGCTTATCAAGAGAAAAATGAAAGAGTTTCTGCGACAGACTCAAAAGGAGCATGCTATGCACGCGGTTTTCACCATGAAGGGCATCGGAGAACTGTTGGAGGTTTATGCGGACAAGATAAGGATCACTCCAAATGGCATAATCGGCTTTTTTACCAAGCGAATCACCGGAATAAAGACGATTCCGTACCACTCAATCAGCGATGTCTGGCTCAAGACGTCCGGGCTGACGAGCGGTTACCTTAAGATGATCGTTTCCCTCCACGAAACATTTGAAGAACTTACCTTTGTGTTTCTGGGTCAAAATGCCGTGGCCGGGCAGATCAAGGATTATATCGAGAAGAGAACGCTTGATTTGGGCAGCCCGAAAAGAGTGCTTGAAGGCATCCCGCTTGCAAAAGAGTTGAAGAGGTTGCTTGCATTAAAACGACAGGGAGTTCTCTCAGATGAAGAGTTTAAAAGAGCAAAGAAACGTTTATTCGAAAAATAATAGTGGTAGTAATATTTGCCAGTTTCTTGTTACGATTTGTATCGACTCATGATCCGTTATGCTACTTTTAGTAATTTGTTATTGGATATACAGCTATTCACGGGATGTTTTGTCGGCTGAAAGAATTATATTATTCAGAAAACTATTAAAATATTAGTAGCCATTTATTCCTCATTTTAACGTACGGTATAATCGTTTTACCACAAATACTATAGTGTATCTGCTCGCATCGATATAATTAATGCATTGATTTTGTGGCGCAATGATCTGAATAGAGCAATTTTATATTGCATATTAGTGCTTTCTTTTTTATATCTTCCCTGGATTCGAAAGCGATACCATTCATCACTGTGCAACACTTCCGACTAGTATCCTGATTAATACAAATGCCATCTATGATTCATACTGCAACATGAATAGAATTGGCAATTGTATTGCAAGATATAATATTATAAAAGAAAATTATAGCAAGGTAAGGAAATTGCCCACATTTTAAGGAGAAATTTTTCGATGATCAATGGCATTGAAGGGACACGGCTTGATGAAAAGAACAGAAACACATGGACGAGCTATGTAAAAGTAATTAAAACATTTTCAGGAGAAAAGTGTGCAACAAAGGACTTACTCGTCATTCTTGAAAAGTTGTACCAGGCTAAGACGACCGATCATCTCGTAAGGAGAGCCCGACGTGAGTGAGACCATCCAGCCTCCCGAACCCATAGAGCATGATGACGGTAAAAAACCCGGCAGACTGTGGAGAGGGCCGCTTCTCTCGCAACAGTATCATCCTACCTCCATCCAAATCATGCTTCATCATTCAATTTGCGTTTATTTATATTCCGCATATTACCATAACAAAAATTTGATTCAAAAATCTCCGTTAATTCCTGCTAGAATTAGAAAGAGTATAGACCTGAACGTTGATTTCGTGCCCTTTACAGGGCTATGTCCAATCCCCGAATAAAAAGGAGGAACGATCAATGAACGGAACCAGTGCGGTCGCAGCCAGTGTCGACGTTGGGAAAGTGCCGGCAAAGGCATGGGTAGTCACCTTTGCCGGAACGGCCATCAATTTATGTCTGGGAATTCTGTATGCATGGAGCGTATGGGCAAAGGCCCTGATCAATGTAAAAGAGGCGGGAAAACCCATGGTTGGGATCAACGAGGGATGGATCTACCTCACGAATGCGGAGGCAGCCACTCCGTTTTCTATTTGCGTGGTTGTTTTTGCAATCTTTATGATTGCGGGGGGGCGGATCCAGGATAAGTTCGGTCCCAAGGTCGGAGCTACCCTTGGAGGGCTTTGCCTTGCGGCAGGATGTATCCTCGCCGGTTTGATGAAGAGTTATACCGGGTTGATTGTCGGTTTCGGCGTCCTCGGCGGTATCGGCATGGGGATAGGCTATGCGGCCCCGACCCCGGCTGCGTTGAAATGGTTCGGTCCCCATAAACGCGGGTTGATTGCCGGACTGGTTGTCGGCGGATACGGTGGAGCGGCGCTCTATATCGCGCCATTGGGACAAACGCTGATCGACCACTACGGTATTTCAGGGAGTTTTATCGGCCTGGGAATTTTATTCGCGGTTGTCGTTGTTATTGCCGGACAACTCCTTGCATGGCCGCCGACCGGATATGTGCCGCCCGGCGCGCCTAAGCCGACTGACGCCGCAGCGGCAGCCACGGCAAAAAAACAGACAACCTATAATTGGACCGCCGGAGAAATGTGGAAGACCTGGCAGTTTTATGCGCTGGTTGTTCTCTTCATCGCCACGACGCAGTCCGGACTGATGATCATCGCGAATGCAGCCGGGATCCTGGCCTCTGCGGCAAAAGAGGTCCCCACGCTCGCGGCAAATGCCTGGATCCTTGTCTCGTTCGGAGGTTTTGTCAATGCCTTCGGGCGGGTAGGCACCGGTGTGTATTCCGACAAAATCGGGCGGTCGAATGCATATACCGTTAACTGTATCGTATCTGCCATCTGTCTCATTGCGCTGCCTTCCATCATCGCCGCAAAGAGTATTTTCTTCCTGTTCCTGGCAATAGGCATTGCATACTGGCAGTATGGCGGCGGGCTTGCGCTCTTGCCGGCGTTCACGGCGGATTTTTTCGGATCAAAGAACCTCGGCTTCAATTACGGCCTCGTCTTTATCGGGTGGGGACTCGGGTTCTTTATGGCGAGACTGGCCGGTACCATTAAAGATATTACCGGCAAGCTTGACTATGCATTCTATCTTTCCGCGGCAGTGCTGATCATTGCGGTTGTCCTCGTCAGGCTGACCCAGCGACCCAGCCCGCCTGCAGGAGCAATGGAGTCTGGAAAAGTTTAAACGCTTCTGGGTTTTGCAGGGGAGTGCTTGAAAATTATTGGCCGAATAGCTATACTATTCATTACATGACAAGAGGAGGAGCAGCCGATGAGCGAGTTAAAAAAGGGAGAAAGCCTTGCGACATCAGAAGCCGAAATTGCCGTGCATTGGGGTGAAGAACAGTACTTTCATGCTTCTACGCAGTTCATAGCTCAGGCAAATATGACCGACGAGTCGATCTATGAGCGGTTCAGCCTCAAGAATTTTCCGAACTGTTTCAAAGAGTACGCTGATCTTCTGACCTGGTACAAATATTGGGACAATATACTCGACACCAGCGACGCCCCGTGCTACAAGTGGTTCAAGGGCGGGTTGATCAATGCGAGCTACAACTGTGTTGACCGGCATTTGCCGCTTTACAAGAACAAGACCGCAATCCATTTCGTTCCGGAGCTTGAGACCGATAAGGTCGAGCATATCACGTACCAGGAGTTGTACGTACGGGTGAACGAATTTGCTGCGGTCCTTCAGGACTTGGGTCTGAAGGCAGGAGACAGGGTAACGCTCCATATGCCGATGGTGGGTGAGCTTGCCGTTACGATGCTCGCCTGCGCACGGCTCGGCATTATCCATTCCCAGGTTTTCGGCGGTTTCAGCGGAAAGGCATGCGCGGACAGGATCGTGGACTCGGGGAGCGACATCCTGATAACTATGGATGCGTATTTCCGGGCCGGGCATATCATCGATCACAAGGAAAAGGCAGATATTGCCGTTGCGGACGCGGCAAAAGAGGGCAGGAAAGTAAAGAAGGTCCTGGTATGGCAGCGCTATCCCGGCAAATATTCCGCGAAGACCCCGATGGTCGAGGGTCGCGATTTCTTCGTGAACGATCTGCTGAAGAAATTCTACGGCGCCAGGATAGAACCGGTGCAGATGCCCGCCGAAGCCCCGCTCTTCCTGATGTATACCAGCGGCACGACCGGAAAGCCCAAAGGATGCCAGCACAGCACGGGCGGCTATCTCGCGTACGTCGCCGGCACCTCAAAGTATGTCCAGGACATACATCCGACGGATGTCTATTGGTGCATGGCTGATATCGGATGGATCACGGGCCATTCCTACATCGTCTATGGACCTCTGGCGCTTGCCGCATCCAGTGTCATCTTCGAAGGCATTCCAACCTATCCGAATGCCGGCAGGGCTTGGAAGATCGCACAAGATCTGGATGTGAACATCTTCCATACCGCGCCTACCACCATCAGAGGTCTCAGAAAGGTCGGCCCTGACGAGCCGAAGAAGTATAACTATCACTTCAAGCACATGACCACGGTGGGTGAACCGATCGAGCCGGAGGTCTGGAAATGGTATTATTACGAAGTCGGCAAGGGCGAGGCGGCCATTGTCGATACGTGGTGGCAGACGGAAAACGGCGGTTTTCTCTGCAGTACGCTGCCTGCCATTAAGCCGATGAAGCCCGGCAGCGCGGGTCCCGGCATGCCCGGCATTCATCCGATCATCTATGATAATGACGGGGTCGTAATACCGGCGGGGTCCGGGAAAGCAGGGAACATCTGCATACAAAACCCGTGGCCCGGAATGTTCCAGACGATATGGGGAGACCGTGATCGCTTCGTGAAGACGTATTTCGAACGGTACTGCAAGAACCCGAAGAGCAAAGATTGGCGCGATTGGCCGTACCTTGCCGGTGACGCCGCGGTGCAAGCAGCCGACGGATATTACCGTATCCTCGGAAGAATCGACGATGTCATCAATGTTTCCGGACACAGACTGGGAACAAAAGAACTGGAGTCCGCGGCGCTCACCGTTCCGGAAGTCGCGGAGGCCGCTGTGGTCCCGGTGAAACATGAAGTGAAGGGGAAGGAACCCGATCTGTATATTGCCTTGAAGCCCGGGTTCCAGCCGAGCGAGGCGCTCGCCAAGAAAATCTCAGCTGCCATCGTCACGGAAATCGGAGCGATTGCAAGACCGAGGAAAGTCTGGATCGTGCCTGATATGCCGAAGACCCGTTCGGGGAAGATCATGCGCAGAGTGCTTGCCGCCATTTCCAACGGCACCGATGTGGGTGATGTTATGACGCTGGCTAACCCTGAAATCGTCGAGATGATTACGACGATGGTGCAGGGAGATGAAAACAAAGAATAGTTCTGAGGAAGACGAGTAACCTTAGGAAAGTTCGGAAGCGCACGAAGGGGGTTGGAGAGGTATTTCCAACCCCCTTCTTTAGCACTCAGCATTCGCTGCAAAACATGACGCGGCGACTGTTGTTTCTCGCCAAGACACATGATGCAGAGGGGCGCCGGAGTAGTTACAAACTTGATATATACGAGATCGGAATGAAAAAGACGGGATTTCTTTACGACGAACGTTTTCTGCTCCATCGCACGGGACCGGAACATCCGGAGTCTCCTGAACGGCTTCTCGCAATTTACCGGGGAGTAGAAGAGGCGGGGCTTCTTCCGAAATTGACCCTGCTGAAGGCGCGTTTCGCCCGGCAGGAATGGGTCGAGGCCGTCCATAACATCAAGCTCATTATGCGTTTTGAAGAGGCGTGTCTTTTGGGGCTGGACGAGCTTGACCATCCCGACAATAAGATAAGCATGGAGTCCTATGAAACCGCTATGCTGGCGGTCGGAGGTATTATCGATACCGTGAACCTCGTGATGGAGGGCAAACTCGATAATGCCTTCTGCGCGGTGAGGCCCCCGGGACATCATGCGGAAGTCAACAGGGCCATGGGTTTTTGTTTTTTTAATAATGTGGCCATTGCAGCGAGATATCTGCAGCGCGAACGGGGGATTCAGCGGATCGGCATTGTCGATTTTGATGTGCATCACGGGAACGGCACCCAGGCTATTTTTGAAGACGACCCGTCGGTGCTTTTTTACTCCATCCACGAGCATCCGTCCTTTGCCTATCCCGGCACCGGCAGAGAATTCGAGAAGGGATCGGGGCCGGGTTATGGACTCACGATCAACTCACCCATGTTGCCGGGCCAGGGAGACAACGAGTATAAAGAAATGATGAAAAAAGATCTCTTTCCCGCTTTGGACGAGTTTAAACCCGAGGTGATTCTCGTATCCGCCGGCTTTGACGCCCACGTTGACGATGATATGTCGGATATAAAACTGTCTACGGAAAGCTTTTCGTGGATTATGGAACATATTGTCGGTATGGCCGACAAGTATGCAAAGGGGCGGGTCATTTCCGTTCTTGAAGGGGGATATGCGCTCAACCGCCTCCCTGAGTTGGCAAAAAATCATCTTGAGATATTGCTCGGGAACGAGTCCCGGTAGGGACAGCGCGCCGGCGATCCGCTGGCGCCGGGCCTGTACCGGGGAAGGAGGCATATGTTTATTGATAAGTCGATGACGAAAACGGTTATTACGATTCGTCCGGAGGCGGGTTTAGCCGAAGCGCGGGATGCGATGGAAAAGAACCAAATCAGGCATCTCCCCGTGGTAAAGCAGGATAACACGCTGGTCGGCATCATCACCGACCGCGATATCAGGAGCGCGATGCCGTCCGTGTTTTCTTCCAATCAGGATTACATGAAAGCACGGGAGCGAGTCTATCAACTGAAGGTAGAAGATGTCATGACTAAAAATCCGATCACGATCTCTCCGATGAACACGCTTGAGGATGCGCTGCTCATGATGCATACGATGCGGAAGGGAGCCTTTCCCGTCGTTGACCAGCAAGGGAAATTAAAAGGCATCATCTCTACGCGCGATTTGATTCGCGCTTTTATCAATGTGCTGGCGATTGAACAGCCCGGCACGCTCCTGTGTCTTGTGGTGGAAGACAAAGTGGGACAAATGAAACGAATTGTGGATGCCATTACCGAAGAGGGAATATCCTTCGGGAGCATCCTTGTGTCCAGACATTGGGACGAGGGGAAGCGGGCAGTTTTCCCCTACCTGTTGACGAACAATGTCGTCAAGATAAAAAGAAAACTGGAACAGATGGGGTATACGTTACTCAACCCCATGGAATGGTCTCTTGATCAGCTGCCGAAGAGTTGAAGGGCGTTCGGATTATTCATGGATGTGTTGAGGGATGTAGTGTATAATAGATACATGAATTCTGAAGGACTCGTTTATGGGTATTAAAAATTTAGAATATTTTTTTAATCCCAAAAGGATCGCAGTCATCGGGGCGAATGAGAATCCCAAGACGATAGGATATTCTGTTTTCTCGAATCTGCTCGGCAAGGGCTACAAAGGAGCGGTCTATCCCGTCAACAGTCGCGTAGAATCCGTTCAGGCCATCGAGGCTTACCGCACAATAGCCGATATCCGACATGATGTGGACCTTGCCATTTTGGCCGATACCTGCAATGGCTTGCTCGAACAGCTTGAAGAGTGCGGCCAAAAAGGTGTGAAAGGCGTCATCATTTTATGTCCCGATTTCCATTATCGGACAGCTGATCCTCAACAGATGGAAGTAAGTATCAGAAGCATTGCCAAAAAATACGGATTCAGAGTCCTTGGTCCGAATTCCCTTGGATTTATACGGCCGAGCAAAGGGATTAACGCCAGCCTCTTCCCCAACACTCCCCCGAAGGGCAATATCGCCTTCATTGCCCAAGGCGCTACCCTCGCGACCGCTCTCCTCGATCGTGCGGTGAGCAAAAACGTCGGGTTCAGTTATTTTGTTTCGCTCGGGAGTAAATTCGATATCGATTTTGCGGACATGATCGACTTCCTGGGGGTTGATCCTGAGACACGGGCGATCATTCTCTACATAGAATCTCTCTGGAACGGCCGAAAGTTCATGACCGCCGTCCGCTCCTTCTCGTACAATAAACCGATCGTGGTCTTTAAATCGGGGAGATACGAGGAATCGGCGCATGTCGCCCTGACGTATTCCGGAAGATTGGCCGGAGAAGACCTCGTCTATGATGCCGCATTCAGCAGGGCAGGGGCCGTGCGGGCAGACGATATGCTTGACCTCTTCTATCTGGCCGAGACGCTTTCGAAACAGCGCCGGCCAAAAGGGAACCGGCTTGCGATCGTCTCCAATGCAGGAGGGCCGGCCATCATTGCCGTGGACACACTCTTAAAGCAGGGGGGCGTCCTTGCATCGCTCGGCCAGGAAACCATCGATGCCCTGAAGAACGTCTTGCCGCAGTCGAAGAGACTTATTCAGAACCCCGTAGATCTTCTTTCAGATGCCACGCCCGGGCAATACGAGTCAGCCGTTAACAGCTGCCTGAATGATACCAATGTGGACGGAGTTCTTGTCATCCATATTCCCTCGTTTGGCGCGAAGCCGAAAGAGACCGCGGAAACGGTTGCTGCGATATCGAAGGCAAATCCCTACAAGCCGATATTCACCTCCTGGATGGGTGAGGAGTCGGTTGCGGGAGGGAGGGAAATCCTGAACGAACGAGGAGTTCCCACGTTTGTGACCCCTGAGCAGGCCGTCAGGAACTTCATCTACATGTACCGGTACGACGACAACCTGCGTCTGCTTCTCGAGACCCCGGAAGATATTCTGAAAGACTTTTTCCCTGAGAAAGGCAGGGTGGTGGAGCTTATCAAAGCGACTGCCGCAAAGAAAAAACTGCTCTTAACCATGAATGAGGCACGGGAGATACTTGAGGCATACGGGATCCCGGTCCTCCGCACGACGAAGGTTTTTACTGAAGAAGAGGCGATCCGTGTTGCCGTGGAGACCGGATTCCCGGTGGTATTGAGGATCGATTCCCCGAAGATCTTCCATAAGTTGAAGAGAGGCAATATCAGAGACCGGGACGGCGTCGCGGATGCGTTCAAGAGGCTTCGGGATGTTGCTGCCCAGGCAGGTGACGCGGATGCCGCGGTATTGGTGCAGCCGATGATCACCAAGCAGGGCTTCGAGGTTGCTATCGGCGCCAAGAAGGACCCTACCTTCGGCTCGGTCATCCTCTTCGGCACCGGAGGTGAACTGCTCAGCGCAATGGAGGACTATGCGGTTGCGCTGCCTCCCCTCAATCAGGCCCTGGCGAAACATATGATGATGAAAACCAGGATCTTCCGCTATCTCCAGGAACGTCCCAACTATGCCGAATCCTTAAAACATCTCGAGGAAATCGTAGCGAGATTTTCACAGTTGATTGTCGACTTCCACCATTTCAAAGAAATCGACATCAATTCCTTCTTTGTTACCGCAGAGGGAGGATTCGTACTCGATGCTACTATTTTATTCGAGGACGAGATCCTGGAACGCTTTGTACAGCCCGAAGGGGAGTTGTGCCCGACGCACCTCTCGATCTGCCCGTATCCGAGGAAATTCGCAACGGAAATCACGCTGAAAAACGGCCTGCCGGCCGTACTGCGGCCGATTCGTCCGGAAGACGAACCTCTGATTGTAGAGCTCTTCAAGAGTTTTTCCGAACAGACGATCGTGTTACGCTTTTTCCAGCGCTTCCCTCACCTTTCTCACGAGCAGTTGGTACGATACTGCCAGATCGATTACGACCGGGAGCTTGCCCTTGTCTGTGTTATTGAGCAGGACGGACACGAAAAGATCATCGGCGACGTGCGCCTGATAAAAAAGGCCGACATGGAGGGCGCCGAGATGGCGATCATGGTGTCCGATCAATGGCAGGGACTGGGCGTGGGGATCGCTCTTTCTCAACACTGTATGAAGGTGGCGAAGGAAGAGGGGATCAAGAAGATCTCCATGGATATCTTAATAATAAACACGTATATGCTTGGTTTGTCAAAACGCCTGGGATTTAAGACAATACATTCTTATGACGACTATGTGGAAGTCGAGTACGAAATTAAGTGAGGAGCATCACAGTTTCCACGCCGCGCTGGGTAAAATACCGGGATCGTGCGTTTGACAGCAGGGTATTTTTATGCTTTAATTGGTCTTCATGAAGATAGATTCGACGGGCTTTACGTTGCAAGATGTGGTTCTCCTTATCGGCATGCAGGCGCGGACCGGTGAACTGATCTTGGAGGCCGACAATAACATCGGGACTATCCTGTTTCACAACGGCAACGTTCTTCAGACGTCCTCACCGTATTCGCGCGCCATCGGCGACCTCCTGGTCGAAGAGGGTCTCATCAGCGACACGGACCTGATCGAGACGCTGTTGCACCAGAAAAAAAATCCTGTTTCACCGCTGGGAAGCCTGTTGATCAAGACGGGCAAAGTCACGTTCGACCTCATAGAAACGAAGGTCCATGAGCAGATGCGACATGCGGTGAAAGAATTCCAATCGTGGAAGGGGCTCACCTTCAGCTTCGTGCCAAAAGACATACAGCCGCATGACAAAATACACCTGACCGCCCATGAATTTATCTCACCGGAGATCCTTACTTCAGCCATCAGCTTCCTAGCAGCTCATCCTTATTCCCGCAGGTGATTGATTGAGCATCTGTTATTTCCGAAGCGGATTGTGAAAAGCCGCGCGCAATCGGTCACGGGCTTCCAGAAACATTGTCCGGTATGCATTGGTACGGTAGTCTGGGTAGGTATAATCGAAGGGAGTGAAATCCCGGTCTCGGACAACGTATTTCAGCGTGACCTCGGCATAGATGCTTGAGCCGATATAAATGCGGTGTGAGAAGTCCTTGGTTGTTGCAAGCACGACCTTGGCCTCGGTAACATAACCGGGGTCGAGGTTGATCCTGCGGCGGACCACGGAGCCTGCGCGTACCGCAAAATTACTTTCAATTTTGTTGGTGAAGAGCTTGATCTCCGGCAGGTTCCCCGGGTTTATCAGTTGATCAAAAAAAATGAATTTTCGGAAAATTCCCACGCCCATTTCATCTTGGTAATAATCCGTCTTGTCCCAGGGTAAAACAGCGCTCTGATAATCAATCGGTCCGTACTCTTTGCGAAGTATTTCCGCGCAGACGTCGAACAAATCGATATCGGGTGAAAGCATCCCGATGAATAGTTTTACCGGTAAGGGTTCGCGAATTTTCGCCATAGAGATCGAAGGTTGTTCCGGATTATCCTAGAAAAATCATTTAGACACGGAAGAAGCGGATTAACATATGATAAAAGCGGACAAATTCTAAAAGCTATGCATTCACCTGTTGAGTGAACTACTTATCAAGGGAAAATCCGCTGTTATCCGACTTTTATCCGATTCGATCCGTGTAAAAGACTGTTCTTAGGATTATTCGGTTATATATCTGGACAGGCCCGTTGGGCCGGTGAGCGGAAGCTCCAATACCATTTCGACCTTGCCGCCTGTGGACTCATGTTCGCTGACCACGATGTAACCTTTGAGAAAACCCTGGATTTTTTCAGAAAAGTTTTTCCCTCGCATGGCTGTCTTCACATCGTGCTGGTCGTCAAGTCGGATCTGCTCAATGGTCCTGAGCATATTTCTCTGAGCATCAGCCAGGGCCGCACGTTGCGCCATAGCATGGCGGACGGTGTTGTTCGCGGCATTCTGCGGCGGCATGCCGACACCGGTTGCATGAATTTTTCCCGCAGCCCAATCTACACCATCAATGGGAGTGATAGGGAAGAGAACGGCATTCTGTTCAGCCTTCTGATTTTCCATGACAACGACTTGAGCCGCATCTTCGGCGTGGCCCGGCGCGCTCGCCCGCAGGACGTATGTTCCGGCAGGCAGTTCCTTGAATTCATATTTCCCCTCGTTATCTGTGTGCATGGCAGCCCGTTCTTTTCCTTCATAGATAAGCTTGACTTCACTGCCGGGAGAGGGAGGTATGATTTTGCCGGACAGGTTCGCCTTGCCTGTTGCCGGCGCGAACTCGATCGGGGAAAGCGTGGTTGTCTTACCCGGCTCGATGCGGATGCCGGGAAAGCTCATCGGGAAGGGCGCAGAAGGCGCTGTTACGCTGATATCATAGACGCCGGACGCCAGTGCCATCCTGAATTTACCGTCCTGGGTATTTGCGTCGACCGTAGACACGGATTTGCCTGACTGCATTGCCGTGATTTTTGCGCCTGCATTGGGCGGGGTGACTGTCCCCTCAAGATTGCCGTCTTGTTTTGTTTGACAAGCGAATAACACCAAGGTAACGAGCACCAGAATGATCTTGTGATATGTCTGCATACCGGCCTCCTTAATTTATCGAATTATAACATGATGATTGGGAAAACACAATTACCGCAGCAAAGAAGATGCGGATGACATGAAGAGGCGGAAGGTAGGAGGATGGGAATGCAGGAAGGTAATAAGGTGGGAAGAGAAGAGCGTTTAACAGAAGAAGACAAGAAGCCTTGACAAAAAGATAAGGTTTGCTATAGTAATACCATGCAAGTTACGCGCGAAGGTGATTACGGGATAAGAAGCGTTTTGTATCTGGCCCGCCAGCCGTTTAAAAAAGTCAGCTTTGTAAACGAAATTTCGGAAGAATATAAAATTCCCCGAAGCTTCCTCGCCAAGATACTGCAAAAGCTGGTGCGGGCGAAGCTCATTCGTTCTTACCGCGGCGTGAACGGCGGGTTTTCACTCGCAAAACCGGCGCGTGATATTGCGGTGCTGGAAGTGCTCGAAGCGATCGAAGGTAAACTTGCTCTCAATATCTGCCTGTCCGACAAGAAGAAGTGCGCGTTTTTAAAACACTGCCCGACCCATTTTCTGTGGGACGACGTCCAGTCAAAAATAGCGGACATGCTCAAGAAGACCAATTTTGAAGATCTGGCCAAGCAAAAAGTATAAACCTCATTCACGTTTATAAATCCAATTTTCGGGGACAACCTTATGCCTGACGCTCTGTACGATTATCGCGCGGTGAAGGGGTTTGCGATCTCTTCCTTGTTTTGGGCAGTGGTCGGACTTCTCATCGGCATCCTCATCTCTCTGCAACTCGTGTATCCGCAGCTCAATATAACCTCCTGGCTCACCTACGGCAGGCTCCGGCCGCTCCATACGAATGCGCTCATCTACGGTTTTACCGTGCCTGCTTGCTTCAGCCTGTTTTTCTACATGGTGCAGCGGCTCGGCAGGACGCCGCTTGCCTTTCCCGGTCTCGCGCAGGTCATGCTGTATATGTTCAATATCGCCATCGCGCTCGCGGCCCTGTCGCTTTTTGCGGGCATGAACACGAGCAAGGAGTATTCTGAACTCGAGTGGCCCCTTGATATCGGCGTCGTGATTCTCTGGGTCATGTTTTCGATCAATATTATCGGCACGATCATCAAGCGGAAAGAAGAACAGATGTATGTGTCTCTCTGGTTCATGCTGGCCACCGTCGTCGGCGTGGCCATCGTGTATATCGGCAACAACCTCGAAGTTCCCGTTTCATGGTTCAAGTCGTATTCGATCTATGCGGGAGCAAACGACGCCAACGTGCAGTGGTGGTTCGGGCATAATGCGGTAGCCTTCGTTTTTACCACGATCCCGCTCGCCGTGTTCTACTATATTCTTCCCAAGACCACCGGGGCTCCGCTCTACAGCCACCGGCTTTCGCTCATAGGATTCTGGTCCCTGGTGTTTGCCTACCTCTGGACCGGCGCCCACCATCTTATTTATACGCCGCTCCCGGATTGGATCCAGACCACGGCCATCGCCTTCAGCTTCTTTTTAATTGCCCCGTCCTGGGCCTCGGTGATCAACGGCTACGGCACCATGAACAGGCAGTGGGGGCAGATGCGCAGCAACTATCTCGTCAAATTCATTGTTCTCGGCATCACCTTTTACGGACTCCAGACGATCCAGGGACCGAGCCAGGCGATACGGTCCTTCAGCGCTCTCATTCACTACACCGACTGGGTGCCGGGGCACGTACACATGGGCACTATGGGGTGGGTGACCATGACGATCTCAGCCGGGTTCTACTACATGGTGCCGCGGATTTATAACACGGAGATTTACAGCGTGAAACTCGCGAACGTGCATTTCTGGTTCGTGCTCGTGGGGCAGCTTATCTATTCGATGACCATGTGGGTCACGGGCCTCCGTCAGGGGGCCATGTGGCAGGCGATGAACCCCGACGGGAGCCTGGCGTATCCGAATTTCATCCAGACCCTTACTCCCAATTACGCGTTCTGGAACATGCGGACCGCGGGAGGGATCATTTATTTTGCGGGGTTCCTGGTGTTTGTCTATAATATTTATAAAACCATCAGGCAGGCGCCGGCAACGCAGAAGGCGTGAATATGGAGCGAGCCGACCGCGTCGGCGTAATATACGGGAACACGGTTCCCTCGGTCCAAACAAGGAGAAGCTCATGGACGTAGATAAAAGACCGGTTACCTTCATGGTGCTGGCGACGCTTGCCATACTCGTGGGCACGCTGGTCACCACCTTTATCCCGCTTTTTGTCGGGACCGCGACCCCGTCCGTCGAGAAGGTGATTCCCTACAAACCGCTTGAACTCGAAGGCAGGGACATCTACATCCGCGAAGGCTGCAATAATTGCCACACGCAGACCGTGCGTCCGCTCAAGTTCGAGACCGCCCGGTACGGAAGCTTTTCCACGCTCGAAGACTCCGCCATCGACCGTCCTCATCTCTGGGGCTCCAAGCGCACCGGGCCGGACCTTGCGCGGGTCGGAAAAAAATATCCGGCTGCCTGGCATCATATGCACATGAAAAGTCCACAGAGCATGTACGCGCAATCGAATATGCCGGCCTATTCCTGGCTTGCCGATAATAAACTGGATACAATGTATACCGAAAAGAAAATGAAGGTCCTTGGTTATCCATATACGGTGGAGGATCTGAAAGCAGTGGAGAACAAGACCGAGATGGACGCTCTTGTTGCGTATCTTCTGCGACTGGGCAAGGAGTTGAGGCAATAATATGGGATGGAAGGCATGGTTGTATTTCGGGTTCACTTCAGCGCTCGTCGTGGTTTTATTTTTTATTATGGTTTATTATTTTCGGAGAGCGAGTAAGGATAGGATCGAGTCACCCAAGCATCGGATGCTGGATGAGGAAGACTAAACACCAATGACCAAGCGCCAATCATCAAATAAATTCCAATAACCAACAATCAAGCTCCAAACTGTTTGATTATTAGAATTTGGTTATTGGTGATTATTTGTAATTTGTGATTTGAGTTTTGAAACTTTTTTACAGGAGACGACCATGTCTGATTTCGACGAAATAAAAGAACGCGAAGAGGGCAAGAAAAAGATGCCCCTCGGCATGACGCTCCTGTTTATGGGACTTGTTCTCTGTGGGTTGGTGTATATGTATCTCTACACTCCCTTTATAAGCGGCTGGACGCAGAAATCGCAGTATGAGGAAAAGACAAAAGCCCACGAGGTCATTCAGGCATCAATGCATAAAGAAGCAGATGTCGCCGCACCATTACCTCAAAAGAGCAAGGCAACCTTGCAACAAGGGGAAGCGATTTATAAAGAAAATTGCGCAATGTGTCACGGTGATAAGCTTGAAGGCGGCGTGGGCCCGAGCTTACACGGCCCGAAATTTATTTACGGGACCTCCCTGGAAGATCACATCCGGGTGATCAGCAAAGGTACCCCGAAGGGCATGCCCGGCTTCGAATCACAGCTTGGAGCCAAGAAAATCAACAGCGTGGCTTACTACCTGCATGAAGCCCACCAGCATTAAGACGTGACGATTCTAAAAACATTTCACAGCCGCCGCAGACTTGTTGCATGGCTGTCGGCCGCAGTCATACTCGGGCTTCCGTTTCTGCGGATCAGCAACGAGAGCGCCCTCCGGTTCGATATCCCGTCCCTCAGACTCTACTTTTTCGGCTCCGTTTTTTGGATTAGTGAAGCGTATTTCTTCCTGCTTGTTCTGCTCCTGTTCTTCATCGGCATTATGCTGTTCACCGTGCTCTTCGGCCGTATCTGGTGCGGGTGGATGTGTCCGCAGACCGTGCTCTCGGATTTCGCACGATCGATCGAAAGACTGTCAAGCCGGCTTGCGAATAATCCCGCGCTTCGGACGATTTTGTCATATGTCTTTATACTGTTGTTCTCTATAGTAGTTTCAACAAACCTCATCGCATACTTCGTGTCCCCTTATCAGCTATTCAAGAATATCATGGACAACTCGCTCGGCCTCTGGACTTCGGGTGCATGGACCTTTTTCACGATCCTGGTATACCTGGACCTTGCTTTTGTGCGCCAACGGTTCTGCGGTTCGATCTGTCCTTATGCCCGGCTCCAGAGCGCGTTCTTCGACCACGCGACACTCACCATCGGTTTCGACTCGGCCCGCGCGCACGAATGTCGGGAATGCGAAGCATGCGTACGGGCCTGTCTTTCGGGAATCGATATTAAAGACGGTCTCCAGGTGGAGTGCGTAAACTGCGCTGAGTGCATCGACGCCTGCGCACAAAGGATGGCGAACACGAATAAGAAACCGCTCATCCGATATTTCTTCGGCGAGCATGGAGAGGCTGTTCGTGCAAAGAAACGTCCGCGTGTCGTGGGTCTGTCCATAGTGTTTGCAGTCCTGGCAGCCGTCTTCTTGTATCAAGTTTATATTCGAGTGCCGATGGACTTTTTTGTACTCCCGAGCGAAGCGCAAGCGTATCACCAGACCGGGCTCAAAGGCACGCTTATAAATGCCTACGACCTCTTTGTGGAGAACCGAAGTCTGGAGCCTACAGAATACCGTCTGTCTGTCACGGGAATAAAGGATGCGGAGCTGGTGATCCTGAATAATCCTTTTGTTCTTCCCCGAGACACGGACTTGCATACGCGGATCTATGTATTGGTGAAGAGAAAAAATCTTTCAGATCGAATTACCCAATTGCGTTTTACGTTGGAAAGCACAAAAACACCGGAAGTTAAAATAACCCGAGAAGCCCCATTTGTTTATCCCGTGCGGACGGATAAAGGAGTGGAAATCTAAGGAATGTTGTCGAAGACCGCTACCCTGATATGCGACCACTGCATGCTTCCGGTTTCTGAACAGGAAGCTGTTTATGATGATTTGCCATCCAGCCAGAAGGTCTTTTGCTGCGGCGCCTGCCGCACCATATACCGGATGATCATTGAAGAAGGGCTGGGAGAATTTTATGAGAAACGCGACTGGGATGCCCCAGGTATTCCTGACGCGCTGAAAGTTTCTCAACTTGACTCCAAGGAAGCCCCCGCCCTTGAGCTTGAGTCCCTTCTTCCTTATATAAAAGGTGACGGCGTTATCAAAGAAGCGGACCTTATGGTTGACGGCATTCGCTGCGCATCCTGCATCTGGCTGAATGAAAAAGCGCTCGAACGTACCGCCGGTGTTCTCTCAGCCAGAATAAACTTCGCCACGCAACGGCTTCATATCACCTGGGACAAAGAGAGAACCACCCTGGGGAAGATTATTTCCCGGATCCGTTCCATCGGGTACCTAGCTCGGCCCTACACGCCCGCGGCCCAGGAACAAAGCCTGCAAAAACAGAATCGCGATCTCCTGATGCGGCTCGGCACGGCCTTGTTCTTCTCCATGCAGCTCATGCTGGTCAGCTTCGGCCTCTATGCGGGATATTTTCAGGGCATTGATCCAGCCGCAAAACAATTACTCGGTTTTGCGGCAATGCTGGTATGTACGCCTGTTCTATTCTACTCCGGCTGGCCTTTTCTGCGCAGCGCGTTCCGAGGTCTCACAAACCGCACCCTGAATATGGATGTGCTCATCTCGCTCGGCGCTCTTGCAGCCTATTCTCTGAGCATTCACGGGATGTTGAACCACACTGAAGTTTATTTCGATACGTCGGCCATGATCATCACGCTGGTCCTTTTCGGACGGTATCTTGAAAATTCAGCCAAACGCAAGGCATCGCAGGCCGTGTCGCGGCTCCTTGCTCTGCAACCCCGCCAGGCGCGGATCATTCGCGGGAACGAACGCATACTGGTGTCCACGAGCGAAGTAAAGAGGGGAGAGCTCCTTGAAGTGCGGCCGGGCGAAAAGATACCACTCGACGGAGTCGTTCGAGACGGCAGCTCGGATGTAGACGAGTCTCTCGTAACCGGAGAGTCCAAGCCGGTTGAGAAATTATTCAGCTCGGAAGTCATCGGCGGTTCCATGAACGGGGTAGGGACGCTGCGGATAGAGGTGTCCCGCATTGGCGAAGAAACCGTCCTGTCTCAAATCGCCAGGCTCATAGAGAACGCCCAGGCAACTGCCGCGCCGATACAGCGGATGGGAGACCGCGTTTCACAGTATGTCATTCCCGTTGTGATTGTTGCGGCGTTTCTGACCTTCCTCTATTGGTCTCGACAGGTTGGCATGGAACAGGCAGTGCTGAACGCGGTTTCGGTCCTCGTGATCGCCTGCCCGTGCGCGCTCGGGCTTGCCGTGCCGATTGCCGTGCTTGCGGGCACGGGAAAGGCCGCGCGCAGCGGCATCCTTATCAAGGGAGGAGATATTCTCGAGCGTCTACAGGGTGTTGATACGGTTATTTTTGACAAGACCGGAACGATTACGAGGGGGAATCTGGAGGTCGTGGAAATACAGGGGTCGGGGTCCAGGGGTCAGGGTCCAGAAACAGGAAAGCAGGGTCAAGGGGCAAGGGG
>Ga0209068_10000045_pt1 | contig 77740 bp, 58 predicted proteins | sample ColStrG_CSR_2012_FD_187200 | JGI IMG/M metagenome (GOLD analysis project Ga0209068, IMG submission 187200) | Freshwater sediment microbial communities in response to fracking from Pennsylvania, USA - Cold Stream Run_MetaG_CSR_2012 (SPAdes)... | ecosystem: Environmental > Aquatic > Freshwater >...
GTACCGGCCGTGCTCCATCTCCGCCAGCAGCTCGGCGATGGCCGCGGGGGGCCACGACGCAGGCCACGCCGCGTCGATCTCCGAGAACAGCCGCAGCCCGGCCTCTTCCTTCCGGTCCACCACACCCGGCAGTGCGATGCGAAGCTCCAGCAGGGACGTGCCATGCGGGAGTTTGGTGACCTTGTTGCCCGCGCGCGGCGACCGCGCCGCGAGCTGGCCGGGCACGGTCCAGTTGCCGGCATGGAGTGAGAGCGATTGTTCCGGCGAAAGGCACCAGCGCGCGCCGAAACGCCCTTCCAGATATGCGGCGCAGAAACGCCAGAAGGATGCGTACCAGGCTGTGCTATCGCCTTTCACTTCGTCCGGGCGGCTCGGGATAGACCAGCCCTTGATGACTTCCTGCAGGAAGCCGTTGCGCAAGAGGCGCTCCCGGTGCGTGCGTGACAGGTCGCGCGCCCGGATCGCCCCAGATCCTTCCGCGGTCTGGAGTTTCCGCAGGATTTCGAGAGACTGCGCGAGTTTTTCGGGTGGTCTGGCCATGCCGGGTTTCCTTCAGGCTTCGTGCACCCATTATCCGTTTGTGTTGTTCCGTATTTATACTATTGCGCTGTACGATTATTCTCCTATTACGTTGTACCAGTTTTATCTTATTGTGTCGAGAGAGGACTGATCCGGACCGCCTGGAAGTGCGGCTCCGCACCCCGCCGCAAATGGCTAGTTTCGCTATTTCCGATCATCGGAGATTGTGAAAATAGCGCGGAACGCAGGCGATCTTAGCTCTTGCTGCCTGAGTCCAGTGACGTTCGAAACCCAGCAACTCCTGCCGCAGATGCCATCGCTTACACTCAAACACATGCTCAACGGGGGCTATGCCTACACCACCATCACTGCCCAGAAGCCGACATCTCGGTACCAATCCGCACCTCAATGAGCCGTTAGCGATTTGGTGCCCACCGAGGACGAATCTGGGTCGTCAGACTTGCGGGACAAGAGCTTGCGAACGCGCGTCCAATAAGCGCTCTACCGGAAAACAATGCACACCTAACCTCACGTAGGATTAGGTGGCCCGGACCGTTATACTTTAGTCTCCGCCAAAGATTGCGGGTTTCAGTAAGAGGCGCTAAATGTTTCTGAGTAGGGTGGCTATCGAGAACTTCCGGGGGTTGAAGAACCTGACGCTTTTTCTGGATAAGACGACGGTTTTGATTGGAGAGAACAACTGCGGGAAGACTTCGATCCTCGAAGCGATTCGGTTGTGCCTATCCCGCGCAGTCCGAGGTAATCCATTTGAGGATGAGGATCATCATCTGAATTCGAGCGGTGCGGCGCCTGGCGGCGCGGGTCCTCTGAAGATCACTCTGAACTTCAGCGAAGCTACGGTTGGTGAGTGGCCCGCAGACGTGATCCAGACCCTCAGCGATGCGGCGGTATTTGATCAAAATGGTCTCTACAACGTGATCTTTACCGTCACTAGTAGTTACGATCCGGCGAAGAAAGACTTCACCAGCAATTGGGATTTTCTCGACCCAACGGGCAAGGTGCTGGTCAAAGCTAAGCGGTCCTCGATTCTTGCCGGTCTACAAGGTCTGTTCAATGTCTTCTACCTGACCGCATTTCGGGATGCGGCGCGGGACTTCAGTCCAAAATCCGCGTTTTGGGGTCCGTTCCTGCGCAATCCCTCAATTCCGGACGACGTGAAGACGCAATTGGAGAAAGAGCTAGCCGACCTGAATGCGAAGATTCTGAACTCTGAACAGAGGCTCAAACAAGTTGGTGTCAATCTTGGAAAGGCGCAGCAAGTTGTGAGCCTTGGAAAGGCCGACACTGTCAGCATCGATGCGATTCCTAGCCGCATCTGGGACATGTTGTCGCGGGCTCAGGTAAATGTAGCAGCGATCACGGGGGCATCTCTACCGCTTCTGCGCCACGGTGCAGGAACGCAGAGCCTTGCAAGCATCTTTCTGTTTCAAGCGTTCTTGGCGGCGGGTATCAATAAGGTCGATCCATTTGCAACGTCTCTACTTCAGATTGAAGAGCCAGAGGCTCACCTACACCCTTCAGCGGTACGATCGCTGTGGCCGACTATTAGTAATTCACCCGAGCAAAAGATCATCGCCACCCACTCCGGCGATCTTTTATCGGAGGTTCCGCTATCTGCCCTCCGGAGGTTACACCGAACGGCGACCGGGGTGGAGAGCAAACAACTGAACGCGACAGCGTTTAATGCGGACGAGCTGCATAAGGTCACGCTTCACATCCGGCAATATCGTGGGGAGTTGTTCTTCGCGCGGGTCTGGCTTCTTCACGAAGGGCAGACCGAGTATTGGGTCCTTAACGAGTCTGCGAGAGTGGGTGGTTCCTCGTTAGAACAGAAAGGCATCCGCTTGGTGGAATATACCCATATGGGACTCGGTACGCTGATCAAACTAGCGGATCAGTTTGGGATCCAGTGGCACGTTGTGAGCGATTCTGACGCTGAGGGAATGAAATATAAGGCGACGGCGATTGCGGCTTTGAATGGACGTCTGGCAGACGCCCATATCTCAATACTTCCGGACCACGATATGGAACATTTCCTTTGTAAGAATGGCTTCGGGCAGGTCTATGTCAACAACATCGCGCAACAAAAGGCGCATCTAGTTACGGTCGCCCCCACCGATCCCCAATACTGGACGCAGGTCCTCTTAGCGCAGCCGAAGAACTTCAAGATTTCTTGCGCGCTTCAGGTCGTTGCCAGCCTGGAGGCACTGGGCCCTTCCGCCATACCGCCATTAGTCACGGGTATCCTAAATAAGGCAATTGCTCTTGGAGCATAAGAAATGTCTCTCGCACTCGAACTGCTGAATGAGAACCAACGAGCGGCTGTTGAGTGGGCGCAAGGGCCTCTGCTTGTACTCGCCGGACCCGGGTCGGGGAAGACGTCCGTCCTCGCCTATCGCATCGCGCACCTGTTGGATATGTCTCCAACAAAGCGCTTCCGAGTGCTTGGGCTGACATTCACGAACAAAGCCGCAATCGAAATGCGTGAGCGCGTTTATGGAATTTTACCTGGGGGTAGCGATCGGGCGCTGCTTACGACATTCCATGCGTTCGCTGCCGACATCCTGCGCCAACATGGCAGTCACTTGGGTATCTCGCCAGATTTTTCGATCCTCAATTCCGAGGAGGATCGCGCCGAAGTCTTCCGCGATGCGATTGCTGCGGCAGCGCAACGGGGCGAGGTTGTCGAAGAGAGCGATGCGGGTTTATTGCCGCTGCTCACAAACCTTATCGAAAAGCGCGTCAATGAACAGGGTATCGGCGGACGGATCCGAGATGAGAGGTTGGCTTCGCGACTGACCGTACTCTATGGTGTATATCGGCGTGGACTGGATGAGCACAATGCACTCGATTTTCCGCTCCTCATTTCACTTGCCTGCGACCTTTTGAATCGTTTCCCGATGGTGGCACGCCATTACCAGACCGTCTACCCGCAGGTGTGCGTGGACGAGTTTCAGGATACGAATGTGAGTCAGTTTGACCTCCTGCGCGCTCTAGTGGGTCAAGATCCGTCCGGCCTTTTCGTCGTTGCCGATGACGATCAGATAGTTTACCAGTGGAATGGAGCTAGTCCGGAGCGACTGGAAGAGATCAGATCGCTCTTTCATATGACATCGCTGGAACTGCCGCAGAACTACCGCTGCCCTGCGGCGATAATCGACATAGCGAACAAACTGATAAGCCACAACAGCAACCGCTCCAAAGGCTCCTTGCCTTCTGGCGCTCTGCAAGCGAATCCGCATCCCAATCCCGTCACAGTGAGGAGCTTCGACAGTCCCGATGCGGAAGCCGCATGGGTTGCAGGCGAGCTGGCGAGAGTTCCAACGGATAAAAGAGAGTTTTGTGCGGTTCTTGCGCGTACGAAGAATCTTGTGGAGCGAGTTGCCGCCGCTCTGGCTGCCCAAGGTGTCGCATACACACTTTCGGTGAAGAAGAACGAGTTCGTGAGCAGTCCGTTGAAGTGGCTCCACAGTATGCTTCGACTCGCAAACGCGAGAGGTGATAAGGAGCAGCTTCGCAGAGTTTGTGGATCCTTCTACGATCTTGAGGGGATAAAAATTGTGCCACGGGATGTGATCGCGGCAGCATCCGCCATGGGCGGAGATCTGTTACGAGCGTTTATAGGCGAGGTGCTGGCGCGGAAGTCTTCACTCGACCCGCATTGCGTGGAGTTATTTAGCAAGCCGGCAACCGAGCTCGCAGATCGTATGGATTACAGGCCGTTCGAAAAGGCAGCCTTGGATTGGTTTGCCTTCCTCAGCATTGGTGATCGAACTCTGGGCGATAGCAAAGAAACTTTTTCTGACTACGAAGAGGAGCGGGACGTCTGGGTCGGCCTTTGTGAAGCTGTGAGTCGACGGTACTCTTTGGAGAACCCATCCCTGAATCTGCTCTTACAGGAGCTAGACCTCATGCCTAAGCAGGCCCCAGCACCCGTAGACGCTGTCCGGTGCTATACCATCCACACCGCAAAGGGAATGGAGTTCGAGAATGTGTTTCTGGTGGGCATGGCCGATGATGTTTTGCCTTCATATCAGAGCTTGAAGAGAGGCCCCGAGAGTCGAGAGGTGCAGGAGGAGCGGCGAAACTGCTTCGTTGCTATCACTCGAACAAAACGCTGTTTAACCCTGACACGATCCAGAATTTACTTCGGTTACGAGAAGCAGCCGTCCCGCTTTCTTCGCGAGATGGGCCTCAGTATAGGTTAGTTTCATTGACTGCCCACGGCAGCTCAGGCCGTCTTGAGGGAAAGCGCGACACCTTGCTCCCACTGCTGGAGCATGCGATTGCCTATCTCCATGAATTCCGGGTGCGATTTAATGTAGGCTTGCAGATCCTTTGAGGCGTCTGCAATCGCAGCTTCTATGCGTTCTAGTATCTGCCGGACGCGGGCAGGGGTGCCTCCCATCCGCGTCTCGCCCAGTCGCCGCAATTCCTTCGCGGTCGCCCATTTCGTTGTGCCGTTAAGGGTCAGCGCCATACTGTCCTTCGGCAGATAGACGGAGGTCGTCACAAGATCATAGACGGGTGCGAGTCTCGCTTCGCCCTGAACATCGTCGTAAACAATCCCGAAGTTCTTGAGATGTGCGTCGCCGTTTCGAAGCGCGCAATTTAGGGCAATCAGGGCGAACAGGTTCTCCGTGTCCTCGCCCACATGCGTCGAGTTTGCAAACTGTCCGAATCTCTTCATGACCGAGGTCTCGTAGCTGCCGCGATATTTCTCGTCGGTCCTGCGGCCGTTCAGCACGCAGAAATCCTCAACTCCGCGATATGTCCCGTCCAAGCGCAGGTCGAAACGGTCAATTACCAGCGCCAGGCCGTCCTCGGCCAGGCGGTAAGGGGGCACGTCAAGTCCGTATTTGCGCGCCACGGTGAGGCAAAAATACTCGTTGGCCGCCAGTTGCGGATATTCGTTGGGCTCCCACAGCTTCACAATGTGGGTCGCGCCTTTGTAGCTTTGTGAGAGGCGGTGTCCCGTATGCTCCGTCTCGGCGAAAGCCTTTTCGTCGCGCACGAGGATTTTGGGCTGCACGCCGCTAATTCCGGAGAAGGACGCGAATTTCTCCAGCAGGTAGCGGAAGAGGTCGCCGCCGCGTCTGCGTTCGAGAATCTCGTCCACTGACTGGAAGGGCACGTCCTCGTGCAGGTGTTCCTTGTCGCCGGTATAGCGGATGCGTCCGATCTGCGAGCGACCGACAATGGACAGCAGGTCGAATTCGTCGAAGGTGCCGGTGGCTTTCGCAAAGGCAAGGCGGAGCCGCTCCCGCAGTGCGCCTTCGGGCAGGTTCATCTCGAAAACCGGAAGTAGGCCAAAGGGCACACTCCACGACTCAAGCCTCAACGGCATCGTCACCGAGACCTCGCGCGTGGGCGGATTGCCGGGAAGGTAGACAAACGTGCTGCCGCGCTCGCCGTGTCGATCGAGTAGTCCCGCCTCAGCGGCGTCGGTCCAGACCTTGATCATTCCGTCCCTCTTCCATGAGTTCTTCAATCGTCGGCCGGCCCGCGCTCGCTTCCTGCAGCTTCAGCTCCAGCCCCCAGCGCCGTGAGAATGTTGGTGATCTTGGAATATCCGAGTTCGCCTAGCCGTCCGTTCTCCAGGGCGTCGAGCGTGGATAGTCCGACCCTGGCTTTTTTTGCAAGCGTGGGCTGCGTCAGGCCGAGCGTTTTGCGCTTGTTGGCGATCAGCTCGCCTAGTGAGGACAGGGGCAACATTAACCTAATATACAAGGTTTTGACGCGATATACAACAAAGTAACCTAATATACTGGGTATGTGCGCCGGTACCGAGAACGCCGCAAGCAAGCACGATTTCGAAGAAGGGCCGGCAATCTGTTGTTGCGTTCATGCCTCTTCTTCCGCCATCTCGTCTTTACCCGAGCGGACCACATTGATGGCAGCGGCGTTGAGCGAGTTCTTGACGTGCACCCCGTAATATTTCTCGATCATCCCGACGCTCGTGCGACAGTTCTTAGCGATTTGATAGATGTTGGCTCCCTCCATCAACCGCATGCTGATATACGTGTGCCGTAGGCTGTACGCCGTACGCGGTCGGCCGTCTCTGTCGAACCGAAGATCCTCCTCCTCAGTAATGGTCTTGAAGAGCTCGCTCTGCCATTTGGGGAAAATGAGGTCGGTCGGTTCGGGCCTGCGCCACTCCTTCCCCCGGACATCAGAATTGTCGGACACCTCGGTGGGTGCACTCACGCCATCAACGCGCCTCGGACGGAGCCTGCTTCTAAGTCGCTGAAATGGACTCACTGCATCAGGCAAACTCTTGCAATATCCGAATCCGCGTTTTCCGCGCACTTCAATCTCGAGAATCGTCTCGCCCGAAGGCTCGTCGTCAACGATCTCGACATCACGGAACTCAAGGCGCCGTGCCTCATCAGGCCGCAGCCCGGTATTGCCCGCGAAGAGCACATAATCATGTAGTTGCTCCGCTTGCCATTTGAAACCCTTTTTCTTCGGCTCTAGTGCGCGTTTTCGAGTCGCTTCACAGAGTTTCTCGTATTCTTCTGGCGAAAACCATGCCCGGTAGGACACTTTCGATGATCGCCGGTACGGCTCAGAGAAATCTGGAAGCCGGTCGAGCCATCCGTGGCACAGCGCGGTCTTCAACGTCTGGCGCAGCGTCACAATTTCGTGGTGCATGGTGCTGTGTGCCGGGGGCTTGCCGCGTTTCGCAATTGCTTGTTGGTATCTGTGAATTCGATACTCCACGATTTTTCCCGTGGTGATCTTCGAGATGTCCGTGTTTCCGAAGAAGGGCACCAAGTGAACGCTTGACCGCAAATACTGGCCTTTCACGTATTCCTTGCTACGTTCTCCACGCGTTATGATCTCGCATTCGCGTAAAAATTGTTCAGACACCTCGCGAAAGGTCTTTTCGGCTTTGAGCTCTCCAGTGAGAAGTTTTCCTCGAAGCTGTAGATACCAGTCCTCAGCGACGTCCTTGGCTTTGGCGAGGCTCTCTTCCTTCGTGCTCGTGCGACGATTCTTGCCCGCGAAGAAGCTTGAGCATTGCCAGCGGCTGCTGTTCGGCCGTTTGTAGACGATAACTTTTCCGCCAAGGATCGTGTGTTGTTCCGCCATCTTCGTCCTCTCGTCCTATGCGAGCGATTTCGCGAAAATCTGTAAATCACATGGAGTATAAATCGCGGAGAATCTGCCCTATGATAGAAATGCAGTCACGCGGCCGCGCGCGGGCGTAGCGGAATGGCATACGCAGCAGACTTAAGGAAAACTTGAGTGCAAACCTGTCGTGAGCCCCTACGGGTGTCACGTTAGGGCGGCGAAAGCCGTAGCCGGTAAGAAAATCCGCAAGGCTTAAACGGCCCGTCAGGGTTTCAAGTCCCTCGCCCGCACTACTGTTTTTCGAATCGACCGGATGAAAGAGTTGTTGGACCCGGGACTGTGCGTAGTCATTCCGAAGTACGGCCAAGAAATAGTATGGGGATCGAGAAAGAGATTGATAGGGGATGAGTTCACACGTCGATCAGTTTGTTGACCTGTTGCAAAGGCATCGCTCCAAGGGAGCGGTCGTAAACCCTTGGGCAGATCGTGACGCTGATTTCGACAGAGATGAACACGCACCGAGCCATAGGTCGAATCATCTGCGTGCCTATCTTAGCGCGCGGCTGAGTACAGCAGAGGCCCTTTTGATCGCCGAAGCCCCCGGCTACCAGGGAGCCAAGTTTTCAGGAATCGCTATGACCTGCGAGCGAACACTCTTGGGCCATCGCCCTTGGGTTTCCACTGGAGATGTCTTCGATGACGCTATCGAGCGCCATCGAACGAGCCGCCCCGAAGCGTCAAGTAAACAATCGGTCATCCTGAGAGGGTTTTGCGAACCAACTGCGGCTTACATTTGGCACGCTATGGCTGATCGTGGACTATCGAAGAAGATCGTGTTGTGGAATCTTTTTGGATTTCATCCACACCAAGACACGAACAAATTGACCAATCGACCACCCAGAGAAGATGAAATCCTCAGAAATCGTCCCGTATTGGAGGCGTTTCTCCGGCTGTTTCCAGGCCGACCTATTCTCTCGATCGGTAACATCTCCGAAGAATACCTAACGAAATGGGGGCATCGATATGAGCTTTTTACTCGGCACCCAGCGAATGGAGGCGGCGCTAAATTTCGTGAGAATTTTGCCAAATTCTCGAATACGGTCGGCCTCTAGGCCCGGCAGTTAAGAAGGTCCTTGCAACTGGGAATGCTGGAAGGATTCTTCTGGCCCACAATATCCCCGTAGCAGTACCGTCCGCTAGCCGTGTCCAGCAAGATTGCGTCGGGGTGCGGATCGCCTGCATGAACAAAACGTCCTGATGTCAAAGGATGCCCATAACGCAGCGTGCCGATTGAAGAGACGATTGCGAGAACTCCGGCGAGCAGTGCAGCCCAAAGAGGCGTCAGGTGTTTCCACCATTTCGCTTGGCGATCATGTAGGTCAATGGCTGTTTTGAGTAGGGTCTGCGTGAATTCGGACGTAAGTGGCTGCCGTTTCTTATCAGGATCGCGGGGATCACGGGCTGCACGTGACGAGCAATTAGCGACAGCGGGCGCTTGGCTTCGTCAGAGACCCGAAACATTTCAGGATGCTCTTTCGCAAGCTCAACCCAACCCTTCGCTGAGCATGGTGTCCCGATTTCCTTGTCGATTACATGTGCTTCACTCCGATGTGTGTGCGGATCGAACGCGAGTACCTGAATTAAGGCAAGCACGTCCGCCAATCGACCGTGTTTTGTGTAAGGTCTCTTCGTCATGGATCGAAATTTTACTCCGATGCGAGGGGCAAACAGGTCAAAAGCTCATGTTGCTTTCGGCATTTACACACTATGAGGATTGGCGATCCGAACACGCTAGCCTCGGTCGGTGTTGTGTATTGAAGCTAAGCAGGCAGCGGCAGATTCAGTTGCATCGGCGGCGGACGCCGCGGTGCACATTTCCGGAGAAATGATCGGCCGAAATCGTTGGCCAATCGCGAATCTTCGTCGGCTCTCATAATCAAGCATGTTTCGAAAGACAAAGATGGATCCGCCAGAGGCCTTATGACAACACCTTCAGAGCTGGGTCCCAGTGAGGCAGGCTTGGTCACGATTGCCACTCCAACGTGCTGAGATACCAGGTGAATTGCTTCTTGGGCGGTAAGGATATCGTGCGCGTGCTTTGGTGCGATGCCCTGACGTTGTGCCGCGTCCATGATTGCGTCACGAACCACGGGATGAGATCGTCGGGCAAACAGAATCCATTCGTCTTTTGCCAAATCTTGGAAAGCAATTTCTTCCTTCCGAGCAGCTGCGTGGGCCTGCGGGAGTGCGGCATAGAGATGCGTTCGAGCGAATGCCGCAGCTGTGATCCGAGAGCTTTCGGGCGGAGCTGTCACCAACGCCATATTCATGTCGCCTGCAATAACGCGCCGTACCAGCTCGCTGGAAAACTCGCTAATGAGCTGAACGCGGAGTTTAGGGTACATGGGTAGCCGGATTGCGAGAATCGCTGAAATCCAGGATAGGTCGGCGTCAGGTGAGTGCCCAATGGTCAAAATGCTATCGCTCCCCTCGCGAGCAGCCTGAACGGCTCGGTCTAGATGCCAGAGCGCCAGACGGGCCTCTTCAACAAAAATGCGGCCCACTTCGGTGAGTTCCACATTCTTCTTGTTCGTGCGAATGAACAAATGAAATTTATGCAGTGCTTCGATTTCATTTATCTGTTTGCTGAATCCAGATTGGGTAATGTTCAATCTGTCGGCGGCCCGAGTGAAGTTCAGTTCTTCAGCCAAGACAACGACGGCGTGCAGGTGACGTACTTCAACCCTGGGGAACACCTCTCCAGCTCCCTTCCTCATCGGCGGAGGTTGGTCAATGCCCTACATCTAGTCAAGGAACCGGCAGCGCCGAAAAGTATCAAGAAATAATTTATTTTTCTCCAAACGGCCGAAGGGGGCGCTGGACAAGGAGAATGCTTGACACTGACTAGGCGGCATGACACGATTTGACTCTGGCCATCTAATTTGTGAGTCGGGTTGAGGCCCTCTCAGATGTCCAGCCGCGAGTTGAGCCCGGAATGGGTTCTTTCGAGTTTTATCCCCCCTATCGCGGCTCCCCAGCACGAGATAAGCGAATTGATCGCCGTCGCGAGGCGCTTGTGGCCAAGCGTCCAGGCACATGCGTACAGAGAGCAACCGGGGAAAAGCTCTGATGAGGCCCTTGATTTTGCTTCTGAGGTCTGGGAGGGAGTATTGCGCTCGGTCGCGAAAACGATTCAGCGATCCAAGGGGAGAAACTGGCGAATAAGGGACATGGAGGCCTATCTCTTTGGTGTTTTCCATCATCGGTTCAACCGCGCTCTAAAGAAGGAGCGCAGACGACTGCAGACGATACAGCACCTTCCGACGAGCCCTGATCTGGAGCGCTTGGGGCAGGCCCACGATTCAAAGGCGGTGCGCGATCTAGAGCAATCGATCCAGCTAAGAGAGGCCGTGCGGAACATGGACGAGTGGACCCGCAAGGTTTGGGCTGCTCGACAGTACGGATATTCGTGGAAGGAAATCGCGACACAACTAGGCCTGGCCGAACATCAGGTCAAACTTCGGTTTCGTTATGCAATCGGTAAGCTCCGTGCTCGACTGTGCGGCCCGACGTGATCGGAGCGTCGTCCACGTTGGTTTGCATTGATTGGTCGCGTTAAACTTGGCTTTTCATTCGTGAGACGATTTCAACTGGAAGCAGGCAAGTTCTGAAGGCACAAGAAGAATTCAACGGCGAAGAAAAGCGGATATTGGATCTACTGGGGAGGGGTTTATCCCGAGACTTTCCAAACCCGCAACGCGTCGGGTGTCCAGACTCTGCACTGCTCCGACGCATGGCCCTTCGCAAGGTGCCACTATCAGAAGCGGATGGTTGGCTCACTCACTTCAGCTCCTGCAGCCCGTGCTTTCAAGAGTTCACGCAATTTCGTAAGCAGGTTTCGGATCGGCGACGCACCCAGATTTGGCTAGCGGTGGCGGCGGTTTTCGTTTTTGCGGTAGTGGGATGGATCTTGGTGCGCCCTCGACCCCAGCTGCACGCCGTCGTAGTAGTGGTGCTCGATTTGCGTGACCGTGCGACAGTACGAGGAGAAAACCCGCCTGAGACTATGCCGTTGCTAGTGGTTCCACGCAACGCAAAAACTCTGCACCTGGAATTGCCGATCGGAAGCAACGAGGGCGCCTACGATTTAGCGCTTCTCGATCAGAGCGGCGCAGAAGTTTTTCGGACGAGTGCAACGGCCAAACTCGAAGATCACATTGTGGTACTAACATCCGACGTCGATCTAGCCGGCGTCTCTCCGGGTTCTTATTTCCTCGGCTTGCGGCAGCGAGACCTGGAGTGGACGCGATTTCGAATACGCGTGCTCTGAACATTTCGGCGGCGCAACGACCTCAAAATGTTGTTTGGATCTCGTCCTGGATGTCGCGACAAGCAAAATATTTGCGAAAACGTGTCCGAGCCGTCGCAGTATAATGGTGTCAATTGTGAGCCACTCTTCGTCCCTGGAGGTTTTGCCATGCGGATTTTCATTCCCTGGAAGCCAGTCGTTCTCGTGTGGGGATTGTTGAGCGGGATGATATTTTTTGGTTTCGTTGCATCTTCGGTGCTTCAAGGAAAGGACCCCTTCGCGCCAGGCGCGACGATCACTCAGCCGCCAGCCTTGAAAACGAGCGCTGCACCAACGGAGCAACCCAAGCACTCCTACAAAGTGCCTCGAACTCCCAGTCAGTGAGAACCTCAGCGATCTCTGCCTGCTGATTTGTTTGGCTAGCCTTTTCGGTCACGTCCCGTGTGGTTTACCTTCCCCAATATTTTCTCCAGCTTTTGCTTCAGGATGACCTCTGCCGGAGAACGTCCTTGGCGTCCGAGCCATGAGACAAAATCCTTCATCTTGACTTCATGCTTCACGGGCGGCTGCTGGACAACAACGGTCACCGTTGTGAATCCCTGGCCGATCTCTCCTACCCAGTTGTCCTGCTGCAAGGCCGCCATGGCGGCAGCGATTGCTTCATAGAGTGTTTCCGCCGTGACCTCCATGGAGTGCTCAACGTCTCGGATATCTCTTACCGCGACGATGCAAGTTCGGAGGGCCACAAGCAAAAGCGTAGCATATTCGCCTTTTGTTCGCCAACAATCTTGCTGGTACTCGTAGCAACCACTCGCTCCATAGCCGACAAATGGCGAACGTTCATTCCACGACTTGTTATAGTCCCTGCGCTGCCGCGCTATTGGAATGCCCAATTTGATTCACCATCGCGTCAGCGGCGACGTTCATTTGATCCTCTTGCTTGCTCCGTAGGCGGCGATAGACCCAGTCAAATACAGGTGCATTCCCTCGACGTCGAACCAGAATCGCATCCTGAAGCTCACGGGAGCGTCTTGATACTTCCGGTTCAGCCACTTCATTTCTAACAACCTGGCCCCAGAGTGATTCGCTGTCGTCTTTCTGACGATCAGATTCCAACCCCGTTTCAATCTGGCGCCGCCATTCACGTGCCGCCCATAGTGCAGCGGGCAATAGCGGCGCCATCACTGCTAAAACGAACTTCTGGAGCGACATCCCGTTCAATAAGCCGAGGGCGAATACGCCAGCGATCAGGAGGAATACCGTAACCAATATCCACTCGCCATATCGTTGCCGCAATTTCGAATCCCACCAACAATTGGTTCGTTGACATATCAAACGCCCTTGGTATAACGGCAGCGCACTGACCGCGTGAGGATACCAGTCTTCCAACGGAGCGGCGCTAGAGGGGGTGTGCCTCTCGCTGGCCTCGTGAATGTCTTCTGGGTTCGGATGTCGCCCAGCTAACGCCGCGTTCCATGGCAACTGAAGCACCTTGCAGTCAAAATACTCCTGAACGCTGGCAGCGAGATTTCGAAGCCCGTTCTGCTTCGGGTCGAGCCAAAGTGTGTCAACGAAGGCGACGATGATACCGGCAAAAGCGGCCCACGTATCGGCGTTCGGCTTGAGTGCAACGGCAATCGCTCCCACAACCGGCGTGAATCCTGCTACGAATGCCTGGACAGCTGCAAACCTCTTCGCCCGCGAGTACAAACTTCGCTGCGCCGCGAGTAGGCGAATGTTGTCGGGCGAATTCTGACGAGAGTTGATGCCGTTATCCATGTGGTTGAACTGACCCCCAATTCATTCTCGCTAAACACGAACAATCTAATGACTAGGGCAATGGCATCCGCCAGCCGAAGAGCTTGCGCCACTTCTCAACTGCGGCACGCTCTTTTCCGTCGTTCTCCAGCAGCAACGCCTCTTCAGCGTGCGCGAGCCAGCCGCGCACAGTCCGTGCAAGAGCCTCCCGTTGTGCTTTCGGAATTCTCCCATTGACGCTGGGTCCGAGCCCTGCTGGATCTGGCCAGTCATCAACGAGGCGATCAGCTGCGGACGCTAGGAAGAAACGAATCTCGTCTCGATACCGCCCGAAGGGTTCGAGAACGAGCTCAAGTCCCATGACTTCGAGTAGGAATGAGGGTTCAATAGCGTCATTGGCTTCACGGTTGATACCCTTCACCATCTTTACAAACGGAACGAACTTGCCGTCGCATCGCTTGTTTTTTCCCGTGACCAAACGCTCGTGTTCCGTCGGGTCGGTAGCCATCCAGGCCGTTCCATTCGGCATGAGATAGCCGCCACCTTTGCGGGGAAAAACCGGAGCGACCTCGTATGACGCGACATCTTCACCGGGGTAGTTTATCGTCACAACGTGTTCGTCGGTATCCAGATCGCTCCAGCGGGTGGACAAGACGTTGCGCAAAGCTGAGACCGCTTCAGTTCCGGCGCCGTTCGCAAGGTGACCCTGTGGCCCCTTCGGGTCTATGACGACGAAGATGTCAACATCCTTCAATTTCTTCGTTTTTGTCTTTCGCCCGTAGCTTCCCGTAAGAAAATGGTCGGATAGTGTCCAAGATGCCTCGATGTGCTCGCGAACTAAGCTGTGTCGAGTAACTGCGAGATCCTGCTCAGTCTGCGTGATTTCGAGGTTGGACTTCAATTTGTCGAATGCGTCGTCAATGTAGCTCATAGCAGGTCAACTCATTTCGTAAAATAGCGAAGGCCAGCACTCGCGTGCGGTCCAGCTGCAAGCGTCCCGAAGCTGTAAGAACGCATTCCCGAGAGCGATGCTCTGCTCGCGGGGCTCCATCCTGACTGATCTGAGTGCGAGGCGTTGTAGCTGCAAAAGAGGCGGTACACGGTTCCTTTAGGAACACTTTGCAGTTTGGCAATATACCGGGCCAGTGCTGCACGGTCTGCGGTGAACTTCCGGTCGCCTTCTCCGGTACCAGCGTACGAGACCGGAAACTCAAATATCGGCCCGACTGCTCCACTAGGTTGGTGACATTCGAGTGCGACGGATGCCAAGGACCCCTCTTCGATCCAGGCAGAGATGGCGCGCTGGTCCGTGTCCCAGTCGGCAAAGACCCGCGTGGCATCGATGCCTAGGGTGCCAAGGATGTCGGCAATGGATCCGAGGATGACATCAGCCAGGTGCGTGGCCGTGTGAGTCCGAGTGTACGTCGAAACCGAAGTGTAAGTCATGGCTTGTTACCGAGACGGCGAAGGGCATTCACGTCGATCAAGGACCGACTGGTATCGTCAGATTTCACTGCTGGTGCAGACGCCGATGGCGCGTCTGTCGAAAGATGTGGCGAGTTTTTGACGGCTACTTCCACGGCGCTATCCAATGGACCGGCTGGAGGCAAGTAGAGAGTCCATCCATCCGTAGCACTCGCGCCACCCGGAACCGGATTTAGATTTTCCTCCACGTCGAGGGCCGCATCAGCGGTCAGCACACGGATGGTGAGATGTAAGCCCTGGTCGACCAAGACGAGACCTTTGGACTCAAGATGGCCGCCCGCAATGAGCGCAGGACCGAGCCCCTTCAGAAATGCAAGTTCCTTGCCAACACTCCCGATGGGAACCGACGAACTACATTCCAAAGTATCGGCAAGCAAGGTGGATACGACCCGCCAAGCTTCAGAAGCGCTGCGAACCGGCGCCGCGGCGATGAATCTAATTCGTTCCATTCTTGCCTCCGCCTTTCGGCTGCGCCGTATATTCGGTTTGCTGTATACGGACAGCCGCCGACATTAGATCGTCCACAGTGAGCTCGCCGGGCTGAATCACAGTATCAAGTCGTCCGATCATCGCCTCACTAACGGTTTTCCGCACGCGACGACCATCCATTCCTGCAAGAGCTTTGGCGAACTTCTCAAGTTGAGGTTTACGCGCGAGCTGAGCAAGCGGAGGGAACGCCGCTGACATTGCTTCAAGAGTGGTCTTCAGGATTGCCAATACTCCAGGCACGTCGGGTGTTGGCACGTGAATCGCTACGTCAGCACGCGAAAGGAATGCTTCGTCGATTGCGCCTGTGAAATTGCTCGTCGCTACGAATATAAGGTGCGGCAAAGCCGAAGCGTTCGAGTCAATCGCAGTCAGAACCGCGTCGGTCGCCCGATGGACATCGGCGGGATTTGCGGCCAGCGATGCTTGGCTTCGGGCAACGACCATTGATTCGACTTCATCGAGAAGAACCACCGTCGGAATGCCATCGTCCACCATCGATGGTATGTGCTCGGTGAGGAGTTCTGAGACCCTTCGCTGGCTCTGGCCGTGTTCTGCGCTCATCAGGCCGTGAGGATTGATTTCGATGAAACGAGCTTTTCGACGGGTCGTTAGTGGTGCTAATTGGTATGCTAGGCCACGGGCCAGAGTCGTCTTCCCAGTCCCCGGCGGACCGTAGAGGAAAGCGAGTCCGTGGAGGGCTGTCGCTTCGAAGGGCAATACAGCCCGCAGGCGCAGACTGAGTGCGGCGGAGCGAAGCAAGCGATCTTTTATAGAGCCGTCAACCACGATAGAATCCCAGAGTTTCGCGTACCGGGCGTCCGGCATATCGCAGGCCGTCTTGACCATTTCGCTGACGTCCATTGCAAAGCTCCTTTGCACTTGTGGTAAGGTACTATGCATATTCGGATTTCGCAACTAAAAAATTGTCCTAGCCGATAGACTGGATCCAGCCGAGTGATGCCAAATGGGAAATTTAGGGAAAAGCGGAGCTATTCGTAAAAAAATCGCGGTTTCACAAAGAGCAACTCCGCGCGACGACGTGCCGCTAGTCGGTCGAGTGCTCCGTCGCGCACGTGAACACCACGGGCTTGCAATAAGAGAAGTGGGGCGACGGATTGGAAAGTCCAGTGCGTATTTGTCGCAAATCGAGCGCGGGCTCATCCAACAACCGGACCCAGTAGTCCTGTTGGGGCTCGCTGAACTGTACAAGCTCGACTTCATGACGTTGGCGAAGTGGGCCGGTTGGACGGGCGAACGGGAAGGATCTCCAGACCGTGGCAATTCCGCCACGCTTCTCGTGCGTCGAGTGTTAGGGCTTGACGATACGCAACGAGCGGAGATTCTTAGCTACATCGAGAAGCTCCTTCGCGAACAGCGCACTTAAATACGTAAAAAGCAATGGTTCTCCGAATCGGGGTCTCCACCCTACGCGCATTGTCCCGTAGCAGTATGGTAGAACCGTGACTCAGATTGGATCAGCGTTTCGCGACTTATAAAGCATTCGCGATCTCGATTGCGGTTTCGAGTTGCGCATCTGTTCCTTCTCTGAGCGCTTCTCGCGAGAGTTCAATGGAGAACTTCGGCACGATGCCATTGTTCTCAATCATACGTCCTTGCCAAGTTAGATATCCGGCAACCGGGAGGCCAAGAATGTATCCGTGGCCAACCTTGTATGCGCTGCCACTCAAGAGACGGCCGGGCGTCTTCGTTCCCACGATGGTTGCCAGATTATTTTCCTCCGCAAACGCCGATACCATCTCGCCGGCGCTTGCGGTGTGTTCGTTTACCATCAGCACGATTCGACCGTGGAAGCGTCGCTGCCCGAGACCTTCGGTGACGACGAGGATAGATTTTTCAACGAGGGCATATCGAGCCGCTAGCCATACGAGAGTTGCCTTGTGGGACGGAATCCGTCCGAATCGGGTCAGCTCCTCACGACGATAACCGCGTTCGCGGCGTTTCCGAGTGAGACTGTAGCCAACCTCAAGTTTCCCGGGTGTCAAATAGCTCATCAAGCGTAGCCCGCCGATTCCTCCGCCGGTGTTTCCTCGAAGATCCACGATAAGCCGGTTACAACCGTCCAGAGATTCAATTCCACAATCAATATCTTTCGCCACGTCAATCCCGATTACGCCAGGAAACATGGCGACTCTGAGCAGGCCAATTTCATCGTTTAGCTTCTGAGCGTGAACGGCTTCGGGCGCGGTGACCGGATGCGTCTTTGACTTGGGGATGGGCAGTTGGACTTTAACCGTCTGCTGGCCTCCGTGAAGCTTCTCGATCAGTAGGCTCGCCGACTCGCCCACCGAAAACGTTAGCCCATCTGGAGGTCGAATGTCCCGCTCACGGCTGCCGAGCAACAAGTCTCCAGGCCGTATCCCCGCAGAATAGGCAGGGCCTCCTGGGTGCACGTCCTGAAACATCCAGCGTTCGCTCCCGTTCACCGCGATGCGCTGCATGGTTGCATTGATAGCATTTCGAGCCGGGATGTTTCGCATTCCGGTGTGTCGGAATCCCGTGTGGCTGGTTTTGAGATCGGCTACGAGACTCTGAACTTCCTTCTCGAATGTCTCCGGTTCCTCCGACGCGAGAATTTGGTCCCGACGGTTCTTGGCCAGCGCGTTCCAATCCACTCCGTTCATGGAAGGATCGAAGTGCTTAGTTTCCACCAAGCGACAGACCTTGTCGAAAATCTTTGTGCGTTCTTCTAGAGTCAAGTTCATTGCTGTTTGATCCCAATCGGTGCCGAGGTCTCCCCGACAGCGACGAATGCTGCCCAATAGAACGGGCTCACCTGCTCACCATACTTCGCCAGCAAGTCCAACTTCGCGTCTCTGAGAGCCGAACCTGTGTCCTCGCCCTGACCGAGTCGCAAGTAGAAGCGATCCATTAGAGCGCTCGCGAAAGTGTCGTCGGCACTCCATAAACTTGCAACGACCGACTTCGAACCTGCTACCAAGAACGCCTCCACTAGACTGCTGACGCCCTCTTGTCCCTGCAGTTTGCCAACGCCCGTATCGCAGGCGGATAGCGTGGTCAGTTCGGCGTTCAGTCGCAGTCTGATGATCTCGCGTACCTGCAACAAGCCATCGTCACCAGACCTCGGATCTGTCCCCAATATCAGAGCCGAACGCTCCGGATACTGCGTATCTGCGAACCCGTGGACCGCGAGGTGCAACACGCGAAACTGGTCGAGGGGTTCCTTCTTGAAGGCCGTTTCCGTGGCGTCCTTGCCGAGCAAGATCACCGCGTTCGGTCCGACAATTCTACCGATTTCCTCGACCTCCTCCCGAGTTTGAGGAAGATCTTGAAGACGCATCCCGGTGAAGTCTGCGACGCCGCGAAGAACCCGTCCGCGGACGGTGTCTGGAGAAGGAATTCTCCTGCCCGCTCCTCCCTGATTCTCATAGGAAACATCGCCTACACCGAGGAACGGACTCGCCGCGCTTTCGTTCTTCCTAGCTCTACGCAAGACATCAAGGATGGTTCCGGAAGGCACGTAGCTAATGACGCGAGACTTCAACAGATACTCGCCCGCGTTATCGCGCAGTGCTTCAAACGGAAGCAGGTTCAAGGCTCCGTCCGGCGCGATGATGAGTCTTGCTGCTGTGCTCGCTTCGGGGATCGGCTCCAGAAGTTCTCGGAACAGACGTTTCGAGGTTTCTATCCCCGCGCCTTTTGCGCGAACCTCATCGACAAAGCGCTCCGATAGTGTTTCGACTTCCTTGCGCCCAATCGGCAGGGCTTGAACGTGAGCGCCCCGGCGCGTTACCGAAATACAGTAGGAAATAGGATCGTCCAGTACGTACTCCAGGAGCACTTCATCTGGATGCATGTCATTCTCCACGTTCGCTAATGCTGCCGGCTGCACAGAAAGTTGTCGGTTAGGAACGTCTTCTTTGGTCCACGCCAGACCTAGCCGTCGTTCGTATTCAACGAGGCTGTCTAGCAATCGTTCTCGTTCAGGTGCGCCGCTGGTCTGCATCAGTCGGGCCTGGAGACCCGCAACATCTCCTTCAAGAGCCGCTGTCTGATCTGATTCAGTGGCTGGCTCCTTTCTATCTTTAAGAGCCCATGCGAGAGTTCGGCCTCGAACGCGTTCGAGAACCGCGAACGCTCCTGGCGCATCGCCATTCTTGGTGACAAGTTCAAAGTGTCGAAGGTAAGTCTCGCTCATCGCTGCGGCAACGGAACTGTTCCAATATGGCTCATCGACGCTGATGAGCATTCCCTCAATCACGTCTTCCGCCTGCTGGTAGAGCGCGTTCGCTTCGGCAAAGTGTCCACGGCGTCCTTTCAAATCGGCGAGCATCGTCAGGTTGCGAGGAACATAATAACGATCGCCAACCCGCCGGCTCGCGGCCAGACCCTGTGTGGCGCGCGTATCCGCGGTGGAAAGGTCTCCGGCATCACGATAGATTTGAGCCAGTTCGAACATGGCGTCGGCTTCCATCCTGTAGAACTGAGCTTGCGTGGCGAATCGGCCGGCATCGTCCAAATAGTTCACTGCTTGTTGTCGGTCACCTTTCTGCGCTGCTAGTTTTCCGAGAAGAATCAGTAATTGCGCCTCATGTCCGCGCTTCTCTTGTGTTCGCGCTTTTGTGAGTGCATTCTCAAGTACCACCTTCGCCTCGTCGGTTCTGCCAAGCGAGACCATGGCTTGAGCTTTTCCTTCATAACCCATGAACGGAAGTCCACAGTCAGGATCGGCCTCCGCCAACTTGATGGCCCTTTCGAAGAATTTCAGCGCTTCCGTGTGGCGATTGACTTCCTCGAAGCCTCTGCCAAGCAATTCTAGGAAGCGTACTTGGCCAGCAGTGTCCCCGTTCGCCATGGTGGAAAGGAGTGCACCACCCAGAAGTCTGGCTGCGCGTCCGGGATTACCTTCTAAGAACCCGATGAGGCCCAATTCGCCGGACGCCCTCGTTACCCATCGATCCTCGCCCAAGCTCTTTGCGATGTCCTGCGCTTCTAGCCAGTCGCGCTTTGAAGCTCGGTAGTCAATCTCGATGTCCGTGTAGCCCTTCGCAATCAAGCACCAAAGGCGCAGTTGCTTGTCACTCTGGACGATGGGATTCCGTAGTTGTTCATTCAAGAAACGTGACAGGTCAACGAACGACACTGTTTCCGCTTCTGATCGGAGCCGGCCGACCTTGGCGTGAATTGCATTGTGCGCATCGCCGTGCTCCGAGAACAGCTTCTCAGCTCGGGCGTAGAGTGGAGCCGCCGCAGGCCCGTTATTTAGAAAATAAAAGCGATCCGCGGCTTTCAGCAATACCTGAGCATCGTCCCACTTCCGTCCATCCGCAGAGGTGGCGCGAATCCTGGTTGCCTCTCGACGGTATGCGGTGACGGCGTAGTACGAGGCAGTAATAAGGAACACCACCTCGGCGGTAGCGAGCCCCACTCGCATTGAGCCAGGTCTGCCCATACAGGTAACCACACAAATATGGAATCGAGAACGTGTTTGCGACGAAGTGGTGCAAGACGAGGGCGAATGCGGACTAGAACCCGAAGCCGTATCGATAGTTTCTCAGTTCCCGAATAAAAAATAAAGCGGCTGGACTCTAAAACCCTTGGCCACAGAGCGATTTGACCGAGGCGAGGCCGGCTAGCTGCGAGGGCAATGTATGTTCCTTGATGCGATCGTTGAAACGGGGACTGGGCCGAGTTGGAAAAGAGATCATCACCGCAACAAACTCGTTGCGCTATCATTGCAGGGGTCCGGCTCTCTCTCGATCCATCTGCCTAAAGCAAACCTGGGCAGGAGGTGAGGCATGAACATAGAACACAGAAACGTAGTTCTCTTCACCATCTCTTTCATTGCGTTGTGGGCGGCCAGTGTGCCAGCGCAACCACAGAACATGATTGAGGTTGTTCAGTCAGTTCAAAGTCTGGACGATGATGTTCGCCTCATCGCTGGAAAGCCCACGATAGTACGAGCTTATGTAGATGGCGCGGAGAACGCAGGCCTTACAGTCATTGGGCAACTGGAAACGACACGGGTCGGATCTGGCCGTTCGGTGATGATAGACTCGCTGAACTCTCTTGCCTTAGTCAGAAGGCAGACCAACTCGCTCATAACGCAACACGACGACATCGGACAAACACTAAACTTCTCACTACCGAATGAGTGGACTGCTTCCGGTAGAGTGTCGTTCAGACTTGCACGACTTCTGCGGGCTTCCGACAGAGTAGAGCTTCCTTGCTCCGCTTGCTCCAGCACCAATCCCAAGTTTGTGTCCTTTCTCGGGGCGCCACCGCTGAAGCTGAAAGTTGTTTACTTTGCATATAACGTGGACGGTGTCTCTCCTTTTGCCTATCCATCCGATGCGGATCTAGTGAGTATTCAGTCTTGGCTTATGCGGACCTACCCTACCGCGCAACTCACCTTGTCTTCTAGCGTAGTCGATGCTCGCGCTAACCAGCTTTCCGGGCACTTTTCCTGCACTGACCTTAATGATGCGCTTGGAGCGATTCGCCTCATTGAAGTCACCAAGGGCGGGGTTGACCCTTTGACCCACTACTATGGATTGGTCTCTGACAAGTACTTTCTGATGCCTGGGTGCTCGATTGTTCCCGATCTGCCAGATCCAAGGGTGGTCGCATCTGGGCCCGCAGGAAATCCGGCACATCATCCAGACATTCCCAGCATTTTCTGGGATAAAAGCCCACTCTACACTGGCTGGTACGCCGCACACGAACTTGCTCATACTTTTGGACGTTCCCATCCAGGGAAATGTGGAGAATCTTCAGACGATTCAGACTTTCCTTATGATCGTGGTTTCTTGTCAAACAGCCCCGAAAAATATGTTGGCCTCGACCTTGGAAACAAGCAGGATTTCACATCTGTTGTAGCGCTACCCGGTCTTAAGTGGACAGACATGATGACCTATTGCGCCAACAAATGGATTAGCTTCTACACCTACGATGCCATTCTCAAACGTCTATATGCCGAAAATGGCCTTGATCCAAATGGGGGCCCAGGCACACTGAGCCCGCTTCAGTTACAAGCAAACGCAGGAGCACAATCGTCGGCAGGCTTCATTGACATTCTAGCGTCGGTAAACTTTACAACCTCCCACGCCACATTCAAATATGTTCAAAAGAGCGACTTACCCTATTTTAAATTGGCGGGCCAAGAGGGCGAGGCGATTCTTAATGCGCTAGATCGCGATGGCCGTACTGTTGAGACAGTCCACGTGCAGCTTTACAGGAGTACTGATATCAGCCCGGATGTGGCAAGAACAGCGGCAGTTCGAACATCGATTCCATACGATGATCGCATTGCGAGCTTGGAGCTTGTTGTAAGCGAGACAATTAGGGGCACATATTTGGCCGGAAGCACTAGGGCTGCGGTTAACGATCTCTTGGTCAAGAATGCGACTGACCTGAATAAGGAAGAGTTCTCCATTATGACCTCCGCTACTCAAGCTGAAGGCCCAGAAAACGGGATTCTGGTGAGATGGAAGGCTGTGGGCGAAGGCGTAACGTATACAGTTGAGATAAGCGCGGACCAGGGGCATACGTGGAACACTGCCGCTGTTGGCCTCACTGAGCACTACTTCGCGATCGTGCCCAAGAAGATGCAGGTCTCGGAGGGGAGTTCAGTGTTGCTAAGAGTTACGGCGCACGATGGGTTTCGCAGCACCGCGGTAAAGACACAAAGCCTTGTGATCGGTAAGCGACACTAGATTCTCAACGACTAGCGAAAGCCCCTCTGAAAATCGAGCCCAGAGATTTCCCGCGTCGCGCCTTGTATCGTTTTGTAAACGTCGCTTAGAGTCGTCATTCCTGAAACCCCACCGTCTTTTGTTGCCATCGACTGAACTCCTACCAAGACCGGCCCAGAATGAAGTGTGCCGTTCAAACGGCGGTTCCGAGTCTTGAATATAGGCGAACCACTCCGGCCTTCAGCCAGGTTCGGAGCTAGGCCCCAGACCTTGAGCAACTTTGGATCAGCCCCTTGAGCACAGAAAGAAGGCAGGGGCTCGGTGGGCAAATTGGATAGGGTCACGTACGTGAAAGAGGGGTTGTTTTTCTTCAGCCCAGCACTACTCGGCACCAAACCCGAGGTGTAAAGTTGATCGCCAATCTTGAGAGATTGTAGTTCATCATCGGTCGCGAACAGGGAAATCCAAATTGGGGCAGTGTCGTACTTGTCCAAGTTGGGCATCATGCTGCGACTCACGATACTTACTGCCACATCAATGTTGTTGTCCTCTGGCTGGTAGAAACTCGTTACGTCAAGACGTTCGTACGCCACTCCACTTTTTGCCGACGAATCGCCTGGTTTTAGGTTAAATCTGAGATAAACCTGACGTGGATTGTCATCTGGACAGTCCGCCCACGTTCTGTTTATTACATGCCTCGCTGTGACAAACACCCTTAACAAACGATTGCCAGTTGCTGAGATTCCAACGAAGAAACCGGTAGCTATCGGTCTTTCCTTGTTAACGCTTCCGTCTGACTCTGCTGCATAAATGAACACGGGAGATCGCTGGACATTAGGATTGATCGGGTCGAAGGTGTCTGGGACCGTTGTGTTGGCCTTCGACTCTTGAGGGATGTGCGGAAGTTCGAAAGTCGCAGCCTGAGACTCAAGACTCTTTTCGCTAGCTAAGAGTTGCGCGACCGTTTCGCCTTCCGGGATACCTAACAATACTTGTGTCTGAGCTCTTCCCAGAACCGCCTCGTCTTCAGTCGAAAGACACTGTGCTCCTCTTTTTATGAGTTCCTCGAAGGGCACAGAAGAAACCTTCCTCTCCTTGAACTGTTCGCATGATTCAGGCGATGACGACTCCGTGTGACAGGAGAACGACGAAACGACAACAAAGGCAACTAGCAGAACAACGCCGAGTCGCTCTGTCTGACGGTCGTGGAGGATAGGACGCATCGACGAAGGGCTTCGTATCCGGATATTAATTTTTTTGCGGAGCGGCCGCCGCCGGTGGTGATGCTTTGGGCAGCGTCACTGTGCCGCTCACCTTTACCGTGCTGGAATCGTCTTTCGCGCTCGACGGCTGGTTCGGCAGCGTAATAGTCAAAGCGTAGTTGTCCAAAACGCCGCCTGGTGCCGGAGCACATGGATTCGAAAAATCGCCATACCTCGTATGGGTATGTTGATATGCTTCTTTTTGAACCGTAAGATCATATTGAGTTGTTGTTGACGTTGCGTCCGGTGGTGCCCCTGGCCCGAATGATGGAATTTTGGACACGACGGTACTGAATACTGATGTGACAGCGGTCAGAATAGTTGACAGGGTTTGACCCTGGACTTGCGCGGAACCTTCGGTCAGTGTGCCATCAGCAGCTAATTTGGCGTCTACTTGCGAAGTTCCAACCCATGGCCTCGGAGCGTTATAGTAATAGACCGTTTTATAGTCGACAAGTACTTCCGGTGTTGATGTGTTCGCAGTCTCGATAACCTCTTTGCCGGCTTTGATCAGCTCATCTTCGCTCGTGCTCAGGGGGATATAGTCGTCCTTAGCAATGATTAAGGCCCAGGCATTCTCAATGGCGATGACATCGGGAGCGGATGTATTCGGTTTATTTAACAGCGCCAAAAGAGTCTGCAAAGGAGCATTGGTTGACGGTTGAAATTGAGACTTGGACAAAACTTTGCTCGCAGTGCGAACTTCAGGAGCCGGTAGCTTCGCGTCCACTTTCTTAGCCTCGGCATCATTGAGGAATTTATATGTAGTTGTCTTTTTCAACGTTAGGGTATAGACAGGCTCTATCCATGTGCTTTCCTGTTTGCATTTTGCCGTCTTGACGTAAAAAGGAATTCCAGCCACATCTTGTTTGTTGGTCGACGTCCCCGTGATCGGGTCTCGCTTAATTCTCACGGTGGATAAGCAACCGCTCAACACAAGACAAATGAGCGTAAGAACAACAAGGCGAGACGAGATATGCATGGAATCTCCCGATGCGTAAGAAAATGCCCCCGGAGCCCTAGTGGAGAGGAAAAGATAGCACAATAGTGGAACTTGTCAAGCTCTGCGAAAACATCACAGTCGATCAATTGTGAGCTATGACCATAAATGGGACGGTTGGTAGACCGCAACAAACCTCTAAACTGGGAACAACGTGCTGTCACATTCGAACTGAGACACTTTGTCCTATTATGCAGATACAGTGATCTACTGTTTAGCATTCGGTGGTGTCGTCCAAATCATTTGCTGATTCTGGTCGTATATCGTTAAAGCAGGTTCGTGTGCAGGAGTTATTCCAAAAGCCGCGCGATGCTTGCCTGTGTCATCATTGAATAAGAGTGCCGTTCTGTCCGGCGACGCCCCCAGGATGACGCCTTGCTTCAGGGAAGCATCCACGAGTGATAGCCGGACGGCAGTGGGTGTCAAGCTGAGTTCACCACGTCTATTTCCATTGGTATCTTGCAATGCAATGTCGGTGTTCGAACCGTCCGCTGATGTCCCAATCAGGATCCGCGGAAGCGTGTTGCTTCCATCGAAGAAACTGACGCCCGCAGCTCCGGTGCTGCGATCTACGCCCAACACTATGCGTACCTTCCCAGATTGGTCCACGAGCTCGAACCGCTGTGCCCTGATTACAGAAGGCCCTTGCTGATTCGATCCACATGACAGCAACATGCTGCTGCAGAAAAATCCCGCAACCAGCAGCCCGGGAATATTCATTTTAGGTTTCATCTTTTCTCCTTATCCACTTTTGTGACACTTTCTATCACGGATGTGGGCGGATTAAAAGGGCATAGCTGAGCAGGCGCGCTTTCACGCGACTTAAACTTTGTCCCGCCGTTTTGCTCGATTCCCAGTAATGGTAATCGTGTCCGCTTTCACGTCGCTCCCCACGCGGCGCTCGGCTAATCTAAGATCCTTCCAAAGTTTCAGGAGTCGGCCCGAAAAGGGGTAGAATGCTTCCTCGCGAGTGGAGAAGGCCCTCTTTCGATACTCATCCCGGTGGTCGGGTGTATCAAACGTCCATACGGCTGTGATTGAAGTTAGAACACAACTGTGCGTATGTGAGTCATGAACTCCGAAACGATCACATCAGTTCACGATAACAAGCCTCGCGCTATTTTCCGTGACGTGGTGCTGTGGTTTGTCTTTTCTGTCTTGATTTCAGTAATACTGGCGGCGTTAGCTAAGAGCGTCGGCCTCGTTGTACTGAACCACACTGGCCAGTCCGCACCAGCGGGACTTCTGAGGCTGGTTTTGGCTGACCTGACGATGAAAGGCGACCTCCTGCTGATCCTAGTGTGTATCGGCGCGGAGCTACTCGGGCTGTGCGTTACGGTGGGACACAGAGCGACTCCGTTTTCGGGGTTCATCATAGCCGCCCTGGTATTGCTCATTCTTTCGGCAGCGATGATCATCGGCCTCTGCGCTTCGCAGTCAGCACCTAGCGTCGCAACGGTCGAATTTGTCGAGCGTGCCACAGTGTGGATCGGTGGTCTCGGACTCATCGCGGCAACCCTACTGAAAATTCTGGTGAAAGAGGAATAGTGACCCCACTGCATACAGCTACAGCGGTGATCGCGGCCTTGCTTGTGCTTGCAGCTATCTTGACCGCCGCGGCTGGGGCAGGGATCATCGCAACTCGACTCCGGCTGGTTTCTGGTGTTTCGGGTGCCAAAATTGCTATCGGATCGTTGGTGGCAGTATTGGGTGTTTTTTCTGTTCTTGCATCGCTGGAGGTTTTGCGATTCAGTCCTCCCACGGCACTCGGTTTGGGAGTGCTGCTTGTCGCGCCACTCGCGCTGCTCCTTCGGTGGGTCCTAAACGCCAAATCGATAACCAGCATGCATTGGATCGCTGCTTCAATTCCACTGGTGATCGTAACTTTCATTGGGGTGTCCTCGACAGTACGATGGCCTACGACGCTGCCATCGTTGGTTGGGAAGATTCTGGGGCGGTTTTCAGCGAGAGAATCAAATCATGAATCGATCAGGATAGCGAATGGGGAAGTGCGAATCTCTGACTTGCCGTCTGCCCTATGGGCACCGGGGGTATCGAGCACAGACCGGAACGATTTCGCTGTCGAAGGGCGTCCTTCGTTAACCTTGGAGAATAGTACGCTCATCATTGGCAACGTCGATGGTCAAAGACCAATGACGCTTATGGCAAATACCCTGACACTGGTGAACAGCACAATCCTAACAAATGGAAATCCGCTACTGATCAGAGCGGACAAATTCATATCGAGATCGGGGCGGGTGCTCTCGTTCAGGCCGTTGGACGACCAACCGCCTGCCGCCGAGCAGGGCGCAAACGGCAGAGACGGGCGTGATGGAGGTGAAGTGATACTAGATGTCCGCTCCGAAATTGTTGGTGATCTCGACATAGATTTGCATGGTCAATCTGGGGGTACGGGAGGCGCGGGAACTCCCGGACCGCCCGGCCGACCAGGAGCTCGGGGCGCTGATGCTGCTGATGGATTGTTTGATTGTCGGCGTGGCGGGGCGGATGGGCAGCCAGGGGAGAGCGGCCAAGCGGGCAGCCCTGGAGGGTCCGGTGGGAGTGGGGGGAATGGTGGCCACCTAGTCCTTTTCGGAGCCAAGGCAGGCAATTTCGAACATGCTATTCATTTTCAAGCCCTCGGCGGTCACGCGGGCGAGGGAGGTCAAGGCGGGCCAGGTGGCATGGGAGGCGCAGGTGGAGATGGCGGAAGCGGCTCAGTCCACTGTGGTGGTGGTCACGCGGGAGCGCCGGGTCAAGTAGGTCCTGAAGGACCGCACGGAAACAAAGGTGAACATGAGGGAAGGACTGGACAAGAAATTGTAAAGCCGGCGGATTGATTCCTGTCACCGCTTCACGTCGTCGATTAGTCAGAATGGAAGAAAAATAATTACCCTCTACAGACTGATGCCCCGCCGAATTGGGATTTGTAACGCGAAACGCGATCTGTAAAAGCCCGAATCGAGCGTTCCCGTGTTGGTTGGAACGTAGAACTATTTTCGATGATCACTCTCTAAAACAGAATCTCCGGAACGTATCTCTCGGCGCAAGCCGGGTCGTCATGCTGAGCCGAGTTGAAGGTAAATGGCCTAAAAGTGCCAGAGATATCACATGGTCGGTCTGATACGATTTGGTGCAGAAAACTATGCGGCGACGCAAAGACCCGACACTAGAAGACCGGGAAATACCAGTGCTCAAGAGGGAAATTGATTCGCTCAAAAGAAAATTGAGTAAGCGGTACGAAATTCAAGCCGACAGAATTCTGGGTGCGAGGAAACCCCTTGATCTGACCTCGGTTCCTGCCACGTCGGGCGGCCAGTTCGAATCGAACCGGCGAAAGTTCTAAACAATCCGCTCTACAGTCTTGATCGCGTATAGGGATAAACAACAACCGTGCGGGTCGTCATGCCCGACATGTGCTGGCCACATTCCAACCACTCCGAACAACAAGACACTGAAAAGATTGGCCGTCCTTGAGCTAGAGTTTTTGTGTTGGCTTAAGCGGCAATCGCCGCCGGCTCGGGGGCTATGCCCCCGAGAATCACAGCAGCGGTCTGTTGGACGGCTTCCAAACTCTCGCGCAGAAGATCGGCATCTCCATGCCAGAGCTGGATGTAATCGGCGGATGCGGTTCCAGTCTCAAGCCCGATTGCTTGGCAGACCACGAAGGCCACGGCTTCGGCCTCGGTCTCGCGGACTTGCTTGGTAGTGAGACTGCGACGTTCGCCCCGGTGCAACATCTCGTGAGCGATCTCGTGCGTTAGCGTGGAAAACTCCTCGGCGGGCTGCATTCCGGAAAGCAGGGTGATCTTGCCGCCATGCGAAAGACCCTTCGCGGGGGCGATTCTCTCGGAGAAACTGAGTTCGATGCTTTGCGCTTCTACAAACTTGAAAAGCCGTTCGCGGTACCCGCTTACGTCGCCGTTGACTTCGGTTAGGGTCGGAAGCTCTTTGCCGTCGGTCTGCGTAACGTCGAAGACATACACGGCCCGAAAGCCGTACAACGTGCGCTGAGTCTCCTTGGCATCGGTACTCTGTTCGGCGCTCTCTTCTTTATTGCGTCTGTTACCGACCATTGGGGCAAGAATGAAAATGCCTTTTTCGCCACGTCGGACGAAGCGGCCAAGCGAAGTCCAAGTGCGGAACCCGGCGACGTGGGTGGCATCTGGCCTCTGCCTCGCGATGAGCATGATGTTGCCGAAACTGTAGTTGCGAAACTTCGCCATCGCTCCGAGATACTGCGTAAGCACTGCACTCTGCCCGGACTCCAGCGACTGCACCAGATAATCCACGGCTTCCTTGGTTTTGAGGTTGACTTCTTCTAATTTCATGTTTTTTCCCTTCTGCCGGTGTCGGCTTGTTTTTTCTTTCACCAGAGCGGTAGCGAGGAAAAACAAGCCGACGGTGGTGAAGGGACAGAACGGGGGCCGAAGGAGGGTGGCAGGGCGTGAGTCAAAGCGCGGTGAGTGCCAAACGTGGTTGGGTTTAGTTTGGCGCGAGATCGGCGCAGTCCGAAACGCCAGCCCGAGCCGCCGCCAAGCGGCGTCCACCCGCGGGAGGGCGCAGTGGGATGGTTCAGGCTACCGTAGCGGGCTTAGTTGGCTCGAAATGAGCTAGTAAAATGTCGACAAACCCCGGTGTCGCACGAAGAGGAAGGAAGGTAAGTCTGTGCTACAATTCGCCTTCCCCCATACATGGTCCTAAGTTTGCTCTGAGGGTTACTTAGCAGACCCTATGCGTCATTTCTTGCTTGCTGTTCCTCCCGTCGTCCTTTACGGCTGCGCCATCTTAATCGCGGCGGCCTTTGCGATGAGTGTCGCCTTGTTCTGGCAGACATGGCGAGTCAAAGCGCGTGTACGGAAACTCACCAAGTTGCTGGCAGAATTCGGCGATGCCTCTCCAGCCCAAAAGCGAAACGGAGTGTCTCTCGCCGCGCTGGAAAAGATTCGGAGCAAGTGCGAGAAACTTGAGAAGGTGCCCCGCGGGTGGTGGAAGGCAATCGACTCCCATACCGAGCAATACACGAGTCCGGAAGATGTGGAGGGATGGTTTCTCACGGAACAACCAAGGGCAATACTTTCCTACGAAATTGTCATCAGCAATAATTTTCATTCCGCCATCTTCAGCTCCTTCCCTGGATTGCTAACTGGCGCCGGGTTGACTCTCACCTTCATTGCAATTCTAAAAGCATTGGCCGGAGTTACGTACGACAAGGCGAATACAGTCGATCCGATCACGGGTATCGATACGCTCATCAACGGGCTCTCGGGCAAGTTCCTCAGCTCTATCGTCGCGCTAGTCTTGAGCATTCTGTTCACGCTTTACGAAAAAAAGGCAGCCCGCGGACTTCGGAACCGTTACGAACAAATGGTTGCATCCGTCTCACAAGCGATTCCATACCTGTCACAGTCCCGGGTCCTTCTGGACATTCAGCGATTCGCGGCTAAGCAGACCGTTTCAGTAAGCCACATAAGCAGTGAGGTGGTCGACCGTCTCATCGGGACCTTCAACACGGATGTCGTCCCTGGACTTGCAGAGGGATTTTCATCGGGGGTCGCCCGGAAGATGGAGAGCGAGTTCCGGCCCACCATGCAGCAAATGAGCGAGACGTTGGGTGGTTTGAAATCTGCCATCGTCAACTTGGAATCGCAAAAGCAGGAATCCGTGACCGGAGAGATTCGAACTCTACTGACTTCTCTGGAGAAATCGCTTGTGGAAGCTCTTTCCAAAATGGGCTCGGACTTCCACAGTGCGTTAACCGGAGCTGCCAACCAGGAATTCGGAAATGTGCAGGGCACACTTGAGGCCACACGGCAAATGCTGTCTGACATGAACACCCAGTTCGGTGCGATGCAAGCAGCATTTTCCACCATCATCGAGAAGGCCGAACGATCGACGTCCGACCAGATGAGGATCGGGCGGGAGCAAAGTGAAGGCCTGACGGCGCTCATGAACGGGTTGATGGTCAGGATGCAGGAATCTGCGGAGTCGAATCTCGGCACTGTCCGAAACCAACTGACGCTAGTCGTGAGCGATCTTGCGGAAAAGGTCGGCTCCCTGTCTCACGACATGATGTCAGCGGCTGGGGAGGTGGCAAAGCAAGCGCAGGATTCTGCTAACCAGGTATTGAATCACACCGGGGAGTGGTCGGAGGCTACTGCTCGCCGTCTCGAAGGTTTGCTCAGTAGCATCGAGGCCCGCAGCACCGATTTTCAAACGGCAGGCCAATCGTTGATCAAGGCTCGCGATTTTCTGGTAGAGGTGATGTCGCAAAATGCCCGCGCGTTGAACAGCATGGCTGATGCCAGCAGTCATGTGCAGGCATACAGCAGCGGGCTTGCGGGACAATCCGATGCGCTGAAGGTCATCAGCCAGCTGCAGTCGCAAGTTTCGACGCAGCTGCGGGATGCGTCCGGCACTCTGCGCGTTTCCTCGGAGCAAAACGAAAAGTTACTCGCCGAGTACCGGCGCACTTTTGATGGCTACAAGAACGTAATAGACGAGTTGGACAATAGCCTGGGGAAGATTTTCGGTGCGATCCAATCAGGTTTGCGCGACTACAACCAGAGCATCGAAAACAACTTCAAGGAACTCGTTAAGATATCCAACCCCATGATTTCGGAAGCGGCGAGCTTCCTTCAGACGCAGATCGATGAGCTGTCCGGACAATTGGAAGAACTATCGTCGGTTATTTCGACATCTGTGGAGCGAGTGAATGGAAGACCAAAATAACCCAGATCATCTCAACAGCTCGATGACCGACCTGATGACTTCGCTAATGGTGATCTTCATCTTGTTGCTTCTGGTGTTCGTTCACCGAACGGCGGGCAAAGACGCGGCCGTAACGGATGTTCTGTTAAAGCGCCTACGGTACGAAATGCAGCCCCAGGGCTTTAACGAGAATACGATTCGTCCTGACCCGCGCGACAGGAATGCGATTCTGGTAATCGTGCCAGACCGCCTGATGAATTTTGAAGCCGGTAAGTCGACACTTCGGCCAGAAGGCGAACAATTTCTAAAGGGGTATATACCTCACTTGGCTGAGGTTTTGTGTGCTGATCAATTCCGATCGAGCATTGAGTCCATCGTTGTTGAAGGCCACACGGACACGCAGCCGTACGTGGGGCACACCGTCGAGGAAAGCGAAAGCCTCAATCTAAAACTGAGCCAGGACAGATCGATGGTGGTGGTCGAGAACGCTCTTGCCGATCTTTCGAGTATGGAGGTAAAGCGCGGGTGCTTCCTTGAAAAGCTGTCGGCCAGTGGTCGCGGGGAGCAGGAACAGGAGCCCACGGCGGACGAAAGCAGAAGGGTGATCCTAAAAATCCGAGTGAAAGTCGTTGATGAAGCGCCGCTGAGGGCGAAAGTTCAGTGAATTTCACTCTGGAATCATTGCAGCGATTGACTGCCGAAACCCAAGTCATCCGGAATCGTGCGGGCGTGCCCCTGGTCGACGCTTCACGTGCGTGCCAGCAGCTAACGGGCGTTCTCAAAACTCTTCGCCAGAAACTTAGCATCGTAAAGCTTGATCGTCCAAAACTGGATGTCGAGAAGGTCTGGGCTGCGTTTGTTGCGTCGAATCACGATCTGAACGCATTGGACGGATTGCAATTCCGCACACTTTGCAGCTCCGAGAAAACCGCGCTCCAACCTGAGTTCATTGCGGCACTAGCACGCTATCCAGATAAGCTGAACCGGAGTCGATGCCTGTACGGGATTGTGAACAGCTATTTTTCGGAATGGCGGCAGATGAAGAGTCCGGTGGCCGTCGAATCTTTGCTTACCGGTGTTTTCCGGAGCTTTGGCCGGAAAAACCCAGTCGTTCAAACATGGCGGAGCAATGGGCGACTCTTTTCCGAAGAAGCCGCCGCTTTCTTAGCCGGGCAAATCTGCGACGAACAGAAGGGCGTCGATGAGGTTCTCAAGAACTACTATGTTGGGCCGCTGACGAAATTGGGCTTATCGGTTCGCGCTGCAGCGGCCCGATCCGCGGGCGAACGTTTGTACCGCCTGGAACGAAATCGCGACGACCAGTGGAGCATCCGCTACCTGAAGTGGGTAGTCGAAGGCGTTTTGTCGGATCTCACGGCGCCCGATGATTTTGCATACGCCGTCAGCGCACTGATTCTCAGCGAATCGGCAAAGAGATCAGAGGCATTTCAGCATGCGCTCCGATTGTTCGCTCAGAATCACAAGCGACTTGGCGATCCGCGAGTGCGGGAATCATCTTTAAACTGGAGATCGATTGCTTCCGAGGCCGCCCAGCGATACCTGTCGTGGCTGGCTCGCGACAACATTATTTTCTTCTTCAACACGATCCTTCCGAATAACAGTGAAAACCGAAGAAGAAAAGACTTTTGGCTTCGCTACCATGATCGAATCCGGGACTTTCAAGTTGCGGTTTCCGAGGCAGACCTCTGGAAGGTTAGGGCGACCCAGAAGAAATCGGAACTGCTCCTTTACTCCCAAGTGTTTCATCCGACAACCAGCGCGTTCTTGATGAAATTTGAGGGGTACGGTGGGCATTTCCTTGTCGTCGAATTCAGCGAGACAGGAAACGCAGCGTACATCTTCGGAATGAAGGCGTTCGAGGAACAGGGCGTCACAATGCGCACGCAGCGGTTCGAGTTAGCCCGCCACCTCAAATTCGATGATACCCATCGAATTATTCACAGGGGGGATTGGGAGCCAAAGGCTTCATACAGGCTTTCCTCGGAGTTTGGCATCCGGCCATGACATTCTTCATTCACAGATTTGGCAAGTCGGTGGAAGTCTTGGCGGTACCGGAAGGGCTGACTATTCGAGGACCGCGCGAATTGTCCAAGCGTGAGAACTGGCCTGCCGACGCCCTGGCGGCGACCGGGGCATGGCGCACCGCCGTCGAGATCGAACAATTGCTGGAAGAAGGCCTCGCGGACGAAGAGCACGACGAAATCCGTGTCCGTTATAGCAATTTCGCTGTGATCCAAAGCGAGATGCCGGTCAGTCTCATTGGGACGTGGTCACCGCATAGTCCTTTCTTGCTTAAGATCGATCGCAAAAGTGATTTGGGGCGTCCAGACTTTCAGTATCGGTACACATTCCTGCTGGCAGGTACGCCTGTTCATGTTGAACGTCTAGGTTACTACGTCCGAAGAGCTTCCAGTACAGAGGTTTTCCTTCTCGACTTTCAGATGTACAGTCTGGTCGATGCAATGGATTCGTTCAACGCTCTGGCACCAGCGGCGAAAACGCCCCAGGAGAGTTGGCTTACGTTCGCGAAGGTTAAAGGGTGCGCCGCAGAGGTTGGTGCAGCACTAGACAGCACGCTAAATAGCAACGATGTGATCATTCCCTCCACATTGGGCCTCGATATGAGGGAGGACGAAGACGGTGCCCTGACTTTTCTGCCAAAATGCGCGGAACTTGCGGACGAAGATTTCCATCAGGTCTTCGAACGAAATGCGGGTGCGGAGAAGCTCTATTCCCTAGACCGGCCAGGGCTGGGGCGCGTTCGAATTGTTCTTACCGACGACCAACACCAGGTTCTTCAGCGGATGAAACGCGTTCGCCGTGTTAAGGGCGATTTGAAGGAACGACTCAAACGGGACCCGGTGCAGGCTTTCGACGGTATCGCCGATCATATCGACCTTCCATATGGGGACCGAGTGATAGGCGTCGGTGACTTCCCATTTGCCCCTACTCCCAGGCCAACTAATACGGAGTCGACGATGGCGAAGCTGTGGGAGAACGAAGCCGCTCGGCTCGCGGACACGATTGGCGAAACCGGAGTTTCCGGGGATCCACCCGGTCCGGAGCAGGATACGCACGAAACTGAAAATGAAAATGTCTCTGGTGCGGCGGAGGCGTCGGCGACTGAGGGCGCCGCCCGCGAGGGAGGGATCGACGTGCCTGCGCCCGTGCAAATGGAGCATGGTGGTGTATCTGGAGTTGTGGGCAAGAAGTATCTTCTGATTGAGACAAATGAAGAGTCAGTCAGGAACGAACTTGTTTCGGAAGCGAAGATCGCGAGTCAATTCGCCCGAGGTGTGACCTTCGAGCGTCCCCGATCTCTTCGGGAGGACCGCAACCTTCGTCCCCATCAGGAACAGGGTGTTCGCTGGTTACAGACCTGCTCCCAGATTGACGAGCGCACGGGGGTCCTGCTGGCTGATGACATGGGTGTTGGGAAGACAGCTCAGATTCTGACATTTCTCGCATGGTGCATAGAGTCAGGCAAGTTTCCCGGCCTATGCAAAAGCGAACCACCATTTCAGCCCATACTCATCGTCGCGCCTCTGATCCTTGTGGACACCCGCACGTGGGAAAAGGAGATGGAAAAATTCTTTACTAATGACGGGGTGATTTTCTGGCCCGTTCTCTCCTTACATGGTGACCAACTAGCTAAACTCCGGCGAGATGACGCAGCAGGCCGCGAAACAGAAATTGGCAAACCGATCTTGGATTTGGGCAGAATCCAACGACACAAGGTCGTCATTACAAACTACGAGACTATAAAGAGCTATCAGCATAGTTTTGCGTTTGTGAAGGACGGCGCACCCCTTTGGTCGTTCATCATCAGCGATGAGGCTCAGGAGTTCAAAGTTCCGAGTACGAAGATCTCTCATGCCATGAAGGCTCTAAAAGCGCAGATGCATATCGCCTGTACGGGAACTCCAGTCGAGAATCGGCTCCTCGATTTGTGGAATATCTGCGATGCGCTGCAACCGGGACTGCTTTCTTCGGCGAGAGATTTCGTAGCGAAGTACGAGAACAACCAAACGGGCTCCACGCAGGAGAGCAGCTTGCTGGAGCTGAAAAAGACCCTTCTATTTCAACAGCCCCATGCATTCTTGTTGCGCCGTACGAAGTCTGACGTAGCGGAGCTCCCACCAAAATTCGTCTTTAAACTGGATTGCGACATGTCCGATGCGGAGATCGAGGCGCACCGGTCGCTTCTGAGCAAGCTCAAGGGCGATGGCCGTCAATCCCGATTCCTGTCAGCGCTGCAGAGTTTTGTGCAGCTTTACCAGCACCCGGCAATGCTCACCGATAACGCCGAAGATCTGAGTGCCGGCGAATTGGTCAGTCAGTCTTCAAAGCTGCGAGTCTTGATCTCGAAGCTACATGAGATTCGTGGCAAAAGAGAAAAAGTAATCATCTTCGCTAGGCTGAGAACGATGCAGGGAATTCTCGCGAAGGTTCTCCAGGCCGAGTTTCAGCTTCCGGTCAGGATCATCAACGGGGAGACTAAACTGCGAGGTTCATCGTCTCTCAATAAGGCAGGGCTGAAGACACGTAACGCAATCTTGCAAGACTTCCAGAATACGCAAGGATTCAATGTCCTCATACTCTCTCCATTTGTAGCCGGAATCGGGCTTACGATTGTCGAGGCGAACCACGTGGTTCACTACGGGCGGTGGTGGAATCCTGCCGTAGAATCGCAAGCGACAGACAGGGCTTATCGAATTGGCCAGACTAAAGAAGTTTCGGTTTACCTGCCCATATTGCGCGATAGGTCCCGAAGAGTTGCACCGACATTCGATGAGAGGCTTGATCTGTTGATGGATAACAAGCACCGGCTGGCAGAGGACTTCCTGCGTCCCCTTGCCCCGGAAGACGAAATGCGCGACGAACTATTCGGTGATCTGAGAGCAGAGGCAGCATCTTCGGAAACCAAACCCCCGAGTTAATGAAGGATTTGCGGCGTACGAGAAGATTGACTGACGGTCGACCAGTCGCGAGTGACCAAGCCGTGCTCAAGCGAGCTCGTGATTCTCGGCTATCGCGTTACGAATGGCGCGGCTTCACAGTTAAGGATTCGCGATGATGCGTAAAACCATTGTTGTTCCCAGTCGCCTCGCTTGGCACGAAGAACGTTTTCGAGCTGCCGAGCAGAACGCGCTCGGGTTGCAGATCCTCACACCTGCGCAGCTTGCGGGTCGACTTGCTGGCGGTTTTCTGGAGGCGGCATCGCGGGACACATGCCATGTGCTGGTGCGTGATGCGTTGACCAATCTTAAGTTCGCTGAACTCGAACAACTCCGAAAAATGCCAGGCGCCGTCAAGGCCATTTCTGCTTCGTTGATGAAGGTCTGGGATGCTGACCTAGATCTTCAAACATTTGGCGCTCGGTCCCCGCGTATCAACGATTTAGCGCAGATCGAAGTCTACGTTCGGGATCATTTGCCGTGCGGCATGATGTTGCAGCGTGACCTTGTTTCTGCTGCGATCGCAAATTTGAAGAACGCGGGTTGCGTGTTGGGCTCTGTGACCGTGCGCGGATTCGTCTTCGTGGCTCCCTGCTGGCGGAGGCTGTTTCTCTCCTTGGCCGGGAGCATATCGATCGAGTGGCATTCGATTGAGACGCTGAGGGAACAGTTGACCTGGACCCAAGACTCCACCATCCGTGCGGTTGTCAAACCGGCGAAAACGCCGAGGCAAAGCTCGGTCGTTTGCGCCACACCCAAGCACGAAGTGATCGAAGCACTCCGCTGGGCCCGCCAATTGATCGTGTCTGGTCGTGCCAAACCGCACGAAATTGCGATTGTCGCGTCAGCGACTGAAGACTGGGATGAGGATTTTCGAGTACTGGTGGCAGACAGCCAGTTGCCTCTGCATCTTGTCCACGGCCGCAGCGCTACCTCGACTTTTCCCGGTCAACAGGCTGGGTCGCTCGCTACCGTCTTGATTGAGGGGCTGAGCCATGATCGTGTGGTTCGTGCGTTGCGTCTCTTGCACAACACTTCCAAGCTAAAGAGCTTGCCGAGTGATTGGTATACAAACCTGGACCCGGACGCACCGCTGTTGAAACTCGTTCACTGGCAGGGTTCTCTCGACAAGCTCGCAGAGAATTCCGAGAGACCGGATTTTCGCCCAACCTTACTACCTATTCTCGACCTCCTGTCGAAAGGCGCCACGGTAGCGGAGCAAGTTGGGGAGGAACTGCTGTCCGGACAAGCACGAGGAATCTGGCGGAGAGCACTGCTTGATGGACCGCCAGAGGCTCTCATGACCACGATCGGGCAGGTTCGTGTCCCGGATGAATCTGATCCGAACGCGAACATGATCTGGGGACCAGCTCATTCTGTTGCAAGTGGTCCGCGTCCGTTCACATTCATCCTAGGCCTAACCAGCCGTAATTGGCCTCGGCAGGGTCGAGAGGACGGCCTTCTTCCTTCGCACGTTCTAGACACGGCAATGCTGGAGCCGGCGAGCGTGACCGTGCAGGACAGGACTCAGTTTGCTGTGTTGCGTGATTCCGCCGACGAAATCGTCTATTCGCGCAGTCGCCGGGACAGCGAGGGACGCTTGCTTGGGACAAGTCCGCTGGCATCTTCCGAAATTGGGCCGGAACATTTGCAACGATCGCGGATACCACAATACGCATTCAGCGAATCCGATCGTCTTCTCTCGCGCAGGCAGGAGTTCTCCGAGACTGAACGCGCAAAGTCGGCCGTCGCCTGCTATCGAGATTGGCGGAGTTTTAAGATCACGGCTCATGACGGTCTGCTGAATTCCGGGCATCCGGTAATCGAAGCGGAAATTATGCGGGCGCACTCGGCGACGTCTCTTCGCCGGATGCTGACTGACCCACTTGGATTCGTTTGGAGATACGCACTTGGATGGAAGCCGCCATCCCCATTGTCACAGGAGGAGCCCCTCACTCTCGACAATCCAACCTACGGGATACTGGTGCACGAATTGTTGCGTCTGACGGCCGCATCCCTCGAATTAAACGGCGGCTTCGCGGTGGCTACTCAGAAGCAGGTCGAGTCGGCCATAGCGGAAGCTATCGGCCAAGTCGCGCGTGAATGGGAATTGACGAAGCCACTGCCACCCCGGCTTCTCTGGCAACGTACATTGACAGAGGCCCGCGACACTGCCTTGTCTGCGCTGATGTGGCCGTTGCCTAAACTCAAGGATCAAAAAACATACGTCGAAGTCCCGTTCGGAGGACTCGATGGTGGCGAAGATGACGCGCCTTGGGATCGAAATGCCCTTGTGGCCATTCCCTGTTCGGATCTCAAACTTCGAGGCAAGATTGACCGCCTCGATGTGGATGCCAAATCGACAAACGCCCGCGTGATCGACTACAAGACCGGACGCTGTCCGGACGAAGAACCTGGGCTAGACAAGGGTAAGGAGTTACAACGTTGCCTGTACGCGGTGGCCGTTAAGGCACTTTTGGGACAAGTTACAGCGGTTGAGGCGGCGTTGCTGTATCCGGGTTCCGAGGGAAATCTGTACTCGCTCTCCGACCCGAGCGTACAAACCAAGGAACTCATACGCTTTCTTCAACTCGCGGAGCAGATGCTCCGGTCGGGGCGATCTGTATTCGGTATGGGAGCGGAGAGCCGCTACAACGACCTGGCTTTTGCCCTTCCCGCAAACGCGGAGGGTGTGTATTTCTCGCAAAAGGCTGCGGCGCGGGATGCGATGGTAGGAGATTTAAGTAGCCTCTGGGGTGACAACTGATGCCGGAGTTGAGCGACACAAAGCATCGGCGGCGTGCGCTGACCGATCAGACATCAACACTGCTTGTCGAGGCGGGGGCTGGAACAGGCAAGACATCGCTATTGGCTGGACGGGTAGCGTTGCTTTTGGCCTCGGGAGTACATCCTCGCAACGTTGCAGCAATTACCTTCACTGAACTGGCCGCTAGCGAATTGCTCCAAAGGATTCAAGAATACGTTCGGGAGCTTGTGAGGGGGAATGTTCCCGAACCCCTAGAGATCGCAATGGCAGAGGATTTCGCCGACGAAGAGTCGGAACCTCTTTCATCGGCGGCATCAGCCCCAGACGGACTCACGGACAAACAGATGGAATTCCTCTCATCGGCGGCAGCCGCATTGGACGAACTGACGTGTACGACCATCCATGGATTCTGTCAGCGGCTGACTACGCCTTACCCCATCGAGGCAAATGTCGATCCGGGTGCGGTAATGATGGACGAAGGCGAAGCCGATCTGAACCACAAGACGTTGCTGCGGCAGTGGCTCCGAAAACGCTTGGAGGGACCACAGGCCGACGATCCACTTGCAGAGCTGTTGGTGATCGAAGGGGAGCAGGGTCTAAGGCTGATAGAACAACTGGCCGAAGCCCGCCGAGCTCGTCGGACTGCACGCGCGCCGGACGCGAAGCTGTCACAGAAACATATAGACGAATTCCGCAAGTCAGTCGGTTCGTTTCGAAAATGGTACGCGGGAACACAGAGTCTTGGTCTTCGAGAACCTACAACGGAAGAGTACATCTCTGCGTTCGAGGCGCTGGCCGCCCAGTACGCCTCTGGCTATCGCGCTGACACCAGCTTTCGACAGTTGTGGGGTTATGCGCATCCGCAACAGATTTCGGCAATGAAGAAGAATTCCTATGAATTGAGGCAATACAAGTGCAAGGGGAAATGGGTTGCAGCTGTGAAATCTACCGGTCAGTCTCAAGCTAAAGCCGATCGACATAACGGCGAAGCATGCGCGCTCTACGAGAGAGTTGCGGCGTCTCTTCAGATACTGGTTGGTCTGGCTGCTGAATCCTCGCAGTCGCAACTGATCACAGCCCTCGATGATTTCCAGGCTTCTTTCCGGACGTTCAAACGGGAATCTGCACTGCTAGATTTCGACGATCTACTTTACTTTGCCCGTGACCTTCTACGAATGCATCCTGCCGTCCGGGCCGCGCTCACAAATCGGTACCAACATATCTTGGTCGACGAATTCCAAGACACGGATCCGTTGCAGTCGGAGATATTGTTCCTGTTGTGCGGCGAAGATGGCGCCGATAAACCCTGGCCGGAACAGCGGCTTCGGCCGGGGCAACTGTTCCTGGTCGGAGACCCGAAACAATCGGTTTATCGGTTTCGTCGTGCGGATATTCGGTCCTACAAAGAGGCGAAAGCTGCAATTCAGCGACAATGGCCCGAGAACGTCCTTCCCATCACAGATAACTTCCGCTCGCGGGGACCGATTCTCGATTTTGTCAATCAACGCTTTGCTGTTCCATTGAGCTCAATTGGGTACGAACCGTTGGTCTCTACCGTTACATCCAGCAGTAAAGAAGCGTTCTCCGTTGCGCACATCCCGATCGGCGCGGAAGGCTCGGAGTACAAGGTGTATGAGTGGCGCGAACTTGAAGCGCAAGCAGTAGCCCAGCTTTGCCACAAACTGATCGGGAGATTTACGGTGCGTGAGAACAACGAATTGGTTCCCTGCCGTCCTGGTGACATCGCTCTGCTGGCTCCAACCGGAACGGATCTCTGGATATTCGAGCGGGCTCTTGAGGAGATGGACATCCCCATTGCTACCCAGGCCGGCAAGGGATTCTTCATTCGCCAAGAAGTGCATGACCTGGTGGCCATAGCTCGGATTCTTTCGAACAGCCGGGACACTCTAGCGTTGGGAGCACTGCTTCGTGGACCTCTCGTGGGACTTACGGAGCAGGAACTCCTAGACATTGTTGTTGGATTGCCACAACGTGACGGCGAGTACGGACGGTTGCGGCTTTGGACTGACGCAGCCGAAATCAATCATCCGCTAGCGGCGGAAGTCATCCGCGTTCTTCAGGGTCTCGGGCGAAAGGCGTATCAAACCTCGCCGTTTGACATCCTGTCCGCGGCCGTGGAAGAGCTTCATGTCCGTGCGATCCTGGCCCAGCGGCATCCGCGCTATGTCGAGCGCGCCCTTGCCAACGTAGAGCGGTTTCTCGAAATGGCAAAGCCATATTACGTTCGCGGCCTGCGCGTTTTTGCGGACGATATGACTCGACTTTGGGAAGAAGGTGAACGCGAAGTCGAAGGCCGAGCTGACGCGACCCACGACGCCGTCCACATAGTTTCGATTCACAGTGCCAAGGGGCTGGAGTGGCCGGTCGTGATCCCGATCAACCTAGTGACAGCCATGCGATCCGCCACTGGAGTTCTTCACCGGGCAACGGACGATACTTTGCATTTTGGCCTGAAAACGTTAAACCCGCCGGAGTACGAATTGCTCAAGGAAGTTGAGAACCGAGAGCTCGGCGAAGAACGCATTCGCCTACTTTACGTTGCGTGCACACGCGCCCGAGACCTGCTGGTGTTTCCTCATTATTTGGGTAGGTTGGGCCATGGGTGGCACAAGCAAGTGGACTTGTCTCTGGACGATCTGCCTGAGTATCCGACTCTGGACCTCACGGAAGGAAAGCGCAAGCCAACCGCGCCACAGCTGAATGAACAGACGCCAGAAGTCTTCCGCCAAGAGGCGTTGAGGCTGGTAAAACAAACGAGAAATATCCGGTGGATCCAGCCGAGCGCACTCGAAATCGAGGAGATCCCGCTCCCGGCGCCACCAGAAGACGAATTGGCGGAGCCTGTTGCTGATGTTCTTGGCAGCGCCCCCCGCGGGAGGGTCCTGCACAAATTGATGGAGGAGATCCTTTTGGGCGAGACACCGGACGACGAAGCTAGTCTACGGACCCGAGCCGGTGAACTGCTGCGGCAGCTTGGTGAGAATGATCATTCTGGCGCATCGGAGGGACCATCGTCTCAGGAAATCGCCTCCACAATTGGCCGGACACTTCAATTGCCAATCGTGGCGAAATATCGTCAGGCGCTGCGACCGGAATTTGGAGTGTTGCAGCTTAGGTCCGCCGGCAAGAACGAGACGGTGGGTATGGCTGGGATCGTCGATGCCATCGCCTACGATCTTGAAGGGGCTCCGGAGCTCGTATTCGATTGGAAGAGCGATGTGACACCGACACCGAAAACGCGCCAACACCATGCGGCTCAAGTTCAGGAATATCTGGAGAGCACCGGGGCAGGTCGTGGAGTCGTCATCTACATGAGCGCCGGTGAAGTATCCGAAGTCCGTCTCTAGGCCCAGTCATTCACTGTCAATGATGATGTATCAGCGGGAGCAAGCTGTGGCGGACAGATTGCGCGGCGCCCTGTAATGGAGACGCAGAAGCGCGTGGCGTCAGCTTTTGAACATAGGTATCTGCATCTGGCGAGCAGGAGGCAGTGATGTCAGCGTTTGTCTGGTTGGATTATTCGGAGCGCGAGCGTCGGAAAATGCTCGAAGTCGTCGATCTTTTCAGGGAGCATGACACGCGCGACGAACTGGGCGTCGGCTCGGTGCGCGACGCCTTTGCGGACATGCTCTTCCCCGGCACAAGCACTATCATGACGCGTGCGCGGTATTTTCTTCTTGTCCCGTGGGCGTATCTGAGTATGGAAAGACGGCGCGTCGGGTCGGCAGAGATAGCCGCGCGCGCGCGACAGGCGGAGCTGAACCTTGTTGAACCCATCGAGCGGTCGAATGATAAGGACGGGAATATCGGCAAGGTGGCGAAGACTTCTCTGAAACGGCTGCCGAGCAGTGTTTATTGGCAAGGACTGAGCGTCTGGGGAATTCGAACCTTCAGGGGAGCACAGGTCCAGTATCACCGCAGCCTCGACCGGTATTATGCGCAGGTTATCCGGCACGGCGGGCGCGCGTCCGAGCGCGACGTTGAGCACGATGACCTGATTTCACCGAACTGGCGCGCCGGAATCGTTCCGCCCCCGAAGGATTTCCCCGGGGAGTGCTCCCTAAGCTTGACTCGCGGCGAAGCCGAATATCTCGCCGAGCGCATCCGCTTGAGCCCGGCCTGTGCAGGATCGCTGCTCGCTGAGCTGGTCGCGCAGCGGCGCCGCAACGACGATGTGTCATTTGCGTGGAAGCATCCGCATTGCGCCGCGCTGCCGCCGAAATTACGGGAAATGCTCGAACACGCGCAGAATTTCTCTGAAGTCATGCACGGCGCGCCTTTGCTCTACAACCTGATTCTGGCCGAACAGTCCCACCGCAGCGACAGCGTTGCCAAGTACCGTCGAAATTTCGGAGAGTGGGCGAAATTGCTATCTGCGCGCTCCCGTGTGCTGGCGCAATGGAAGAGGAACCGTTTCTGGGAACTCGTCCGCGTTGTTAATCCGCGGATTACAGCCTCAACCTACGAATTCATCAATACGTGGTGGGATATCGCCCTGGCAGGCAAGGCAGCGGGGTTGTACGACAGCTCGGCGGCCCGCTTGTTGATTCGCGAGCGTGAACGGCGACTGAAAAAGAACCTGGCCCGCATAGACAATCCCCGCGCACAGGAACTGTGGACCGGCGATTCCGGCACCGCCCAGCTGGAATTCAGGTGGTCCATAAGTCAGCAATTGCTCGGCGACATTTTCGACGGTCTGGAGGTGCCCGATGCTTAGACCAGACGAGAGACAACATTTGTTGGAGCTGCTCCGGCCGCCGGCCGGCTGCAAGCTAGATGTTGCCGTTGGCACGACGTATTCGCTCGACCTTATTAGTGCGCTGATGCTCCCGCTTTCGTTCGCGTTCTTCGATTGGGAGCACGAGGACGGCGCTCTGGTTGCCGATCCGCTGGCCCTGCTGGAAGCACTGCGGCGCTACGGGGATCGATTCACGGTATTCTGCCAAAGCGGGCAGATTAAGCTGCCCGCCAAGTACCCGCCGCTGGTGACTTTCCTGGAGCCATGCATTTACGACGTAAAAGCGCCCGACGCGGACGGCGTTTTTCACCCGAAAGTATGGGCGCTGCGCTTCATCGCCGACGACGGCGCGATTAGGTATCGCGTTCTTTGCCTCAGCCGCAATCTGACGTTTGATCGTTGCTGGGACACTGTCGTTGCCCTCGATGGCGAACTCACGGACCGCTCGAATGCCATCGCGGCAAATCACCCGCTCGCCGATTTCATAGCGGCGCTGCCGGGCCTGGTCAGTCGCCATCGCCCGGTCCCGCGCGAGCGTCGTCAGGGCGTGGCGAAGATCGCGGACGAACTGCGCCGCGTGCGGTTCTCCTGGCCTGAAGGTGTCGATGGCGACCAATGCCGCTTCTGGGTCGCAGGAATGGACGGAAGAACAGTTGCGCCTTTCGGCTCGCGGCAAGACAAGGCATTGATCGTTTCGCCTTTCATCTCAACGCCGGTTGTGCGCGACTTTCTTGATCACACCGGCGAGATGCATCTCGTATCCCGTGCCGAGTGTCTGCAGGAACTGTCACAAGAGACTTTGCAGCGTTGCAGCAGCGTCTGGTTCCTGGCGCCTGAACTTGCCGATGAATCCAACGATGAAGTCCCGTCTGAAAAAGATGAAGTGCTGGATGGCCTACACGCGAAGCTCTTCGTCATCGATCGTGGCTGGGACGCGAGCATCTTCAGCGGCTCGTTCAATGCGACTACCCATGCCCTGCAGCACAACGTCGAATTCATGGTCGAACTCGTGGGCAAGAAGAGCCGGTTCGGCGTGGACCAGTTTCTCCGGCAAGTGAAGGGTGAAACAAGTTTTGCCGACCTGCTCAAGGCATATGACGTGAATGCGCCGTCGGTGCCGGTCGACGCGACGGCGCGGCAGCTCGACGACCTGCTACAGGCTGTGAAGAGAGCAATAGCCGCGGCGGGTCCCGGGCTGGTCGTCACTGCTACTGAGGAAAAAGACCTGTTCGATATGAGGCTGGAGTGGGAGAGCGCGCCGCGTTGGCCGAAGGGATCGGTTGAGATGCGGGCATGGCCGATATCGCAGCAAGCGGAACGGGGACAGCCACTCGCCAAATCAATCGTGTTTGCCCGGCTTTCGTGCCTGGGCCTGACACCCCTAGTTGCTTTTTCCGTCACCGCGAAAATCGGCGAGACGGAGCGCACATCAGTCTTTGTCATGAACCTTCCGCTTCAAGGCGCACCGGAAGACCGGCAGGATCGTGTTGTCCGTTCCCTGATCGACAACCGCGATCAGTTGCTCCGCTATATCCTCTTCCTCCTTGCCAGCGGCGATGAAGCGGCCGCTTCTTCCGGCGACCTGCGGCGCTTGCTCACATCTCCGGGGGACGGTGCGGAAGGCGGGCAGCGAAATCCCTACTTGCTGGAAACGATGCTTCGCGCCCTTCATCGCGGTCCGGCGCAACTCGAACGCGTGGAATCTCTATTAGAAGTGCTCCGCAAGCAGCCGGGAAGTTCGGAACTCCTCAGCGACGACTTCCAGAACATCTGGCAGCCCATTTGGGATGCCGCCCAGCAGGCCATGGCGAAATGAGCGCGCGCCCCGACACCTTATCCGCTCTCGCCGGCCTGAAGGATTTTCAGCGCGCGACTGTGGATTATGTTTTTGACCGGTTCTACGGACCGGATCCGACGCGACGGTTTCTCGTCGCCGATGAAGTGGGTCTGGGCAAGACCCTTGTCGCGCGCGGCGTGATTGCGCGGACAATTGACCACCTTTGGAATGAAGTGTCCCGCGATCAAGAGCGCCGCATTGATGTGATCTACATTTGTTCTAACGCCGACATCGCGCGCCAGAACATTGACCGTCTCAAAATTCCGGGGTGCGAGGATGCGGCGCAGGCGACGCGCCTCACGTTACTGCCGCTGCAGATGCATGACCTCCGGCGACACCGCGTCAACTTCGTAGCGCTGACGCCCGCGACTTCTTTCGAGCAGACCGGTGGCGGCGGGCGCCTGGATGAACGGGTTCTGCTTTATTTCCTACTGGATCGGGCGTGGGGAATCCGCGAGTCTCGTGCGTCGCTTTACGTGATGCGGGACTATGCAGGAATAGCTCCCTTCAGGAGAGGATTAGACGCGTTTGATTTCGACAAACTCAATGAACAGATTGCCGATGAGTTTGTTTCCAGTCTCGCGAAGCAGGTGAAGGAAGACATCGCCGCCGGGAAGCCCGATTTGCGTACGCGTTTCGACGAGTTGCGCGGCATTTTCTGCCGGAGCAACTCCATCGTGCCGCGAGACGCGTCCAAACTGCGGACGCGGTGGATCGGCGATTTGAGACGATTGCTGGCCCGCGTCTGCCTCTCGACGCTGAAGCCGGACTTAATCATTCTGGATGAGTTTCAGCGCTTCAAGCATCTCCTCGAACAGGAATCGGAAGCGGGAGAGCTGGCGCGCGACCTGTTCGACTCGGAAGCGGGGCAGGGTGCCCGTGTTCTCTTGCTCTCGGCTACGCCATATAAAAGTTTGAGTCTTCATCACGAGGCTGATGACGATCACTACGGGGACTTCCTCGCATTGTTGCGTTTTCTGGAAAACGGCGATGCCGCCGGCTGCAAGGAAATACTGGCGGCATATCGGGCTGCCCTGCCTGCCGTGATGACGCCCGAGGGTCTGACTCGATTGCGCACGGCGAAAACAGCCCTGCAGCAGCGTCTGAGCCGGGTCATGGCGCGCACGGAGCGCCTCGCATCCTCGAACATGCGCGGCGGAATGCTTCTGGATGCGCCGTCTGGCGACGCCTCGCTCCACGTCGTCGACGTTCGCGCATTTCTGGGCGCACAGAGTATTGCCGACGCGGTTGACCAGGGAGATGTCGTCGAATATTGGAAATCAGCGCCCTACCTGTTTAATTTCATGGATAGCTACGCTTTGAAGCAGGCCTTCAGGGACGCTCCTGAAAAAGACAAGATGGTGGGCCTCGTAAGGAAGTTCCCCGAGACATTTCTCGATCTGGAGCGCGCGCGCGCCTACCAACCCGTTGAACCTGCGAATGTGCGCCTGCGCGAGCTGCTTTCCGAAACCGTGGATCGTGGACTGTGGCGACTGCTGTGGATGCCGCCGTCCCTCAGCTACTACACCCTGGAGGGGCCGTTCGCCGCCCCGGAACTGGCCAGTGTGACAAAGCGGCTGGTCTTCTCCGCCTGGCACATGGTTCCGCGCGCCGTTTCGTCGCTCGTTTCTTACGAAGCGGAGCGCCGCATGATGCGGGCCCCTCATCCACGGAAGCCATTGACACAAGATGATTGGAAGAAACAGCGGGGACTGCTGCGCTTCGGGATATCCGACGAGCGTCTTACGGGTTTGCCCGTGCTGTTGCTTGTCTACCCCTGTCTTACGTTTGCCCGTGACTGCGACCCCCGAGAGCTGGCGCGGGGCGCCCCCCTGACCGCGGCAGAGGTGCTTTCGCAGTTCGCCACGCGCATAAAGGGTCTGATTGAGAAGCTCGGGATCGTTCAGGAGCCGACCACCAGCACCGATGATCGCTGGTACTGGATTGCGACGATGCTGCTTGACCACGCGGAGTTCCCGGAGGCAGCGCAAGAATGGTGGGATCGCGCGGGGCTGGCCCAGTCATGGGCTGGCAGCGAAGCCGGCGACGAAGACGACGGCTGGTCCAGCCATGTCGATCACGCGAAGCAGACACTCGATGCCATCCGCAGTGGCAAAGACCATCTTGGTACGCCACCGGACGATCTCCTTAATGTCCTGGCCCTCGCGGCCTCCGCCGGCCCGGCCACGGCCGCGATGCGATCTTACGCCCGCGCAAGCCGCACTGACCCTGCGACCTGCCTTCCCCTGCGCGACATCGCGGCACGCTCGGGACGATCCTTTCTTGCGCTTTTCAACCACGCGGAGGTCATCGAAGCGGTTCGCACGGAATTCCACGGCGAACCATACTGGGAACGCGTGCTGGAATACACGCACGCGGGTGGGCTCCAGGCCGTGCTTGATGAATACACGCATTTGCTCCGGGAGTCGCTCAGCGTGGCCGCGCTGCCGGTAGCCGCGGCAGCCGACAAAATCGGCACTGAACTAATTGCGGCACTTACCATCCGCGCCGCATCGCTGCGCATCGATGAAGTGACGGCGCCCCGGTATGCCCGTGAGGTAAACCTGAAGACTGAACCAATGCGCATTCGCTTCGCCATGCGTTTTGGGGATGATCGCTCAGATGAAGAAGCGCCAGTCGTCTTTGACGGCGTGTCCCCGGCGACGCGCAAGGAGCGCGTGCGCGCCGCGTTCAACTCGCCATTCTGGCCGTTTGTGCTGGTATCAACCTCGGTCGGGCAAGAGGGTCTTGATTTTCATCATTACTGTCACGCCATTACCCACTGGAACTTGCCGTCCAACCCTGTCGATCTGGAACAGCGCGAGGGCCGTATCCATCGCTACAAGGGACACGCCGTGCGCAAGAATGTGGCGGCTGCATTCGCCGCTGATGCGCTCCGCGACGGCGACTCGGATGCATGGGAGAGTGCTTTTGAATTGGGTCGCACAGGGCGGGCGGTACGGGAAAATGATCTGGTGCCTTACTGGCTGTTTCCCGGCGACGCTAAAATCGAGCGGCATGTTCCCGCGTTGCCGTTCAGCCGTGAGGCGGAGCGTCTGGAAGGACTGCGCCGTGCGCTGGCGATCTACCGCATGGTGTTCGGCCAAAGCCGGCAGGAGGACTTGATTACATATTTGCTGGCCCAAATTCCCGAAGATGAGCGGGCTGGGATCGTGGCAGAGCTACAGATTGACTTGAGTCCAGCCAACCGAATCCAACACGGACACGATCCAGGCGGACTGGAAGAAATCAACCGTGAACTCGCGAAATCTGGCGACAGAGAATAGTTCGGAAGGCTTAGAAGGCGACAGACATGGGTAAACACGCCGAAAACAGGACGGCGGAGTATGAAGTCACAAGTCATTCTCCCAGTGATCTCGCCGACGGAGATCTTGGCGCCTGCATTGCCATAATTCAATGCGGTGACGCGGTTGATCCCGAGTCAGCGGGCGAAGAATTGGGTCGATCAGAGGTGATCGCGATCGCTCGTAAAGGGACTAACATCGTGGCAGTGGGTGCAATCAAGCGCCTCCGCACGGGATATGCCTTGACGATTGCTAGTTCGAGGAAGAGTGGATCATCTTTGGATCCGAACACGCTGGAACTCGGGTATGTGGCTGTTGATGCGCAGCATCGGAAGCGCGGCCTGTCTCACCGGATCGTCGCGGAGCTGCTTTCAAAACATCAGGGCCGACTGTTTGCGACTACGTCTAATGAAGGTATGAAGAAGACACTGGACGGCGCCGGATTCGTACGAAAAGGCCGGGAATGGCGGGGACAAAAGCATAATCAGCTCTCCTTGTGGATCAAAGCGTAAAAATGGTTTTTCTCGGATCATGAGGTTTCCTGGGCTTGCCCGATCAAGGTCAGAAGGCGGCTTGCGGATTCGTCGATGTGGTGTAATGTGGTGAATTACCAAGGGCTTATCCATGAAGAGGACGCGAAGGAGTGGGAAGGGCATGAAGGTGAAAAGCATACCGGCAGTTCGTGCATCGATCAGTTTTCCGCCTGCCCTTTACGAGACTCTCGAAGATATTGCTAAGGAAAAAAGGGTGTCGCTGGCCTGGGTTGTGCGGGACGCGGCGGATAGATACGTTACTGGCCGGAAGATCACTGCCGGTGAACAGACAAGAAGACCATGAAGATCAATGACGCGAACAACAATCAACTTTAACCGGCTGTTAAAGCTTCGTTTAGTCGTTGCCAGATTTGGCGAGATGGACCTCGCTAAGTGGTGGAATACTCGCGGACAGCTCGGCGGACTTGGCACTGCCGCGACCCGTCGAGGTCTTCCCCGGACTCACTATTTCGCGCAAGCGCGCTCCGTTTTTGCGGTCGCAGCGCATCGATGCGCTGAAATCTTCGATCCGCCTGATAGCGTGACGCTTTGGCGACTGCCTGAACCAATCGAGGAAGAGTTCGAAGCGAAATGGGAACACTGGCTCGACCAGGCGGCCGAGTGGACACCTTTTTTTCAGGGTTTAGAAAGCCTGCAAGAAAAAGATCTGCGCGTAGCGCTCCAATCATTCGATTTAATCACCAACGGCGAGTCGGAATTATTCTCGCGATTGCGACTCTCGGCTCAAGGTCGCGCCGTGCCCCTGTCTGGATCGTTCACGTCCACAGATCAGGATGTCGCAATGCTTGCGCTTGGCTTTGCGCGGGGCGAGCCAGGGTCGTTGGCTGTTCCGTACGCGAAGAGGGGAAGCGCGTGCTAAAAACCAGCCCCCCTATTTCGCAGCGTCTCGTTCGCAAAGGCGCTCTTATCGAAGAAACATACAACCTGTTCAAGAACTGGAAGGACGAAATGTCCTTCGACCAAAACTTCGATCTTACATTCCATGGCAGTTTCCGTAGCGAAGCATGGAAGAAAGAAATTCATTCCACTCTTCGTCGCAGATTTCGTAATTTAAAGTCGGCGCAATCGCTCATTGTACTTGCGCGCGGCGGGTACGACATTTCAGATTGGAAATACTGCCTTCATTTTTATATTGCGGTACATGAGACACTCTACAGGCTTTTCTTAACAACGTGGCTGTATCCGGAATACCAATCCGGACGATCTAGCCTCCGTACCGCAGACGCGGTGCAACACGTACTGAGCGTTTGGAAGTCCAATAATCCTGGAAGCACGCCTCTTTCCGAATATGGAGCCACAAGGACTGCAAGAGATCTCCTGCGCATGGCCAGAGACTTTGGTCTACTCGAAGGGGAAGGGCCCACAAAGACATTTTCCTCCGTTCATTTATCAGACGACTTGATTTTGTATTTCTGTCAGATCATTGCTTCGGAAGAACATTCCGCGTCCCGAGTGCCCACAAGTGAACTTTGGAAGTTGGTGCTTGTGAGCAACGATCAGGTGCATGCTCATTTATTGCGGCTGCATCAATATCGGAAGCTGGAGTATCACGTCGCGGGCAGTCTCGTTGAGCTAACGCTGCCCTGCGCCAGCGCCGCAGAGTATGCGGAGAGGATGGCGGCATGAGCGATCTTGAACATCGTTTGAAGCATGATCTTGAGCCCGTGCTCTCGCTGGCTGATCCGCGTGAGCGCATCAGTGCTTATCACGACATGCCTTATGCGCTATTCCACTACGAACCGGATGAGGAATTCGACCTAAGAAAGCAAGTGACTTTACTTGAAACCCGCCTTACTCAAATCGGAAAGCGCGTTAAACGGATATCGTTGGCTGAGTGCCTTGACCAAGCCATGCGCTCGCAGCGGCCACTCCAGGAGTGGTTTGCTGCGGAGCGTGAACAGGGTACGGACACCATAGTTGAGACTGTGCATTCCGTTCTTTCCGAATACGCGCCCCTGGTTGATCTTGTAGCCGCGCGGATGCCCGATGAACCCAATCCGCTTCGCGATGTGGTTTTTATTCTGCGTACCGGCGCCCTGTTTCCCGTGTATCGAACATTCTCTCTACTCGAACAACTAAAAGGACGTGTCAGCGTTCCGACGGTCCTTTTTTATCCGGGAGATCTCGATGGCGCGGCTGGGCTCCGCTTCATGGGCGTGCTCGCTGCCGAGCACAATTATCGCCCAAAGATTTTTTGACAGGAACTAGAGCCATGACAACGCCACTGATCAAAAGCCTCTTTGCCAACGACATCCATCGTCGGATCGAGGAGGTCATCAAGGTCGATCAGACCGATGACGATATCTTGCGTGACGAGATCAATGAGTACGTCGTCACTGACGCCATTCGGTCGCACTACACCCATATTTTTGACGCGTACCGGGAGACGCCCAACAAACCGCACGAAGGTATTGCCATCTGGGTGTCCGGATTCTTCGGATCTGGTAAGTCCAGCTTCGCGAAGATGCTCGGCCTTTCTATCGAGAACCGGTCAGTGGCAGGGGTCCCCGCCGGCGAGCGCTTCGGACAGCGTGCCGGCGATAAAAAGCTTCAGGTGCTGCTGAAAGCGATCAACGAGAAAATTCCAACCCACGCAGTCATTTTCGATGTCTCAACTGACCGGGGCATTCGAAGCGGCAACCAGTCCCTAACAGAAATTATGTATGGGTTATTTCTTCAGAGTCTCGGCTATGCAAAGGACCTGGATCTCTCTGAATTGGAAATCGCCTTGGAGGAAAAGGGGCAGCTTGAACGTTTCGAGGCAGAGTACCGGCGCCTCTTCGACAAGGAATGGTCGATCGAGAAAGGCAAAATTGCATTTGCGCTGAGTGAAGCAAGCCGTGTGCTGCACAGCCTCGATCCGGCGACATACCCGATCGCCGATTCATGGGTTAAGGCAGTCAAGAACAAGGCGGACATCTCTCCGGGTAAGCTCGCAGAGCGTGCCAATGTTCTGATGAAGCGAAGGCGTCCTGGTCAGGCCCTGATGTTTGTTGTCGACGAAGTTGGCCAGTTCGTCGCTCGCGACGTACAAAAAATGCTCGACCTGCAGGCCGTGGTGCAGAGCCTCGGCGTAAAAGGTCGCGGTAAGCACTGGGTCGTGGTTACTTCGCAAGAAAAGCTTGGCGAGCTCGTCAGTGGGCTTGATGATAAAAAGATCGAACTTGCCCGATTGATGGATCGCTTCCCCTTGCAGGTCCATCTGGAGCCTTCCGACATCTCCGAGGTTACCAGCCGACGTGTTCTTTCCAAGAATGCCGGGGCGCAGAAAGCATTGGGCGAACTCTTTGATGCGCACCGCGGGCGGTTTACGGAACAGACGCGGCTCACGGCCGATATCAAGCTGCCTGAGCTTACCCGTGACAGCTTCATCGATCTCTATCCTCTGCTGCCTTATCAGATCGATCTGATCATCCAGGTGGTCTCGGGACTTCGCACGCAGGGCGGCGCGAGCAAGCATGTTGGCGGCGCGAACCGCACGATCATCAAGCTTGCACAGCAGCTGCTGATCAATCCCGCCGTCAACCTTGCGGATCAACCTCTGGGTTCCGTAGCCCGGCTGGATCAGGTCTACGATCTTGTGGAGGGCAATATTGGATCGGAAGTGCGCGCTAAGATTTCAGCCATTGCGAAGGAGCTTGAGCACCCACTAGCGCAGCCGGTCGCGAAGGTTATTTGCTTGCTTCAATACGTAAAAAGCGTTCACCGTACTGCGGAAAACATTGCAGCAGCTATCCACCCCGGCGTCGCCGCTGAGTCTACCCTTGCGGCTGTGAAGGACGCGCTGCGCGAACTTGAGGCTGCCAACAAAGTTCGCCGTGGTGATGACGGATACCGGATTCCGACACCGGCAGAAGACGACTGGGAGCGCATCCGCAATGGCATTAGCCCAAAGCCGGGGGATGCGCATCGGCTTTATTCGGAAGTGCTGGCCTCGTTCTGGCAGCCTCAGCCGTCACACACACTCTTCGACACTAAGACCTTCAAAGCAGGCCTCGCCATTCATGGTCGTGAAGTCGTCGATGGCGACATGATGTTCCACGTGCATCTTGCCGAGGATGGCGCGGCTTTCAAGACACTCGCTTCAGAATTGCGAGCACGTAGTCAGCAAGAACGCAAGAGTGTGTTCTGGGCGATTGCCCTGAACGACGGGATAGACCGTGAGACCGTCGAGCTCTTCCGCTCGAAGGAGATGCTCGCAAGGAAGGAACGCGAGGCAAAGACGGCGGACGAAACGGCTCTCATTGGCGAAGAAAAGCTTCGGCTTCGCCGCCACCAGGATGAACTCCGCCGGCTCTTGAGAGCCGCCGGCTTGGCTGGGAGCGTGAGCTTCCGTGGGAATGATCGCAGTCCTGACGATAGGGCTGTCGACATGGGCAAGAGTGCCTCCGATATCCTGAGTGACGTTCTCCCCGAGGTATTTGACCGTTTCAAGGAAGCTGCAGCGCGGCTGACGGACGTGAAAAAGGGCGTGGAAGCGCTGTTCACAGCTGAGAACCTTCAAGGCTTACCCTCGGTGTTTGGGAGCCTTGGGCTGTTGCGCGATGAAAAGGGCAAGACGGTCTTTCGGACCGAAAGTGGTCCTCTGGTAGAGGTGTTCTCCCGGATCGAAGAACGTGCTAATTACGGCGACACCGCCAGCGGGCGGTTCCTCTCCGACGAGCTTGCAAAGGAACCGTTTGGTTGGGATTTCGAAGCAGTCCGCTTGCTCGTTCTGTCGCTTTTGCGCGCTGGAAAAATTCAAGCGACCAGCAAGGGCCAGACAATCGACTCCGCGACAGGAATTGAAGCGCGCGATACGTTTTCGAACAACAACTTCTTCCGGCAAGCTTCATTCCGTCCAAAGAAAGGCATCGAATTCGCTGAGCTTGTGAAAGCTTCCGAGGCCTTCAGGGACACGTTTGGAAGCGAAGTCCGCGAGCTAAATGCCGGAGCCATAGTATCGGAGCTTCGCAAGGAGATAGCGCGCCATGAGGACGCCGTTGCGTCGGCGCACGGTCAGCTCATTGCGTATCGATTTCCCGGTGCCGTTGTTCTCGAAGGAGCCATTGGCCAGATGAAGGCCATTCTTCGGGGTTCCGAGGACAACGCAATCGCGACGTTTAATGCTTCCCATCGCTCCATTAAGGATGCCATCAAGCGTGCTGTGGAGCTCGAACAAGCTCTTTCCGAGCCGCGGCTGCGCGATCTTGATCGAGCGCGAGAGGCGCTCAAGGCGGAGTGGCCCTTCCTACGCGAAGAGTCTGATGTGACCGAGGAGCTGCGATCCAAAGCGACAACCCTCCAAGATCTTCTCGCACGCGAAACCTTCTATCGTGAGCTGCCCACAATTGAGCAACATACATCTGCTATCGAGGCGGAGTACAAAACCCGCTACAACGCAGCTCTGGAAGCTCGGATTGCCGCGTACACTCTAGCATTTGACCGGCTGGCACGCACCCCTGGCTGGGAAGATATCGACAAGGACCGGCGGCAGAAGCTCGCGGCGCCTTTCGAGCGGGGGAAGACTCGGGACAGCGAGCCGGTACCGATCCCTCAGCTTCGCTCGGAGTGTGACGCATGTGATGCACGTCTTCGGGATGCAATCGCGGAGCTTCACCGCATCATCGATGGCGAGCGTATCGCGACAGTACGGCTAGGCAGCTACTTTTCTGGGGGGATCGAAACGGAGGAACAACTCGATGCCGCTCTCGACGGCATTCGGGAGGAGTGTTCGCGGCTAATCGGCACTGGCAAGAAAGTGATTGTGGAGTGATGGGCGGAACCAATGGATAAAGCGATCCGCAACGCGATTGAGCGGGCGACCCAGCAAGGTCGGAGACTGCTCGATGAGGACTTCTCTTCCCAGCTCGAAGGCACGTTCGACGTGTTGCGGACCGGTGTCATCGCTACAAGAGGCGGCGCGCACCTGTCTGTGTTCCAACAGTCCCAACGCGACAAAATCGTAGCCGCAATCGAGCACAAGCGTGCCGCTGGGATGCCAACCCTGGAGGCGGTCACGGATTATGTGCGCGATGCAGCGTTCACGACGCTAAACCGTTTCATCGCCCTCAAGATGCTTGAGGCGCGGGAGCTGGTACAAGAGTGCATCACGAAGGGCGAACAATCCGCCGGCTACCGCGAATTCTGCGGTATGGCGCCCGGGATTGCGCTGCTACCCAATGCTGCCGGTTACCGGCTCTATATAGAAAGCCTGTTCGATGAGTTTTCGACTGAGATTAAGGTTCTATTCGACCGACGCGATGCGGCTTCGGTTCTTTGGCCGAAGCGACAGACGTTCGAAGAGCTACTGGCGATCTTTAACGCACCAGATTTATGCGTGATCTGGAGCGAGGACGAGACGATCGGCTGGGTCTATCAGTTCTTCAATTCGAAGGAAGAGCGCCAAGCGATGCGTGACCCGAATCAGGGCGGATCGCACGCGCCGCGCAACAGCCGCGAAATGGCTGTGCGCAACCAGTTCTTCACGCCGCGTTATGTTGTGCAGTTCCTCACGGACAACACGCTTGGCCGGCTCTGGTTGGAGATGCATGGCGATAAAACGCGCCTAAACACGATCTGCGAATACTTCATACGCGCCGCAGATGAGCCCGTCCATAGCCGTCCTCGGAAGGACCCGCGCGACCTTCGCGTTCTCGATCCAGCTTGCGGCTCGGGACATTTCCTTCTCTACAGCTTCGATCTGCTGCTGACGATCTATGAGGAGGCGTGGGCGGCAGAAGCAACCGTTCCCACGAGTGAGGCAACGGGCCGGACCTTGCGCGAGGACTATCCGGATCTCATGCGCTTACGCCACGCGGCACCCAAGCTTATCGTGGAGCATAACCTGTATGGCGTTGACATTGACCCACGCTGTGCACAAATTGCTGCCCTGGCCCTATGGCTGCGCGCACAACGTGCATGGAAAGACCTCGGCATGGCATCCTCTGAGCGGCCACGCATCCATCGCACTCACATCGTGGTGGCCGAGCCGATGCCCGGCGATACGGTGCTTGTTGATGAGTTCGCCACGCGGCTCGATCCCCCGTTATTGAGGGATCTCTTCAAGAAGATGGTCGGCGAAAGTCGCCTCGCGGGCGAGCTCGGCGCACTACTGAGGGTAGAGAACGGCATCGCCACGGAGTTGCGCTATGCTCGTGAGCAGTTCGTAAATCAACGCCAAAGTACGAATTTTTTGCCGGGCATGGAGCCCGTAATCAAGCAGGGCTCTTTGGATCTCTCGGGCATTGACGATGATCGATTCTTCCACGAAGCGGAGGCTCTCATCATCGAAGCATTGCGTGGCTTTGCCGAGGCCTCAATTGGCGGTGTGAGTGTGCGCCGACGACTTTTTGCAGGCGACGCTGCACAGGGCATAGCACTGATCGACCTAGTACGAACCAAATTCGATGTGGTGCTAATGAATCCGCCATTCGGCGCGTGCAGCCTTCCCGCAAAAAAGGAATTCGAGAAGGGCTACCCGCGCACCAAGAATGATGTTTACGCCGCCTTTGTTGAACGCGGTATCCAACTCCTTCACTCGCGCGGACTACTCGGTGCCATTACCTCACGAACCGGATTCTTCCTATCGAGCTTCCAGAAATGGCGTGAAGACGTGCTTCTGAAAGAAGCGCCACCAGTAGTTGTCGCAGATCTTGGCTACGGTGTTATGGACTCAGCACTTGTATCTGCGGCCGCCTATTGCCTTGAGAAGATGACGCCCGGCGGGTGCGCTAGTAAGACGGTCTTCTTGAAGGCGGTCGACGTTGTCGATAAGGAGTCCGTATTGCGAACGGGCCACCATACGACTGGTATCAGCTTTGAGATTGACAGTGAGATATTCCTATCCCTGCCTCGATCACCATTTGCGTACTGGGCACCGGAAAGAATGTTCTCGGTGTTCAAAGAGTACGGGGTCTTCGAGCGAGACGGCAGGACGGCAAAGCAGGGGCTCGCGACGGGGAGCGACGAACGCTTCATTCGCGTCTGGTGGGAGGTGGCGCCAGCCAGCCTTGATGAGTCGCATGCGTGGGTACCTCTTGTGAAAGGAGGAGCGCCGAGCCCCTTCTACATTGACCCCATTGCTTGCGTGAAGTGGATTCGTAATGGCGCCGAGTTGAAGGCCTTCGTCTCACACTATCGAGCAAGCCGCGGCTGGGGGGATCAATGGAGTGCCATGATCAATGCTTCAGAACGATATTTCGAGCCGGGATTCACATGGTCTTTGCGAGCACTACGATTTGCTCCCGCCGTTATGCCATCTGGATGCGCATTCAGTACTCGAGGATGCGCCGGACTTGCTGAGCCATCCGAGCTCCGTTGGCTGATTCCACTGCTGAACTCAGATTGTTTTGACGTTATGTTTAAGGTGTTATTAGGCGGCTTTGATCGGCCTGAATACACAACTGGGGCGCTTCAAGAAATGCCAATTCCGGACCCGCCGGAAGACACTCGCGCAGCGCTCGACCAATTGTTCTTAGACGGTTGGCGTGCAAGGCGGTCGCAAGACCGACACGTAGAGACGGCGCACGCATTCGTGGGCCCGGAATTGTCGAAGCTAGAAAAGCACGGAGACGATCTCCAGAAAATTCAAGATCGTATAAACTCTTTGGCCTTGCCGATGTACGGACTCGTTGCCGGCGACTTACAGATGATGGACCAACACGCTGGGTCGTCGGACGAGGCGGCGCGCGATTCCACGCTCGATGAAGACGACGATATCGAGCAGCAGGCCGCGCCAGAACTGGATATTGGACAATTGCCAGGCTTGTCGTGGCTTCTTGGAGTGGCCTTTGGCCGCTTCGACCCGCGCCTCGCGACCGGCGAACGCCCCGAACCGCTAGAGCCCGAGCCGTTCGCCACGCTACCGCCGCGCTCACCCGCCATGTGGCCGGAGAACGAAGAGCCCGCCGATCATGCCGATATCCTCGTGGATGACGAAGGTCACAACGTTGACCTCGTGGCGTGCATTCGTGCCATTGCCGAGCGTGTTCATGTCGAACTTCCGCAGAATCTTCGCGGCTGGTTCGCTAAAGAATTTTTTCCGCTGCACATTAAGATGTACTCGAAGAGCCGTCGCAAGGCACCGATCTACTGGCAGCTTGCGACGCCCTCGGCGAACTACTCAGTTTGGCTCTACCTCCACGCTTTCAGCAAGGACACGCTCTTCCGCGTCCAGAACGATTACGTTGCTCCGAAACTCGCCCACGAAGAGCGACGGCACGAGTCGCTGTCGCGCGATCTTCGCGAGAAGGCCACCGCCGCCCAGCGCAAGGAGTTGGCCGCGCAGGAAGAGCTCGTCGAAGAGCTGCGGTCGTTACTCGAAGAGGTAAAGCGCGTTGCGCCACTCTGGAACCCTAATCTCGATGACGGCGTCGTCATCAGCTTCGCGCCGCTCTGGCGCCTCGTGCCTCAGCACAAGTCGTGGCAGAGGGAGCTTAAGAGCAAATGGGGAGATCTCGCCGCTGGCAAATATGACTGGGCCCACCTCGCCATGCACTTGTGGCCGGAGCGCGTTATTCCCAAGTGTGCAACGGACCGTAGCCTCGCGATTGCACATGGTCTTGAAGATGTTTTCTGGGCGGAAGGAGACGACGGCAAGTGGAAGCCGCGGCCAACGCCGACCCGCTCGGTCGCCGAGCTCGTGCGCGAACGGACCTCGATCGCCGTCAAGGCGGCCCTAAAGAGCTTGCTCGAAGCCCCCGTTGCTAATGCGAATGGCGGTCGAGGACGCGGCCGAAGGTTTGCCAACGCTGCGGCCGACGGAGGAGCACGCTGATGCATCCGCTTCACGATTACGTCGCCACGCAGGTCGCAGAGAAGCTGAAAAGCAGGAAGATCGTGGTCTGGTACGATGTGCGCCGTGAGTTTGCGCCGTTCATCAGCGAGGTGCGGGGAGGGACACGAATCAACAGCGAAGCTGTGTCGGTGACGATCGCAGGATTGTCAACGCGCCTTGCCGAATACGACGGTTCAATGTTCGAACTGCGCGCGGTCGTCGAGCCCTACGTCTGTGGGGACATGCCGGAATGCGTGATTCTCTACCTACCTAGCTGCGAACGCGACCGCCGCGGCTCTGTGCTCATGGAGCTTGAAAAGGCGGGAGAGTGCTATGAGCCGCAGCTGAAACGGCTTGCGCGGAACGTTTTGCGTCAGCGTTACACCGATGGCGTCATCGACGAGATGCTCGCCCCTGAGCGGGTCTCCTATGAGGACCTTGCGCGCGCTTCGTCGGACACGTCGTCGACCGAGCCTCCGTCAATTCTTAAGTCCATCTTCCACGAGACGCCCGGAAACGACGGGCTTCTTGGGGCGTGGCTCGCGAGCGACGCACGCGACGCCGAAATAGAAAGCAAAGAGGCGACCCGCGAACTGACTAAGCTGGTGCTTTCGAGACTGGGCCTGCAGCTTCCCGATGATGTGACACTGACGAAACTCAGATCCATTACTCTTCGGTACGTCCTCGCCGGAGAGTTCAGGAGCAACCTTAGTTGCGCCCCACCGGCGGCTCTAGACGCCGTAGCGACGCCGAGAACAAAGGATGAAGAAACCGCGGTGGGAGAGCTCGCCCGGCGGCTCCGCGCAAGCTTCTCCGAGGTCTATCCAGAGATGGCCGATCGCGTGGAGGCAGAACTGGGTCTTCGCGACACCAAAATATCACCCGATGGTCTGGGCTCGATTGACACATTCCGCTTTGAAGAGCGCGCGCTACTCGCGCATTGCGGCGACCTCATCGCGGCGAAACAATTCGACCAAGCCCTCGCGATCATCAGTGGGTGCGAGCACAGTTTCTGGCTTGACCGCGACGTTGGGCGCAAAGCCCAGTGGGAAGCCTGCCGCCGAATGGCAGAGCTGGGGCGGTTGTGCGTGAGCGTGCGAACAGCAGTCAGTAAGGCGGGGGGCGATGCCAACGCCTGGATCGACGCGTACACGTCCAAAGACGGATGGTTCCTCCTAGACCAGGCGCAGCGGCGGCTTGAGGCATGGGTAGCAAACCTCGATGACGATCCTCAGGAGCACCCACTCGGTATTGTTCGAGGTGCTTACGAAGATGCCAGCCGCGCAATGGCCGAGGGCTTTACGAAGGCAATGGTGCGCGCCAACTGGGCCATGCCGGCGTCTTTGCACCAGACGCACATCTACAGTGAGATTGTCGCCCAGCGGCCAAAGCCGACGGCGTACTTTCTGGTCGATGCCATGCGTTTCGAGATGGGCGTTGAGCTCGCTGAAAGGCTTCCAAAAACCACCGAAGTGATTGTTCGGCCCGCCATTTGTGCGCTGCCAAGCATCACGCCGATTGGAATGGCAGCACTACAGCCGGGGGCGGCTTCCAGTTTCAGCGTCGTCGAGCAGGGCGGCACAATCGGTGCGCGCATCGATACCGCGTTTCTTCCCGACCTTGCGGCCCGTAAGAAATTTGCCGCCGCGCATGTGCCGAACTGGGCTGATGTCTCTCTCGACGAGCTTTTGAGCCTGCAACCGTCGAAGCTCGCCAAGAAGATAGATGGCGCGCAAATCGTCGTGGTGCGCTCACAGGAGATCGACCACGCCGGCGAAACCGGCTTCACGTTCCAGGCCCGGCAGGTCATGGACACGGTCATTGATAACCTGGCGAGAGCGATCCGCAAGCTTGCAGCAGCAGGCATCGAACACGCCGTCGTGACGGCAGATCATGGCCATCTTTTTTTTCCTTCGGATCGCGATGAATCAATGCGCATAGCTTCACCGGGTGGCGATGAGGTCGATCTCCACCGCCGCTGCTGGATCGGACGTGGGGGAGCGACTCCCAATGGTTGCATTAGGGTGAGTGCTGCTTCACTTGGCTACGATTCGGACCTTGATTTTGTATTTCCGATTGGCAGTGGCGTATTCAAGGCGGGAGGAGATCTTGCCTTTCATCATGGCGGGCCATCGCTGCAGGAGCTAGTTATACCAGTGCTCGCGATCCGCATGAAAGCGCCGCGACCAGAACGTTCGACCGCTGGCCCCGTAACAGCAACGGGCGTCCCCGACGCCGTGACAAACCGGATCTTCAGCGTAACCATTCAGTTTGACGGCAAGAACCTGTCGCTTTTTTCGAGAGAGTTACTCGTGCGCCCACTCCTAATTTCTTCGGGGAAGCAAGTTGGCAGCGTTGGAATGGCCATTGAGGGGGACCTTGATCGCGCTACAGGCTGCGTGAAGCTACAACCTGGGAAGCCTGTTACGGTTGCTTTCCTTCTGAGTGACGAGAGCATCGCCTCCCTGCGCATCGTTATTCAAGACCCGACAACAGATGCAGAGTTGTATCGATCACCTATCGACATCCCCGTACGTCTTGGAGTTTAAGCATGAGCAATGTAATAGCCCCCGCGCGCGACACACTTGATGACAAGGCAAACCGGCTTTTCGCCGGAAAGGTCGTCCGCAAGGATCTCGTCCGTAAGGTCAAGGTAGGGGCTAACGTTCCAGTCTTCGTTCTTGAATTCTTGCTCGGGAAGTACTGCGCCTCCTCTGACGAACTTGCGATCCAAATGGGATTACAAGTTGTTAACGACACGCTGGCAAACAACTACATTCGCCCGGACGAATCCTCGAAGGCGCAGAGCAAAGTTAAGGAAAATGGAAGATATTCATTCATCGACAAGGTAAAGGTCAGACTTGTTGATTCCGACTACTGGGCCGAAGCTGTCAACTTCAATAACAAATTCTTACATGTGCCCAATCAATACGTGCGCGACTACGAACGTCTTTTAATGGGAGGCGTCTGGGCGCAGCTCGATATGCGCTTTGAATACGATGAAGAGGCGGGAGGCAAGAATCCGTTCTGGATCGACAAATTGACCCCGATCCAAATTGCGACCTTCGATCTGGACGAATATCGAAACGTCCGCAGGCAATTCACGACGGATGAGTGGCTCGATCTCATCGTGAGAAGCATGGGATATGAGCCAGGCGAGATGTCGCGGAGGCTGAAGCTACTCTTCCTGGTGCGGCTCATTCCCTTGGCGGAGCGAAATTACAATCTCGTGGAACTTGGCCCACGCGGCACCGGCAAGAGCTATGTGGTGCAGGAAGTCTCTCCTTACACTGCTCTGCTCACGGGCGGAACGACCGTCGCCAATCTGTTCGGTCACATGTCCGGGCGCCAGAAGGGCATGGTACAGATTTGGGATGTCGTAGGTTTCGACGAGGTTGCAGACCTTCAAAAGATGCCGAAAGAAGTTATCACGACGATGAAGACCTACTGCGAGTCGGGCACATTCCAGCGCGGGCAGGAAGCTGTGTCGGGGGACGCCAGCATCGCGATGTTCGGCAATACCAATCAGCCGATCGATGTCATGGTTCAGACTGGACATCTCTTCGCACCGATGCCGGACATAATTCGCGATGACATGGCGTTCATCGACCGACTGCACTTCTATCTGCCGGGGTGGGAGATTCCGCAGATGCGGAATGAGCTGTTCACGGACCACTACGGGTTTGTTGTCGACTATCTGGCCGAAGCACTCCGCGATATGCGGAAACACAATTTCACTGAGATTATCGACCGACACTTCTCAATGGGAGCCCACCTTAACGCCCGTGACCGCAAGGCGGTTCGCAAGACAGTGTCTGGTCTCATGAAGATTATGTTCCCGCACGGGGAGGTGACGCAGCAAGAACTCGCGGAAGTCCTCGAATTCGCTCTTGAGGGGCGCCGCCGCGTGAAGGAGCAGCTCAAGAAAATGGGCTCCTTCGAGTATTACCAGACATCGTTCAGCTATACGCTGCAGGAGACAGGCGAGGAGAAATTCGTTGGTGTTCCTGAGCAGGGTGGTCGGGACCTAATCTCCACCGACCCGCTATCTCCAGGCACCGTCTATACCGCAGGAGTCACATCTGACGGGACGGTTGGTCTCTATCGCCTGGAGGTTTCAGTATCTAGTGGAACCGGGAAGCTGAAGCTGGCCGGTGGCATCTCCGGAGCGATGAAGGAATCGGTTCAGAGAGCTTTTGGCTACGTTCAGGCGAAGAAGACTGAGCTTGGCATTGCACGCGACCTCGAAACTTCAGATTTACACGTCGAGGTAATCGATCTGCTTGGAAATCGTGTTGAGTCCGAAGTGGGGGTCGCTTTTTTCGTAGCCTCCTACTCCGCGCTCAGGAAGGCGCCTGTCACTCCTGCACTACTCGTCCTCGGAGACATGAGTGTCCAAGGAAACATCAAGCCCCTCCGTTCTCTTACGGAACCGCTTCAGTTGGCAATGGACAATGGTGCGAAGCGCGCACTAATACCGATCGAGAACAAGCGGAACTTCCTAGACGTGAGCGCCGACATCGTGGAGCATGTCGACCCGGTTTTCTACGGAGACCCCAAGACGGCAGCCATGAAAGTGCTCGGTCATACATAGTCATTCGCAGGTTCTGCTCATCAAGTTAATCCAGGCGAACGAGGGCGAGGCCCAAGGCAATCGAGGAAACTACTTGTTGAATAGTCGCCACGCGGATTATTGATACAAAGGGAGCTTGGATATTCCTCAAGGACGTTTGCATAGTTTTTCTTCCGACGACGCGCGGAAAGTCGCGTATTCTCCCAATTCTTACGATTGGTATCCTTACAACCCTAGCCCAATCCTCGACGCGACAGATGCGGCTTGATCGATTTCCAGAGCGGAGGTCTTCGAGACATCGGCGCCAAGCTGCGGACCGAGTCTTGCCAGGTCGTCAGTAAAGACTATGGCCTCGCGGCTGGCGCGGGAGATGGAGACATAGCCGAAGCGTGAGTTGAGCAGATCCGGGTGGACGCTGGTATCGGCATGAACGAGGACGCGCTCGGCGGTAAGGCCCTGGGAGCTGTGGCTGGTAACGGCATAGCCGTGGTCGAAATGACGATGCTCACCGACGTTGAACTCGATCTGGCGGCGATCGTCCAAACGGGCGGCAAGGCGACCATCCGGACGGATCGATTCGATGGTAGCGAGGTCGCGGTTGGCAACGCCAAGGGATTTGTCTGGAGCGGTGAATTGCATGCGGTCGCCGACGGAGAACTCCCGTTCGATCTCCCGATAGACGCTGACGCCTGTTAGGCGGCGGGGATCGTAGGTGACAAGTTCTTGGTTCGGTTTCTCGACCGTGAGCAGGTTCGCCGCTGGGTCGATGGCGACGACCGAAGCATAGGCGGCGGCTTCAATTCCAACGGCCTTGCTGCCGCGTGCGTAGCGCACTACGTCGTCGATCTCGTAGTGGCTTGCCCATGATCGTTCGGCTCCGGTCATGTCCTGACGTTGAACTAACACACCGAATTTATGATCTTCCAAGGCAAGCGTTCCGTTGGCTTTTAGCTCTTGGCGAACAGCGATGTTCAGCTCGCGGCGGGAAGCATTGTCGGGTGAGACGATGAGAGTGTTTTCGGGTGATGCGATGTAACTCTTGGCGATGGTCCGGACTCGATCCTCTCGGTTGGGAATTTCTTTTACCCGGCCCTGCTGTTGAAGCGCGTCGAGTGCAGCGGAGACTTGGCCAGTCGCCAGCATTTCCACAGCGGATCTCAGGGCCGGGTCTTGCTGGCGAACGATCTCATCGAGCTTGGCCGTCCGCATTCCGGCTTCCTGTAGTTGTTCAAAGGGGCAGCCCGCCTCGACACCCTGATGTTGGCGAATATCGCCGATCAAGAGCACACGATCATTATCTCCGATCCGCGCAAGGAACTCGCGCATCTGGTTGGTGCTGGCAAGGCTTGATTCATCGACGAAGTAGAAGTGCTTTTGCCCGGCCCGATCTGGATCTGCCGCGCGCGCGAGGAAGCCTTGGAGAGTTCCCGCGTGGACTCCGGCCTCGTTTAGTTGGCGCGAAGCACGGGAGGTCGGGGCGAGGCCTTCGACCTGGTAACCCTGTGTCTCTAACGAAGTCCGAATTGCTATCAGTGCGGTCGTTTTGCCTGAGCCAGCGAAGCCTTGGATTCCCTGAATGCGATCCGGTGAACTGAGAACATCCTCGATTACGCTCTTCTGCGCGTGGTTAAGATGCCGGTGCTGATCGGCAAGGGCAATTGCGTCCGAACGCGAAAAAGCCGGTTCGGCACGGTGTTGTCCCTCACGCATTCTCCGGATAATCTCATGTTCCGCTTCGATAGTCTTCGCGGTCGTGAACTGGCGGCCCGGAACGCCCAGAGGCCGATCCACGATTCGAAATTCTCCGGAAGCCAATCGAGCCGACAGATTGGCGCGGACCTGTCCGTGGGTGATCTCACCCATGCCGCGGCGGAGCCCGTCGCGGATCAATGCACGTTCATCCACAACCGCCTCGCGTTCAAAGTTTTTGTCGCGAGAAAAGGTCAGAGATTCTCGAACGCGGTCCAAAGAGTTGACAGGCTTCTCCTGATGTTGAGACCGTTCCTGCGCTGCGCGCACAACCGCATCGGCTTGGTGCCCAAAGTCTGCCGCCATCTTTCGGTGCGCGGCCATCACTTCTCCCGGTGAGTGAATTTCTTTGCGGTCGCGCGTGGAGTGCGCCGCGATCTCCGCGGCTTCCTTCCCCGACCGACCGGTGCGTTCGAGATACTGCCGAATCTGTTGGCTGCGAGGACTGGATGCATCGAGGTATTCCTGCGTGTAGCCTTTGATCTCCGGGGCACCGCTCCTGCCTGTAGAGATTTCGTAACCGAGTTGGCGCAGTTTGTAGGTCAGCTCGGATTGATATACGGCTGTTGCAAACTGCTGGGAGGCGAAGAGGCTCTGAGGTTGGATTGCGCGCGGCTGGCCATTGTCGCGCTCCGTGACATTGAAAACGACCGCATGGGTGTGCAGTTGCGGCGCGACATACCCATCGACCGGGCGGGCTGTATCGTGCTCAAACTTGGCGGCTATAAATTTGCCAGTGGTCTCGGGCGGATGATTGCCGCCGATGCGGGCTTGCGTGTAGTGTTCGAGTTGGTCTAAGGCAACGCGAACGCTCTCACGGTGAGCTTCACGTACGCGGTCGTCGCCGCCGACTAGCGCGGTGAGTGAGACGGATTTAGGCGCGGAAAAGGTCGCATCCCAACCTGCCCGGTGCTCCATCGTTTTGATAGTCTTCCCCTCGGCGTCCTGATATTCATAGGATGCACGCTGCCGCACAAGCTGGTCTCCGGTCTGAGGATCCTGCCCCTGGCTGAGTTTCGCGAAGTCCTCTGCAGCGACCGTCCCGGCGAGTCCAAACCGTCCCGCCATTCGTCCTTGCCATTCACCGGCGATGACGCCTTGTTGCGACCAATAGTTTTGCTCTTTTGCGGTGAACTCCTTCTGGTGGTAAGTCTGTGCCTGGCCTGCGGAGAGTGGCTTTGAAATGGTCAGCATGGTGTTCTACTCCACCTGGTTCCCGTGCGTCTGTGGCCCGTATTCGGGATTTAGAAGATTGCCCTGCATCTCGTCGGAGTCTGAAGTGGGCGCGGTGCTGGGCACAATCAAGTCATCCATCGTCCGCTCATCGAAACCGGGACTCTTCTCTTCCAAGGCGATGAAGGGAAACGAAAATCGCGCGACATGGTTGCCGTATTTGAGAAAGCCTCGAAGATCGTCGAGACCCGAGACCTCGGACGGTAAAACAAGCGGTTCAGTCTGCCGGTCGAGTGCGAAGTTTCGTCCCGCGCGTGAGCCTTCGTAGTGCGTTTCACGCAGCCGCTCTATCTCAATTTCGCCGATCGCCTCGCTGACCCATTTCGCAGCCCGCGGCTCGGTTGTGCGAAGGAAAATCTTTGTCGCGGGCTGCGAGAGCATGGCTTCGGCATCTTCCCCGTAACGGGCCTGCATTTGGCTGCGTCCCTGGAAGCCAAGGATGACCGGGTTCTGCGATTTCCGATTCTCGGTGATGGCCGTATGGAGTTGCGGTAGTCGCTGCAAGCTGGCCAACTCGTCGATGACGAACCAGACAGGTTTCTGGTCCGGCATGGGTTCATTTAGGAGACGCAAGACGAGCGTATCGATCCATAGACTGATGAGCGGGCGAAGCGCCTCGCGCATGGTTGGGCGCGAAGTGATGAAGATCCAACCGCGCCGGGTCTCTGCCCAATTGGTTGCCGTCCAGACAGCGCTAGTCTCGTCTGGCTTGGGCAGAAGCCGGAAGCTGTCTGCACTCATGTTGAGAGAGCCGAGAACTCCGGTCCGCTGTTGTGGGGCCTTGGGATCGATCAACATCCAATACTCGGTTTCTTTGACGCGACGGTCGATCTCGGAGGGATCGGACATCCACCGCACGAGTTCCTCCGGTGTCGGAAGGAAGGTCAGCAGATGCGCGAAAATCTTCTGGGGAGCTTCAACGAAGAAGCGATTTGTCACGCCTTCCGGCTGGTAGAGCGACACGGCCAGGGCCTTGGCTTCGGCCTTGCGACGGAGTTCTTTCGACGGGTTCCAGTAGGGCATCCGCGCATCGAGCGGATTAAGAACGATGTCGCCTCGTCGCTCGTTATAAAACTGCTTCACAAACTCGCAGGCGGGATCATAGACGATGGCGCTATCGCCACGGGCGTCCACCTGATAGAGCATCTGGCGAATGATGCTCGACTTGCCGGAACCGGTGTCACCCACGATCAGGAAGTGCTTGTTTTCGGCATCTCGCGGAATACGCAAGGGTAGCTTCGAATCGTTCGTCGTGATGCCAATGCCGTTGCCGCTGACCGCTTCGGTGAAGTCCTTGGCATTCACGAGAACGGGGCCTTTGAGGCGACGCCCGTAGCGAAGGACCTTGATGCGCCGGATATCCTTCCGAACGGAAAATGGAAGCTGAAGCGCGAAGGCCGCCAGACCAAAAATCACTTGCATCTTGAAGAGCTGAGTAAGAGAAGTCTCCGAATAAATCCAATGCCCGATCCAAGTGTGGAGAGCCTTGTTCGAGTAGCTGCGCGGTTGCTCGCGAAACAGCAAACTAAAGCCTTTCCGCCGCGCTTCGGAGGAAAGCACAAGCGGCAACGGACCGCCCGTGGATTGCGGTGTCTCTCCTGGCTCTACGTCGCCTTCAAGTGCAGTCCGGGGGAGTGATTTGCGATCGGAAACGTAGAGCAGTTGATAGTTGCTACTGGAATGTGTGACACCTGCCAATTCGGTGCGGAGATAGTACGGGAGGTAGTAGCGTTCGAGCGGTGAAAGGCCAAATTGAAAGCGGACGTAGATAAAGAATCCAGTCGCGACGAGCGCGAGAAAGATCGCGCCGAGGGTGTAAAGATAATGGCGGGGCGGCCAAATGATCGATTCTCGGCGGCCCCACTGCTGGACGGGCATGGCTATTTCTCCTTGTTCTGACTGCGCTTAGCTAGGAGTTCCTGCGCCTTCGCGGCCTTGGTGGTTTGGACCTGGCGAAAGAGGACGGTGAGCTGTTCCTGTGCAAGTTTGTCGCCGCGCAGCAACGGTTCGAGCGTGTTCATCAAAAGCATCTGAACTCCCACAAGTTCGGTAAAGATATGCATCTCCATCTGCGGCAGACTGGCCCCTTGAAGGCTATGCAAGATCACATCGCGCACCCAATCAGCGAGTGTCTTTCCCTTCGACCACGCGAAACTCTCAAGCGCCACATACTCGCTCTCAGTGAAACGCGCCGATAGGATGCGATTTCGGGCAAGCGGTCGCTTGGAGCCGTCGGTTGTGGGTTTGAATAGGATCGGTTTTTCCATCGCTAAACCTCCTGTTTGCGTCGCTGTCGACGAACGTAAACGCTGTATACGGCGAATTACGCAAGTGCTTCAGTGCGAGAGCGTTGACGTTTGTAGACGGGCGTTTACGTTCGTGTACCCTTCAAGGGGTGGAGTGTCACAATTCTTCCGGTGCGAAGCACCGTTCTTGCTCCGGCACGCACTTGAATGCAGGATCACGCCTTCACCGCCCGCACCAAGGGCGTTGACTCCACCCCGGCTGCGAGCTTCTTGGCAGGTTCCTCCGACGCGCCATTGCTTGGACCCTTACGGACACGCAATGTAGAAGGAACATCCTTGGCCTGGGGCGTCTTCAGAAAGTCCTGAAAGTCCCGGTCCTTCGAAAAGACATAGTTGAGCGCTTTGTCCACGACATCGTCCGCGGATGCGTGGACGAAAGCGGCGTATTGATCGATCTGCTCGGCGGTGGCCTCATCGAGCCGAACCGAAGCACTGATGTAGTGGGTCTGGTTGATTTCGAGCAATGGCATTGTTGTTCTCCTTATAGGTGGTGGAATCAGGCAATCTTTCTGCGAGCAATCATTCTTTGCGCCGTCTGTGCGATTTCCCGTGCGCGAGCGCGGCAAAGTGCAATTGGAATCTCGAATCGGCGACGAACTTCAAGCAACGTGACAACGTCGTCCATCGGAATGCCTTCGATGAGCCAAAGTCTGGCCGACGCAACATCAACCGTTCGCTGAGCGTAGTAAAGAGGATTGGGCTTATCGGCGCGGAGCGAAGCCAGCTTGCGGGTAAGCTTGGCGGCGTCTTTGCCGCGGGAAAGCTCATGCAGAACCCATGCCCAATCGTGCTCGGAATGGGTGTGGTTCGAGGTACGCTTTCGCGCCGTGATTGGATGGGTCGGAAGGAGCCCATCGGCGGCTAGAATATCGAGCCGGAAGTCATCGCAATTCCAAGTGGAATCGCCGGGATATTCGACTGTCACTGGATATGCGGGATCGTACTTGCAATTGAGGAATCCAGGAAGCCGGAGAACCCGGTTGCAGTCGGTACAAGCGGGGTCGCCGCCGAAGGTAACGGCAAGCAGTTTCAGTGCGCTTTCTTGTTGTTCCAGGGTGAAGCCGTCGACTCGCCAGAGGATTTGGTATTTACCGAGCGATGTAGAGAGGACTGCATTCGGTGGGGGAACCGAGTCCGAGGCCCGGAGCGAAGAGAGTCGGGTCTCTCCATCGGTATCTAAATCCAGATAGAGATGGCGGACCGAAGCAATGCACTCTTTGGTGCGCTTCCGGCTGTCAGAACGAAGGGGATTGGCAGCTACGTACACGTTCGCACCAGCAAAGTTCTCATGTGCAAGCCACGCTAGGTAACGAGGCGCGAGCGCCGTCTCCAATTGGACGATTCTCTGAATTGCCGCGCGAGGGACTTCACGTCGTAGAAAGAGAGCGATCGTCTCACCCGGAGCAAAGCAACGGGTGAGGAATTGCGCAGCTGTGACGGTTGCATTCTGAGCATTACGATGTGGCATGTTTCACCTCGAAAACCGGCTCTATCAGAAAGCGTTTTGCGTCCCGGTCGTATCCACGAATCGCCAGCACTTCGCGGACGATGCGGCGCCCTGGCTGCCGCTCAACGTGGACGACGAAATCAACGGCTTCCCCGATCTCGGCTTCGGTGTCGGAGAAGGTGGTTTGCGCGTGGTTGCGCATGACCAGATTGGCGAACCGGCGGAGCGCTTTCTCCGCGGAATTCGCATGAATCGTGGCTAGCGAACCGGCATGGCCGGTGTTGAAGGAATCGAGCAGCGTTCTTGCCTCGACTCCGCGCACTTCGCCAAGAATGATCCGGTCCGGTCTCCAGCGGAGAGCGGACTTCAAAAGATCATCGAAAGAGATGTTGGCCTTGAACGTGTCGGTCTGGCATTCGGCCGGGACAATGTTCGGCTTCTGGATGTGAAGTTCGGAGGTATCTTCAATCACCACGATGCGATCATGGTCCGGAATGAAGTCGGCCAATATCCGTAGGAGCGTGGTCTTGCCGGTTCCCGTTCCACCACTGATAAGCAGGGTCTTTCCGCTGCGGATTTGTTCCCCCAGGAAGTCCGCAAGTGGCCGTGTCAGCGTGCCACGAGCGATCAGATCATCGATCGTGTAATGCCGGCTGGTGAACTTTCTGATTGTCAGAGCAGGAGCCGGTCGCACAACCGGAGGAATCACGGCCGCCAATCGGCTTCCGTCTGGAAGCTGTGCGTGGAGCAAGGGATTGTCCTCATCCAGCTTTTTGCCGAGTTGATTAGCGATCACTTCTAGTCCGGTGCGGAGCTGGCCGGCGCTGAAAGAAATGGTAGCCTCTTGGCGCATGATTCCGTCACGTTCGTACCACCAAGAGGCATCGGGATTGCCCATGATCTCGCTGATGCTGTCGTCCAACAGCAACGGTTCGATCGGCCGAAGGAACGGAAGGATCAATTCGAAGCTCATAGTTGGAACCTCACGATGAAGGAAGCCCAGCGCGTAGCCGGGCTTCCGAGAATGAAGGGCAAGGACCTATGCGGCCGTTTCCTCCTGGGGTGATTCATCGGGTTCCTGATCCTCTGCAGCGGCTTTCTCAGCGCGGTCCAGCTTTAGGATCGAGGCGACTCGAATTTCCCAGACACGCCGCTTCGAGTCCGTCTTCTTGCTGTCGTACTCCCGGCTGCGCAGTTCGCCTTCCACTTGGATGTGTGCGCCCTTCGTGAGCGTCTTGGCGAACTCCGAGAGCTTGCCGAAGACGACGCAACGGTGCCATTCGGTGTGCGAGATGTACTTGCCATCCTCCTTGTAGGAGGACTTGGTGGCCAGCGAAAGGGTGGTGACGCTGAAATCCGGGCTGTTGGTACGCCCTTCTGGGTTGCTGCCGAGGAAGCCGATGAGAGTTACTTTGTTCTGATACATGATTGTCTCCGTTTGTTGAATTTCCCGATCTTGATCGGGGCACTATTAAGCGAGTGGGCCGTGCTCCCAAGTGCCGAAGCTCTGCATTTACGGAGGCTCCGGAGAAATCTTTTCGGCGCTCTTTGCGAACAAGATTTGGAGGGAAACCGTAACCCGCAGGGCGGCGCAGCCGAAGCAGAAGAGCGAGCTGCCGTAGGGCGCATGAAAAGCCCCGAAGCGGTGCCCGAACAAAGGCGGGATACATAACGGCAGACACTCTTCAGAGCAACGTTCTTATTGGCAGATTGGCTGCGGAAGGCGACCACGGTCAGTGCTCGCTCCGAGTTGGCATGTCCGGTGCAAGAAAGGTGTAGCTCGCCACCTCCGTTGCATCTCGGAGCGCTCTCGTTCGGCAGGCACACTACGCACAGAGACACGTAGGGCAGGCCAGCCGGATTGGCAGCAGAAATGGGCATCGTCTAGTCTCGGGGATTCTCTAAGGATCCTTAGCTGAACGCCTGGTCGGCCCGGAAACGCACGATTGTCAGACCGAGGGGGTTCACGGCAAGCTCATTGTTCTTCACGTTCTCGCGAAAGACATAGGTAACGCTGGCTGTCCATCGCTCCCGCTTGAGTTCGGTGTGATCCGCGGGATTGGTGTAAACCTTCTCGAACTCTATGCGCGCCGAATACGGAGACTTGCGAAGGTCGTCGAGGATGACGTTCTTGATCTCGACATCGACATACGGCAAGGTACTGTCTTTGACGTAGCTCTGAATGCTGCTGTCCTTGCGTTCCTGGTCGATGACGGCGCGTTGAACATCGCTATTGAGGAAGTAGAGTGACTGCGTTTGATCACGTTCAATGGTGAAACGATTGCGGTTGAAATACAGTTCGGCCCAGCGGGTCAGGTAATACTTGTTCTCCGCCTCCTGCGGGCGATACTGAAAGTTCCGGTAGTCGATCGCTTCCGCATGACCCACGTCATTGATCCGCACAATCATTGGGTGCATGTTGGCTAGCGCCGTCTGGCTCTTGTAGGCGAGCCCAGCAAGGCTGACACACACCACGGCGAGCACGAGAATGGTCACTTTCAAGTAGGTATTCATCACCAGTGGGTCGCCATATTGCTCCAGGTAACGCTCTGCAGCTCGGGTGATTTGCGGGATGGCTTTGGTTTCTACGCTCATCGTTTCTGTGCTCATTTTGGCCTCGGTCTCTTGTTGCTGGTTTACTTCCCGCTCCGCATCGCCATCAGCGCTACGCCGAGGCTCACACCGTGTCCGCCAGTACCGCCAGTGAATAAGGTGTGCGTCATTGTCGGAATCTTGAAAAGGATGTAGATGTTGACCAGTACCAGAAGAACAAGAAGTGGCAAGGTCTGGACTATCAATGAAGGGTCCGACAAGCTCTGACCAAGCTGGAGGTAGTAGTTGGTCAGCACATGTGACAAAACATTCAGAGTGGCTGCGGCTACAACTTTGTAAAAGCTAAACCCGAGATAAGCCTTGAGCCACCCCCAGAACAACCAATCCAGCTTGTCGAAAACAAGGAACGGAATAAAGATGGGCCCAAGCAATCCGATGATCGTCGCCGCAATTGCGCCGTAGGCCACGATTGCGGAAACGATTGCGGCCAACAAGGCCAGGAGGAATTGCACCGCAAAGTACACCATCGCATAGTAGGGGGACATCATCGTATTCAGGAGTCCAGGGCCTGTTTTGGAAGATGCAGCATTGATCTCGTTCAGCATGGTGGTGGAACCGTCTGATCCAATTACTTTCACAAGATTGATCGTGCCGCCGTCGATGAAGCCCTTGAGGGAAAAGCCAAGTCCAGGAATGGAACTGTCGTAATAGTTCACCATCACGTAAGCGAAGGTAAGCAGCATGAAGAGGTTGAGAAACCTCCCCATGCTGAATCCGGCTTCGCCGTGTGCAGATGCAAGTGCTTCTTGCACCCCGAACCAAACCATCACGATAGTGGCGAGCGCCAGCACCATGCGAATCCCCATCGCTGTGATGGTGGGCGCCGCCGTGGCGGCGAGCGACTGGCAAGCCTGAGCGATGAACTGGAAGAGACTCATATTTCATCCCCTTGTGTTTGTCCTACTCAGTACGCCTGCGTAAGAAGATTCTCCGACCCGCTGCTAGTTGTGGCAATGTTGGCGTTGTAATAGCTTTCGTATCCTGCCGAGTCACGGAACGCTGATTTCAGTGCGTCTTGTTGCTGTTTTTGGGCAACGATCTGTTGCAGGGAAAGATTGGCATTGATCTGGTTCGCGTCTTGCTGGGTGCGGAGTTGCAAAAGCAATGCCTGGTTCATTCGCTGCAACGTTGCCATGATGGTCTGTTGGGAAGCGTCCTGATTTTGCGTTGCGGCCTCAAGATTGGCGATGTCGGTTTGTCTTGAGGACTGATTCGCGCGGATGGTCCCTAGAGCCTGCAAGTTGTTAGTTATCACGGAGTCGTTGATATCAACGGTGGCTCCCTGCGCGGCAATTTGCGACTGGCCAGCGACGCTGGCAGTGTTGTAGCCAGGAATTACACTTGCGGTAGTTGGCACGCTCACTTGCTGGTAGGAGGCCGCAGCCCCCTTGCCGGTATTCGCCGAATTGAGCCAACCCATCGAATTGCCGTAGGTATTCGAGATCTGCTGTAGCAGTAGCAAGTCAGAAGTTGGAGACAGAAACCGCGAATAGAGCGTTCTCGGCGCAAGGATCATCTGGTGGACGAGGTTGTATTGCTGCTTTGCGACGTTGTAGGCCTGTAGCGCTGTTGTAGCGATCTTGACCGTATTGGAAAAGATTTGCTGGCCCTGCTCGATCTGCTGGAATTGGTTGGAGATGGATTGTTCTTCGTGTTCGATCTGCGTAATGGCGTGGACCGACTGCGTAGGATCGTAGACGATACCGGAACCAAATTGCGCGTGCGCAACGGGGTGCAATGCCGCAGCGAGGCCGACAGTGAGTGCGGTAACGATTAGCTTTTTCACTTTCTTGTCCTTTCGTCTGCGGTTGGTGTGGCGCGCTCTCACAGCAACACCGCGCTACTGCTGTGCAGCGATAATTTCTTTCTGAATCTGTGCAAGGCGATCCGCTTCTGGTTTACACCGCGCGTCTCGTTCTTTCTTCTTGGCTTCCAGGGCTGCGATCTGCTCCGGCGTCAGCTTCTCTCCTGTCAGAAGTTCTGACGATCCGGCGGTCACCGGATCAATGCATTCCTTTGCATAGGCCGGGTATTCGGCGTTGTATTGATCCTGCAGCTGTTTCACTTTTGCGGACTTGCTCTGACAGCCGGCAAGGGTAAGAGTCCACAAAACAAAGAGGGAAAGAGCACTTTTTCGCATTGAAATCCTCCTTAAAAGCTCTGTGGAATAGTGTGGTTCGAGTACGCAGGAAGAAGCAAGTCCTGCATGAAATAGACCTTCACGCGATGTCCTTCTCGAATCGTGATCGTGGGTGGGATCTGGATGAAACGGTCAAGAATGCTCGCCGCGGATTGCGAAACACTGCCTGCAGCCCCGTTCGTGAACGCCTGGGAACCGCTCGTGGTAATGGTGCCGCCACCCTGCGTGATTTGGCTGCCCCCGGCGACTACACCCAACGCGATCGAGGTGCCGAAGATCTGAAGGTAGTGATTATTAACCTTGTCTTTTAGACCTTGCTCCCCGATTTGATCGAGACCCTGGAACTGGTCGAGATCGACGGAATAACCGTCGGGCATAATTAGGCGGTGGAAAACCACTGCCATTCGGCGCTGTTGACCGAAGCCCGCCGCTCCAATCTTCTTTGCTTCACCTAGAACCACTGTCCCCTCGGGAATGATGACGTGTTGATGATCGTGCGAATACAGCGGATTTGAGACAAGAACTTTGACGGGCCCTACTGCGTCCCCATCTAGACGGTTCATCAGAACGGTGTCGAGCACGGAGCCCTCATAAATCAGATACGGCTGGCCGGTAGCTGAATCGACATTGGCCTCAAGCGGGCGTTTGTAGCCTCCAGTTGTATCTTCGCGTTTTGCCTCAGATTCTGGCGCGACGAGACTACTGTTTGGCTGCCGGTCGGCGGCCCCATACTGGGTGGGCATCGCCTGGCCTTGCTGTTGTTGCGGCTGTACGGCGGAGCCGGAATACACAAGGTTGGAGGCAAAACGTGAGTTGTCCACGCGTTCACGCTCTTTCGCGGCGATTAGCTGCGCCTGCTGTTGTAGGGGCGTTGGTTGCATCTGCGTGTCGCCCTGCTGTAATTGCGAACAGGGCTGGCCGGGAACACAGGGGGCAGCAAGGCCGTTCGGGCCGTAGGCCGCGGCGACGGTCCGCTGCGCGGGCGTCGCAGACGCGAGTGCCGGGTCTCCGATTGCTGCAGCGGCCATCGTTGCCTGCCGCTCCTTCTGACGTTCGGCCTGGATCTGATTTTTCAACTCCTGCACGTTGCTGTCGGTGTTGTCCTGTAACGTCGGTTGCGGCGGCTGACCTTTTAGGCCGGCCTGTTGCGCGGACGTCTTCTTTCCGGACGAACTGAAGAGCGCCGCCACGATCACGAGCAATGCCGCACCGAGATAAACGAAGATCTTGAGGTTTTTCTGCAAGACTCCTTTCGGCAGTTCCATGTTGCGACGCAACGTGGGATCGCCTAGGGGGTCGGTCTGCGGCTCGGTGTGGGTCCTAAAGATGTTCTCAGTCATGGCTGCTATCCCTTGCGTGTGAATTCCATTTTCTTTTTGCCCAGCTCTACATATCCGCTGTCCATGATCTTCGGGAT